>Ga0209006_10000966_pt1 | contig 26526 bp, 17 predicted proteins | sample JacPin_JW_Ref_O2_FD_188567 | JGI IMG/M metagenome (GOLD analysis project Ga0209006, IMG submission 188567) | Forest soil microbial communities from Algoma, Ontario, Canada - Jack Pine, Ontario site 1_JW_Ref_O2 (SPAdes) (version 2) | ecosystem: Environmental > Terrestrial > Soil > Boreal...
CCCAGCCGCGTTTGCCACAGTATTTTGCCGGTATTCACATCCACCGCTTTGAACTGGCGATTCAAATCGCCCGCGAACACCACGCCGCCGGCGGTAGAGAGAGCGGCCGTCAAGAACGGAGCGCGCTGTTCGATGGACCAGAGCTGCTTCATACTCGTCACATCGAACGCGGCCAGCTTGCCGATGTTGCCGCCGGTCCCGGGCATCTCGTAAAAGCGCCGCCCCGCGCCACCTCCGCTCCCGCCGCCTTCTTTCAAATCGATCTTCTGCCCGTTCATCGACAGGCAACTTTGGCTGAGCGGAATGATCAAACGATTGGTCCCCGGATGGTAGCTCATGGCCTGCCAATTGTGGCCGCCTTCGGTGCTGGGGCAGGAGTCGATCCATTCGCCCAGCTGCTGCTCTACGATGTCGTTGCGGTAGTGGGGCTGGCCCGTCTTTGGATCGAAAGAATCGAACACGTTTTGAAATATGGTTTCCTTGTGCGCGATGTACTCGCCGGTTTTGCGATCCAGCTTCCACAAAATGCCGGGCTTTCCAGCCGAAAAGACAAACTTCTGACCGCCTGAATCCACCAGCACGCGTTCGAATACTTCGTCCAGGTCGAGCGATTCGCCGGGCGCATGCTGGTAATACCAGGCCAGCTGGCCGGTGTCCGCGTTAAGCGCCAGCGTGGAGCTGCTATACAGAGCCGCGCCTCCACCGGATTGACGGCTGGCGCGCATCCACGGCTTGGCCTGCGCCACGCCCCAGTAAGTCAGATTCAGATCGGGATCATAACTGCCGGTGATCCAGGTTTCGCCGCCCGCGCGGAACAGGTCCGGAAGCTTGCCCCAGGTATCGCCACCCGGTTCGCCGCTGCGCGCAATGGTGTTGAAGCGCCAAACCTGCTGGCCCGTAGCCGCGTCATAGGCGCTGATAAAACATTTTTCCTCGCGATACCGTTCGCAGCCGCCCAGCCCTTGCAGCACCTTGCCCTTGATCACGATGGGTCCGCTGCTGGTGGCGTAGTTGCCCTTGGATCGATCGCCAATCACTGTTTCCCAAACCTTCTTGCCGTTGCGTGCGTCGAAGGCGATCAAGCGCGCGTCGCTGGTGGAAACGAAAATCTTGTCGTCGTAAATGGCCATGCCGCGCATGGAGCTGGCGCCGGCGAGTCCGCCATAACGGTTCTCCCAGATGAGCTCGCCCGTGCGCGCATCCAGCGCCTGCAAAATGCTGGACGGGTTATTGAGATACAGGACGCCGCTATGAACAATGGGCGCGGCTTGGTTGTTGCCGTCGTCGCTCATCGACCAGACCCACTGGAGCTGCAGCTCATGCACGTTGTCGCGCGTGATTTGATTGAGCGCGCTGTAATTCCAGGCCTGATAGTTGCCGCGAATCATCAGCCAATCGGACGGATCGGGATGGCGTAGCATGGCGTCCGTCACGGGCTGGTAATTCTTGACTTCGCCTTCCACCGTGAGGCCGGTTGCTTTCAGAGGTTCCAATCTGGTGCTGGCCGGCGGAGCTTCTTCTGGCGGAGGGTGACGGACTGCGTCGGGCACTTCTCCGGTGGCTACCGAACGAATCTGTACTTTCGTCGCAGCCGTCAGCGCCTGGGTGCCGGCATGCGCGCCGTTGGCTTCGAGAATGAAAGCCACGATATTCACGTAAGACTCTTCACCGAGTCCACGAGGATTGTTCGGAGGCATGGTGGACTCTATAAAGGCCAGCAAATCGCTGGTTGTACGATCGCCCCACTCGCCGACGAAGTTGGAACCCGCCAGTTGCGGCGCTTCATTGCGTCCGCCCAGGTCGGCCACGTGGCAGATGGCGCAGTTCGATTGATAGATGGTGCGGCCCGAGGCCGCTTGCTGCGCGGTGTAGGGTGCAAGCTGCTGGGCGAGCGCGCTCGCGGCGAAAAGGATCGCAAGTGAGTATTTCATCGCAGTAGCCAACCCCAAAGATTACCGTCCGGGGCCTTCTCGCTATCGATTTGAATGTAGAGCTGGCCCTTTTTCAAGCTCGCGATTTGGGGCGGCGTTAGATCAAGCGTAGCAGTGACCATGCCACTGTCTGCATGTCCCACCCTCAAGTCGAGTACTGCGGGACCGTGCACGCCGGTAACGGGCCCCTGATGAATCTTGGCGTCTATAGCCGGGGAACGCAATCCTTCGAACGAGCCTGTGATGGAAAGCCTCGCGCCCACCAGAGTCGCGGTGGCCGAGCCGATGCCCGCTATATTTGCGCGCGTCTGCGCGTCCACCGGAACTGGAGACAAGCGTACTTTGTATGTTTCGGGCGTCTGCGCCGCTAGCGACAGCAAGAATCCCATGGCGAAGGCGAGGCAGGTTGATTTCATGAGATTACTGCTTCGGCACGATTTTCACAATGGTGGCCGTGAACTCTTTGCCGGGATCGACTAGAAATTGATGGACCATGTTCGCGGGGATGTAGATGTTGTCGCCGGCCTTGAGCGGATACCTGGTTCCTCCCTCGATCGATTTGCCGCGCATTTCGTCGGGTCCGCTGGGCTTTCCTTCTACAATGGTGCCACCCGCCAACACGATGCCTTCGCCGGATTGCATGACAATGAAGTCCGCTTCCTTGGTGTGGATTTCAGCCTGGGAAGGGCCTACGCGGTGAATTACGATCGCCGAGTCCAGCAATCGCTCCACGCCGAGATGCGTTTCCGAGTTCACGTTGGCTGCGATCTTTTGATCGATCTGTTTCATTTGGGCCGCGCTCCAAACAACGACCACACTCGGATTCGCTCCCCAGACGGAGGGAGCGCACGAGAGGACAACGAACAGCAGGGTTCTCATGATGGGCCAGTATACTACCGCTGCCGGGCAATTTGCCCCATCCCAAATCTTTTTACGGTGTTCGCAGGAGTGCGAACACGGCACGTTGAGAACGTGCGCCACCCAGGATAACGGCCCCATCGCCGCGGGCGTCCCTCTGCGATATTCTATATCTGGACGCGAAACCATAAGGGGGCAAGCATGGAAATCGACCGGCGGGCATTTTTTGCGGGACTCGGTGGCGTGGCGGCTGTCGCGGCAATGGCGGATGAGGCCAAGGCCGAGGCTCTGGAGCATCACATGATGCTGCAGCTCAACGTGGCTAATCAGACCAGCCCAGCGGCGAAGTTTCCCACCGCGGCCGAAGTAGAGGCCGAGATCGAAACGCGACCCACCCGTCGCGGGACCGGCAATTTATTTGTCTCCCGCGCGGGAAACGTGAAGAAGCTTCCGCCCCTGCCGGAACGGCCCACGCTGGTGGATTTCTACAAGCTGCGATTCATGGCCACCTCCACGCACTGCCTGCAGAGCGCCAATCGCGCCGTGCAAAATGGAATGTCCGAAGAGATTGTGCTGGCGTGCCTGCTGCACGACACGGTGCAGGATCTCATCAAAGTGGATCACGGATGGTGGGGCGCGCAGATGTACGAGCCGTATGTTTCGGAAAAAGTCTCGTTCGCCATCCGCTATCACCAGGCGCTGCGCTTCTACGAAGACAAGGAGCACGGCTACGAGTACCCGGACCTTTACCGGCGCATGTTCGGTTCCGATTACAAACCCGAGCCGTATATCGAAGCCACCTACAAGATGGTCCGCAACCACAAGTGGTACCTGGAGCCGCGCATGGTGACGGTGAACGATCTGTACGCGTTCGATCCGAATGTGAACCCGGCGCTGGATCAGTTTCTCGATATCATCGGGCGAAATTTCAAGCAGCCGAAAGAAGGGCTCGGGTTCGACAATAGCCCGGTGGCGCACATGTGGCGCTCCATCGCGCGTCCGGATTCGCCGCTCTAGAACGTCCTACTGTAGCCGCGCGATGGCGCCGATCACTTCCGCCGGCTTTTCAAACGGAACCACGTGTCCCGCTTGAGGGATCATGACCACTTCGGCTCCGGCGATACCGCGCTGGAAGGCTTGCGCGTAGACCGGCGGCACCAGCTTGTCGCCCTCACCCCAGATCAGCATCGTTTTGGCCTTGATGCGATAGAGGCGCGACGCGAGGCCGCGCTCCGGGATGGGAAACAAGATCTTGCCCGCCGCGCCGAGCTGCCGCGCGTTCTGCACCAGGAAAGCTTGCAGGAATTTCGGATCGCTCATGTTGGTGCCCGCGCTCATCAGCTTGGCGCCAGCCTCGGGATCGAAGAACAAATATGCGGGCAGCTGGTATGGCAGCATCGCAAAAAAATCCGGGATGGGATGCTCATCCATCCACAGGCCCGCCGGCGCAATCAGCGCTAAACGCGAAACGTCGTTCGGCGCAATAGCGGCCATTTCGCTGGCGATCATCCCGCCCATTGAGAAGCCCGCTAGAATCGGATCTTTCAGGCCCAAGCGTTCCACCACGTCCCAGGTGTGGAGCGTGAAATCCAGCATGTCACGCAGCTCGCCGCATTCCTCGCTATCGCCGTAGCCTGGCACCAGCGGCGCATAAACGTGAAACTTCTGTCCCAGCGCGTCCAGAAAGCTGAGGTCCATCTCCAGCCCGCCCGCGCCGTGCAGGAACACCAGCGGCGGGCCGGCGCCGCCTTCGTAATAGCGCACTGGAACACGTTCGGTTTGAATTGTTTTTAACTCCATGCCTACCGTTCCGCCCCCACCGGCGATCTGAACTCGGATTCCACCGGCAGCGCACCCGGTGTTGCGCGCTTGGCCAGCGGCTTGCACCAGAAGCGCCCGTCATCGGCATATTCGGGAAACAGATGGCGCAGCTTCGGGATCACTTTTTCGGCGAACAGGCGCGTGGAGTGCATGCATTTGTCCTGGGGCATGTCGCCAATTTGCATCAGGCAAAAGACATTGCCGACGCGCAGTTTCTGGATCAAATCTTCCATGCGGTGCGCCACGGTTTCGGGGCTGCCCGCGATGACGCTGCCGTTGTCCACCAGTTCCTTCCATGGCAGCTCCTGAAACATGCTTTGAGGAGCGTACTGCGAAAGGATGCCCTTCTGGATGGTTTTGATGGTGCGATAACCGGGAGCATCCGCGAAGCCCGGATAAATGTGCAGGCAGCGGTTGTAGAAATAGCTGACGTGTTTGGCATAGAGCTGCTCAGCCTCCGCGTCCGTTTCCCCGACGCAGATAGTTTGAGCGAAGCCCGCGCGGTACGGCGACGTGTCGGGCGCATTGCGTTCCGTCACGCGATTCCAATAGCCCTGCATCAGCGCTTGCCCGCGAATGTATCCGCCAAAGCTCAGGTAAGAATACGAATAGGTATTGTCGATACAGAAATCGAAAGTCTCAAGCGAACCGCCGCCTGGGATGTGAATAGGAGGATGCGGCTGCTGAATGGGCCGCGGCCAGGGGTTGACGTAGCGCAGTTTGGTGTAGCGGCCGTTAAAGGCGAAGGGCTCGCGCGACGCCCACGCGCGCTTGATCAGTTCATGAGCTTCGTGATATTTTTCGCGCGTCAATCCGGGGATGGTGCCGTAGCAATAGTTGGTGTCCATTGAGGTGCCCACCGGAAATCCCGCCACCAAGCGTCCGCCCGAAATGCAGTCCAGCATAGCGAACTCTTCGGCAACGCGGATGGGCGGATTGTATAACGCGATGGACGCGCCCAACACCACCAGCGCGACATCGTCCGTGCGGCGCGCCAGGCTGGCTGCAATCAGATTTGGCGAAGGCATCAGGCCGTAGGCATTTTGATGGTGCTCGTTCACTCCGATGCCATCGAAGCCGAGTTTCGCCGCGTATTCCAGCAGGTCCAGATAGTTGTTGTAGACCTGATGGGCCTTCGCCGGATCGAACAAATTGGGGTCGATGTCCACCCACACCGAGCGATTTTTCTCGCGAAAATCGTCCGGTAAATAGGGCCACGGCATCAGGTTGAACCAGGTGAATCGCATAACGACCCATCAGACTATCACAGCTGCCGCGCGGAGGTGTTCGCATGAGTGCGAACACGGCACGTTTGAGAACGTGCGCCACAATTATTTGTCGGACTTGCCGTCGGGCGGCGGCGAGCCTTGACCGGCTGAGCCTACAAAGAGCTTGCGCCCGTCGGGGAACGTGATATCGCGGCCGTTCATTTTGTTGCTCTCGTCCTTGGATTGATAGCCGTCCACCACGATCTCCGTGCCCGGCGGGAGCGATGCCTTAGTAAATCCATTTCGCAGCAAAGTATTCGGGCTTCCGCCCTCCACCATCCAACTGGTGACTGTTCCGTCGGGATTCTTCACGTCGATGTGGATCCAGGCGTGCGGGTTGATCCATTCCATCTTGGTCACGGTTCCCTCCAGCTTAATCGGCTTCGAGGAATCGAATTCGGCTGCAAACGCGTGATGCGCCCACACCGGCGCCGCGCTCACCAGCAAACCCGCGGCTGCAATAGCCATCGCTAAGTAGCTTCGCATTGATGTCTCCCTTCCATTCCTAACTTATTTCGCGGCTTTCTTCTCCGCTGCTCGCGCGCCGGCCAGGATGTCAGTCATGGCGTAATTCCCCTCGTGACAAGCGTATTCGAAGATGGGTCCCTTGGTCCTGGTCACCGCAATCTGCGCGGTCCAGGGTTTGGTGAACGCCGTGGGATCGTCCACCGTGAATTGGTACAGCAACGTGTCGGGCGAGGTGCGAGTGAAGCGCTCCGTCAAGTGCAAATTCCGATCGGATCCACGAAAAGAGTACTCGTCGGAGAAGTTCGTGGTATCCACAACCAGCGTGTTGCCGTCCCAATGCCCGCGCGAATCGCCCATCCATTGGCGAATGTTGCTTGCCACATGGGGACTTCCGTCCAGCGGAATGATGCGGGCGTTGTGGATCATTTCGTTCAGGATCACGACACGATCGTGCGATTGCAGGATCTGGAAATTATTGTTGTACGGCCCGGGCATCATCGGCGGCCCAGCCGTAGCCCAAAGAATGCAGCGTTCTCCGAGCGAGCGCCCCTCCGGACCGTCGGTGGCGTGCTCCTGCATCCAGGCTCGAGTATCCTGCACGCGTTTCTGCGCATCCGGCGTAAGAGCGGGAATACGGCCGTCGGGAGGATCGACAATCAGCGACGTTCGCCGGGTACCTACCGCCTTGGTGCCGCGATCGTACCAGAACTGGTTATACGCGCTGGCCACATCCGCTTCGGCGTTCGCCGAGCGATGATCCACATTGCTCCGCTCCGCCACCTGTTTCTCATAGGCCGCCGCTTCCTCGGGAGTGAACGTAGGTTTCCCGGCGAGGTCCGCGGGGCGTTCCAGAGGGGTGATGGTGGCGTTGCTCCAGATGCCCTGTAAATCCGGCTGCCCATCGGCGGTCCGCGGCAGGTTCTGCGCGCGCATGTTCGGCCCGCTCAGAGCGATGAGGACGCATGCCGCTAAAGCCGTTTTCCTGAGCATCATATTATTTCTTTTTTTCGGCGGAGCGAGCGCCCGCCAGAATATCCGCCATCGCATAATTTCCCTCATGACAGGCATATTCATAGACACGCTCCGAAGTCTTGTTGAACGGGATGCGGGCCGTCCAGGGTTTGGTGAAAGCCGTTGGATCGTCGACCGTAAATTCATACTGAAAGACGTCTGGCGATACGCGCGTAAAGCGCTCCGTCAGGTGCATGTTCGCGTCCGATCCGCGGAAGCTATATTCGCCGATGAAATTCGTGGTGTCCACCACCAGCGTGTTGCCATCCCAATGGCCGCGCGAATCGCCCAGCCAGCCGCGAATGTTCTGCTCTGCGTGCGGCCGCCCATCGAGCGGAATCACGCGCGCATCGTGGATCATTTCGTTCAGGATCACAACGTTGCCGGGCCCTTGCACGATCTGCATGTCGTTGTTGTAGGGACCCGGCAGCATGGGCGGACCAGCCGTGGTCCACGAGAGGCAACGCTCGGCGAGCGAACGGCCTTCCGGACCATCGGTGGCATGCTCGCGCATCCAAGCTCGATTTTCATCCAGGCGTTTTTGCGCGCCGGGCGTGAGCGATGGAATCCTGCCATCGGGCGGATCCACGATCAGCGAACTGCGCCGGTCCGCGACCAAATTATTTCCGCGATCGCGCCAGAATTCGTTGTAGGAGCGGCCGACGTCCACCGAAGCTCCCCCATCGCGGCGATCGGTGTTCACCTGCTGCAGCAAGTGCTGCACATAATCGGCAGCTTCCTGCTCGGTGAGATATTCTTTGCCGGCTAATTCGGCGGGCCGTTCCAAAGGGGTCAGCGTGGAGTTGCTCCATACGCCTTGCAGATCGGGCTGGCCGTCGGGAGTGCGCGGCGGGGTCCAGTTCTTGGGCGCCGATGTGGGCGCCTTGGCGGCCTTGGCTGGAATGGGGAGGCCTTGGCCGGGAAGATAAACCGGGGTGAGGCATACAAACGCCGCTATCGTCCCTAACGAAGCGGAACACCTTACAGGCATGGTAAACCTCCGCTTGTCTATTTACTGGGCTGTTTGCGGAGGTGTCCGTACATCAACTCCTCCACAAACTCCACACACTTGAATTCTAACAGTTGAGCATTCTTTTCCAGGTGCTTATACAATGGCATGCTGATCTTCCAGGGACGCGAAAACACCTGTGGATCTTCAATCGTAGCTTCGTAGTTCAAAACATTGGCCGACACCGGCGTATAGCGCTCCACCACGTGCAACATGTCGCTGTGAAAATCGCCGGCGCGATCGAACCAGGACTGATCGTTGAAGCCCGTTACGTCCACCACCAGCGTGTCACCGTCCCAATGCCCAGCCGACCAACCCATCCAGCTGTCCACCGGCGCAGGTCCGGGGTTGTCCATATAGATGGTTCGCACCGCGCCGTCATATTCATAGGAGATCAGAATCACCTTGCCGGTTTGCACAATCTGAAACGGATACGGCATGTACGCGGCGCGCGGCACGCCGGGCAGGTAGCACTTCACTTCCGGATCCAGCTTCAGCCGGTTCGCGTAGTTTTCCTTTTTCTTCTGCGCGGCCGCCGGCAAGTAAGGAATTTCGCCGCCTTCCACCACTCCGATGCCGGGAGGCTCAGCACCCGTAGCGCCCAGCGCCACCACTTGACCGGCCTGAGCCGAGTGACCCTCCAGGTCCCAGTTGGCCGTATTCATGGCCTGCCATATGCCGTTGAGATTCGGCTTGCCATCGGCCGCCCGGGGGGCTTTGTAGGGTTGATTTTGCGCGAAGATGGGAATCGCGCCCACACAGAGGATGGCGACAATCGCATTCAACAGGAAAGCTCGAAACTGTTTTGGCATCGGTGACTCTTTTCGAATTTAGCAAATCAAGGGCGATTTCGATCCTACATTCCAATGACACGGGTGTCAACTGAGTGTGGGATTCGACACTGCAGGCAGGATTCGTACTAACAGTCCTAAACCGTTCGCGCTAAACCATTGCTATCAGGCACATTCCTAACAAGTGCATCACCATCAAGGCGTTGACCGGCGAGAAGTTCCATCGTACTCTGGACTGTCTCTCAAAGTCTCAGCGCTATCAGGTGTAAATGTGACCGGTCCGCACACGCGTGTCCTTAGAAGCTTTCTTTGGTGTGCTCCACTTCTTTTATGTGGTTTGGCTTTTGGCCAACATGACGCGCTTCGTATCACAGAACCGGCGCCGTCGAGGGACGGCACAATCGTCACCAATGAGCCTGCCATCGCTCTGAAGGGAACGCTGTCCTGGACCGGTGGAGACCGGCGCGTGTTGTGGGAGAGCAGTCGCGGCTTCAGCGATCTGGCCTCCGTGAGCGCGGCGGACGATCGCAATACTGTTGGCTGGAGCTCCTCAAGGCCAATTCCATTGCGTCCCGGAATCAACCACGTGTCCGTCCAGGCGCTTGGACAACCCGGCGCCGCCGCCTCCGTGAATGTCTTCTATACGCCCCGGGTTCCGTTGCCGGCGTCCGTGCTCAAAACCACAATGCTGCGTGGAAAGCAGATTACCTACGAAGTGCGGGATGGGTTCGCGATTTATCAAGACGACATGATCCTGGGCAAGGCCTCCGATGTGGCCGCGGCAACAACCAACGGCCCGATGGCTGCCACGGGCAAAGGGGGAATGCGTCCAGAATCGCTGACGATCGCACCCAATTTTTTCGCCACCACGGGATTGTGGCCTGTGGTGAATGGCGTGGTTCGAGTGCCGTATACGATTACGACTGTCAGCACTACAAACACTGCCAACATCAATGCGGCCATCGCAGAATCGAATTCCCAACTGGCAGGCGTCGTGCAATGGGAGCCAGCCACGGCCAGCGACGTGAACCTGGTAAATTTCGATTTCGATCCGAGTATCTTAACTGGCGCTTGCGAGGCAGACGTGGGGATGGTGGGAAAAACACAAACCATCGGCGGATCGATCAACTGCACCACCACAACCATCCTGCACGAAATGGGGCATACGTTGGGACTGTATCACGAGCAGTCGCGGGCCGACCGCAATAACTACGTGAATTACATGGAGCAGAATATCGACAAGCCCAACCACGGCAATTTCGACATCATCGGGTCCGACAGCGTGGATTCCGGTTACTACAATTATGCTTCCATCATGGAATACAGCCCGTTTATCTTTAACAAGGATGGTGTCTCACCGACGCTCGAAACCATTCCTCCCGGCATGGTGCTGAGCACCAACCTGCCTCAATACACTACGGGCGACCTGGACGGCATCATGCGCCTCTATGCGCACGCGCCGAGCGCCATCACCGTGGATACGAATCCCACTGGATTGAATGTCGTGGTGGACGGCACAACCTGCACAGCTCCGTGCGTCTTTACCAGTTGGACCGCCGGCTCCCAGCATACCCTCGGCGTTCCGCTGGATGCGCACAGTCAAACGCTGCAAACGCTCAGCAGCCAGAACTATATTTTCGGGCGTTGGAACGCGGTCCAGGTGGGGACGCAGACGGAGCCGGTCACTTCTCAGACCGTCACAGTGACGAATTCCCTCGGGAATGGGACGCTGCTCAGCCCCACCACGGCGCCTGCCATCACGAACTATCTCGCCAGTTTTATTCCCGTCCATCCTTACAATCCGCAAATTTATCCAAGCGGCGACGGCACCATCACGTCTTCACCGCCGCCCAGCAGCCTCATCATCAACGGTGCGGCCACCAACTACTATATCGATCGCCAGTTAGTCACCATCACGGTGAACCCGACGGCTGCCGGTTACAGCTTTTACGATTGGTACCAAACATCGCTGTTCAACTATTACACCAATCCCTTTACCTTCTACCTGACAACTAACTTCGATTATTACAACTTCGACACCAGCGAGCCGGTAACTGCCGTTTTGGTTTCCGATCCGGTTCTAACGGTCGCGGCGGCTTCGCCCGACATTACCGCGACGGGTTTGGGCATTTCTCCGGGATTTGCTATCGGCGTCACGGATGGAAATGGGAATGTTTCTACCGCGTACACTCCTGCGAATTTTGACGCTACTTATAATCGTTCCGGTTTTGCCGCTGGAAAGACGATAGGACTTTCCGCGGCGGCCACTCAATCGCCGGTGACCACCAACATCAGCTATCAGTTCAGTAACTGGTCGGGTGCGGGCACGCCGAGCGGAGATAATCTGAGTGTGACCGTGCCGGCATCCGGCATCAGTACGTCTACCGCGAATTTTACTCCCAGCTTCCGTTCCCTGGTGTCTACTTATTTGTTCTGCCCCAATACCGCGGGCAATAACATGCTCACGGTGACATCATCCCCGGGCGGAAGCAATGTGGACTCCTTCGATACGTATGACGGAGATCTGGATGCGTTTTTCACCGCAGGCACTGTGAGCTTCACGGCTGGAACCGGTTCCAGTGGACTGAGTTTGGCCTCGTGGTCGTTGGATTTGGCCGCCGGTGGGACTACCAATCCGTATTCCTACTCGCTGACGGGGCAAACGCTGGGGACGGCTAATTTCAATATTCCCGGAGCGGCTCCGCTTACGATTACGAGCGTTTCACCAGTTACGGTCACCAGCGGGGCTGTGAGCTTGACTGTTACCGGTACGGGATTCTCGACGAATGCGTCGAACCTCTTCACCTATTATGTCGACCCCACCACCGGCTTCAATATGTATCGATCCAATACGCCCACGCCGGCCGGGAGTTCGACGCAAACCGTGGTTCAACTTAATCCTGGCGATGTCGCCACGGCTGGTTATTATCAGATTGTCGTCCTGAACACCGTCACTTCGGGCTGCAACCCAAGCGTAGTTGCAACTTTCCCGGTGGCCAATTCGGCCGGTCCGCCGGTGCTCGGAATTACTAAGTCGCACACGGGGAATTTTAATCAGGGCCAGCAAAGCGCGCACTACACGATTCTGGTCAGCAACACAGGAACCGGCCCCACGGTCGATCCAGTGACCTTGACCGAAGCCGTGCCGTCGGGCGAGACATTGGTTTCGATGTCGGGATCGGGATGGACATGTACTGTGAGTCAATCCACCTGCACGCAATCGGTCGCACTGGCTGCCGGGACCAGTTACGGCGCAATCACGGTAACGGTCAATGTTGCGGCGAATGCGGCTTCGCCCCAAGTAAATGCGGCCACAGTAAGTGGCGGCGGAGCGGCATCGGCCACAGCCACCGATTCAACCACGATCGTCTCCGGAGTGCCAGTGCCGAACGTAGTGGGCGATACGCAGGCCGCGGCGTCGACAGCCATTACGGGCGCAGGCTTGGTGGTGGGCACTGTCACCACGGCCATCAGCAGCACCGTGCCGTCAGGCGACGTGATTAGCGAGAGCCCGGTTGCAGGGACGATTGTGGCCTCAGGATCGGCCGTGAATCTGGTTGTGTCCACGGGTGCGGAAGGAACGGCGTCCGTGGGATCGGTAACCCCGAATCCCGCAACCGGGTTGTCCAATACCTTTGTGTTGACATACTCCGATACTGGCGGCTACGCCAATCTGAATCATGTGGGTGTGATCTTTGGTCCGGCGACAGGCGCATCGGATTCCTGCTATGTCTTGTATTATCCAGCCGCCAATCAAGTCTATCTGCTGACCAATGCGGGCGCCGCAACTAATAAATTGACGCCTGGTTCCGGGACGATTTCCAACAGTCAATGCAGCATCAGCGGAAGCGGCACCTCGGTAGTGAAATCGGGTGACAGTCTTACGCTCAATCTGGCTGTAACCGCCACTTCCACTTACACCGGCAAACAGACCATATTCATGTATGCCGATGACGCCAGCTCGACGAACACGGGCTGGGTGAACAAAGGAACGTGGTCCCCATCTTCCAATCAACCGCCTACGGTGGTTTCGGTGACCCCGACTCCGGCTAGCGGCCTCTCCAATACCTTCGCGCTGACCTACTCCGATCCGAATGGGAACACGGATCTGGACATTGTAGGGGTGGACTTCGGTCCGGCTGTGAGCACCTCGAATTCCTGTTACGTATTGTATTACCCAGCTACCAAGGTTTTGTCTCTGTTTAACACGGCGGGCACCACGACTACCAAGATAACCCTTGGTTCCGGGACGCTTTCCAATAGTCAATGCAGCATTAGCGGAAGCGGCTCAACGGTCGTGAAGACGGCGGGCAGCGATCAGCTTACTCTCAACCTGGCGGTGACCGCGAGTTCCACTTATACCGGCAAGAAAAGTATCTTCCTTCATGCCGAGGACAACAGCGCGGCAAAGACCGCCTGGATCAGCGAAGGGACCTGGACGCCCGCCGCCAACCAACCGCCCGCCGTGGTTTCGGTGAGTCCGGCTTCAGCCACGGGCCTCTCCAATACATTCGCGCTGACTTACTCCGATCCCAACGGCAACACGGATCTGGATGTTGTGGAAGTGGACTTCGGCTCCAAGGTAAGCGCATCGAATTCCTGTTTTGTATTGTATTACCCAGCCACCAATTCCCTTGAACTTCTTACCAATGCGGGTGCCGTATCTTCCAAGATAACTCCGGGTTCGGGGACGCTTTCCAATAGTCAATGCACCATCCACGGAAGCGGCACAACGGTGGCGAGGTCGGGCGATAGTCTGACGCTCAACCTGGCGGTAACCGCCAGTTCGACTTACACCGGGGCCTTGAAAAGTTTTATGTACGCCGAAGACAACAGCGGTGCAAAAACCGCCTGGACGAACGAAGGGACGTGGACGCCGTAATCGAACAACCACTCGCCCACTTACCGAGCGGCTACCGTAAGGGAGTGGTCCGCGAATGTTTCCGTATACTTTTGGTTAAACACTTTTGAACAAATGGAGTGGAATGGAAATAGGAATTGAGCTCCGACGGAGCATCGGGCACGCGTCTCTGCGTTTCATCGTGCTCCTCTGTGCCGCGGGGGCTGCGGCGACGGCACAATCGCTACCTACGCGGCATGTGCGCCAGGAAATAGTCAACGGAGCAGCCTCTTTCGTGAGCCTGCTGCCGGCTGCTCAAACGCTACAGCTGGACATCGCTCTTCCGCTGCGCAACCAGTCTGAACTGGACCATCTGTTGGAAGAACTCTGCCGCCCCCAAAGCCCCTTGTTTCAGCAATACCTCAGCGTGGCCGAATTCACCCAGCGGTTTGGTCCCACAGAGGTAGATTACGCCGCAGTGGTTCGGTTCGCGGAACAAAATGGCTTGACGGTCACGGGCACTTCTCCGAATCGCTTAATCCTGAATGTCCAGGGTTCGGTGCGGAATATCGAAAGAGCTTTCCAGGTGACCATGGCGTCTTATCAGCACCCGACGGAACCCCGTACATTCTATTCACCGGACCGGGAACCATCGCCGGCCGGCTTGGCGGTGCCGCTGTGGCACATTTCGGGCCTGGATAATTTCTCAATCCCGCATCCCGCCAGTGTTCACAGAAATTTGGTTATGAAAGGTAAGGTCACCGGCTCAGGGCCTGGTGGAGACTTTCTGGGCAGCGATATACGGGCAGCTTATACCGCCGGTACGACTTTTTACGGCACCGGCCAGTCCCTGGGGCTAGCTGAGTTCGGCGGCTACAACATTGCCGACGTCCAGACTTATTTCGCTAATGTTGGCCAGTCGCTCCGCGTACCCGTGAAAGGAATCTCGACGGACGGATCGCCCCTGTCCTGCACCGGAGGTTGTACCGATCTTGAACAAGCCTTAGACATCGAAGAAGCCGTCTCCATGGCGCCAGGCCTGGATGAGGTACGCGTCTACGTGGCCCGTGCCAGCGATGTTGACGTGTTTAACAAGATGGCTACCGACAATATTTCCAAGTCGCTGAGTTGTTCCTGGGGTTGGAGTCCGCCGGATCCATCCAGTGACGACCCTATATTTCAGGAATTCGCAGCGCAGGGTCAAACCATATTTGTGGCGTCCGGCGACAAGGGTTCGTATGGGACAGGCGTCCTGGGCACACTGAATATTTACCCCTCGTTCGATTGGTACGTGGTGTCGGTGGGCGGCACGGTTTTAACTACCTCTGGCGCGGGCGGCCCTTGGGAGTCGGAAACCGCTTGGAGCGACAGCGGGGGAGGCGTTAATCCGAACTTCTGGATTCCCAAGTACCAGCAAGTGCCTGGCATTATCACCGAAGCCAACGGAGGATCCCTCGCTTACCGGAATTGCCCGGACGTCGCCATGGAAGCGAACCAGGACAACTACATCTGCTTCGACGGCAGTTGCGCTGAGGGGTGGGGAGGAACCAGTTTCGCGGCGCCGCGGTGGGCTGCCTACCTGGCTTTGATGAATCAAAAGAGAGTGGCCGAGGGCAAAGCACTTGCCGGCTTTATCAACACCAGGATTTACGAAATTGGTTTGGGCGGGCACTATACCACCCACTTCCACGACATCACGAGCGGCAGTAATGGCGAGTATTCGGCTGTGACAGGTTACGACCTGGTTACTGGCTGGGGAAGTCCGAATGGCGCTGGCATCTTCGTCGGTGGAAAATAGCAACCTGTTAATGTTCCGGTTTCTGCTCGGGATCGATTTATTGCATTATAAGCCGAAGCTAAATGTCATTATCGAAAACATCATTAGGCCATATAGGGAGTCTTTATGAATGCAAGTGTCTTTACACGCACGCTTCTAACAATCAGCGCAGGCTTTTCGCTTGCCTCCGCTTCCACGCCGGCCGATCAAGCTACTCACGCCAAAGTGACAGCACAGTACCTGCGGATGCCTTTGACGTTCGAAATCAATGAGGGCCAGTCCGATCCGCAAGTGAAGGCTCTCGCGCGCGGCGCCCGATACGGTCTTTTCCTGACGTCCACCGAGTCTGTATTCGTGCTGGCGCCCGGTAAGTCGGGTGTTGTAGTGCGGGTCCGGACCGTGGGAGCGAATCCTGCGGCGAGAGTCAGCGGAATGGACCGTCTGGATTCCACATCGAATTACTTCGTGGGCAGCGACAAATCGAAATGGCGCGAAAACGTATCCAATTATGCGCGCGTGAAATACGAGTCTATTTATCCTGGCATCGATCTTGTTTACTACGGCAATCAGCAGCAGCTCGAATATGACTATGTAGTCGCTCCGGGCGCCGATCCGAAATCCATCCGGCTGGCGGTGGAAGGCGCGAGAAAGCTGCGTCTCGATCGGAATGGAGATCTGCTGCTCGAAACTGCACAGGGTTCCCTGCGGCACCACAAGCCGGTGATCTATCAACAGATCAATGGAACGCGCCGTGAGATTGCCGGCAACTTCATATTGCGCGGGAATGAGCTTGCTTTTCACCTGGGCGACTACGACCACTCGAAGGAGCTGGTCATCGATCCCTCCCTGACATTCTTGACCTATCTGGGCGGCAGCGGCACCGACGTGGGCAACGGCCTTGCAATTACCACCGACTCCGGTATCACCATAGTCGCGGGATCTACCAGTTCAGCTAATTTCCCAACCGTCGATAGCCTGTACACGTATACCGGCGAAACGGACGGCTTCGTGACGGTGTTCAATCCCTCGGGTACGAAGGTGACGCAATCCACCTACATGGGTGGCGCCGCCGGCGTGAATACCATAAACGCCATCGCGGTTGATAATGCCGAGCTACCCCAGGTGCTTTATGTCGGCGGTATAACCACCTCCAAAGAGTTGGCCGTGAAGGATGCGGCGCAAAGTAAATACGGCGGCGCTGGCGATGCCTGGCTCGCGCAACTTGATTTGCAAATTACGATCACAAGTTTGAATCCGCTGGAATACACGTTCACTACTTCGGTTGGTTTCTGCACTTACCTGGGTGGGAGCGGGACAGATACAATAACCGGCGTTGCCATGGATCAGGTCAGTAAAGACGTGTTCGTTACCGGCCATACCACGTCCAAAAACCTTCCCGTAACGTCCGGGGTGCTGCAGAGCGCGTTTTCAGGAACCGAGGACGCTTTTGTTGCCCGCTACGCTTCCGGAATCGCACCCGAAACTACGGCGGCCGGCACGTTGCTATTCTCCACTTACCTGGGAGGGGCCGAGACAACCGCGGCGACGGGGATCGCCGTTTATACGAATTCCGGCAACGGCGATATAACGGCCTATGTCGCGGGCAGTACAACTTCCAGCGCCCTTGCCGCCGTTGAGGGCTCTAGCTCTAAGCCGGTTAGCGCGGCCACCACTACCGATTCGGAAGGTTTTCTGGTCGCGATTAGTGGGAACGGCGCGAGCAGTCCCTTCTCGGACCTCATCGGTTCCGCAACCACAGCCACGGTAGCCGCGGCCGTAACCACGGATAGCAATGGAACCATTTATGTCACGGGCTCCACGAACGACCCGACGCTGCGAACCGTAAATCCAGTGCAATCTAAGTTCGCCCGCGGCGGTGACGACGCGTTTGTCGGCGCTTATAATTCCAGCGGCACACCTACGTTCTTTTCTTACTATGGCGGCCCCGGCTACGACAAGGCCGATGCCATCGGCGTTTCGCTGACCACCACCAATGATGTGACCACGATCAATATTTTCATCGCAGGCTACACCACCGGCGAGCTTCCGGCGCAGGTGAACGCGGTGCAAAATACCTATGGCGGAGGCAAGACGGACGGGTTTGTCACCATGTTCTCGTCCGTTGGCGGCGAAGCTTATGGAATTGGCTATGCCACTTACCTTGGCGGAAGTGGCACGGATATCATTTATGGTTTGTCCGTGGGCTCTTCCGGGAACGCTCGCCTTACCGGTCTCACCAGTTCGACCAATATGCCTGTGACGAGCGGGGCGTATCAAACCACCAATGCGGGTGGATATGACACCTTCGTCGCCGAGATCACAACCACCCCCTAGCTCGCACTAACTACTGCACCGTGATGTATGCCCCGGCCTGCGTCTGTACGCCATCTATGCTTGCCACCACCAACTGGTCGCCGGCCGGGAGCCCTGCCGGTATCACCACATTGATCTGATCCAATCCGGGCGCCACTAACCCGGCAAAATCAACCAATGCCGCAACGCCGCCGACGGTAACAGTTACTGTCTTAGCCAATTCCACTGGAGCGGCAATCAATTGGCCCGACGCCGCAGGTGGATTCGTGGAGCCAAAACCGGTTCCCCAGAGAACGATTTCTTCACCCAGCTGAGCCGGACTCGTAGTTCCGATTGGGGTACCGTTTCCATGGGTCGCAACTATATATTTCGACCCACTTACTGGAGACATGAAGAATGCCGGCACAAACTCCTGCTTATTCACTGACACGCTCTGGCTGCTTACACCCCCGTTAGTTACTTGAACGTTGACCATCCCTAGCGTGGGATCATCCGGAGCGAGCACGTTGAGCTGACCCGGACTGATGTACTCGACGTAAGCTGGTATGCCGTCAATCGAAACCGAGACCCCATCTAGCGATGTCGGCAAGTTGTTCCCCGTAAAATCGGACGCCGCCCATTGTCTCGACTCGGACGCCAGATTTTCGCCAAAGATAGTAACCCACTCGCCCGAAGCAAAGACCGGTGTAAAGCTGCCGCCATTCGCTACCGAGTTCAGCGCTGGAGCGCTCGGCGGAGAAAAGACCAGATCGTACAGGTAAATATTGTTGAACGTCAGATCGTCGGACACATTCGCCACGATCTGATTATTGTGGACGCCATCGGCCGGCCCCCAATCTAGGTACTCGAATTGGACGTAGGATCCATGGAAGTAATACATGGAGCTGCCGGGCGTGTTGTAAGTGGTGGCGCAGGCCTTTGATCCGCCGCCCGGGTTTTCGATTGCAAGATCCAGTGCGACGTTGGCGATAGTGACCGGCGGCAAGTCCGGCGTGCAGGTTGACGAAACAAAAGCGTAGTAAGTCCCCTGTGGGTTGATCTTCCCCATCTCAGACCACTCGACGCCACCGGGAGAAACCACTGTAAGCGTGCTCAGGATTGTGGATGCCACGCCGCTGCTGATATCGAGAGAGTATTGCCGGAAGGCTTGCGTGGTGTCGCCGGCCATGCTGAAGAAGAGCGTCCTGGTGCTGGGTTCCACCGACGTTGGGTAGGTGGTAGCGCCTTCCACGAATGCGCTGGGGCATGTATTGCCGGGCATGTAGGCGGCCGGCAGCAGATCCCCATCCAGGGTTCCAGTGCCGGTGTAGACAATTTGCGTCGCCGACGGCTGGGCGCTCCAGTTGAAGATTCTGATGGCCAGCGCTTCACCGAAAATCGCCGTGCAGTCGCCGCTCTGAGCAATGACGTGGCCGCCGAACAGCTTGGTTCCGTCAGCGCTGAAACGATATTGCAGAAACCCCGATGCGCTGCCCGTTCCGGAGGACGCGATGGTGGTGCAGGAAGTAGCGAAGTTGCTGTCGCACTCCACCAGATCGGCGCACAGGCCGGTGCCTGGCGTAGCCTCGTCGGATGTGAGCGAGCAACCCAAGCGTTCCTGCTGGAAGACGATATCGCCGTTGGGCGCCCACTCGGGGTTGCCTTGCTGGCACTGGGTGTTCCCGAAAGGTCCGCAAGTGGCTCCCGGCAGATGAGCCTGAGCGTAGGATGTGCAGGAGAGGCAGGTCTGGTTTCCACCAGTCGCATTCATCGACCAGATTTGATAGACGCCGCCACTCCCCGGAAGTATTTGCTGATACACGATCGCGTTCGGCCCGCAGTTTGCCTTGCACCACGCCGGATGTTGGGCGTTGGTGGCCAACTGCGTAATCGTCCCCGGATGGACGCTCATCTGCGCGGCGGCTGAGCTGGCAAGAAAACAGAGAGCGACAATCGGCCTCATGGGAATTAGCTAATTCACAATCGTCCGGCCGGCCGCGGAGCATTACCTGCCGAGCCCAACCCGAGCGGCGAATCGGCTCGGCGACTCGAATACTAGTACTGTTTTCGAGAGAATTCCCTATTTTGGGAGGTCAGCCCAGCAATCCACTCCGGCAAAGGGCGTCTAAGATCAACTGCGCACTTGCCTCTGGGGTACCAGCGCTTCCGTCCAACGTCAGGTCCGCGTCATCGGGTGGCTCGTAGGGGTCGTCCACGCCGGTCATGCCGTGCAGGCTGCCCGAACGCGCCTTGGCGTACAGGCCCTTCACGTCACGTTCTTCACAGATCTCGAGCGGAGTGCAGACGTGAACCAAAACGAAATGCCCGCGATCGCCGCCGGCCTTGTCCACCATGCAGCGAACCAGCTTGCGCGCTGCATCGTAAGGGCTCACCACGGCGCAAATGACGGCCCCCTGATGGCGCACGATCTCGGAGGCTACAAATCCGATGCGGGCGATGTTAATGTCGCGATCCTGGCGGTTAAATCCAAGTCCAGCCGACAAGTGTGTCCGAACCACGTCTCCGTCCAGCAGCGTTAAAGTTCGGTTGCGCTCCTTCAGCAATTGCACCAGCGCGCCCGCGATAGTGGATTTGCCGGCGGATGGCAAACCAGTCAACCAGATGCAGAACCCGCTTCTGCTTACAAGCCGTTGTGATGGCATGGCGTTATTGAGCATAGGTAGCCGCTCCTTCAGAACCTTGCGCGGTTCGAGTAATGTATAAACCTCGTCGTGGAGCTCTTAGATAGTCTACTTCAGGTTTGGCCAAACCACGCCACGAAAAGTAATAGAACCTCTAGTCATCGCCGCGCCACCTTCCTATGCTGGAATTCGGGGAGGTTGTGATACTCTTGAAACTCTCGCTAACGCTGTTTCGGAGGTCGCTTGATCGGGGAACTTGTAGCAATTGCAGCTGTAATCTGTTTTTCATTCGCAAATTCCAATGCAGCACCGAAGCGCTAGCTCGGTGACCTCCGGCTCCCGTCGAGAATTACTTTATGACCACCCCCAGCTCGCAGTCTTCCGCTCTCCCGCCGGAGCAAATTTACAATCGCCTGCGCGCCATTGTCACCGAGCGCCTGGAATTGACGCCCGAGCAGATCGCCGCCTTGCGTCCCGACCTTGCCATTGTGCAAGGCCTGCAACTGGACTCTTTAGCGCAGGTGACCTTAATCGCCGGGATTGAGGATGAATTCAACATCGAACTATCCTTGGAAGACCGTCAAGGCATCACGACGATTGCCGACCTGATCGCACTGATCCAGGCGCGGGCGGCCGCCAATTGAGCGAATGGAATACGTGAATTGATGCAACGAACGATCGTGGATGTTTTAATCAGCCTCTCCAGCCAGACGCGGACGGGCGCCCGGTTTGTGCGCAGAAATGGCGCCGCCGAGTTTTATCCTTATCGCGATATTCTGGCGTCGGCTCAAGCCGCGGCCGCGGGGCTTCAGAAGCGTGGAATCAAGCCCGGCGACCGGGTTGCGCTGATTCTGCCGACCAGCAAGGGATTCCTGGACGCTTTCCTCGGCTGTCAACTAGCGGGCGCCGTGCCGGCCGCACTCTACCCGCCTGTTCGCCTTGGAAAACTGGACGAGTACTTCACTCGAACGCGCCAGATGTTGACCAAGATTGGCGCTCGCCTGCTGATCACCGACGCGCGCGTGCGGAAGCTGCTGGGACCCGTCACCAGCGGCGTGGAATGTCTGGAAGCCGCCCTTGACGTAAACGATCTGAATGCCGATGGCGCGCCGTGGCGTCTTCCAGAGGTAAGGCCGGACGACCCGGCGTTCCTGCAATTCTCTTCCGGAAGTACGCGGGAGCCGAAAGCCATCATCATGACGCATCGAAGTCTCATCGCCAATCTGGAGATGATGGCTTCCGCCTTTCGGTCCATACCCGACGCCAATCCTGAACACGGCGGCGTATGCTGGCTGCCGCTTTATCACGACATGGGCTTGGTGGGATGCATGCTCAGCGGCGTGTATTATCCCGCCACCGTCACCTACATTCCTCCAGAGGATTTTATCGTTCAGCCGGCGCTGTGGTTGAAGACCATTTCGCGCTACAAGGCCATCATCTCGCCGGCTCCGCATTTCGCGTATCGGCTTTGCTATTCCAAAGTCCGCGACCAGGAATTGGAAGGCGTGGATCTTTCCAGCTGGAGATTGGCGTTGAATGGCGCCGAGCCGATTGAGATCGAAGGCATGCGCCTGTTTCAGGATCGATTCTCCAAGTGGGGATTCCGGCCGCAAGCCATGACGCCTGTTTATGGCCTGGCGGAAGCTGGCTTGGCGGTTACTTTTTCGGATCTCGAGTCGCCTCCGCTAGTCACTGAATTCGATCGCGAGTTGCTGGCCACGCGCAACCAGGCGGCGCCTGGAGCGGGACGAGCGTTGACCAGTGTAGGCAAACGGCTTCCCGGCCTGGATGTTCAAATTCGGGATAACAACAATCAGGCGGTAGGCGACAACCTGGTGGGCAAAATCGTGGTGCGAGGCGCATCCATTACACCCGGTTTTTTCAACGATCCGGAATTAACCCAAGCGGCCATCCACGATGGCTGGCTGGACACCGGCGATCTTGGATTTTTTCACCAGGAGAATCTTTACATCGCGGGCCGTGCCAAGGACCTGATCATCATCCGCGGGCGGAATTACGCTCCGCAGGAGATAGAGGATCTGTTGTTCGATCTTGCGGGTCTTCGGACCGGCTGCGCCGTGGCCGTCAGCGCCGCCGCCGGATCGGAGGGCGAGCAGTTGATCATACTCGCCGAGAAGGATCTGCGCGTGCCCATGGCCGAAGCGGATTTGGCCGCGGCCATCGGCGAGAGGATTCTGAATGGCCTGTCGCTAAAACCCTACCTGGTACAGATTCTAGAACCTGGCACATTGCCGCGCACCTCGTCCGGTAAGTTCCGCCGCGCGGACGCGCTTCGCATGTTCCTGGCCGGTGACCTGGTGCCTCCCGAAAAGGTCACCGCATTGAAGCTGTTTGTCGAACTCGGGAAATCGCAGATCGCCTGGGGGCGGTTCCGTCTGCGCAACGAATGAGGATGTTGATGTTCCGACGCTTTCTTACGGAGCCGCGCGCGTCAGCAAGCGGACTCTTTCTCAATCAGCCACTCCCTCACGGTCGTGGTTCAGTAACACCGCGCGCCAGCGGTCTCTTTCGCATCTGCTTCTTGATCCTATGTTCCGTCGCATTGCTCTATTCGCAGGCCCAGAGCAACTCGGCGGACCTGAAAGGCACGGTTCAAGATCCCTCGGGCGCTTCCATTGCGGGCGCTAATCTGTCCGTCAAGGATCCTCAAACCGGCCTCGCGAGAAACACCGTATCGGACAGTGATGGAGGTTTCCTCTTTACCTCCCTGCCGCCCTCCCGCTACACCCTGCGCGTGGAGTCTCCCGGCTTCGCCGTCAAGAATCTGGAGGGCATTACGCTGCGTGTGGGTGACACCGTAAATCTGTCCATTGCGATGTCTCTCGAAGAAGTAGGAACGGCCGTCGATGTCAGCTCGCAAGCGCCGATAGTTGAGACCGACCGCACCCAGCAGTCCAGCACCCTGGAACTCCAGACCATCGTCAATCTACCCATCAATCAACGCAATTATCTGGATCTGGCGCTGCTCACCCCGGGCGTTTCCGATTCCAACACTTTGGTGGACAGCAACGATTACCGGATTGCGCAGACTCCGCAATCGGGTCTCAGCTTCGGGGGCAGCAATGGCCGTTCCAACGCCTTCTTCATTGACGGCGTCGAGAACTATTCGAACTCCGGCGGAGTGAGAATGTCGGTAAGCCAGGAGGCTGTCCAGGAGTTTCAAATCAACCGCAGCAGTTTTTCGGCCGAGTACGGCGGCGCGGCGGGCGGCACCGTGAATATAGTTACGCGCTCGGGAACCAATATGGTTCACGGAGAGTTCTTCGGATTTTTGAGGCAGAAGGATCTGGAGGCCCGCAATTATTTCGATCCGGGAAAGGCCTCCTTCACGCGCTCGCAGGCCGGCGCCACGCTGGGAGCGCCCATCAAGCACGACAAAACTTTTATATTCCTGAGCTTTGAAAGACTCGATCGGCACGAAGCACAGTTTGTCTCTATCCTGGACAATCCAGGCATACTGAACCAGATCACGCCCTCTCAGCAGCAGCTATTCAGCTATCTCACTTCTTCGAACAATCCGCTGTTGGGCTACATCGCGAAACAGGCCGAAGCGCTGCTGGTGCCTTCCTCCAATCCGGCGGTGACGCAGTTGTTCAATCAGAACAGCGGCGTGTTTCCGTTCTCGGAAGAAAATCCCACGTATTCCGTACGCCTGGATCACCATTTGTCCGACCGTAATAGTCTATTCTTCCGCGGCAATTTGAACACGCTGTTCCAGCAAAATGCTCAACTGGGCGCACAGATTGGCTACAACCGCGGTGAAAGCTTCAACCAGTTCGACGGTACGGCCGCGGTGGGCGATACGTTTGTGGCAACGCCCAATTGGGTGATCGAAACGCGCGCCATGTTCAATTACAACCGGAACTTCATCAATCCGGTGGATCCCAACGGTCCGGAACTGAATGTGGAAGGCTTTGGATCGTTTGGAAGAGATACGTTCTTACCCTCCGCCTCCTACGAGCGGCACTATGAGTTGCTGCAGAATACCAGCTACCACTCTGGAAAACACAACATCAAATTTGGCTGGGATATTAATCCCGTGCGAGACGCGGTTCGTTCGGATACGTATTTCGGCGGCAGATTCGAGTTCGGTGAGCAAATTCCGCTTTCCGCTCTGATCGGCACTGCCCTGGGAGACACAAATTTTGCATCCGAGGCGAGCGCCTATTTAACATCTCAGGGCCAGTCCGCCCTGATTAACAACCTGAACGCGCCCATCAGCGCCTTGCAGGCGTTTTCCGTAGGCGTGCCCATCTACTACCAGCAGGGATTCGGGAACCCGAACTGGCTGGGATGGTTCATGCGCTACGGGTTCTTTGTCCAGGATACCTGGACCGTTTTGCCCAACCTGTCTATCAATTATGGAGTGCGTTATGATCTGGAGGCGAATCCGAAACCGCTCGGCATAGACCCCAAGACTCTGGCGCCTCGCATCGGCTTTGCATGGTCTCCCGACAGTAAGACGGTGATCCGCGGAGGTTACGGCATTTACTTCGCGCCGTCCAATGCCCAATTCGCAAACGTGGCCGCCACTCTGGGCCATACCATCGATCTGGTGGTGGTCACGGCTCTCGGCGATCCAGGCGTGATCAATCCGGCGACTGGTCAGAACCTCACGTCCTCCGATATCTACATGGGACTGTCTTCGGAAGGAATCCTCGGGACCAGGCCGATTGCGGCTTCCGATCTTACGCAGTTTGGACTCACCATTGGACCCAATACTCCCGGGCGCGTGGTCTTCGGCACGGACCCGTATGTAAGCGCCTATGCCCAACAGTCCAGCCTGGAAATCGAACATGCGTTCGGCGATTATAGCGTCTCGCTGGCGTACAACTTTAGCCGAGGCGTTCACATCGGCCATACGGATGGCCGAAACGTTTACCAGACCGGTACGCTGTCGGATGGACAGCCAACCTTTGGGTTGATCAATCCAGACATTGCTCAGTTGAATTACTTCGCCTATAACGGCAATTCCTTTTACAGCGCGGGTACGGCTCAGGTTACTAGAAGATTTCGCAAGAACCTTGCGCTCAATTCACACTTCACCTGGAGCAAGGCTACCGACGAAACTACGGATTTCAATTCCGACTACGCGCCGAACGATGAACTGGACCTGCGCGCGGACCGCGGCTTATCGCCCTTCAACGCCGCTTATCGCGTAGTATTCGATGCGGTCTATCAATCGCCGATCGAAAGTGGTTCTGGTTTCAAGAACCGCTTGCTAGCGAATTGGACGCTTGCGCCCGTGATTCAATACGATTCCTGGCGGCCTTTCAACATCCTGACCGGCTTGGATAACTATGGCGACAACTACATCACCAATCATCGTCCCTGGGGAGCTGGCCGCGATATCGGGCACGGGCCCGATCTTTTTACCACCAATATGCGGATCTCACGCACTTTCCATTTCGGCGACCGGTGGCGCCTGGAAGCTCTCATTGAGGGATTCAATCTCGAGAACCGGACCAACTTCCGATCGGTGAATAACATTGTGGGCGATGTGCCGCTGTCGAGCTTGCCCAATCCGGTCCAGGCGTTTCGCGGCGATCCGAACGATCCTTTGGCGTATACCTCCGCTTTTGATCCGCGGCAATTTCAGGTGGGCCTGAAGATCTACTACTAAACATTGCTACTGAAGATTTGCTACTTCAAGATTGCTACTGAAGATTACTACGTGAAGCTTGCTACTGAAGATTGCTCATGTGTGGCGCACGCACTCCTGCGTGCCGCGTTCACACTCGTGTGAACGCTTCCAAAAAAAAGTGTTCGCAAGAGTGCGAACACGGCACGCAAGAGT
>Ga0209006_10000967_pt1 | contig 26522 bp, 23 predicted proteins | sample JacPin_JW_Ref_O2_FD_188567 | JGI IMG/M metagenome (GOLD analysis project Ga0209006, IMG submission 188567) | Forest soil microbial communities from Algoma, Ontario, Canada - Jack Pine, Ontario site 1_JW_Ref_O2 (SPAdes) (version 2) | ecosystem: Environmental > Terrestrial > Soil > Boreal...
AACTGACCCGTTACCGTTGCTCCCTTCCGGGCCTGGCGGGGTTCGCGGGGAATCGTTGCACAGAGCCCGAAGTCCCATCGATCGGCAGTCGCGCGCAAAAATTTTCCACGAGACTGCGATGCGAAGTTTAACACAGCGATGTGCGCCACGAAAGCAACCGCGGCATGTGGATTTTATTTCTTCGATGCCCGATGACAAAAGAACGTCACTGTGGATCTCGCTATTCGCATCCTGTCGTCCGTGATGATCAGGCGTTTTCCCAGCCCCGCGTTGAGTGATTTCGACAGTTCAAGTGAACGAAATTGCATGGATTGATCCGTGATCGCTACCAGCGCACGGTAGTTGGCTAACAGCAGATCAAAAAGCAACACACGAGAATGGGAAGGGTAGCCCTGGCCCGGTGCGAAGGTTGGCAAAGAGGCCGCCGTGGAAACGTCAGACGTCTCAACGTTATCTGCATCTCCTGGTTTTGCGATACTAACAGTCGAACTATTTTGTCCAAATTTCATGAAAAGACTGACAACACTCTTCGTATTACTTGCTTCGGCGCTCTTTGCTCAGAGCAATGTTGGCGAGTTGCGCCTGAAAGTCACCGATCCAGCGGGCCTGCCGGTAAGGATCACGGTTCAAGTCATTAGCGAGGCGAATCAGTATAAAAATATTCTCACGACGTCCGATCAGGGCACGCTCGACGTGCAACGCTTGCCTTACGGAATTTACGAACTGCAGATCATTCAGGCCGGCTTCGCCCCGGTATCGGAAGACATCGAGATCCGAACTTCAATTGCCACCGAATTCGCGATTCAATTAAAACTGCCCTCCGTAGACCAATTCGTCACAGTTTCCGCCGCGAGTACTTTGGTCGATCCCGACCAGCCAGGTGCCGTCAGCCAGATCGGTTTGGATGCCATTCAGCTCCGGCTCAGCTCGGTGCCTGGTCGCTCCCTGCAGGACCTGGTAAATACGCAGCCCGGCTGGCTATACGAAGGCAATGCCGTACTGCATCCTCGCGGTTCTGAATACCAAACGCAGTTTGTGCTGGATGGAATTCCTCTCACCGACAATCGCTCACCTAGCTTCGGACCTGAGATCGAAGCCGACGACGTGCAGTCCATGAGCATCTACACTGCCGGCATTCCCGCCGAATATGGCCGCAAAATGGGAGGAATCGTGGAGGTCAATACCCTTCAGGATTCAGAGCCAGGATTTCACGGGCAGGTGGTGCTCTCTGGCGGCAGCTTTGATTCAGCTGGAGCGTTCGCACAAGGACAGTATGTCTGGGGAAAAAATACGCTCGGGGCCAGCGCCAGTGGCAGCATGACCGACCACTATCTGAATCCCGTAGTTCCGCAGAATTTCTCGAATACCGGAACGCTGGGCGATTTTTCGCTGCGGTACCAGCGCAACCTGACGACCAACGATCGTCTTAGTATGAGCATTCGCCACGAAGTTTCGCGTTACGATCTTCCGAACGAGCTCGTGCAGCAAAATCCTCACGAAATATTTCCGTTCGATCCCACGGCGCCCTTGGGGTCGCAGCGTCAGACAGCGGACAACATCGAAACCATGGGGATCATTTCCTACCAACATATCTTTACGCCAAATGTAGTGGCCGATTTGAGCGGGATGGTGCGCGACAACGCGAACGATTTCGACTCGAATCCATATTCCACGCCCATCGAGGTTTTCCAGCACAATTTCTTTAACGAAGGATATTTCAAGGGCACAGTCACCGCCGTTCATGGCGGCCACGAGTTTAAATTCGGAATCGAATCGGACAACACTTTCCTGAACGAAAATTTCAGGTATGTCATCACCGATCCATCTCGGTTTGATGACGGCACGCCGCCGACCTTCTCATTCCTTGCACACCGTCCGGATTTGGAGCAGTCCGCATTCGTGCAGGACTTGATCCATCTCGATAAGTGGACGATCAGTGCGGGGCTTCGCTGGGACCACTACCAACTGTTATTGGACCGGCAATCCGTCGATCCGCGCTTTTCGATCTCACGCTATTTTGAATCCGCCGATATGGTCGTCCATTTTTCTTACGATCGCGTGTTCCAGACGCCGTCGTTTGAAAATATCCTTCTTTCCAGCTCAACGGCAGCCACCGAGCTCAACCCGATTTCCGTGCAGTTGCCGGTCGAGCCTTCCGAAGGAAATTATTACGAAGCGGGCGTGACCAAGGGCTTTGGGGGAAAGGTAAGACTGGACGCCAATTATTTCCGGCGGCTGGTGAACAACTACGCCGACGACGATCAAATTAACAACACCACCATCAGTTTCCCGATTGCCTTCAGAAAATCCATCATCTATGGAGCGGAGGCAAAGCTCGACGTTCCCAAGTGGCGCGGATTCTCTGGATTCTTGAGTTATTCGTGGACGGTCGGGCAGGCTTGGTTCCCGGTGACGGGCGGTCTTTTCCTGGGTGACGACGCGGTGATTCCCGCGTCAGGCCATTTCCCCGATTCGCAGGATCAACGCAATACCGTTCGCGGCCGCGTGAGGTACCAGGTCAAACCGCGCTTCTGGGTCGCCGCCGGAATTCAATATGACAGCGGCCTGCCCTTCGATTTCCAGTGCGATCCTTCGCTCACGCTTCCACAATGCATCGCCGGCGTCGTTCAACAGTACGGCCAGCAGGTCGTCAATCGCATCAACTTCGACCGTGGCCGCATCTTCCCGGCATTTCAGGTTAATGCTTCGGCGGGTGCGGATATTTACAGATCGGAACGCATGAATATGCGGATTCAGGCTGACGGTCTTAATCTTACGAACGTTCTCAACGTGATCGATTTTGGCGGCCTTTTTTCTGGCAACGCCATCGGCCCATCCCGGAGTTTTGCCTTGCGCCTCACCACCACCTTCTAAGGCAGTCGTAAGACTCGTATGGAAGAAAACTTTTGGAGCGAGGGAACTGGGAGGAAAGAAGTGTGGGCGTATTGCTTGTCAAGAAGTGGCCCAACCGGAAAACTTCTCAGGCGGCGTACGCTCTTCCTTAGAACACCGGAGTCAAATGCTTGCGCCGCTCGACCCACTCTTCGCTGCGGAAAATCCGCGGTGTCAGCTCGACTAGCCGCGGCAGCAAATTAAATATCGCCACGGGGCCCCACGGATTTCCTGCCCTGGTGTGAAATCCGCGACGGTTCAACTCCTCCGCGACCTTGGTGATCGAAATGTCTTGAATGATTAACTCCATGACCGCGAACAGAAACTGCATCTCTTCGGGATCTTCTTCCAATCGGCTGCCTTCCGGGACCACCCGCGAGCCGACCGGGACGTCTAAGGATATTTCAGCGACAGCAGTTGTGCGTGGTGACCCGGCTTCCGGCTGGGCCGGCGCTTCACGTTCCCACTCAACCCCTACCAGCCGCCATCCAGCGTCTTGCCTCTCCCGCACGTAACGCGGGTCGAGCGAACCATTGCAAGATTCACGAATGCGTTCGGAATTGGACATGCCACCCCTCCGGACCGATTCGGTCCGCCACTCCGGCGTTGCCACCTGCACGAAAAGGGCCGAGTCAATGCGCGAAAAGGCGATTCGCGGCTAACGACTTATAACGTTCTGGAAGCCCAGAACGTCGCAACCAATGGCCGGATGCGGGAAAGGTGTGTCGCTGAACCGGACACTGGAAATTCATTGCGAGCTTTACAGGATGCCGCGACCGGGCCTGCCGGGCCGCGAGAGAACTAATCCGAATTTTCGTAGGGACGCCTATCCGCGCCGCTCACGGCCCGCCGCAGCACTACTCAAGCGCCAGTCACAAATATTGTCGAAGTGAATCTTCAGTTCAGTCGTATCGAACTGATGCGATTGTTCCAGTCCTTGTTGCTGTAACCCTGCACCTGCCATGCGCGAAGGTCCGGGATGCTCGATCGGGTGACCGCAGAGAAACCTTGGTAGTTCGCGTTGTTAAAGATGGTGATGGTGACGCGACCGTACACTTGAATCGAACTGATCTTGTCGTTAAATCCATTCGGAACGTTCATCACCGTACCGCGAGGCTGGCAGAAGTAGTCGCCGCTGAAATTGGCACCGGTGAAAAAACACGCGCCGTCATGAGGCCTGCCGCCGGGCCTTCCGGGACCCGAATTCCACCAGGAAGGACCGCCGTTGTACGAAGTCACCCGGAATTGCGCGCGGCACCCACGATCGACCCAGATCCCCCGGTTATCGTTGCCCCAGCTCTGGCCGCGCACACAGGGCGCACTGCTCGTCTGCCGCACCAGATCCACGCTCTGGCGAGCGTCACCGATCGAACAATAATTGCGTCTGCCGTTCCTCGATTCGCAAGTCACCATATTCACGTTGGGACCCTGCGGCGCGGCCGGCGTCACGATCGCGGAATCTGCTGTCGGCGTCGCGGCCTGCGAAGGTGAAGGCAGAAACCCGCAGGAAAATGTCAGAAGTGCAGCCAAGATTAGCCTGATTTTCATTACAGGGCTCCTTGCTCAGAATTTTTAGAGTCAACCCTACGGAGTATTGCGATGCGAGCCCGAACATAAGCTTTCAGGCCTCTTCTGTAAAGCGATTTTGCAAAACCGCCCATGGCGGTATCAAGCGGCTTCAAAGAGACTACGGCAGCAATTCCTGCGTCAGCACGGCCCCGCCCATGGAGGCCAGCACCGCCGATTCCTTAACGGCCTTGTGCGAATCCCGCGCCACCCACAAGGTTTCTTTGTCATCGCCGCCGTCCGCCGAACTGATGTCCACTTTGTACGCGTCGAACGTCCCCGCCGGCACCGTCACTTTTTCGACGCCCGAAACATTTAGCTGCATCAGTTTCAGTTTTTGTTTTAGAACATCAAAGTTTCGGTAGGTGGTGCTATAGCCCTCCGCCAAAGGCAGGCACGCGACGGCCTGTTTCGCTCCCGCGCCATTCGCAAACAGAGCTCCTCCCAGATCGACGGATACCGGCTTGTCCTGTCCGTTCATGCTCATGGTCCCGGCAGCTTTGTCGCCGCTGAAACTGAGATCTACGGCAAGCGGTCCTTGTTTCAAACTTAGCTTGCGCGCGATCAAGCTCCCTTTTTCCAGCGTGGAGACTTCGGTCGCAGTTCCGTTTGGCGCTTCGATCACATCGGTTGCCGTCCATGAATCCCCATCCGCCGCCAGGGTGGTCGAAACGTTGAGCGAAACTTTCTGTCCGCCGGCCTCGACGGTCGTCTGATATTTGTAAATCCCAGCCTCCAAGTCCCGCGCCACTTTCGGAACACTCACCGAACTTGCATCTACTTTCTTCACCAAAACCACGGTTTTGGGATCTACGGTCACTTCCTTCAGCCGCGCCATCACTTCCGGCGTCCCGTCTTCCTGAGCGCGCCCACCGAGATATTTTTTGAAAAATATCTCGGTGGCCATAACCGAGGCCATGTTGTTCACCGGGCGCGCAAAGCCGTGGCCCTCATCCGGAATCAGCAGGTATTCGACCGGGAAGCCGCGGTCACGCAGCGCGATCACAATCTGCTCCGACTCCGCATGATTCACGCGCGGATCGTTGGCTCCCTGCGCGATCATGAGGGGTGTCTTGATTTTGCCGGCGGAGGTCAGTGGAGAGCGTTCGATTAGCAATGCCTTTCCTTCCGCCGTGTTGGGATTACCCATGCGCTGGTAGAACATCTGGCGGATAGATTCCCAATAGGGCGGGATCGAATCTAGCAGCGTAATCAGGTTGGAAGGGCCAAACAGGTCTACCGCCGCGGCGTAAAGATCCGGGGTATAAGCGACGCCGGCCAGCGTGGCATAACCGCCATACGAACCGCCGAAGATTCCCACACGCTTCGGATCAGCGATACCTTCATCCACCAAATACTTCACGCCCCAGGTGACGTCGTCCTGCATCTTGCGGCCCCACTCGTCGTTTCCGGCATCCAGAAATTTCTTGCCGTAGCCCGTGGAACCCCGGAAGTTCATGCTCAACACCGCATACCCACGGTTGGCGAAGAATTGCGCGTATCCGTTATAGCCCCACACATCGCGGCCCCATGGCCCGCCATGCGGAAAGATAACCGTCGGCAGATTTTTGGCCGGTATGCCTTTAGGCAATGTGAGATACGCCGGAATTTCCAGGCCGTCCGATGACTTGTAATGCACCGGCCGCATCTCCGCCAACGCTTGGCGTGGAAGCTTTTCGCGAATCTTATATTGCAGAGCGAGGTTGTGGTTTTTGCGATCGAATAAATAAGTTTCGCCTGGCTCCGTGTCGCTGCTGGCCGTCACCAGCCAGGTCTGTTCATCCCGGGTGCTCGAACCCAGATTGATCTCTTTGCCCTGAAATTTTTCGCCCAGCCACTTGAAATCATCGCCGAAACCCTTGTCCTTGAAATAGCGACGCGGGCGATCTTCCTCATAGGTGGTGAAAGCCAGTTCATCGGTGGCTTCATTGAAGGAAGCCCCGCCGAAATCCACTTTCTTCTGGGGATCGGATTCTAGAATCTCGGTCTTGCCCGTCTCCGGATCGAACAGCGCCAGGGCCGACAGGTTCATGTCCGCGCCTTTGTTGGTTTCCATGTAAGCCCGCTTGCCGTCTTTCTGAAAGCGAATCACGCCGCAGGTTTCGAAAACGCTACAGGAGTAAATCTTGGTGAATTTGTCCGGATCCACGCGCAGAATTTCGGTGTCGCCGTTTTCCGCCGACCGCGTGGCCAGCCGCAGGTTCCCCTGCAGATCGAACTGCCAGCCCTCGATACGCTCGGTGTTCTTGCGCATCAACGTTTTCTCGCCACTGGAAATCTTCAGCTTGTACAAATCGTGCCAGGCCTTGTCGCGATCGTTCAGTCCGAGGTAAACCACGTCGGGGTCGCTCTTCGGGAGATCGAACAGCTCAACGCGCACGCCTTTCAGCCCGGTCAGATCACGCGAGGCGGGAGCATCCGCGCCGGCCGCCGGGCTGGCGTTGGGATCGACGGCATACACGTTGTAGTTCTCGTCGCCGTCGTTGTCCTTCACGTACAGAATGGACTTGCCGTCACGCGTCCAGAAGAATCCCGCGATCGGCCGCTTAGTTTCGGTGGTCAGCAGTCGCGCCGCTTCGAACGGTTCATTCACCCCTTTCACGTAAATGTTGCGCGTGCCTTTCCACGGCTTCTGGAACGCCAGGAACTTTCCATCGGGCGAAAGCTCCGCGCCGGCGATTTCCGGATTGCCAAAAATCAGTTCGCGGTCGATGATCGGCGGCAAGCCCACGGCGGAATCCTTTTTGTCTTTCGTAGTCTGCGCTGCCAGCGAGGAAGCAACGAGCGCCAGACACAATAAGCCTTTGATTAAGGTTTTCATGGGATGAATTTCCTCCTGCCAGAGACGCTAAGGAATTGAATCTCGAGCTGACCGCGGAAGATTATCGGCGCAAAAAGCCTGCGCCGTCCACCGGAATTACAGATTTGGACGTCCTCTCACTCCGGTCGGGACCGGTTCGTACCGCAATCCCCGGTTGCAAGTTGGAACACCGCGCCGTATTTTTCGATCAACCCTCTTCGGCACCGGAGTATCTTAGCTGCCGGTGCATCCTCCGCACCGACCCGCACGCCAGCGGAACCCTACGAAACAGGGAAGGCTCAGCTACGTCCCGAGCCGCCCTTTGCGGGAACGTATCAGATTCCCGCAAAGTCTTAACGGAGGATCCATGAAGCGATTTGTATCGGTTGGCGCACTTTTAGCGCTTTTTCTGTGGCTCACGCCCGCCGTTCACGCGCAATCCATTATTCAGCCCGGAACGCAGGTTCATCTCACACTCGTAAACGGCCTCACCAGCACCGTCGCGCACGATGGCGATCCATTCACCGCCATCGTTGCCGAACCCGTATTCATCGGCAATCAATTGCTGCTTCCCGCAGGCGCCAAGGTTCACGGCAAAGTCACCGGCGTCACTCGCGCGAAATGGTTCGCCATGGTTCGCGGCGGCGCGTCCATCAATCTTGTTTTTGATTCCGTGGAAATCGAAAGCCGCATCTTTCCGGTGCAGATGAGTATTCTGTCCTTCTATACCGGCGATATGGATTCCGGCAAAAAGCGCAAGGATCTGAAAACCACGGAAGGCGTAGTGGTCGAAGAGAAGCGCGATATCAAGGGCGACATTATTACCGGCGGATTGGGAACCGGAGCCGGCGCGCTCGCGGGCTTGATTTTCAGTAACGTCGCGCGCGGCACGGTTATCGGACTGGTCGGCACCTCAGTCTACATTGTGGCGAAAAAGGGCAAGGAAGTGGAATTGCCTGCCCAAACCGGAATGCTCGTGCGCACGGATTCAACCGTGACGCTACCGGGAGGATTGCTGCGCACCGCAGCTTTCAACACCAGTACGGGCGGCCACTAAAAAACTCGCGCATTGCGGAAATTTGCCGGCCGCCGGAGTCACGAAATTCGGGCTTCAATTCACACGTTGAGTTGCGGTGCAGCGAGGGCCGACTTACTTCCGTGGCTGCGAATCTTGTCCGAGATTTTAGGCGAATCTAGCCGAGACGCCCTAAGCGTGATCGGGCCAAGCGTCGCCCTGCTGCAGTTTCGAGGCCCCTACCACCCAGCCTCCCGAAGTTTTTTCGATTCTGACGGCGCGAAACAGAATCGAATGCGCAAGCTGTATTCCTCGCTCGCGGTTGTCCAGGACCCGAATCGCCACAACTGAGTCGTTCGTGATTTCAGTTCGTAAACTGCACTTACAGCCCGACTCACTGATGTCCGCGGTTTCGGTCGCTTCGGTAAAGAATCGCCCGAAGCGATCGAACGCGCAAACTTCGATCCGGAGCGGAATGTACTGACGCTCCGCTCGAATCGGTCCCATCCCTGGAACCAGCAGTTTTTTCCAGTCGAGAATTTGTTTTATTGTCATAGTTCCTAACCCTCAACAAGCCGCGTACTACCTCAACGTTCCGTGCAAAATCGGCGCCCGCAAATTCCTGCTCCACGGAGTTCCTCGAGCAGCATTTGAAAATTAAGCCGCGCCTTTCACGGCAACTCGTTTCGAGCTTCGCTTCAGGAACCGGTACAGGCTGGTGCGTCCAATTCCCAGCACCTGCGCGGTGCGCACCCGATTTCCGTTGCACATGTCGAGCACTCGCTGAATGTGTTCGCTGCGGACTTCATCCAGCGGCAGGGGTGACCACGTCGAACTCGCCGCCGCGCGTCGCTGCGATCGGTTCTGCAGATGTTCTGGAAAGTCCGTCGTGTCAATCGATTCTCCGTTCGCGGTGATCGCTGCGCCCGCAATCAGATTTTCCAGTTCGCGAACGTTCCCGGGCCAGTCGTGCTGCAACAAAGCGATGTGTGCACGGCGCGTCAACCCTTGCAGCGGCTTGCCGTATTCCGCGCTGTATTTTTTCAGGAAGTGCTGCGCCAGCACCGGAATATCGTCCTGCCGCTCGCCCAATCCCGGAACGCGAATTTCGATGCTGCTCAGCCGGTAAAAGAGATCCTCTCGAAATCGTCCGGCCAGCACCTCGCTTCGCAAGTCGCGGTTGGTCGCGGCGATCAACCGCACATCTACTTTTTTCACTTCCGGGGAACCCACCCGCTGAATTTCGCGGTTCTGTATCACGCGCAGAAGCTTGGCCTGCATCTGCAGGCTGGTTTCGCCAACCTCGTCCAGAAACACTGTTCCATGGTTCGCATATTCGAATAGCCCCGGGCGATTCTCATGCGCACCCGTGAAAGCTCCGCGCATGTGGCCGAACAGTTGGCTTTCCAGCAAGGTGTCCACCATCGCTGAACAGTTGCACACCGCGAACCGTTCCTGAGACACCGGGCTCATCTGATGCAGCGCATGCGCCACCAATTCCTTTCCCGAGCCGGTCGGCCCGGTGATCAGCGCATTGGTGTAGTGCATCGATATTTTTTTGGCCAGGTCGAAAACTTCCAGCATCGCCGCGCTGCGGCCCACGATTCCATGAAATTGCAGCGTGTCCAGAAGCTTTTCCTCCAGCTCCCTCACACGCGCGCTTTTCGAAAATGATTCCGCGATTTCATCGAGTACCTTCAGCAGCCGCGGAAGATCCAAAGGCTTGCATAGATAGTCGGTCGCACCGTGCTTGATCGCTTCGATCGCGGCGTCCACCGAATAGAAGCCCGTCACCAGAATCACGTACATTCCTGGATCGCTTTGCAGCGCCTTTTCCAGAAAGGCCATTCCATCCATCTCCGGCATTTTGAAATCCGCAATCACTACCCGGCATCCTCCCGCGCGCACCTTTTGCAGCGCTTCGGCGGGATTCGTCGTGCCGTAGGCGGGGAACCCGGCGCGATCCAGCTTGCTCGTCATCAGTTCCACGTGATCTGTTTCGTCGTCCAGCACGCAGATCGGGAGAATGCTTCGGTTTTGTTCGGTCTTAGTTCGTTCTTGAAGGACTGGCATGATGCAGAAGCTAAGGCAATGAAGGGGCCACGATCCTCGTTCTTTGTGCGAACTGGTGGCCGTCCGTTTCAGCGCGCCTTAATGCGCGCAGATTGCGCGGTTTAGCAACTTCTTGGAGTAGATTTTTCGTCGTTCGTCGCTTATGCCGGTTTGCGATTCAGCCCCTAAAAGCGTGTGCGACGTTTCAAGACGGCACCGTGATTCCCATATCAGCACGCCCTCGCCAGGCGCTCGTCTTCATCTCGCCAGTCCCGCCCGAGTGCTCTCAGGCCACCTTTGCGGTCGGGTCCGCGAAGTGCGCCGCAGTCTCGCGAAACGCCATGCGCGGTTGCAATTGTTCCAGCGTAAATACGCTTCGCGTTCCGGCCCGTTCGGTTTCCAATTTCACCGCACGGTACGGAACCGGGAAACCGTTGCCGCCTCCCAGCGGCTGGATCAGTCGCACGAATATCACGCTTCCGATTCGGACCAGCGCCGTCAATGCCACCGTCTTGCCGGACATTTCGGTCCAAGCCAGGGTTGATTTTTCCACGAAGAAACATTCCTTCCCGTCCCAGCCGGATACTTCTACACGGTATCCGTTGCGTTCTCCTGCTCGGCCTGTCGTTGTCGGATTCATATCAACCTCCATGGCAGCAAAGAGCAGTAGCCATGCCAAATCCTCCAGCGAAACGGTGTTCCAGAAGCAAGACTTACGAGTGGGGATCAAGAAGTAAGCGACTTAGAAATGTACCATCAGCGGAACCTGTGCGCAGTTGAAACAAAAATCAGCTGCCACAAAACTTAGGCGCGGTCCGAAAGTTTCATCCAACAAAAACTTAACCCCAATGCGATCCGGGATAAAGCGCCGCCAGCGCAAACCGGAAAATATAAGGGAATAATTTGTCGTAGACGTACCAGGCCAGCAGCAATCCGATCATTCCGAATCCCTGCGAACGCGACCAGTTCAAGAAGCGCATCGCCGTTTCACCGCTCATGAAAAGAGTGATTCCCGTATTCCCGTCGAGAGGCGGCACGGGCAACAGATTGAATGTCCCTAGCAGCAGATTCAAAACAAAAACAATACTCAGAAACGTAGCCGCGAAACCAGCGATACCCGGACCCATTGGTTCCACCACATGGGTAAAGCTTACCGACTCCGGCATCCCAAACGCGTGGAAAGATATTCCGGCGCGAATCGCGATCGCCGATAGAATCACCAGCGAGAAGTTCGCCGCCGGCCCCCCCAACGCCATCCACGCCGCACGCCGAGGATAGCGCTGCTGCCACGCGGGATCGTACGGCGCGCTGGCCCACCCAATCATCCAGTGGGCGATGAAATAGGAAAGAATCGGCACCACCACCAAACCAAACGGCTCGCGCCGTATATGGGGCAGCGGATTGAGCGTAACTTGTCCGCCATGAAAAGCCGTGGAATCGCCCCCCAATTTCGCGATCAGCGAATGAGCTCCCTCATGGCAAGTGGTGGAAAATAGAAAAACGATGTACCAGATCACTCCCAGAATCAAAAAGTCCGGAGTTAGCGCCGCCTGCGCCAAAGCCATCACGTAAGAATAGGAATGCGCGTACAAATCGAAAAATGAGCGCGCCTGTAAGCAGCCCGCAAAACCTGCACGCGAAATCACCCAGACGATTTGCGCAGCAAGGTAGGAAAGCAGGGAATCGAAGGTCATGTCGCCGCTAAGACTAATTCCCGCCAATAATTAGCGCAAGCAATTACGCGAATGTGCTACGCACTAAGAATCGGGCGCGGCCGGGACTTGCAATCTCAGCAGCTTGGTTCGTAACCCTTCGCGACTGATGCCTAAAATCTCGGCCGCATGCGTGCGATTTCCAGCGGTGTGCTCCAGCACCGAGCAGATCAGTTGCTTCTCCATTTCGTGCAGCGACATGGGTGGCACGGTCGCGGCTCGCGATGAGTTCGTAGCTCCACCTTTGCCGTGATTTCGGATTCTCTCGTTCAGTAAATCGGCGCCGCAGGGGACATCAGCGGATGCCAATGCGGCCAGCCTGGCCATTTCACTCTCTAGTTCCCGCACATTTCCCGGAAAACTGTAGCTTGCCAGCGCGGACAAACATTCTTCGGACATGCGTGGTGCCGGCCGGCCGTAGCGCGCCGCCGCGGTTCGAATGAAATGCTCGGCCAACAGTCGGATGTCGTGCGGCCGGTTACGAAGCGGCGGCAAACGAAGCGTAATGGCCGAAAGCCGAAAAAACAGATCGGCGCGAAATCTGCCGGCCTTCACCTCGCTTTCCAGGTCGCGATTGGTCGCGGCGATGAAACGAACGTCCACCTGCTCGGTGCGCGAATTGCCCAGTCTGGTAAATTCGCCGGACTGCAGAACGCGCAACAAATGAGGTTGCAGATCGAGCGGCAAGTCCCCAATCTCGTCCAGGAAAAGAGTGCCGCGATGCGCGGCTCCGATGAATCCGATGCGGTCGCGATTTGCGCCAGTGAATGCGCCCTGCACGAAACCAAAAAGTTCGGAACCGATCAGCGTTGCGGGTATCGCCGCGCAATTCAAAACAACAAAAGGCCCTTTTACCCGGGTGCTGTGACGATAGACGGCCCGCGCGATCAGTTCCTTGCCGGTGCCGGTTTCGCCCTCGATCAATACCGGCAGGTCGGTGGTCGCGATCTGATGAACGGTCTGCAGCACGGCCACCATCTCGGGATCAGCAGTCAATACTCCATCGGACTGGGTGTGGGCATGTTCCAAGGCATCCGCGCGACGCTGCGCTTGACTCATCGCCACCGCCGCGCGCAATCGTGGCGCCGCGAGTGTGCAGACCTCATCCAGCAAATCTCTTTGTTCGGCGGTAAAACAATTGGTGACCAGCCGATTTTCGAGGTAGATCAGCGCGAACGCTTCATCGCTGGTCACCAGCGGCGCGCACAAGACGGATCGGACCGCGAGTTGCTGAATGCTCAAGTGCTTGCTGTAAGGCTCGGTCATCGAAGCATCGCCGATCAGAACTGCCCGGCCGCTTTCCATCACCGCCCGCGCTATCGAGCGGCTGAAAGCCTCTTCGACTTGTGATAGCGCCTCACTGCGAAAATTTCGGGCCGCAGTGGCCCGGAATTCCCCCGCCTCGCGCACCACCACGAATCCTCGATCGGCTCCCACTCCTTCGATCAATGTGTCCAAGAGCCCGGCGAGGAGTTCGCCGTATTCTCCTTCCTTCAAGAGCGCTTGCGACACTCGGTAGAGCAGACTTAGTTGTTGAGGCGCGAGATTATCTCGATTCAGGGCCATGGCTGGTCTGTCATCCGGGAATATAGCATCATTCATAGTTTCGCCGAGGCACTCCGCACGTCGCCTGCCGTCAGCAAATATGGCACTCCACCTGCCCATTACCCTGCCAGAAGCTCGATTCGTTTGATTTCGCAGGGGTGAATCCAATGAATAGTAAGGTGCTTGCGATTCAGTCAAAGCGTGTGGTGCCAGAAAACTGGGCCAAGTGGTGGCAACTTTCTGGGCGCTACGGCCTCGCAAATGCTGGGGCAGGCCGTTGCCACCGTAGGTTCGATGAAGGTTTCAAGGCCCCGTGGAAATTCCTCGTCTTGATTTGCGTTTTGATGATGCCAGGCGCGGTCTTCGGCCGCACCGACCAGGCGTCCTGGGAGAACCTGAGTGCTATCGGTGCTGGACACAAAATTCAAGTGCTGGAACTGAACTCCAAGAAAATCTCCGGCACGTTCATGAATTTCTCCAGCACCAACATTTCACTGCAAGCGCCAAACGGCTCGGAGACGATCCTGCGGCAGGACGTTCGCCGCGTGACGCTGATGGAGAACCACCATCGCCTGCGCAACACGCTCATCGGCGCAGGCGTGGGCGCCGGAGCAGGCGCCGGCATCACCGCCGCGACTTGGGAGAATCACGGGTTTCTCGGAGACAAGGGAACCGGAGCGGCGGTCGGCGCGGTAATTGGCGCCGTCGGTGGGGCAATCGTTGGAGCGCTGTGGCCCAGTCACAAAACTGTCTACCGTTCCACGGACCAATGATCCGTTCCTATTAAAAAGAATTTAAAAATTGGAGGCATTTATGAAACGGTGTTTCTCGGCTCTTGCACTTTTCACCTTCATCGCTGTGGGTTTGTTAGCGATTCCGATTCACGCGCAGACAAGCGAGCAAGCCACCAAATCCGTTGCGTCACCGAAGTACGACATCCGCGAGGAAATGACGTTGGCAGCGACGGTGAGCATCGTGATTAGCCAAGCCACGTCCGAAATGAAAATGCTGGCCGGGCCGTTTCACCTTTGATCCGCTAGCCTTGTCCGGTGCGGGCTTCACGAGTCCAGTGAATTCCACGTTCACTGCCTATCAAGCGAATGCTGGTCAAGTGTTCTTGATCCAGATGGATTCGAATATCGAATCCACGGCTCCATCGAGGAGAACACTTTGGCGCCGGCAGCGGGCGCCAGGCCGGCAAGAACGAACAACCAAAAACATTAACTCCCAGGAAGCAATGTGCGGCACGGCCTGGTGTAATCGGGCCGTACCGTACTTGTTTCATTTGCGGTCCTTAACAGCAGGTTTCCAGCTGGAACTGAGCAGACGCTAAATACAGTTCAGTTGAGACTGGCGTGTTATTTAGCTGCACTCAATCCTGCCCCCAAACCCCGAACTGAAACGTGCGTACCAACCGTCTCGCAGCATGAAAGACAGATGAGTGATACGCTTCCGGCTACGACCAGAGGTCAAAGTGTTGTGCTGAAAGACAAAAATAAAACGCTGCTTGAATTTGCGGCTGAAACTCTGCTGGAAACTCTGATCGTCAAGATTCGAGACGTGAAATGTCGGGGCAGCTGCCGGCACCAGAGTGGGGAAGAGCTAGCGACCACAACGGAACTGGTGTTTCCGTATCGCGGCGTCTATGTGCGCCATCTCGGGCATGATCAGGCCGTAGCCGAGGCCAACCAAGTGCTGTTTTTTAACAGCGCCGAGGGCTACCGGGTCAGCCATCCCGCGTCGGGTGGCGATGCCAGTCTGTCGCTGGCCATCAGCGAACCGCAGTTGCGTGAACTGGCACCACCTGCTTTTTTGCGCGATGGCGTGACCCTCGCGTTTCGGCGGCAACGTTTACGGATTGACGCGCGAGCGCAAGCGCTCTCGGCGTTGTTGCGGCACAGCCTATGCCAAAACTTCGCAGAACCTTTGGAAGCAGAGGGTCTGGCTTTGACCCTGGCGCAGCGGGCGCTGGGGGCGCGCACAACGCACGCGCCCGGCGCCAGTATCGGACGGCAGCGTTTGGTGGACCGGGCCAAGCTGGTGCTGGCCAGCGATCTGGCGCGACGCTGGACGTTGGCCGAGATCGCAGCCGAAGTACGAGGCTCGCCGGTTTATCTCACGCAGGTCTTCCAGCAAGTGGAAGGTCTGCCCTTGTATCGCTATCAGTTGCGACTACGATTGGCGCGCGCGCTGGATCTGATTGCGCAATACGATGACCTTACAGCCCTGAGCCTGGACCTCGGGTTCTCCAGCCACAGCCACTTCAGCGCCGCGTTTCGCCAAGCTTACGGCCGTTCGCCCTCTGAGTTCAGACAATCCGCGCTGGATCGTTAAAACCTAATCCCACCAAATCGCTAAAGATTCTGACAGCGGCCCTCTCTTCCTGCGTGGCCTACTCATCGCGACGAAGCTTCGAGTATTCGAGGAAGAGAGGTTCCCATGAATGCCAAAACGTGCGCGGCTTGCGACTGCAAGCTGGATGCGAATCTCATCAAGGTCAAAATCGGCGGCAAGACGGTCGAGGTGTGTTGCGATGACTGTGCGGAAAAACTGAAAGAAGCGCATGGTTCCGCGGCAACGTCAAGGAAAGGGTGAACCATGAACAAGAACAAAATAGCCGCAGGTATTCGTGAGAAGTGCGGGCAGACCGTGCGGCGTTTCGCAGCACTGCTGGTCGGAGCGCTAATTGTCGGACCTTATTTAGGTGGATCAGTGTCGGCTCAGGTAAACACGGACGCGCCGGTGAAGGCGTCCACTCACGTGTCGGAGGAATCCATCATGAACGCAAAGAAATCATTGCCGATTCACCGCAGCGTACAGACCGCTTCAGGCCGTATCAGCTACACGGAGCAGGGCACCGGACCGGTCGCATTGTTTGTGCATGGCGTACTGCTGAACGGCTATCTGTGGCGTCATCAGCTCGCGGATTTGTCCGACATCCGGCGCTGTATAGCCGTGGACCTGCTTGCGCATGGCGACACCGAGATCGCGCCGGATCAGGATGTATCGGTGACGGCCAATGCCAAAATGCTCAAGGAATTTCTCGATGCGTTGAAGATCGATCAGGTGGATCTGGTCGGTAACGACAGCGGCGGCGGTATTGCACAGATTTTCGCCGCACTGTACCCGGAACGCGTCCGCAGCCTCACGCTTACGGACTGCGACACCCACGACAACTGGCCGCCCGAAGCCTTTAAGCCGTTTCTGGCGATGGCAGCGGCCGGCGGCTTGCGTGGAACGCTCGAGGCCATGCTGTCGGACAAGAGCGTCTATCGGTCACCGCAAGCTCTGGGGCCGGCGTATGAACACCCCGAACAAGTGAGTGACGACACCATCGAACAATATTTGCGTCCGTTCGTCAGGACCGACCAGCGCACTCGTGACTTGCAACGTTTTCTGGCAGCGTTCGACAACCAGCACACTCTCGCCATTGAAGCACGGCTGAAGACGCTGGAGGCGCCGACGTTGATCGTCTGGGGAACGGACGACGTATATTTCGACGTCAAATGGTCGCATTGGCTGGCCGACAACATTCCCGGCACCCGGCGTCGAGTCGAGTTCAAGGGCGCGAGGGTTTTCTTCCCGGAGGAGCGCTGGGAGGAGTTCAACAAGGAACTTCGCGCACACTGGCAGGCGGCACAACAGAAGGCGACGTCATGACAGCCGCAACTAGTTCGCGCTCGCCAGTCTGTTAGGAGAAAAGAATGGGAGATCAGACTCACAAAGCCGCGCAATTCCGGGCGCTGCATATTCCGGGAAAGCCGCTAGTGCTTTTCAACATCTGGGATGCGGGCAGCGCCAAGGCGGTCGCGGCGGGAGGAGCCAAGGCGATTGCGACGAGCAGTTGGTCTGTCGCGAATGCAAATGGCCTCGCCGATGGCGAGCGGATCCCGCTCGCGATGGCAATTCAGAATTTGCGTTGGATCGTGGGCGCGACGGACTTACCAGTGACGATCGATCTGGAAAGCGGCTACGGCGACACCTCGGAAGCGGTCGGCGAAACGATTGGTCTGGCGATCAACGCGGGAGCGGTAGGCTGTAACTTGGAAGACAGTTTTCCGGCAAATGGAAAGCTCCGCGAGACAGCCGATCAGGTCGGTCGCATCCGGTACGCCCGGCAGACGGCCGATGCAACCGGTATCCGTTTCTTCATCAACGCCCGGACCGATGTCTTTTTCCAGCGACCGCCCGGGCAGCATGACGCTGCGATGGTCGCCGAGGTTATCGATCGAGCGCGCGCATATGCGGAAGCCGGGGCAGACGGACTCTTCGCGCCCGGTCTGGCGGATATCGCTCTGATCGCCCGACTGGTCAAAGCGTCGCTACTGCCGGTCAACATCATGATCGGCGACGCCACCCCGCCAGTGCAGGCACTAGCGGAGCATGGCGTCGCAAGGGCCAGCCATGGTCCCCGACCTTACCTGATGGCGATGAAAGCGCTGGAGGATGGCGCGCGCGGCGCGGCAGCTTGAAACACTTCGAACCATTCGGTAGCCAACCAGATGCTTTCCGCGGGCTCAATTAGTTGAAAAACAAAAGCCTAACTCGCGCACGGGGAAGATTTGCACTACGGCCTCTCGCGGACCAGCACGGTTGAGAATTTCAAGTGGCCTCTCTGGATTGGTTGCAAAAAGCTCAGATCTGGAAATCTTGCGACGAAGCTCGCTGCCGCGCCCAAACTCCACGAACTGGCATTTATGCCAGACAGTTGTAGATGTGTGCAGGGCGCTGGAACTAAAAGGAAGGATGGCTCCGGGGCTTGGACTCGAACCAAGATTCTAGGCTCCAAAGGCCCATGTGCTACCAATTGCACCACCCCGGAATGGGAACAAAATTGTAGCAGACACTCGCGAAAATTGTTAATTCCACGCTTCTCGCCCAAATCGTTCCGCGTGCCCGATTTGCCGCCACTCCCTCAATTTGTTAGGCTTCTGAAGCTCACACCACACCAGCGGAGAGATGTCCGAGCGGTTTAAGGAGCACGCTTGGAAAGCGTGTGTAGGAGAAATCCTACCGTGGGTTCGAATCCCACTCTCTCCGCCACTACTTTCGCGTGGGGAGCTACGAAATCTTCAGTTTCCGAGGGTTTGGACTCGCTTCACGATCAAAGTTTGGTCTAGCGGTTCGCGCTTTCCACGAACCGAAACGCGTCCTCCACCGCCTTCGGCCCCGCCTTGGAACCCAGCGAGTTTGTTTCCACCTTCGTGAATTGAAATGTTCGGCGTGGGGAGAATTTTTCAGGGTTGAAACCGCCATCAGTAACATGGAAGACCCATACGTACTCGCGGTGCGCCTTCTCCGCATCGGATTCGGACATCAATGCGTTGTCCACCGGCGTCATTGGACGAAAATCTGAAAATCCATTCAGATTGTGCACGGCGTCGGGCAGGGTCCCGCCAAAAAAGTTCACGTCGTGGGTGAAAATTATCACGTAATTCACTTTCGTCACATCCGGAGCGGGACACACGCCAGGGAACTCTTTCTTTCGATTTTGCGCGATCCATTTCAATTGGCTGGCCGTCAGCCCGTACGCCGAAAAGTAACTGCGGCACGCCAGACTTTGGCTGTCAGATTCCAATTTGTATCCAGGAGTGTCCTCAACTTCCTCTTCCGAGTTTCCCGAGTGTGCCGGTGACATTGCGACCGTTGCCGGTACCGCTGCTGGTTGCGTAACCGGTTGCGCAGCCGGTTGCGGAATGGCAGGCGACGAAGCGTCGACCAATTTCGCGGAAGACAACGCCGCAGGTTGCGCGACCATACCATCATGCGCAACAGTCGCTGCAGCTTTTCTCATCGGCGAAGACACCTTCCGCGGGCTCATCTCCGCCATCTCGCTAGGCAGGAGGGAACTGTTACCTGCCACCTTCTTGCCGTTCGCAACCCTACTCTGCGTTCCGGCGGCCGGCGAAGTCTGCGCCGAACCATCCGCCGAATTGCCGGTCGGCGTCACGAACGCACTATTCGCCGCCGCTACCTTCGCGATTTCCTTGGCTTGCACACCCTTCGCGACATATCCGACATCATGCGTCGGGTCGTGCCTTACCTGATATGCCGGCAGATCGGAAAACGCGGATTCGGGGATGTATCCTTCGACGCCTTCCTGCGTGCGCACCTTCACATATCCATTCACCCGCTCCAGCACCTCGACGGTTTCGGTGCAGCTCACTTTCGCCTGCACATCCAGCGTCGCCAGCGAGTCGTACACCCACACCCTGTCCTTCTGGGGATTGCATTTCAGTGACGAAGGGGTAGCCGACGCGCTAGCTGAAAAAAAAGCAGCGATGATGCAAATTGCCAGGAAAAACAAAAATCGCAGCGTGTATTTCATCACATCCCCCAATGCTGTCTTGCAGGCGGGTCTCCTTTGCAGTCTAGAACTTCTGTTCAGGCGAACAAGCTGTCCGTAGGGACAGATATGGTACAGGTAAACAGAGCATCCCGCCTTTCGCGCTCAACCCGCAACAATCGTAGTCCCACGCTACTCGACTCCCACGCGTATTTCCCGGAAGTGTCTTGCACTTTTTGCCGAGAAAGCCATAGCATGACTCGGGTCTGCCTCAGCTTCCCAAATTCAAATAGAAGGATGGATATCCATGCAAGATTGCACGAATCCGGCACTCTCTTCGGTGTCCACATGAAAACGCTGCTGGCATTTCTATCTGTGATCCTGATCTTTGTCTTGCTCGGAAACCTTTCATCACGGGCGGAGGGCCCACCCGATCGCCAGGTCGCCATCACCATTGACGATCTGCCCGCGGGCGCCGCGAACTTTATGTCCGCCGCGGAAATAACCGAAATGACCCGCAAGCTCCTGGCTACCCTCACCCAGAATAAAATTCCGGTCGTGGGTTTCGTCAACGAGCGCAAGCTTTACTACCGCACGGGAGAAGCGGATGAACGGATCAAGGCTCTCAATATGTGGCTCGACGCCGGCTTTGACCTCGGAAATCATACCTTCGGCCACACCTCGCTGAATCTTGCGGGTTTGAAGGAATTCGAAGATTCCGTGATTCAGGGTGAATCGGTTAGCAAGATCTTACTCGCGCAACACGGCAAAAAGCTGCGTTATTTCCGGCATCCCTACCTGGACACCGGCCGGGATCTGCAAACCAGACGCGAGGCCGAAGCCTTCCTCGTCGCGCGCGGCTATCGCATCGCTCCGGTTACCCTGGACGCTTGGGACTGGAATTTTGCCCCGGTCTACGACGATGCAAAAAAGCGCGGAGATGCGGCTCTCCAGCAGGAAGTGGTGAGTTCCTACCTTTCCTACCACGCCGAAATGTTTGCCTACGAAGAAAAATTATCGAAAGACCTGATCGGTTATGAACCGAAACAGATTCTCCTGCTCCACGCGAATAACCTCGAAGCCGAACACATCGGTGAATTGCTGGACTTGATGCGCAAACGAGGCTATCGCTTCATCACTTTGGAAGATGCCCTCAGCGATTCGGCCTACAGTATGCCTGACACGTTCGTGGCCGAGGAGGGAACCGGCTGGATCGAACACTGGGCCATCACCCGTGGCCAGCCGCCTCAAAACTCACCAATCTTTCCGCCTGCCATTGCTGAACGCGTCAAGGCGCTGGCGATCGCCCACCCGCCACCGCCGCCAACAAATTAGAGGCGAGGCCTTATATCCGAACAGAAAGCAAAACCCGGCCGCTTGAAATAGTGATATGTTGTGGCCGTCGCAGACGCGTTCCGCGCTCAGAATTCCACAAATTTGTTAAAGGAGCACAATCTTGAAAAAACTTCGAACCTTAGCCCTATTTTGCGCAGTCCTATTTGCCATCCCTGCCTTCGCCCAAACCGTCAAAGTCAATTGGAAGCAAGGCGCTCCATTTTCCAGCTACAAGACCTACGCCTGGAAGATCACGCCGACGCAATCAAAATCAATTTACCTGCAATGGGTGCAGGCCGATGTGAACGCCCAGCTCTCAGCGAAAGGTTTTACCCTCGCGAGCGGAAATCAAAAGCCCGACGTTTACGTCGCCTACAAATTTGCAACCCAGGAAATGCTCGATGCCACCACAACCGATGACGGGTTCAGTGGTTGGGGCTGGGGCGGCGGTCCGTGGGGCATCTACGGGGGTTGGGGTGGCTGGGGAATTGGTGGACCAGATATAGCCACCACCACCGAAGAACCACGCACCATGGGAATCATGACCGTTGACCTCTATGACGTCAGCCATAGCCAGCTGGTTTGGCGCGGTCAAGCCACCGTAGACAGCGTGTCCAATTCTCAGAGCGGCGATGAAAAACAGGTAAAGAACTCCGTGGTGAAGATGTTCAAGAAATATCCGCCGAAATAGTTACCGACTCAGACAGCGTGACGGAGGGTGGCTGCTCCGCCCTCCGTCACCGTTAATCGCGCTATGCGGTTTATGAGGTTTGGCCTCTCATTCAGTCCCCTATCCAGTATGTGTTGTTCATCAGAACAACCGCGCATTGACGCGCGCGGTCCCTACAGCTAGCATCGCAGAGTTACTCCCCCTTCCCGCTGTCGCGTCCAAAACGCGCAACGAATAATTCCATAAAATTTGCGATGTGCCATGCGCTCGTGGCGTTTGCGGATATTCGCATTCGGACCGTGCCTGGCGAGTTGAACGTCCCGGAGTTCCACGGACCGATGACCACACCACACCAAGACCCGAAGGAAGCGCCACGCAGGAAATTCAGGATTCTCCTGACCGAGGACAATCTCGTCAATCGCGTCCTCGCCCAAAAGCTCCTTCAAAAAAATGATCATATCGTCACTTCGGCCAGCAACGGGAAAGAGGCGACCGCGCTGTGGAACGAAAATCGTTCCTGTCAGTTCGACGTCATCCTCATGGACATTCAAATGCCCGTCATGGATGGGTTACAGGCCACTGACTACATCCGCGCGCAAGAAAAAGCCTTCCAGTCAGACACCGCCGCGAAGCAGACCGCCGCTCCCCACATCCCGATCATCGCCATGACCGCCCACGCCATGAAAGGCGATCGCGAGCGTTATCTCGCCGGTGGCATGGATGGATACATCTCCAAACCTATCAATTCCGCCGAATTGGAACAGGTCATTCAGTCGGTCGTTGCGAAGTTCTCGCCAGAGATTCCCTCGCCTGCCGCGACCTCCGAAAACATACAGGAGTCAAAACCAATGGGATTTGAGGAAGCTCAAATACTTGCGCGTTTTGATGGAGACCTCGAACTCGCGCGCGAGTTAGCTGGGATGTTCATCGAGGAATGTCCCAAATATCTGAATGATATGAGCGAAGCGGTGCGTGCCGGAGACGCCCACGCGCTGGAACGTTCCGCACACACCTTCAAGGGTTCCGTCGGCAATTTTTCAACCGTTGGGGCGCATGAATCCGCTCTCAAGCTGGAAACACTGGGGAAATCCGGGGACTTGACCGGAGCGTCTGAAATCTTGAATCTCTTGCAGGAACAACTCGCGCAATTCACTCAAGTCTTGGCGCGTATGACCAAAGATCCGGTACGCCATTCCGCCTGAACCGAATCAATCCAGCAGGTTTTTCGCCGCCATCAATTCCGCGTTCAGAATCGCCGCTCCTGCCGCGCCCCGAATCGTGTTGTGTCCCAGAATCACGAACTTGTATCCGAGTACCGGGCAGGTCCGCAGCCTTCCCACATGCACCACCATCCCGCCTTCGCGATCCACGTCCAGTCGCGGCTGCGGCCGATTCGGCGCGTCCAAATATATGACGGGCTGCGGCGGCGCGCTGGGCAGCCGCAGTTCCTGCGGCTCGCCTGAAAAATTCTGGAACGCATCCAGAATTTCTTCCCGCGAAACGGTCTTTTCGAATTCCACCGATACTGTTTCGGTGTGGCCATTGACCACCGGCACGCGCGTCGTTGCCGCGCTGATTGTCATCGGATGCGGCACGATGGCCCCCGCGCGGAATTCACCCAGAATCTTGCACGTCTCCGTTTCCATCTTTTCTTCTTCGCCGTCCACCACCGGAATCACATTCGCAGTAGCATCGAGTGAAGCCACTCCCGGATATCCGGCTCCGGAAAGCGCCTGCAGCGTCGTCACTAGGACGCGCTTCGGCTGAAATTTCCGCAAAGCTGCCAGCGCGATCGCCAAAAACATTGTCGAGCAGTTTGGATTTGTGATGATCGCGCCTTTGCGATTTTCTTTCTTTTGTTGCGCGGCCAATAAACCCAAATGGTCAGGGTTGATCTCCGGAATCAGCAATGGAACCAACGCGTCCATCCGATGATTCCGCGAATTGCTCAGCACGATGTGTCCGGCAGCGGCGAATGCTGTTTCCGCCTCGCCCGCAACCGACGAATCCAACGCCGAAAGGACCAATTTCGGTCCAACACCCGGGGTCAGCGCTTCCACCGACAGCTTTGCAACATCCGCCGGTGTCGCCACCGGCAAGCGCCAGGCCAAATCTCCGTAGCGTTTTCCCGACGAGCGTTCACTCGCCGCCAGCCACGTCGTTCGAAACCAAGGATGACCCGCCAGCAAGGCGATGAACTGTTGCCCGACCGTTCCGGTCGCCCCGAGGATTCCTACATCGATTTTTTCTTTTGGAGACACGTTGAATTCTCGGCCTGTCACCACAACCGATTCTTCAATCTTACTGGGCACTGGCCGCCACCACCCTGGTCGATTTTCGCGATAGTTCCAATCGCTCAAGCCCTTCGAGCAAGTCCTCGACAAGGTCCTTCGAATTCTCGCATCCCGGAGAAAGCCGTATCAACGTATCCGAAAGCCCCAGTTCCGCCCGCGTTTCCGCAGGAATTGACGCGTGCGTCATCGTCGCCGGATGGCTGATAAGGGATTTTACTCCCCCCAAGCTTTCCGCGAGGGTGAAATAACGTCGCGATTTTACGAACGTCACTACGTCCGCCAGGGTGCCATCAATTTCAAACGACACCATCCCGCCAAATCCGCTCATTTGCTTCTTCGCGATTTCGTGCCCGGGATGATTCTCGAGCCCGGGGAAATACACTTGGCGCACCAGCGGATGTTTGTCTAGCGCGTGCGCGATCGCAATGGCGTTTTCTTCGTGCCTTTGCATCCTCAGTTCCAGCGTCTTCAATCCGCGCAACGTCAGCCAACAATCGAACGGCGCCGGCACCGCCCCGGTTGCGTTCTGCAGAAACTTGATGGGCTCAAAAATTGCCGCATCCTTGGCCAGCGCCGCGCCCTGAATCGTATCCGAATGTCCGCCCAAATATTTCGTCACGCTGTGCACTACGATGTCCGCGCCCAGCGCGAATGGCTGCTGAAAATACGGCGTCGCAAAAGTGTTATCCACTACTACCAGTGCGCCTTTAGCGTGTGCCAACCGCACCGTTTCCGCAATGTCGTAAATCAGCAGCCGCGGATTCGTTGGCGTTTCGATCCACACCAGCTTGGTCTTGCGGGTGATCGCTGCTTCCAGCGCTTCCAGATTCGAAATATCGAACTGCTTGATGGTCACCCCGATAGGCTGGAACACCTTGTTCAAAATCCGGTAGGTTCCTCCGTAGACGTCGTTTGGAATCACAATTTCGTCGCCCGGCCGCAGGTACGCCTGCAGCACGGCGTTCTCCGCCGCCAGCCCAGACGCAAAAACTGCCGCATACTCTACTCCCTCAAGTTCCGCCAGAATCGTTTCGAGCCGCTGCCGCGTCGGATTGTTCGTCCGCGAGTAATTGAACCCCTTATCTTCGCCGGGGCCCTCCTGCTCGTATGTCGAAGTCTGAAAGATCGGCGCAATCAGCGAACCGGTTTCCGGTTCGGAAGGCTGTCCTGCATGAATTGTCTTCGTCGCAAATTTCATCGTCGTGCTCCTCTTTTAACCAAAAATTCTGCCGCCGTCGAATCTGTTGCCCTTAGTCAGTCATGCTCTCGAAGCCAACCACTTCTACGACGCTGCCTTCATCCATAACTTGTTCCGCTGGCGTCAGCCCATGCGCGATTCGGCTAGCACTCGTGTTCTTTTGCACGCTGCGAATCACCAGCGGGATTCCGCAACGAGCCGCCGCCTCGATCGCCTGACGCTGCACCAGATTGCATCCATCCTGCGCCATCGAAAGCGCCTGCTCGAAACTGAGGAAGGGAATATGTCGCGCCGCGGAATCGCGGTGCGGGTCAGCCGTAAAATATCCCGGCACATCTTTGATCAATTCGCAGCGGCACGCCCGCAACCCCTCTGCCAGTAGCACCGCTGTCAAATCCGAACCGCCGCGGCCCAGCGACACAATCTGACTTGCGGAATTCGTCGCGAAAAAACCCGGCACCACCGCCACCGGAAAATCCGCAAGCACGCCCGACAATCTCCCGCCATGCAAATGGATTCGCCCGGCTTCGCGCCCGCCGTGAAATTCGACTTCCGGCAGAATTAACCCTGCTTCATGAATGTTAAGAGCAGCGGCGCGAACCCCGAGCGATTCCAGATGCAGCGAAAGCAGCGCCACCGACCGAATCTCGCCCGTGGACCACAACAAGTCGCGCGCCGCTGAATTGGGCTCGTCGTGAATGGTTTTTGCGGTGCGTTCCAAACTGTCGGTCGTGCCTTCCTGCGCCGACACTACCACTACAATTCGTTCTTCCGAATTTGACCTCAGCATGTCACGCACAAAGATTGCTGCGCGCCGATAGGCCTTTGCGTTCGTCAAAATTGAGCCGCCAATCTTTACCACCGCGATTTCGCATGTGGCTGCGGAAGCGGAACGTTGGGTGAACTTCTCGGGCAAATAATCCTGCGACATATGCGTGTAACTCCTCCCAAGGAAGCATTTGGCTTCCGCATGTGCGGCATCTGGCCGGCTCGACCTCATGAAAGCCTGAGGCTCAGCCGACAGATGTGCATTTTCTATAAGCTCGCATTCCGCATACGCGGATGCAGCTTCGCTCGACTTAAGTTGGGAGTTGAATCTTCAATGACCGGGAACCCGGTCGATCGAGGATCTTATCTCTCCCCATCGGGCAGGAATT
>Ga0209006_10000968_pt1 | contig 26520 bp, 21 predicted proteins | sample JacPin_JW_Ref_O2_FD_188567 | JGI IMG/M metagenome (GOLD analysis project Ga0209006, IMG submission 188567) | Forest soil microbial communities from Algoma, Ontario, Canada - Jack Pine, Ontario site 1_JW_Ref_O2 (SPAdes) (version 2) | ecosystem: Environmental > Terrestrial > Soil > Boreal...
AGGTGAAGATAGCGTCTTCGGATGCAAGTCGATCAATTACGCTTGCGACATATTGTGGATGGATCAGTTTTTCGCTGGAATCGCCGCTTGCCAGTTCGTCCAGACCCTTGCGCGCCTTACGATAATGCTCGACGGATTCTTTCAAATGCGCTTCATGTTGATTCTGCTTCAGCCTTGGCAATAGCCCTCGCAGCGTGGCCTTTGTGTCTCCCACAAAGCCATAATCAACTTTGCTGCGACGCCCTAGTTGCTCGCCCCGAACGTCGATCTGAACCACGGTCGCGTCCTTGGGTAAGAACTGCTGATAGGGAAAGTCGGTGCCGATCATCAGCAGCGTATCGCAGCTCATCATTGCGTGATAGCCGGATGAGAATCCGAGCAGGCCGGTCATGCCTACATCGAACGGGTTGTCATACTCGATGAACTCCTTGCCGCGGAAAGCGTGCACGATGGGAGACTGTAGCTTGCCCGCGAGCTCAACGAGTTCACCGTGAGCTCCAGCGCACCCGGCGCCGCCGAGGATGGTCACCTTCTTGGAACGATTGAGAACTTCCGCGAGGACGCTCAGTTCGTCATCGGATGGGCACACCGTCGGTTGTGGCTGGGCGAAAAGCAGGCGCGGTTGTTGTTCAACCGCATCTCGCAGGGCCACATCCCCTGGAATCACAACGACAGCAACGCCACGCAGTGAAATCGCAGTCTGGATGGCGATTTCGAGCACACGCGGCATCTGCTCGGGCTGCGAGATCAGCTCACAATAGTGGCTGCACCCGGCGAAGATTTGTACTGGATTAGTCTCCTGAAAATATCCACTCCCGATTTCGGCGCTCGGAACTTGCGCCGCGATGGCCAGTACCGGGACTCGGCTGCGCTGGCAATCGTAAAGGCCATTGATCAAATGCATGTTTCCCGGTCCGCAGCTTCCGGCGCATACCGCCAATTTGCCCGTGAGATGCGCCTCTGCGCCCGCCGCGAACGCAGCCGCTTCCTCATGACGCGTGCCAGTCCATTGGATGTTCTCGCGGGTGCGAATCGAATCCGTGATGCCATTGAGGGAGTCGCCCGGGACTCCGTAAATTCGCTGAACGCCCGCTTCCACCAAAACGTCTACCAGCAGGTCAGCCACCCTCTTTGCCATGGTTATTCCTTTCCCGAACCTGGTTCTCGAACCCAGTTGAATTCCTGAGCTTTCCTTCTTGCGGAAAACGGACGCGAAATGCGAGAAGGGTTCAGGATTGCAGCGCTGAAAAAGAGGCAGAGAATTATGCCATTCACAGCACTACCGTCTCAAATCCTTCAGCGTTTTCAGATCATCGACGACGTATGCCAGGGAAGCCCGCATGCCTTTGCCGCAACGGACGGGCGCCAGGTCGGAGAGTTCTTCGCCTCTACAGACCGGCAGCGTAAAAGAACCTTCACCGATCCACGCTTGCTCAATCTTCACGTCGTGCGGAATGTTTTCAACCAGCTCGTGAACCGCGGGGTGGTCCTGCTGGTCAGCGGCGAGACGCGGAGTGTGGAGGAGATTGACGACGGGCTTCTGTTTCGGCAGGGACTTGTCCGTTACCGGTTCTCTCAGGGTGACAATAGCTTCGGCCAGCCGGTGCCCGCTCGACGTTACTGACCCGGCGAACTTGGATCCCGGGGCGAGGGCGGGTCCCGCCTTTCCTGTCGCAGCGTAATACCGGGTCTGAAAAACCTGACCGAGGCGTTTGGGATAGCCCTGCGTCCAACCACGTGCAATCGCCGCGTCGTTGTCCACAAAAATATATGGACAGTAAGCAACCGGTTTGCCTTGGTACAACGCATCCACGAGGATGAAAAACTCGCGGTACTGATAACGGGCCGGATCAAGATACTCGTCGTCGTTCCCGGTGAACTGCCAATCGTAGAAACAAGCGTTGGCGTGACCGTTGGCGGAGCGATCAGGGTCGAGACCCGGAGGTAACAGAGCTGCCACGGCAGAGGGCTCCGACCAGAATTCGATATTGAGAAAGTCGGAAGAGTAGTACCAGGGCGGAGGTGGATTGAGGGTCGATTTGCCTTTTGGGGTGAGTGGATAGTTGAAGCCTTTAAGCATTTCAGATCTCCATATCTAATATTCGTTAGCGAAAACTTGGGTAAATCCTGCACTCATGTTTGCAGATCATGTCTTGCACCTCGGCGAATTTGGATTCACCCCGCACGGTTACTGGCACTCGGAGCGGGCGAGAGGACGACGGTTAAAGTCTTCACGCCCTGAGCCGGGTGGACAGTAGTCCCACTGATGTCTCCGGGGCCAGAAGGCCCGGTCATCAGAACGCTGTAGGGCCTGTGTTTGAAGTACGGGTGTTCGCAGCCTTCGTGGATATTGGCGACGATCTGCTTCGGGTCAAGCAGGACCACGAGATCATGGGCAAGGAAGGCGATCGTGTTCACTTGCGATTCGACGTCGGAGAGGAGGATGGAACCGGTTTCGGCCACACCCATCGGCGATCGCACAACGCAAACATCGATGGTGCTCGCCTCCGACCAATAGTTGAGACTTGCCGGCTTGATCGTACCGGCATACTCCGGGATGGCCGAACAGATGACCTTGGCGTCGGGAAACTTAGCGCGCAGGAACGAATCCAGATCATGCACGTCGTCATCGAGCATATCGGTGACAACGACTCCGGCCATGCGAGCGATGGACTCGCGAAAAGCGGCCACAAGATCGGCGGGTTTGTTGGTATGGAAGTGAGGGATCGTGGGCATGGGCTGCGTGGCCGGCTGGTTGGCTCGAACCGAGTCCAGAATCGAGTTCCTCGAAAGCGCCTGAGTCGAGTTCATGCTCTAACTAACCTCGTATAACTAATCTCGTCCAACTACCTCGTTCGTGTTGATGCGATGAGTGCAACTGCCGGACGGAGTGACCACGTAATCAAAGAGGCCGAAGACCCTGGCGCAGTGCTCTTCAGTCGCTCGCGCCTCTTCATAGCAGCCGCTATTGGCCATGGGCTGGCCACAACAGGTCTGGTCCTTCGGATATACAACATGGACGCCTAATCTTTCGAGCAATTCGAGAGTAGCGATGCCGACGTGCGGATAAAACATGTCAATGTAACAAGGGACCATTAGAGCGGCTTGCATTTGCATCTCACCTTATAAGCCTGAGAGTGGTGGGGCCGAACCCGGAAGTTTGCGGGCGTTCCAGCATGCCGCTCCTTGTCTGAGCAAGCTCACTGCCATCGCGAGAACTAGTAGTTGAGTTCTGAAGCGGTGTGAAAGTGCAGACTGAACCCTCGATTTACGCGGCAGTCGTCCCGGCACTGACCTGAGCAATCAAGTGCGGATGGGAAACGGCCAGTGTCAATGACCGTGACAGGAAAGCCAAAGTCAATAGAATGACGCTGCGGTCCCGATCTTCAGCGCGATGTTCAGAGATCCCAGTGCATTTCGCCGGTGCATTATTTTGGAAGGCTGCATGCAAGCACGCGAGTGTAAATGCCACGGGCGTGAATCAGGATCGCGCATTCAAGTCGTAAGGAGCGGGCTGGGAGTAACCATGAGGCAGGTTGCAATTCCTTCGAGCAGGAACCTCAAGATCTCAGTCGATCAGGTGGGAACGGACACGGTGGTCCGGTTGAGTGGCCGAGTCGATGTCGACTCTTCGCCCGATCTTCGAGATCACCTGCGAGCTCTTTTGTCGGAGGAGGCATCGCCTCAGGCCATCATCGTCGACTTAGCGGGAGTTCCCTACATTGAGACGTCCGGGATCGCCACCTTGATTGAAGCTCTGAGAATCGCCCGCCATCACCACATCAATTTCCGCTTGCAGGGCCTTAGTGGTGCTGTGCTTCGCCTATTCGAGGTTACCGGAGTGCTGGCCCTGTTTGAAACGAGCAACTCGGGACAAAAGGTGTCTTGATGGCGAATGTTCTCGAAAGTGTCGGCGAAGGAACGATCGAACATCTCGACTACGTTGGGAGTCTGAACATTCAGTGGTGGGCCACGCTGCGGGCAATGGGGCAGGCACTCCCGTTTGTGGGAAATCGCTACCGCTGGCAGGCTACCGTGAGGCAAATGTTGGAAATCGGCGTGGAAGCGATGCCGATGGTGTCGTTGATGGCGATCTGCTCGGGATTCATTCTGGCCCTGCAGGGAGCCTCGGAACTGCGCCGTTTTGGAGCGTTGCACTATGTCATCGAATTGGTCGCGGTTGGTTTCACGCGCGAACTTGGACCGCTGCTCACCGCGATCGCGGTGAGTGGGCGGTCCGGCTCGGCGTTCGCGGCTGAAATCGGGACGATGAAAGTGACTGAGGAACTCGATTCCCTCCGCGTCATGGCGATCGAGCCAGTAGAGTTCGTCCTCGCTCCCAAGTATCTGGCCGCTTTAATTTCCGTTCCTTGCCTCAGCATCATTGCGAATCTCTTCGGCATACTGGCCGGTGGGCTGTTCATGTTCTTCAGCACTCGCCTTTCGCCCTCGCTCTACATTCATTATGTGTTGACTACCATTACTTTGCGCGACGTACTCACGGGGCTTGTCAAGAGCGTAGTGTTCGCAACCATCATCGCTCACGTGGGATGCCTGGAAGGATTCCGTGTCCGCGGAGGCCCCGATTCTGTGGGCCGCTCCACCACCAGTGCGGTAGTGAAATCGACTTTCCTCGTCATCGTTGCCGACGCGGTGTTTACCGCGATTTTTTATTTCACGGTGAAAAGCTGATGCCCATCATTTCTGTCCGCGATCTTGTGGTTGAGTACGACGGGCGCCGCGTGCTGAATGGGCTGAATCTCGACATCGAGCACGGAGAAACGATGGTGTTGTTGGGCGGCAGCGGCTCCGGAAAAAGCACCTTGCTGCGCCAGATCATCGGACTGGAGCGCCCCAAGTCGGGCAGCATCCACGTGAAGGGAACGGACATCACGCGCTGCTCAAAGTCCGAGTTAAAAAAAGTCCTCCTCTCGATTGGTGTGGCTTTCCAAAGTGCCGCGTTATTCAATTCCTTGACGGTGGAAGAAAACATCGCCTTACCTCTGCGTGAACATACGCGGCTCGCACCCTCAATCGTCGACCTGATGGTTTGGATGAAGCTGGCCGCGGTTGGCCTGGCCGACTTTGGCAAGCTGCTGCCGCAGGAGCTCTCCGGCGGGATGAAAAAGCGCGCGGCCGTGGCGCGGGCGCTTGCGCTGGGACCCGAGATTCTTGTGCTCGATGAGCCATCGGCGGGGCTCGATCCCATCGTCGCCGCAGAGCTCGATGAACTGATCTTGCTGGTCAAGGAAGCGATGCAGATGACGGTCATCGTCGTTACTCACGAACTGCCGAGCGCGTTCCGCATCGCAGACCGCATCGCCATGCTCTATCAGGGTTCATTTAGTTCAGTCGGCACGAAAGAAGAGATCAAGGCGAGCCAGAATCCGCGTGTGCGGCAGTTTCTCGATCGCATACCGGAAAACATAGCGAAGACGCCGGCGGTGACGGCTTATTTCGAGAAATACATGCAGTCCGCGGAGGTCTACCGATGACCACGGAAGCGAAAGTAGGAGCGTTCGTCCTGGGATGCTTCTCGGTCCTGGCCTTCACGCTGATCTACCTGATCAACGCGCAACTTGGCCTACACACCGTTCCCTACCGCACGTATCTCCGTTACGCCGGCGGGATAGAGCCGGGCGCCCAAGTTCTATTCGGGGGAATCGACGTGGGCAAGGTGACAGCGGTTCGGCCTTGGAGTTCAGATCCAACCAAGATTGAAATTCTGCTGGAGGCGAAGGACAACACTCCGTTGAACGAAAAATCCGTGGCCAAGCTGGGGCTGGTCAGCGTGATGAGCGGCGCCGCACTATCCATCACTACCGGCAGCAACGATGCGAAGCGGCTACTTCCAGGGTCCACGATTCCATCGCAGGAGGCCGCGAGCCTGGACGAGATCACCGGCAAAATGGCGGTTGTTGCCGACAACGCCAACGGATTGATCACCGAGGTGAGAGGCGAACTGCATGGAATCAGCGGAGACGCCCGCACGGTGCTGGCAAACCTGAATAGCGTGACGGGACCGCCCAATCAGCGGAAGATTCGAGACCTGCTTGACAGCGTCAACGCAATGCTTGCGACGGAGAGGCCCAAGATTGACCGTCTTACAGATCAGTTGAATACGCTCAGCCAGCACGCCGACGAAACTGTCCAAAATGTGAATGGTACCGTCAGCGAGGTGCGCGATCCCGTCCGCAGAGATCTGGCTGAGCTCCAGGACACTTTGCTCCAAACCAAGCGTTTGCTGGCTGACATGCAGGTGCTGGTAAAAGCAAATGACTACAAGATTGACGACACAATCGAAAACCTGCGCACAGCAACCCAAAACCTGGACGACTTGACCGAATCGGTGAAACAGCGCCCTTGGAGCCTGATTCGGATCAAACAGCCCGAGGATCGGAAAGTTCCTAAATGACGCGAATCGAAAGAAAAACGCAGCATCCAGCCTGCTCCGACACGGGGCGCAGGCGGAGGGTAGTTATGAGAAGAACCGTGACGAGAGGTGTCTTCTGTCTGGCAGCTTTGGTGATCCTGACCGGCTGTGCCGGAAGAGTGAGATATCCGAACTACTACAGTCTCAACCTGCCTGCACCGCCAGATCCGCCCGCTGCGGAGAAGGCGCACGCGAGTCTCGCGATCCGCGAATTCCGCGCGCCCGCCTACCTGCGTCAGGGGGCAATTGTCTATAAAGCATCTCCAGAACAGATCGGCTTCTATGCGTACCACCGCTGGGCGATGGACCCTCGTGATTTTGTGACCAACGCAATCAGCGAACGCCTGCGTGGAAGCGGAGCCTTTGCCCGTGTGCAGTCCTATGACGGAAGCCGTGACGTCGACTACGTGCTCAGCGGGCGTTTGGAGAACCTCGAGGAACTCGACTACCAAGGCGGCGTGAAGGTCCAGATTGCCATCTCCGCCGAGATGACCAGCATTGCGACCGGAAAGACCGTGTGGAGTAATGCGGTTTCGGAGATTGGAGAGGTCGACAAGCACGATGTGTCGACAGTGGTATCGGAAATGAATCGCACAATGGCACGAGCGATTGAAAAACTAATAAATCCCTTGTCAGCGGGTTGGGAGGCCGGGCAAATTGGCGCCCAGAGAGACTAGAGATAGCTGGATCGCAACGCAGGATTTGGCCCTGCCCCAGGCATTCCACAGTCGGTGCGCGGGGCGCAAATCGAAGTTCCCGGCCCGAATCACACCGTGGCAGCGCACTCCGGACAGGGCCCTGCCGACGGGTCTTATGCACTGGCTCACCACTACGGCTTCGTTCTCACTTGGTTGACTGGCTCGCGTTAGCAGCCGTGGTCGTAGTTGCCCTGGCGGTGCGCATTAGTGGGCGAAGATTTGTCATCCGGCTGTTCACACGTAAACGAGACGCAAACAAAAGTGAGAAGGAATATTGGCGCATGCATGGAGGATAGAACGGACCCTATCGAAACGGTTAGCGTTTCATTTCACCCTTTTGAAGGTTGCCGGCGTCAGAATCTCGCCTACCCGAGACGGGATCCGGCCACTATTCAATTTCGGTTAACTCAACCGCAGCGTCGGCTAAAATCCCGAACCTCCTTGATGAATTGAGATGTACCTAGGCGGGAAGCCGCCACGTGTCCGGGGAGTTTTCGGGCTCCGCTAAGATCGGGTGTCCGCCGGCAACTGGGCCTCGTTTCCGATCAGCCGCGTCGCAATGGCGAACAGCGCACTTACGGAAATTCCACACATCAAGACACCCATGATCGCCTCTACCGGCCCAAGCAGGCGCCAGACTGGCGCAAGAACAATATCGCCGTACCCGACAGTGGAGTAGCTGGTTGCGGAGAAATAGAAGCAGGATTCCCACGATCTGAAACATCGGAGGCGATAAAAAGCTGCCCACAGCAGGATCTGTAGCAGGTGCAAGAGAATTGTCATGCTCGTGAACCGAATCATGAGAACGGCAGTATGCCAGAGGCTTTGTGTCTTGATCCCACGCGCAAAGTAAGCTCGCACCCAATGGATGAGGACGGCCATTCCCGCTGACTCTACGACGAGGGTCAGGGTGCTGAGGATGGTGGCGGCGAGAGCTTGGCTAAGAAATTTCACAGGTCTTGGCAGTTAGTTCGCTATACGAGGAGATCCGCACTGTTGCGACAACCGGCGAATTCACCAGCTTTCGGAGGCTAAAAGATTGCGAGTACAACCATGCCATTCCGTGCGAGACGCCTCAACACCCCGAAACACTCTCAGAACCGTGGCGGTTACTGATTAATGAGCGGGACTTGTATCAACTGCACATCGATCGCGAGACCCAGCCGCCAGTCGAGCTGATAGAACAAGGCGGTTTCCCTGCCTGAAAGCACTTTGCGGAAACGAGGCATGTATTTCAATCGCAGTTGCATAATCGACTGTTCTACCTCAGCACGCTTGCGGATGTAGGTTTCGGCTTGCTCGCCCGTCATGCTGCTGTAATTGCCGGCATAATCTTTCAACAACGCAAGCTTTACGTCGTAGATACTGGAGAGTTCGGCGGCGTATTGATCGTAGACGGGCCAAAACTTCTCGGCCTCAGCATCGCTCAACTGCATATTCTCAGCGATGATCTGTTTCTTTTGCGATCTTATATCTTTGCGCAAAAGACTAACGAAGTCGTCGGGACTCGCTTGAGATTCGCTTGGGGGCGAGGTCTTGACCGTGTCTTTCATGGCCGATGTGGAGTTCTGGGCCAAGACGGAACTTGCCGATGCGAACAGGACTAACATCACAGTGGCTAGGAGAAACTTCCTGTGGTTCATGGGCTTCCTTTCATGTAGGGCGAAATTAAGTTGGGCGCACACAGCCCGGAGTTTCAACGACAAGACTCTTCAGCAAGCACGGTTCCAATCGAACCCGCCCCATCGACCTTGCATACGGCGCAAGACTGCGCTTGTCCCACTAGCTATTTACTACTCTTGATCGCACTTTCGAAAAGAGCGCTCTTAGTCCTGTGTCCTGCGCGGCAAACGGTGTCAAGTGTCACGTGTCATGTGACATGGCGGTCATAGAACTCAAAGGCCTGTCAGTTTCTTCAAAAAACATGCGAATTTGTCCCGATTGTGAGCGTGAGGCTGCGATTGCGTCCGCTAATCTTCGTCGTCGTGATTGGAACCGCAGTTGCTCCTACCAAATCATGAGAACTCCAGCGCTTCGAGATCTCTGCATGCTCAAGGAGCGACTTTAAATGTCCATCTCCCCAGTGTCCGCCGGACCCGCGGCGGCGGCGGCGAAACCGCTGCCGCCCAAGACCGACACCGATGAGGCAGTTTCTCGCCGAGGTGCCAGGTGGCTGAACTATATAACTCCAGTGCTGGTAGTGCTCCTCGCTCTAGCCGTTTTGACCGCCATTACACGTAACTGGAATGCGTGGGAAGGCGGCAAGGTCGAACAGGTCACAGATGATGCTTACGTTCGGGGCGACCTTACTCCGCTCAGTACCAAGGTGGCAGGCATCGTGCGCGCGGTCGGAGTGGCGGACTACCAGCAAGTGCATAAGGGCGATCTCCTGGTCGAATTGCAGGATGATGACTATCAGGCGCAGGTAGATCAGGCCAAGGCGGCAGTTGAGGCGGCGCGCGCGGGCATTGAAGAGAATCTTCGGCAGCGCCAGTTGCAGGATACGCGCATTGCGAAAGCTCTGGCAGGCATCGATCAGGCAAAAGCACAGATTGCAGCCGCCGAAGCTGGAAAGGAAGCTGTGCAGGCTGAGTTGACTCGTGCCCGCTCGGAACGCAAACGTCAGGAAGGGTTGTATCAGACTCACTCGACGACCGAGCAGAATCTAGAGGTCGCTGTCGCCGCGGAAGGAAATCTCTCCGCCCAGTTCGCGAGCCGCGAAGCCGATCTCAATCAGGCGCAAGCCGCGCTGCGTAGTAGTGAGCTCGCTGCCGAAGCCGAGCGACGCAGCAAAGTCGTACTCGAATCCCAGGATGCGCAGCTTCAGGCCGACCTGCACGCCAAACAGGCTAGCCTCGTTGCCGTCCAGGTCAACCTTGGCTACACCAAGATCTTCGCTCCCGACAACGGCACGGTGGGCGAACGGCAAGTTCGGCCGGGGCAACTCGTCTCCCCGGGAACTCAGGTGATCTCCTTTGTCGCTCTCACCAAGTGGGTGCAAGCGAACTATCGCGAAACACAATTGACCAACGTGAAAATTGGGGACGCTGCCGAACTTCGGATTGACGAATATCCGGGAGAACTCATTCGCGGCAAGGTGGTCGAGATCGCGCCGGCCAGCGGTTCGCAGTTCGCTCTGTTGCCGCCCGACAACGCCACCGGCAATTTCACCAAAGTCGTGCAGCGTATTCCCGTCAAGATAGCGCTGGATGATGCGAACGTCGCGGCGACGCTGCGTCCCGGGCTTTCGGTGATAGCAACGGTCCGCACCAGACGATAACCGGAAATCTATGGCAGCTTCGACCATCACAATTCGCCCGTCGGCGCTAGAGATCGCGCATGCGGCCGCCGCAGCTATCCCGTCTGAAGTATCGACGCGTCCTCTTCTCGGTATCCTGGGAGTCGTTACTGGCGCTGGACTCGTCACCCTTGCCGGCCGCATGCTCAGTCTCGGCCTGGCCGATTTAAAAGGCCACGTTGGCATCAGTTTCGACGACGGCGCCTGGCTCGACAGTGCCTTCAATGCTTCGCTCATGTTTATCGGCCCGTTTACTGTGTTCCTCGGGGGGCTGCTAGGGCCACGGCGCGTTCTACTGTCTGCCGCCGGACTCTTTGCGCTAACCTCCCTCTTTCTCCCGCTCATCCATAGCTACAGTCTTCTGGTTGTTGCGCTGATCGTTGCCGGGATGACGTCAGGCACTTTCTATCCGCTCACGCTGACGTTCGCCCTCCGCAACATTCCGTTACGATACCTTCCTTTCACCATCGCCCTCTACGCGATTTTTGTGGATGGAAGCGTGAATATCGCGCCTTCGCTCTACGGTTGGTACCGGGATCATTTGTCTTGGCAGTGGATGTTCTGGAATTCTGCGGTGATTGCGCCGGTGATGATGGTGTGCATCTACTTCGGGATTCCGCCGCAGCCGCCGCGCAAGAAAAGCGGGTCGGCGCCCAGCTTTGTTGGGTTCCTTTACCTTAGTGCCGGATTAGCCCTGATCTTCACCGCGCTTCAGCAAGGTCAGCGGCTGGACTGGTGGCGCTCGGGCGTGTTCAAGGCTTGGTTTTGGTCCGGGTCTTTCTTCCTGTTCTGCGCGCTTGTTCGCAGACTACGCGGTCCTAATCCGCTCGTGGCGATACCTTATCTGCTGAAGTGGAACACTATATTGCTTGGCTGCCTGCTCTTCTGGTTTCGCTTCACGCTTTGTACGACCATCATCCTCATACCACAGGCGCTGGCCATTCGCGGTTTCGAGGCCGATCAGATTGGTCCCGCGGTTATCTGGAGCGCGATTCCGCTCCTTCCGATTGCCTTCATTGCGGCGCTCTTGCTGTTGCGCAAAGTCGATGCACGCCTGCTGTTTGCCGCGGGCCTCGCTTGCACGGCGTTCGCGGCGTGGCTGTGCTCGCAGTACACAACAGCCTGGGCGGCGGAGAACTTCTACCGCACGGAATTGCTCGTCGGCGTTGGACAAGCTTTTGCTTTCATCGGGCTTGTCGGCTGCATCGTGCTGCAGGCCATCTTCGCGGGGGCTTTGGCGAAACCTGAGTGGGTCCTGACCTTTTCGGCCTACTTTCACGTCGTTCGCATATTCGGCGGCACCGCTGGCGCCATCTACATGGGCCACTTCCTCGCCGTGAGGGAGAGGCTGCACTCGAACCTCCTGGGACTTCACGTGAGCGGTGGCAACTGGATCACCGATCAGAACATCCGTGCCATGACGGCGGGCCTCTACGACAAATCCTCCGGCATTGCCGCCGCAAGTGCGCGCGCCATTGATTTAATTGGAGCGCGGCTGCGGCTGCAAGCTTACACCTTGAGCCTGCTCGACGGATTTCTGCTCATCGCCTGGAGTTGTTTTTGCGCCTTGATTCTCGTCGCTATGCTGCGTAAATCACCTTTGAACTACGGCGACCTCAGCGCCATGCAGCAGATTCCCGCCGCTCGTAAGGAGTCGAAGCAATGAAAAAAAATGCGGCAGTATTGCTATTAGCAGCCACTCCCTTGTGGGTCTGCCTTGCGGCGGCCCAGGAAGTAAGCAATACCGCGCCTTCGCCGCGCCAGATTACACTGCAGGAAGCTGTGCAGTTAGCGCTCAAGCACAATCACGATATTCGCATTGCCGGCTATACGGTCGAGGAGAAACAGCAGGCCAAGCAGGTCGCGAAGAGTAAATATTTTCCAACGATTCGAAATGACAGCCTCTTTACGCATGTGACCACTACGGAGTTCTTCGAGCTAAAGGCCGGCGAGCTGGGCACAGCGGGCGGAACGCCCATACCTGCCGCGAACAGCATCATCAACCAGGGCGGTGTAAACATCGCGACCAGCGGAACTCAGCTCACCCAGCCGTTGACGAATCTGCTCAAGGTCAAGCGCGAAAACGATATGGCCCGGGCCGAGTTCAAAGCATCGCGGGAGAAGGCGCAGGGCACTGGCAACGACGTGGCGCTCGCAGTTCATCAGGTCTACTACCAGATACTCATTGCCCAGGCGCACCGTAGCGCCACCGAAGCGCGAATAAAGGCTTCCGAGGCTCTTCAAGGCGAGCGCGTCGAACAGGTAAAATTCGGCAGCTCGCTGGAGGAAAACCTGATCGACAGCCGTGCGCAGCAATTGCAAGCCAAGCAGGAGCTGCTGACGACCGATTTTCAGTTGACGGATCTGAAATTAAAACTCAACGATTTGATCGGCCTGCCGCTAGGCACCGCTCTGGAGCTGGATCCAGGCGTTCCCGAATTTCAGGAAACTTGCCAACGCAAAGATTGTGCCACTGCTGCCATTGCGTCACACCCGGAGATACTTGCCGCTCGTGCCGAGGTGCAAAAAGCTGAGGCCGCGATCGGTTTGGCCAAAACAGATATCTGGGTTCCCGATGTCGAGGCCTTTGCCCGTTACAGCTACCAGGATAATCTCCCCTTTCTATTCCTGGCGCACAACTTCGGAACGTTTGGCGTTCACTTCGGCTTCGATCTGTTCGACGGTGGGCGCAAGCACGCCGTACTGCACGAAAATCAGGCGAAGTTGTCCCAGGCGAAGGAGAACCTGGCGAAGCTGACGGATGCGGTCGAACTGTCAGTCGAGACGGCGTACAACAAGCTGGAAAGAACTCGGGAGATGTTGAAGGTGTCGGTGGAGGTGCTGGCTCTGCGCACTGAGTCGACCCGTGTGCGTCAAGAGGAACTGATACGGGGGGCGGCGCTGAACTCGCAGGCGGAGACCGCAACGGCTCAGGAATACGATGCCAAGGCGCTCTTGCTACAGTCACAGATGGATTACTTGCAGGCCCATGACGAACTGTTAGATGCGATGGGCAGCAGGCCTGAATAAGCGACACTTCAGGACGCAATCGCAAAGCGGGGAGAGCCGGCGCCATACGTCTTACTATCGAGGGTGCGTCGCAGCATTTTGAGCAACAGCTGATGATCGAATGGTTTTGCGAGTAACTCGACTGCACCCTCTTTCATGGCTTGAGCCCGTATCTCGGCGTCGTCATACGCCGTAATAAAGATGATGGGAACGTGGCATTCCTCTTGTTTCAACCTGGCCTGCAACTCCAGACCCGACATCTTCGGCATGCGGATGTCAACGATCAAGCACGCGGCCCTGCGATCGGATTCGAGGAACGCTTTAGCTGATCCGAAGCATTGTGCCTCAAACCCCCCGGACTCGATCAGATCACCCAGCGAGTCCTGCATCGACTCATTGTCATCGATGATGGCTATCACCTTGGTTTGTCCCCCTGGCATGCTGCGAACCCACGTTGGACCAATCGCGCTATACTCGCCTGTTTACCGCTAGGGCGAACTGATGTAAATGGAGCATGGGTGACATAGCGGTGAAATCGGAGTGAAATCATGGAAGTCATTGATTCTTATGGAAATTAGCGAAGCGTGTCTGATGAACTTTGTTTCGACAATTCCGAGTTGCATTGGTATCGTTCTTACTCTTGTATTCCGCGTACGTTTCCCATGCACACCCATCCCTCAGGCCGGGTTCGGTTCGGAGCCTTTGAGCTCGACCTCAGCACTGGCGAATTACGATCAATTCAGGCGTCCGAGCCGAATAACAAGGTTCTCCTGAGAGAACAGGTGTTTCAGGTTTTGCGGATGCTGCTTGAACGTGAGGGCAAGATTGTCACCCGCGAGGAGATAAAGAGCAGGCTGTGGGTGAATCACACGGTTGACGACTTCGACCAAAGCATCAACGCGACAATCAAGGCCCTGCGCCGTGCGCTGGGGGATTCAGCCGACAAACCTCGGTACATCGAGACCCTGGGACGGCGTGGCTATCGATTGACGCCAACCATCGAATGCCTGAAGTCAGCGCCAGGAACCGGTTCGGAGAAACACCCGGAGCAGCGTGAGCACACTGCCGCTGAGGCGGGCCAGAACGCGGCGAGAGTTGAACCGCAAATAGGATCTCACTGGTGGAAGGCTGCGGTCGTGGTTGCTTCTGTTGTCATCCTGGTGGGGGCGGGCTTTATTTCGTGGCGGCGGTTTCGGGGCGTCACCCCGCCAAAATCGAGAAAAGTCATGCTTGCGGTATTGCCGTTTGAGAATCTCACCGGCGATCCGCAAAAGGACTATCTTGCGGACGGTTTGACCGAGGAGACAATTTCACAGTTAGGCCGGCTTGACCCGGAACAATTGGGCGTGATCGCGCGGACTTCTGTAATGGGATACAAACACAGCGACGAGCGACTGGACCAGATTGGGCGTGATCTTTCCGTGCAGTATGTGCTGGAAAAAGCCTCCGCGGAAGCGGGGATCATATGCGCATTACAGTTAAGCTTGTTCAGGTGAAGGATCAGAGTCATTTGTGGTCCCAGGATTACGACTATCCTGCGAAAAGACATTCTGAATGTGGAAGACGATGTAGCCCGGGCGGTTGCGCGCGAGATCCAACTCCGTTTGACCTTGCAACAACAGGCAGAGTTGTCGCGGCCGCGTCAAGTCAATCCGGAAGCCTTCGATGCCTACATGCAGGGGTACTACTTCTTTGAGCGAAACACCAACAAAGATGCGGATATGGCGGCAAAGTATTACGAACGGGCGACCCGACTTGACCCCTCCTATGCTCTGGCTTGGGTCGGGTTGTCACGAGCACGGTACTGGCAGGCCAACAAGGGTCTCGTTCCCACGGAGGAAGGTCAGAGGCTTGCGCGTGAGGCGGTTGAGCGGGCTTTGGCGCTGGATCCGAATCTGCCACAGGCGCATGCGCAAATGGGAAGGATTAAGCGGCAGGTCGACCTGGATTGGGCTGGAGCGGATGCTTCCATCCAGAGGGCGATTTCACTCGAGCCCGGAAATCCCGAGTATGTAAGATCGGGGGCTTTCACGGCGGCCATGCTCGGCCGCTTTGAGGAAGCTTTGAAATTAGCTCACAGAGCCGTCGAGCTCGATCCACTCAATGCAGAGAGTTGGGAGAATCTTGGGGAGATCAGATTTTGCGCGGGGCAAGTGGACGAAGCGGTCGCAGATCTCAAGAAGGCCCTCGAACTGAGCCCCGATGTCTGGCTTGGCTGGAATAAGCTGGCGCAGATACATTTGATGCAGGGGCGGCCTGAGGACGCCTTGCGGGAAATCGAAAGAGTACAGTGGGCTGCCTTACGTTTTAGAATGTATGCCATGGCGTACCACGCGCTCGGGCGAGAAAAAGAGTCGGATGCCTCTTTGAGAGAGCTAATTGAGAAATACCATGCAAGTGCAGCGTTCTCAATCGCCATTGTTTTCGCCTTTCGGAACCAGCACGATGAAGCGTTCCAGTGGCTGGACCGCGCCTACGCCCAACATGACACCGGTTTGATCTGGGCAAAAGTAGAGCCCCTGTTGAAGAACTTGCACGGCGACCCTCGATATACCGCGTTTTTGAAGAAGATCAGCCTCCCGACCTGATTAACGCTCGTCCCCAGCGCAGCATTGGCCGAATCAACGACTCGTAACGCGTAAACTGCTAACAACAACCCGCGAGAACTAGAAAAAATCATGCTCACCGTTCCCTCAGGGCGCGTTCGATTCGGAGCCTTTGAGCTCGACCTCAGCACCGGCGAACTATGGCCAATTGAGGCGCCCGATCCTGACAGTCCGGCTAACAATAAGGTTCTGCTCCGAGAACAAGTGTTTCAGGTTTTGCGGATGCTGCTTGAACGTGAGGGCAAGATTGTCACCCGCGAGGAGATCAAGAGCAGGCTGTGGGCGAACGATACGGTCGTCGATTTCGACCACAGCATCAATGCGGCGATCAAGGCCCTGCGCCGTGCCTTAGGGGATTCCGCCGACGGCCCTCGGTACATCGAGACCTTGGGACGGCGTGGTTATCGATTGATGCCGCCCATCGAAGCCCTGGAGCCAGCGCCGGGCGCACACGGAGGGGTGACCGCGGGTTCGATCATTGAATCACGCCCGCTTAGCCGGAAGGAGGACGATCTCAACCCGATCACGCGGGAGGTTCATCCAGCAAGAGCGCGTTGGCAGTGGGTGGTCGCTGCGGGCGCACTGCTCGCGGTTGGCGGGCTCAGTGTGTGGCGCTACGAAGTTTATCGCCATCGCATCACTCTCGGTCCGACCGACACAGTCGTGCTTGCCGACATCGACAACCGAACCGGCGACCCTGTTTTCGACGACGCTCTGGATACTGCATTGCGCTATGGGATGGATCAGACGCCATACTTGAACCTGCTGGGATTGGACAAAGCGTACGCCACCATGGGACAACTGAAACTTGCGCCGACCACCAAGATCACCCCAGAGATCGCACGCCAGATTTGCAGTAAGACCAACAGCAAGATGGTGATCTCTGATTCGATTGCCGACGCCGGTAACCGGTATCGCCTGGAGATGAGGGCACTTGACTGCGGCTCGGGAGCGACTCTGGCAGAGGAGCAGGAGGTCATCAATGGCAGGAATGAAGTCGTCCACGAGCTGGGAGTTATAGCCGTACGCCTTCGCTCGAAGCTCGGAGAGCCCTCGGATTCGCTGGCGCGCTTCAATCAGCCGCTGGAAAAGGCGCTCAGCGCTTCGCCCGAGGCTCTACAGGCCGCCACTCAAGGAAACAAACCCTACCTTGCCGGCGACGCTGCGGGAGCGCTCAAACTCTTTCAGCGAGCTGTCGAACTGGATCCAAACTTTGCCCTGGCGCATTGGCGCATGGGCGCGGCCTACCTTTTCCTGGGTAACACCGAGTTGTCGGCGGCTTCGTACACGCGTGCGTACCAGCTGCGCGACCGGTTGCCGGAGAAGAACCGGTTGAATAACGAAATTGACTATTACGGCCGGGTGACCGGCGACTGGGAGAAAGAATATTCCTCCGTACTTCGTTTCTTGGAAATATTTCCTCGGGATGTGCTCGGTCATGCCAACCTCCGGGCTGCATTTTTGTATCTCGGCCAGCCCGGCCGTGCCGCTGACGAAGCGGCTGAAGTAGCACGGTTGCGGCCAAGCTCCTATTATTTCGGCAGCGCAATCCAGTCCATCAGGTTCGCGAGCAGATTCAATGAGGCAAAGTCATGGCTCGCCCAAGCGGACGCCCTTAAACTCGACAATTCACTGATCCGGCGGGAGAGACTGATTGGGGCATTCGCTACAGGCGACCGGGACAACGTCGAAAAGATCCTCAAGGAGGAGGAGCAGGGCAGCTATCGAGAAGACTTCCTGTATGAACATTCCTTGATCGAGGTTCAGCAAGGTCGCTTTCACTCCGCCGAACGTCTGCGACTGCAAGCTGTGGGGAGTGCCTCGAAGGCTGGCAATGCTGACTGGTGGGCAGTTTTCTCGGCCCTGGAGGCCGCCGAAGCCGGGAACGACATGCAAGCTCGACTCTATGAGCGCAAGGCGGCTGGGAGAAAACTGGATCGCAATAGCAAGATTGCACTAACGCTCGCGCTCGCGCGATCAGGACAAACAGCCGAAGCCGGTAGGCTCGCAGACCAGATCAGCGCGGAATGGCCCGAGGACACGCTCGTGCAGCATTACTTCATTCCCACAATCCGGGCCGCGATCAAGCTGCGGCAACACGATCCGGCGGCAGCCGTCGATCTGCTGCGCGGCACTGCGAAGTACGATCTGGCGTTTACCGGAGTGGTCGATTCTGTGTACCCCGCCTACGTCCGCGGACTCGCATACCTGGGCCTCGGCGATGGCCAATCCGCCGCAGCTCAGTTCCAAAAGCTGATCGACAATCCCGGTATTAGCGTGAGACATGTCATCGGACCACTGGCCCGGCTCCAACTCGGCCGCGCGCAGAAGATGACGGGCGACAACGCATCCGCCCGCAAGTCTTACGAAGAATTCCTTGGCATTTGGAAAGGCGCCGACCCCGATCTTCCCATCTATCGAGAAGCCAAAGCCGAATACGCACAGCTCCAAAAACGTAGAGAACCCGAGGCAGTGCCTATCGCATCTTTCAGCTTTATTTTGACAATTTCGAGTCGCATTGGTGCAGTGCCTTACTCTATATTCTTGGTGCGTTTCCCATGTACACCCTTCCCTCAGGGCACGTTCGATTCGGAGCCTTTGAGCTCGACCTCAGCACTGGCGAACTACGGTCAATAGAGGTTCTCGATCCTGACAGTCCTGGTGCTAACAATAAGGTTCTGCTCCGAGAGCAAGTGTTTCAGGTTTTGCGGATGCTGGTCGAACGTGAGGGCAAGATTGTCACCCGCCCGGAAATCAAGAGCAGGCTGTGGGTAAATGATACGGTCGTCGATTTCGACCACAGCATCAATGCGACGATCAAAGCCCTACGCCGTGCCCTGGGGGATTCAGCGGACAACCCTCGGTACATCGAGACCTTGGCACGACGCGGCTATCGATTAATGCCGACCATTGAATACCTGGAGCCAGCGCCGGGAATCGCAGCCGGAGAGGTAACCGCAGAGGAGTCGCTCCAGTCACACTCGCCGACTTGGAAGAGGAGCGATCTCAAGCGGATCACGCGGGCGTTGGCGATGGGCGCGCTGCTCGCGGTTGGCATGCTCAGTGTCTGGCGCTACGAAGTTTACCGCCATCGCATCACTCTCGCTCCCACCGACACAATCGTGCTGGCCGATATTGACAATCGAACCAACGACCCTGTTTTCGACGACGCTTTGAACAATGCATTGCGCTATGAAATGGAGCAGACGCCATACCTAAGCTTGCTGGGATTGGATAAAACGTACGGCACCATGGGACAGATGAAACTTGCGCCGGCCACCAGGATCACTCCAGAGATCGCGCGCCAGATTTGCAGTAAGACCAACAGCAAGATGGTGATCTCCGATTCAATCGCCGACGCCGGTAACCGATATCACCTGGAGATGAGGGCGCTCGACTGCGGATCAGGATCGACCCTGGCGGAGGAAGGGACCGACATTAGCGCTCGAAATCAGGTAGTCCATGAGTTGGGTGCGACGGCCGTGCGTCTTCGGAGGAAGCTCGGGGAGCCGGCCGAATCGCTGGCGCGGTTCAATCAGCCTCTGGAAATAGCGACCAGCGCCTCTTTGGAAGCACTCCAGACGGGCGCTGAGGGAACCAAGCTCTTCCTGGCCGGCCACCCGGAGGCGGCGCTCCGCCTGTATCAAAGGGGAATCGAACTTGACCCTGACCTTGCGCTCACCTACGAAGGAATTGGCGCGGCCAATCAGGCTCTCAGCCGGTTCGATCTCATGGCAGCTCCATGGACGCGCGCTTACCAATTGCGCGACCGAATGACGGAAAGGAGCAGGCTGAATGCCGAGTATCTCTATTACAATTCCGTGACTGGCGAACTCGACAAGGCCTACTCCGTTTTAGTCGGGGCGCTGGATCTGTTTCCTCGTGACGTATTCTTTCATAATAATCTGGCGTTCACGCTGCGTGGACTCGGCCAGCCCAAACGTGCGGCCGACCTAGAGGACGAAGCGGCGCGCCTGCAGCCAAGTCCACTCTATTTATCTTCGGCGGTCTTCGCCAACATAAGCGCAAGTCGGTTCAAGGAGGCGGGGTCATGGCTGGCTCAAGCGGAAGCCCTCAAATTTGACAGCCTCGAACTGAGGAACCTGAGATTGCAGTTGGCGATCATCGAGGGTGATCGGGGCGCTGTCGACCGGATGTTGGAGAGGGAAGGGCATGGGCCCAATCAACCCTTCTTCCTGCCCGATGAATCGATATTTGAAGCCCAGCAGGGTCACTTTGATTCGGCAGATCTCATACGCCTGCAAATATCCAAGCTGTCTTCGGACCCGGAAGATATTTCCCGAGCCCTTGTTCTTTCGGCCCTTCGAAACGCAGAGGCGGGCAGGGTGATCCAGGCTCGCACGGTCCAGGACCAGGCGCTTCAGAGCAAATTGGAGCGCGGACAAAGAATGATTTTGGCTCTCTCGCTCGCCCGGTCGGGGAGAACCGACGAAGCTAACCGGTTCGCGGAGGAAGTCAGCCAGGAAGCACCATTGGATACTGTCGTGCAGAAATATCTTGTTCCCACAGTGCGGGCAGCGGTCAAGTTGCAGAAGCACGATCCCAAGGCCGCCGTCGATCTGCTCCGCGAGACCGCCGAGTACGACCTTGCATACACTTTGTCGTTCGATTATCTCTACCCGGCCTACATCCGTGGCCTGGCCTACCTGGAGTTAGGCGATGGCCGATCAGCAGCGGGCGAGTTCCAAAAGCTGATCGACAGTCCAGGTTTGTGCTGGGAATATATCACCTGCCCACTGGCCCGGCTCCAACTCGGCCGCGCACAGAAGATGATGGGCGATAACGCATCCGCCCGCAAATCTTACGAAGAATTCCTAAACATTTGGAAAGGTGCCGATCCCGATCTTCCCGCCTATCGACAAGCCAAAGCCGAGTATGCCCAACTCAAGAATCCAGGCAGCCAAACCCGATGACTACGGCGGCTCCTTCGGCAGGCTGAAATGAAATGTGGCGCCTCGCCCATCGTTGGCGGTTGCCCACAATCGGCCACCATGGGACTCCACAATCGTTCGACTGATGGCCAGTCCCATTCCGCTGCCTTGCGGCTTGGTGGTGAAGAAGGCAGAAAAAACCTGGTCAGCATTCCCATCTGGTAATCCCGGCCCCGTATCGCTGACCGAGAACGATAGTTGACCGTCCTGCAGTTGCGATTTCACCGTAAGCTCCCCGCCCGATTCATTCATGGCTTCGATGGCATTGAGCATGAGGTTCATGAAGACCTGCTGCAATTGCACGCGGTCTGCCTTGATTTTGGGCAACTCGCCAGCGAGTTCGGGGCGCATGGCAATGGGGTATCGAATAGCCTCACCTTGAAGCAATGTGAATATTTCGTGGATGATTTCATTCACGTCGACCAGCTCACGTTGTGAAGGAGACTTCTTGTAGAACGATCGTATCCGATCGATGATCTCCGCCGCGCGATTTCCGTACTTATCGATTCTGGCGGCAGCCGCACGCGCCCGGTCGAGGTTGGGCGGATCGTGGGCCAGCCATTCAACACATGTATTGGCGCTAGTGATGGCGGCCGCGATTGGCTGTTTGATCTCGTGCGCCAGCGACGCCGCCATTTCCCCCAGCACGCTCACACGATTGATGTGCGCGAGCTCGGCCTCTAACTGGCGAAGCTTCTCATGTTCTTGCTCGGCACGCTTGCGCTCCGTGATGTCGGTCGAGCTGCCTCCGAACCCCTCCAAATCTCCGGCGTTGGAAAGGACGGGATGGCCAACCGTGTGGATCCACTTCACCATCCCATTCGGTAAAAGGGCCCGGAACTCCAGATCGTAATCGGCCCTTTCCACAATTGCCCGTTCGATAATGTTCTTTAACGTAAGGCGATCGTCCGGGTGAAGGCGTTCGAAATATTCTTCCCAAGAGGGCGCACCCTCGTCTGGATCGAAGCCGTAAATCCGGTACCACTCCTCGGAGAGGTGCACAGACTTCCGATCCGCTAGGCGCCAAGCCCAACTGCCGGTGTGGGTCAGCTTCTGCGCCTCGGCAAGATGACTCTCGCTCCGGCGCAGGGAATCCTCGACTCGTTTCCATTCGCTTACGTCCATGGTGGTGCCGACGACTTCAACGATTTGGCCCGAGGCATCCCTTACTGGGTGCGCGATGTAGTGAAGGTGCTTTATCTTCCCATCCGGAACAACGATTCGAAAATCAGCCACCGACTCATCCCATTCCGTTTGTGTGGACTCCATTTTCATTCGCTGTTCAAGGCTCGCTCGGTCGTCGGGGTGAACTCTATCGATAGTGAGGGACCAAGAGGGCTTCACTTTCAGCGGGTCGATCTCAAAAATGCGAAAGGTCTCTTCCGACCAGAAGCGCTCGTCCGTACGCAGGTTCCAAGCCCAACTGCCGGTGTGGGTGAGCCTCTGCGCTTCGGCAAGGTATGCTTGCCGCCGCTCCAGTTCCCGGGTCAACAGTTCTTGCTCGGTGATATCCATCGCGGTGCCGAGAAACCCCTTGAGGACTTCGCCTTCAACAATGGGAATTCCGACGCAGCGAATGTAGCGTTGCTCGCCGTCGGGTCGAACAATTCTTTTTTTTACGTCGCAGCCAGAGCGTTCCGCATGCATCGTTCTGATGGTTTCCGCCATGGATTCCCGGTCTTGAGGATGAAGGGTGGCTAAATACCGTTCAAGGGTCGGCGCTCCCTTCTCCGGATCGATGCCGTAAATCTGAAACAACTCTTGCGACCAGTAATCGAAGAAACCTGAAGGATTGAACGCCCAACTTCCCATATGAGCGAGGCGTTCTCCCTCTCTGAGATAAAACTCGCTTCGCTGCAAGGCTTCCTCGGCGCGCTTGCGGTCGGTGATGTCCTGAACCGTACCGAACATCTGGAAGGGCCGGCCCGAGGCATTTCTCTTGACATCGCCCTCACTGTGCACGATGCGAAGCTCGCCCGTTGGCCGCAATAGGCGATATTCCACGTTGTAGCGAGGTCCCCCGGCGAGCGCGTCCTTCAGTGCCCGGGAGACATACTCCCAATCTTCGGGGTGAACCTTTTGCCGCAGCGCGTCCAGGTCCATGGGATGTTCCTGCGGCTCCAGTCCGAAGATGCGATAGTTTTCGTCTGACCAGGTAATGCGGCCGGTGACGAGGTCCCGTTGCCAGTACCCGACATGCGTGATGCGCTGGGCTTCTTCAAACCGGGTTTTGCTTTCCTGCAAATCGTGCGAGATCGATTGCAGGGCGTCCTCGACGCGTTTGCGATCTTCGATGTCGGTGAGGGTTCCGTACCATTTGACAATCCTTCCACGTGGGTCGCGAAGAGGGACACCACGCACCAGAAACCATCGGTACTCCCCATCAGTGGCACGACGAAACCGCGCCTCATCTTCGAAAGGCTGCCCGGTGGCGACGGCGATACGCCAATGCTCGGCATGGCGCGTAAGATCGTCGGGATGGATCGCACGTTGCCAACCAGCGCCCGAACTCTGCTCGACAGAAAGCCCGGCGTATTCGATCCAACGCTTATTCACGAATATGCTGGAGCCGTCAGAGGACGCAGTGAAGGTCATCGCCGGGATTGTGTCGATCGCTTCGCGGAACCTCTCTTCTTCGTGGGCCGACCGCAGCATGCGGTGGCGAAAGTAGGCTGCGCCGATCAGTGCCGATGCCAGCATAGCCGTGAACAGAAACCACCACGTCTGCCAGAACACGGGCCGGCCATTTACCACCGCGACCGCAACTACGCCAAGCCCCCTGGCCGGCAGAGAGTCAATGTTCGCCTGGGGCTGGTAATTCGCATCCACGAGGAGCGCGGCGTATTCTGTTCCGAGATGTGTAGAGTTACGCCACGTGGAATCCGGTTCGATGGTAGTGAAAGGTTGAGCAACGCTCGGCTGCACCCACCATGTTCCCCAGTGCGCGAATAGAACGATGCGTTCCCCCGGGTGGGCGCGAATTACCCGGCCCTCAATTGTGTCCGTTAGATCGGGGCCGCCCTTGCCTGCGAGCGGAACTCTAGTGAACTCGATGGCCGGCGCGGATTGGTTCTGAGTCGCGTGACACGCAAGCATCACGCAGGAGAGTGCGACGACGCTGACCAGCCACTGGGTCGCCCACGCCTGACGAGCCGCAGTATGCGCGGCGGCGCAACGCGTTTGAGGCGCCAGTTCCATTCCCGGATTTCGCGCGGAAGTCACTTGTGGTCCGGTTCGCTGCACTGCTACGGAATGAACTCCTCGAGGTTTCGGGAAATATTTCGAAGAATCGAATTCACGCCTAAGCATCTTCTCGAGCGATGCCAAGAAGATCTGTCCCGTCCTGAGGAATAGGCCGCGAAATCCCCAACCTTCTCATCTTGGCCAGCAGTGTGGTTCGTTTCAGCCCCAGTTTTGCGGCCGCACCGCGGGGTCCGCCCACGACCCAGCCGGCCTGCTCAAGCGTCTCCATGATCACAGCGCGATCTGAGTCTTCCCACTTGATCGACGATAGTGAAGACTGTGCGTTGGAACTGAGAATGATGGCGCTTGTTTGCCTCTTTTGCAGAGGGTTCGGGAGCACGCCGTCGCGCGAAAGGATAACCGCACGTTCAACCAAGTTCTGCAATTCCCGTATATTGCCGGGCCATGAATGCCACTGGAAAGCAACCATCATTTCCGCAGGAATGCTATCGATTTGTTTTCCCATCCGGTGGCTGAAGATCGTTACGAAGTGGGTCACGAGCGCGGGAATGTCTTCCCGGCGTTCGCGCAAGGCCGGCACCAGGATGGGGAAGACGTTCAGACGATAGTAAAGATCACTGCGGAACTGACCGCGCGCTACCATCTTTCCCAGATTCCGATTGGTGGCGGCGACGAGCCGGACGTTCACTTTGTGAGTTCTACCGCTTCCGAGTCGCTCGAATTCCTGCTCCTGCAGCACACGCAGCAATTTCGGCTGCAGCGCGGGGGGAATATCGCCTACTTCGTCCAAAAATAGCGTGCCCTTGTCAGCCATTTCGAAGCGCCCGATCTTCTGCGCAATCGCGCCGGTAAAGGCGCCTTTCTCATGACCGAACAACTCGCTTTCCAGAAGATCGAGCGGGATAGCGGCGCAATTCAGCTTGATAAATGCCCGCCCATAGCGCTGACTTGCCTTGTGAATGGCATGGGCAATGAGCTCTTTTCCTGTACCGGTTTCGCCCTCGATGAGGACAGTCGAGTCTGTGGGAGCAACCTGCTCCACCTGGTCGAGAATGAAGTCGAGGGCAGCACTATTGCCTATGATGCGCTCGAACGTTCGCTCGACTTGATCCGTCCCCCCAGCGTTCGTCACTGTTGCATGATCTCCCACAGAAACCTCTCCGCTTGAGGCCCCACACGATTGCGATGATCCGCCCGGTTGCTCACATCTCAATAGCAGTGCGAACTCTTTTCAGCAACAGTCGATGATCGAAGGGTTTTGCAAGGAACTCGACTGCCCCGCGTCTCATGGCTTGTATCCGCATCCTGGCGTCTCCATGAGCGGTAATAAAGATGATGGGAACGTTGCATTCCTCTTCTTTCAGCCTGTCCTGCAACTCCAGACCCGACATCTTCGGCATGCGAATGTCAACGATCAGGCACGCGGCTTTACCATGCAAATCGGACTTGAGGAAGTCTTCCGCGGATCCGAAGCACCGTGCCGCATGCCCCGCGGCCTCCAGAAGGTCGCGCAGAGAATCCTGCATGGCCTCATCATCGTCAATGATCGCAATCAATTTGGACTTTCGGTCCAATGGCATGTCGTGAGGGTAGCGTATTGGCACTCCTGGAGCAATCGAACTTTAGGCGGGCAAAACTATACTTTAGTAGGTTGGACCGCGACTTTCGATGGATTCGCGAAGCGATGCCGGAAGACGGGACTCAACGGGTTATAAGGACTTGAGCTTGTCCGCCATCCTGACAAGCTCAGGCAAGGACTTGGCTTCCATCTTTTTCATGACCTGGCTGCGATACATTTTGACCGTTGCTTCGCTGGCACCGAGTTCCGCTGCCACCTGCTTGTTAAGCATCCCGGTAACGACCAGGTTCATAACTTCGCGTTCGCGAACGCTGAGTCCTTCACGACGACGTCGCAGTTCAGCCAACTCCCGCTCTTTCTCGCGCAGGATGCGAGCTCGCGTGAGAGATCGCTGGACGGCATCGAGCAAATCCTGTTGCCGGAATGGTTTGGTGAGAAACTCAATCGCCCCGGACTTCATGGCCTTGACCGACATCGGAACGTCAGCGTGAGCCGTGAGAAAAATAATGGGAATACTTATTTTCCCTCTTTTCAGTTCGTGCTGAAGATCCAGACCGCTGATACCGGGAAGCCTCACATCCAGAATCAGGCAACTGGGCCCGTCACCGCGCCCAACCGCTAAGAACTCTTGTGCAGTTCCGAAAGACTGGGAGTGCAGGCCGACGGACTCCAGGAGTTCCTGAAGCGACTCACGCACGTCAGCATCATCATCGACAATGAATACGGTCGGTATGTCTTGCG
>Ga0209006_10000969_pt1 | contig 26499 bp, 20 predicted proteins | sample JacPin_JW_Ref_O2_FD_188567 | JGI IMG/M metagenome (GOLD analysis project Ga0209006, IMG submission 188567) | Forest soil microbial communities from Algoma, Ontario, Canada - Jack Pine, Ontario site 1_JW_Ref_O2 (SPAdes) (version 2) | ecosystem: Environmental > Terrestrial > Soil > Boreal...
TGCGGCAGCTCACACACCGCCACGCTCTGCCAGCCAAGGCCTAGTCCTGACTCTGGCCGCCGAAGCGAGTCGAGAAAGGAACGTCGCTTGGTACTCGGCGCGGGATTCCAGATGACATTATCCGTCCGCGCAACCACCCGCACAGTCGCCCCAGCTTCATGCAGCAATGCCGCCGACTCGAGCGCCGACTGGCCGGCACCGATGATCGTGACGTCCCGGCCAGCAAACCCTTGTACATCACCAATACGCGTCGAGTGCCAGCACAATGGCTCGGGTAGGCCCGCAAGCTCCTGCGGTATGTATCGAAATGCCATATGTCCTGTCGCCAGGATCACACGGCGCGCCTTGATGGGCGGATGTCCCGCAAACTCCAAAGTAAATTCGCCCGCACTGCGCGAGATCCTTTGCACTTTGGCCGGATTCGGCTCGCCGACAGCGCGTTGCTGGAACCACTCCGCGTAGCTCAAAAAATCCGCGAGGCTCAACGGTCGGCCACTATGCTTATACGGGATCTTCCGCTCCGTCGTGAAACGCTCCAGCGTGAACTCTCGCTTCGGATCCCATAAGTTCGAAGCAAAGGGCTCGGACTTCAGAACCATGCCCGCAGGCATGAATGCGCGCCAACTCTCAAGCGTGCTTCCAAATAACTGATATGGCAGACCCGCGGCACGCAGATGCGCTGCAATTGACAGCCCATACGGCCCCGCACCAACGATTACTGTATCGGTAACTGACATCTGCGATCCTTCAATTTAAATAGTAAAAAACTGCACCGCTGCGGCCATTGCCCGCACCGGGATTCGTGCCAGCTGCTTAGTGCGCCGGCACGCGAAATCTGGGAACTTCTCTATTCCGTAGTAGTAGATGCCGGGCAACGGATCGGCAAGCCGAAAATACCCGTCCAGCATTCTCGAGCGCGGTGCCAACAACCCCGGCGGCACGCGATGCTCGATCGACGACCGCCAGACAACGTCTTCGGTTCCGCGAGCCAATTCCTGCATCTGCTGCCCTAGTTCCGACCAATACGTCATCAGCGGAATATTTGCTCCACACAGCGTAGCGATCTCTTCCTGCCAGTCGGTACGGCCAACGGTAGGCTCGATGATGAAGAATCTGCCATCTCGACGGTCGAGCTTGAACTCGAGGCTGCCGATGCCCTTGTATCCAACTCGCGCGATAAATTGTCTGGTTAAAGCCCCGAGCGCGCCCGCTTGCTCTGGAGCGGCTACGCAGACAGCAGTGCTTCCGACTGCCGGCGGATCACATACGAGCTTACGGCCGGGAAACATCGTCAGCACGTTACTGTTGGAGTCGCACGCAAATAGTGTGAAATAGATCTGGGTATCGGCCCCGTCGACCCATTCTTGAACCACCAGACGCTTGGCGAGCACAAGCATGCGCGCTGCCTCAGAGTGGGCGCGGTCCAGGGTGTTCACGCGCACAGCCCGTTCGACCTGGCCGCTCAATACCAGAGTCTTATCCCCCGGCTTGATCACCAGCGGAGGCGTCAACCCTGCAATGAGTTGCAGCTCGGCGCTGTTCGTGATCACGATCGAACGCGGGACCGGAAATTGCTCGCGCTCGGCGTATTTTTGAAACAGCGTTTTGTCGGCGAGCAGCGTCACCATCTCTTTCGATGGCAAACTGATGCGAAACAGCGGTTCGAGCTCTTCGCGAAACGCCGATACCGTCTCGACTTCAGCGTCACCCGTTAATATCAACACGGGCCTTTGGCCGATGCTATGCCCCAAACGCTTTAATCCGTCGATCAGCGCGCGGCCGTTCAAGCTTGAAAAGCACACCACCCGACAGAAACGTGACCAGGCCGCAGGACACAAACGCGTCGTGGTCACCATGTAAATGGGCATGTGCCCCTGGGCAAGGCTGCGAATGACGCCCAAAGCGTTCAGACTACTGTTAACTACTACGACCGGAACCATGATCTTCGTTCGTCACTACCGCTTTGGATGTATTGCCCAGGCATCCGAAGTCTTAGTACCTCTAAACGCCGATCCAAGGGCTCGGTGTACACGTGCTGTGCGTCCGAGCACCTAGGCAGGCTTGAAAAAACACGCTTTCCATACCGCCGTTTGCTGCCAAATTGCGGTTGTCTGTCCCTGTGCGCGCCCGCGCCCTTGGCCCTAGTGCGACGGCCCTGGCGATGCTGGCGACGCCTGTTTCAGCACCAGTGAGCATACACACGGAGCCGACTTAATGCCCCTGCCGGGTCGTGCTGCGGATCACACTATGTCAATGCCGATCGTGACTGTCATCGAATCTCGCGACAGGCGAAGTTTCGCCGCAAGCGCGAAGCCGCGATGATGCCGCAAGCACGTCCCGCACCGACGTTTTTAGCAGTCCGGCGGCAGCTGTCAAAAAAGTATATTTCGGAGATTCTGTGATGTACAACAACTCTGTTGCGCGTGGCAGCCGCGCGGTCTTTGCATCGCGGGACACCCTCGTACTTGCCACGTTTGCAGACATCACAATCGGCAGCGGCGCAGAATCTTGCAACGTAGCGCAACCTGTCGCGCGCCTGCTTGTGACCGATATGCGAGTTCGGCAAATCGACTGCCGAGATTGCACGGCCGTAACCGGCGCAACGCGCTCAACAATGCTGCTTTTTCGTGCGCCGTGTACCAAGGCGGTCCGTACCGATTGACATGCACATCACGCGAACCCATCCTTCGCGATTAATCACTCGATGCGCCTGTTCCGGCAGAACCGATTCGACATGCTTGCTTACGATGTAAACGCCTGTATCTCTGTCTAGAAGAGAAAGCTGTGACAATGCTGAAACTCGTGATTGTTCTGCCCACCTATAATGAGCGCGAGAACATACTGGCGCTGGTGCCGGCGTTGCAGGAAACGCTGCGCGCCGTTCCTTATCAGTCACATATCCTCGTGGTGGATGACAATTCGCCGGACGGCACGGCGGATGCTGTGCGCTCGCTCATGCACGAGCACCGCAATCTGCATTTGATTACCGGGGAGAAACGCGGCCTGGGGGCAGCTTATATCCGCGGCATGCAACATGCGTTGGCCGTGCTTGGGGCCGACGTCGTGGTTGAAATGGACTCGGACTTCTCGCACGACCCGGCCGACTTGCCGCGCTTGCTCGAGACGCTCGATTCACCCGTTGACTTCGTCATAGGCAGCCGCTACGTCCCTGGAGGATCGATCCCCAGCAGCTGGGGTTGGCAACGTAGGGCCAATTCCCGGCTTGGCAACATCGTCGCCCGCTACGTCGCGGGTTTGTACCGGGTCCACGACTGCACCGCAGGCTTTCGCGCTATTCGCAGTTCCGTGCTCCGGCAAATTGACTTCGGCACCCTGCGGGTGAAGGGCTATGCATTCCAAATCGCTCTTCTGCATCGCGCGGTAGGGCTCGGCGCCCAAGTAGCCGAAGTGCCGGTGCATTTCGTCGACAGAAAAGTCGGGGAGAGCAAACTCGGAATAAGCGACATCGTCGAGTTTTTGGTCAATGCGTGGTGGATTCGCTTGTGGACCGCACGAACCTTCATCAAGTTTTGCATTGTTGGTGCCACCGGGGTTGGCGTAAATCTAGCGGCTTTCTCGGCTCTGCTCGCGTGGGGCTCGAACCCATACGTCGCCTCACCTCTGGCGGTCGAGGTGTCTATTTTGTGGAATTTCCTGCTCAATAATGCCTGGACGTTTCGCTACCGACCCAAGGCCGAACATATCGGTGTCAGGGGACTGAAGTTCAATGTCGTTTCGCTCGCGTCGCTTGCCGTAACCTTTGGCACGTTTGTGACGCTGTCAAAGGCGTTTCCCCAGTTACCGCTGCTGGCGGATCAGCTGGCCGCTATCCTACCGACCACGGCAATCAATTACTTTCTTAACTCATACTGGACATTCAAAAGCCAATCGCCCGCGAAGAACTCTGTATCGGCGGGCGCGGCGAGTTCCGCCGCTGACGTCGTACGAAACCGATCGACCTTATCCTGACTCGCTAGCGGCTGGCCCTTGATGAGGACGTGGCGCGACGCATGACTGTAGCGGCCGATGTGAGGGAGCATGCACACTCGCACGCCTGGCCCGGATTACACATCGTCGCGATCGTCGCCGTCCTCTTGCGGCTCGCCGTGGCGTGGTGTTCGGTCCGGATTACGTACCCGGATGAGCTTTTCCAGTATCTCGAGCAGGCGCACCGCCTGGTATACGGCTATGGCATCGTTCCTTGGGAATTTCGCCTTGCGGCACGCAACTGGCTGTTACCGGGAACGCTCGGAGTGCTGCTCGAGGTGTTACGCGCCATCGGCCTGGACAGGCCGACAATCTATATACCCTTGCTCAAGAGCCTGTTCGCGCTGATATCGGTGAGCCTCGTATACGCTAGCTATTCGATCGGCCGCAATCTGTTTTGCGAACGTACTGCCCGCCTCGCGGCTGTAATGGCTGCGATTTGGTACGAGCTTCTCTACGTAACGTCAGTGGCGACTCCCGAGGTGCTGAGCGCCTATGCAATAGTTGGTGCACTAGCCCTTGTGACAGGGCATGCGAGCGCTCGCCGCGCGGTGCTCGTCGGCCTGCTTCTCGGCGCCAGTATTGCGCTACGTGTGCAGTATGTCGTGCCTGCCACCGCGCTGTGGTTTCTTGTGGTAATCAAGTGGCAACGGCGCTGCGCTCTCAACGCCGCTCTTGCCGGTGCAATCGTCATTGGATTTGCGGGCCTGCTCGACGCTTGGTCGTGGGGCACTGCGTTCATATCGTATTACAACAACCTAAACTTTAACTTGCTGCTGGACAAAGAAGATGCCTTTGGGCGTAGTCCGCTTTTAGCCTATTTCTACTGGCTCGTGACAGCCTCCGCGGGCCTGTTCCTCGTTGCGGCGGGATACGGTGCAATTCGTTGGAAACGCTGCTGGCCAATTCTGCTGCTGCTCGCCTGCGTGCTAGTGCCGCACTCACTGATACCCCACAAAGAATATCGCTTTGTTATTCTGGCTGTGCCGCTCCTGCTCGTGCTACTAGCGGATGCGATCATCAATGGCTCGCAGCGGCTGCGACTCGTTTTTGGAGACATGACGCTAGTCAGCGTCGCTCTCGCCACCGTGGCCACGGTGTCTGCAGTGGAGTGTGTCATACACGGTGTATTCGCCCGCGACGATCGGCTCGTCGCAACGCTCGACCTTTCGCGCCGCTACGATGTTGCCGCCGTTCTCGACCTCACCGGTTACTGGTCACGTTCCGGCGGCTTCTACTACCTTCACCACAACGTGCCGCTCTATTTTCGCGAACAGATCGAAACCGCACCGATCCCCGCATTGCGCTTGCTCGTAAGCCACGTAATCGTCCCTGTGACCCAAGCCCCCATCCCTGGATTTCGCCTTGCAACCCGCTATCGGACCGTCGCAATTCTCGAACAGGTATCGCCGCCGCCTGCCTACCGGCATCTGGAAAGAGACGGTCGTGAGCCGCCCCAGGCCGGCTTGGACGATAAGCTTGCCCCCGAGGTTGCGCCAAAATGAAAGGCAGCAAGCTAAGGGGGCTTGCAATAGCGCAGGACTCAAGTAATTGGGTCATGTGCCGATCCCCACCCCGGTCTCGCAAGTTTCACGGCGATCGCGTGCCATGGCGCTAAATCCGGACCTGCTACCGGTCGTGGCGTACCCCCTTGCCGGACCTCGGTCATCGAGCCTGCGGCTCTGTGAGCGCCGACCAAAGAACAGCAGTATGGCCGCTGACGCGCATGCGAGCGCTGCAGACTATGTGCCCGCTCAGCGGACCCACATGTCGAGAATTGGCAACTTCCTGGCGAAACTGCCGCCGCTTAAACGTCTGCTGTATCTCCTCGTGGCCGCGGCCATCGTGACAACTCATGCGGCTCCGGGGTCATGGAATGCCGCTAGTCGGATCGCGACCGTTCAATCTCTGGTCGAATCTCATACCTTCGTCATCGACAAGACCGCGTTTATCGGCACTGGCGACAAGGTATTTATTGGCGGCCATTTCTATAGCGACAAGCCGCCGATACCTTCAGTGTTGGGCGCGGCCGTGTACTGGCCGCTATATCACGCAGGTCTTCGCCTGCATCTGGGATCGAGCGTTCCCTGTTATCTCGTCACGCTTCTGACCGTCAGATTGTTTTGGGTTCTTGGGACTCTGGCATTCTTTTTTACCCTGGCCTATACGGGGCTGGACGATGAAAAGCGATTCCTTGCCACTGTCGCACTCAGCCTGGGTTCACTGTACTTCACTTGGGCAAGTACCTATAACAGTCACGCGCTCGCGGCTTCCTTTCTGAGCATAGGCTTTTATTTTTTGCTCAGGGCGCGCTTTGAGACCGCAACCAACTTGAATCTCGGCGTGGCCGGATTTTTTCTATCGCTCGCCAGCACCGCCGACGTCCCGACAGGCGTTTTCTACGTTCTATTTCTTGTGTACATCCTGCGGGATCCACGACTTCGGCGCGGCGTGATTTTTTATGTACTACCCCTCATAGCAACCCTCTTGCCCGCTCTTGCAATTACCTACTCGATCCATCAGAGCATTGTGCCGGTTCAGATCGTCGGGTCGTATTTCCAGTATCCAGGCTCGCCCTGGGCGGGAAGCGATGAGCTTTCCGGAATGCATTCTAACAACGTGCAATTTGCCCTTACATACGCTTGGTTCGCGCTCCTCGGTCCGAGGGGGTTCCTGCTCTATGATCCGCTCATGGCAATCGCCCTTTGGGGACTGGTGCGCACGATCCGCGCAAGAGATGCCTTTTTCTACGAGGGGCTCGTGGTCGCGGCCGGCAGTGCCGTGTTGGTGCTGTATTATCTGTTGGCTACCAATAACTACGGCGGCTGGTCTTATAGTATTCGTTGGTTCGTACCGTTATTGCCACTATTATTTTTCTTCGTGTACCCCTGCTTTGAGAGCTACGGCCCAAAACGCGCGCGTCAATTCTGCGTGCTGCTGTGCATAGGGATTGTCATTGCATTCGTGGGTGCAATCGACCCCTGGTCACATCGTGATTTGAGCGAAGTGCCGTTCGTCGCCAATCTTAAAGAGATCCCAATTGGCGTGCGCGCACTGCGTAGCCTAGCGTCGCCTGCCGCACCCTCCTCTTGCAATACTTGTACGACAAGTCCTCCACATTGATGCGATTACCATGGTCCAAACTGCACTAGCAAGAGCCATTTCTCGGGCCTGCGGACCGATCCAGCGACACTCTGACTCGGTGGGTCGTTTCGTCAGCTCCTCTGCGCACGTCGCAGTTACGTGATCCGCCACAGGCACAGATAACCCTTGACCATGACATCACGCATTGAAACAGCATCAGCTCGGGGCATTTTGCCTCTCCCGATGCGATCCATATGGTGCGTGACGACCTTTATCGCAGGTGCATACGCTCTGCTTTGGCTGTGGCTCAATAATCTTCCGTTCTTGGACTTTCCCAATCACCTCGCCCGTTCGGTAGTAATGGCTGATGCGCTCTTTGACCACGGCGTGCGTTTCGCACAGGCCTTCACGGTCAAACTATCCCTGTCAACCTACGTGCTCGGCGACCTGGCGCTCGCGTCCCTTGTACAGGTAATCGGGCCTGACCACGCAGGGCCGATATGGGCGGCGCTGGTGTTTCTGTCATTGCCGGCCTCTCTCGCTTACTTAGCCCGCTCCCTGTCCTTGCGCTCAGTCGCGTGTGCAACCGCCTTCCTGATTGGGTGCTATCTTGGATCGACCTGGTTCTTCCTTGCCGGATTCTTTAGCTTTCAACTCGCGGTCTCATCGTCGCTGGTCGTAGCCGCCTGCCTCTTCCGCCAATGCGAACAGCCGACGTGGGGTCGTCTTGCGGTGATCATCGTCGTCACGGCGCTGGGTTATTTCTTTCATATCACGACGGTCCTATTCGTGTGCTTGCTGTGTGTGGTCGTCGCAGTCGCCTATCCCGCTCCGCTGCGGCGGCGCGCGCTCGCGAGCGGCGCGCCACTGCTTGTTGCGGGCTGCCTCTTAATCTGGGGCTTATTGGATCCCGCTGCCGCAACGCACGGCGGCAGCGACTGGGGCGGAATCACGGCAAAACTTCTCAGACTGGTTTCGCCGTTCGTGCGCTTTGGTCCACGGTTCGAGCTCGTGTGCGCCGTGCCGCTGGCACTACTCGCTTGGCTCGGCTTTCAGAACTGGACAAACTTGCGCGGTGACGGCCGAGCAGTGCTGTGCGCGGTTATGGCTGCCGCCTTCCTCGTGATGTACTGCGTACTGCCTGTTTCCCAAGGACATGGCTATGACGTCGACGTTCGCGCGCTGGCCCCCATGTACGCGAGCATCGTCCTGTTGCTCCTGATCGCGGTCGACCGAGGGTCACCGCGCCTGCAGATCACGGCCTGGGCCGCGGGGGTGTCCCTGGCAATCGTGAATTTGTGGTGCTTGCAGCATGAGTTGCTCCCCTTGAATCGCACTATTGGGGTCTACCGAGCGTTATTACAGACCGTCCCAGAGCAAAGCACGCTGCTGCCGGTCAGCGCCGCCCCCAATGTCGGCAGGCATCAAGCTTTTCTCCACGCCGGTTCTTGGGCGACAATCGACCGCGGCGCGATCACGCCTTATCTCTTTTCAGGATCAACGGGCGAGGCGATGAGCTATTTTCGATATGTTCGTATTCCTCAGGCGCCATCTATCTTTTGGGCTACCCGTCCCGGCTATGCGCGACCAGATTGTGCACAGGTCACGCGCGATTTTGCATATGTTTCGGTGATCGGACAGTCGAGCTTTGCCTGCTCTAGCTTCATTATTGTCGCGCACTCGAAGGAACCGGATATATCCCTATTGAAGCGCGCTACCACCAACGATATACCCGGTCGCGCCGCCATTACTCAGTAGCCTTTCGAGCCGGAGTCATGTTCTGTCCATCAATGTCACTCGATCATGCGTCATGAAAGTAGAGCGCCTGCTCATACCGGCCCTGCGTTCCAACATCTTCAAGTACGTACTGCTCGCAATACCGCTTGTGCTGCCAATGGGGGCTTATGCCAAGCGATTCCAGCACCTTGCTGAATTCAAGTTACAGCTAGTCTATTTGCTTCTGCTCTTGCTCTGTACAGTGTCGACAGCGGCAGTTGCATTCATAATCAATTCCTACGTCAGATTCCTATACGCCCTCATGTTTGGAGTAATGCTGACGTTTTGGCTAGCCTATCAGGGCATTCTGCACACGTTCATGACATACGATTCATTCATCACCATGCTTCACGCGCGAGGATTTATAGGTGACGCATTGAGTGAATTCGTGGCTATTTTCGTTCGCTCCACCGTACTGGGTCTGATCATTTTTGTCGGTATTGCGCTGCCTCCGGGAAGGCGCGAGCGCAGACTTGTCCCGGACGTGCTGACCTGGGCGCTAGCGCCCATAGTAATTCTTGGAATTACAAGCATCGCGTATGCGCGGGGTGGAGATGGTCTGCAAGGCCTTCCCGGCAACGACGTTGTCTCCGCGTACCTTATCCTGCTCGGAGTCGAGACCTATCGGTCTGAAGAGGCACCGCGCGAGAACGTGGCGCTCGCGAGCACGTCCGAGAAACCTGACTATGACGTCATTTTCATAGTCGACGAAAGCGTCCGCGGCGACTATCTGGACGTCGGAGCCAAGAGCGGCATCACGACGAACCTACTTGGAGGCAATCCAGCGGTTCACAACTTCGGGCTTGCCGCGTCGGGAAACAACTGCAGCGAGGGCAGCAACATGCTCTTGCGTTTCGGTGGCACCCGCGACGACTACCGAATTACGACGAATCACAAGCCCTCGATATTCCAATACGCAAAAAGCCGAGGCTTCAGAACTGTCTATGTCGATGGACAACGCAACGGCAAGCGCCTGCAGAACGGCATGGATGCCTATGAGCTTTCTGCAATTGACGAATTCATCCAGTTTGACGATGTGAAAGTGGTTGACCGAGATATCCGGATTGCAGGGCTAATCTCCGCGCGCACAAGAAATCAGACGGCGGAGTTCATCTACGTAAACAAGGTCGGCGCACATTTTCCCGTTCACGACAAGTTCCCGGACAGCTTCATGAGAAATACTCCCGCATTGCCGCGAGGGACATTTGAGTCCGCAACAGATTTGGCAGTTCGCCCCAGCGACTTGGCATGGGAGCGTTACAGCAATTCCTACCGAAATACTCTGCTCTGGAACGTCGGTGAGTTCTTCAGAATCGTGCTCGGGAGCGCCGATCTGGACCACGCTTTCCTGCTTTACACGTCCGATCACGGCGAGGACTTCGGGGATAAAGAGTCGACCTTCAAGCTGCACTGTTCGCCCGACCCATCTCCGCTTGAGGGGCTCGTGCCGCTGGTCATTATTACCGGCTTGCCCGATTGGTCCGAGAAGTCGCGCGAGTGGGCAGCACGCAACTTCAATCACTCGAGTCATTACAATATCTTTCCGACGATGCTCGCGGTGCTGGGATATTCCGACCCCAAAATCATGAGTACCTACGGACGCTCGCTATTTGAAGACACTCAGGATCCGATGACTTTCAACTACCGATACTACGCCCGCTTTGGTCAGCCACCACAGTGGAAGAAGGTCGTGATTTCGGAAGCGCCACCGCGGCCATCAACGGCGCCCGATAAGTAGCATACCGCCATCAATGATTACGCGCCTGCCTCATCGTGTCAGCTGCGTCGCGTCCAAACTTGTTCGTAGATCTGAAGGTAGTGTGCCCCCATTGAGTCCCGAGAATACTGACGAAGGAACTCAGCATAGGCGTTCGCTGCTCGCGCTTCGGCCTTCTCCGGATATTTTAGCGCCTCGTGGATTGCTCCTGTCAGCGCGCTGAGATCGTTTGGCGGCACTAGCCAGGCGTCTTGCGGATCACGCAGCACTTGAGGAATTTCGCCGACGCTTGTCGAGACGATCGGGCATCGCATCGCCATGGCCTCGAGTATTGCAATCGGCAGCCCCTCCTTTTCCGAGGTCAGCGCCAGTAGGTCGGCTGCGACCAAGATCTGCGCGATGTCGCTGCGATAGCCGCAGAAATGCACGCGGCGCTCAAGGTGCTGGCTTCTGACAAGCTCAGCAAGGCCTTGAGCCTGATCGCCTTCGCCGACCAGAAGGACGTGGACATCGATGTCGGCCTGCAGGCTGGAAGCGGCAGAGAGAAGTAGATCGTTGCGTTTAGAGCGAGCCAATCGCCCTATTTGCACGACGACCTTGGCACGGGTCGAGAGCCCGAATTCATCACGGATAGCCTGCCGTGTGCCGTCGGCTACGGCCGGTGCGCTGATGCCGTTCTTTATGAGGGAGACTTTTTGCGCCGACACGCCGCTACGGGTCAATTCCTCCGCGATCTTTCCAGAAACGGCCACGACATGATCGAAGCCTCTAAGGACTCGCTTGTCGAGTGCTTCAAGCAGCCGCATTTTTCGAGTTTCGCTGATCCAGTTGTGGCATGTGGCCACGCAGGGTGTGTATCGAGACGTTCCAAGTACCGAGAGCAGGATATCGGGCTTGTATCCATGCGAATGGACAATGGCGCGTGGATATTTACCAAGCAGCTGCCGCAAGCGCTGCATCATGGGCCATAAGCCCAAGCGCCCGGTCGGCACGAACGCCTCCGCCGCGAGCCCCAATGCGCGCGCGCGATCTACGAGACGCGTAGCCCCCTGACCCTCCAATGCCACGACGTGGCTATCCCAGCTCTGATCTTTGAGATAGCTCGCCAATTCCAACAGAGCTCTCTCCGCGCCGTACAGTCCGCCGGTGCTTATGAGTTGAATTGCAGCTCTTGTGCGCGTCAAAGCAATCAACCGACCAGCAGCTCTCGGTAGCGTGCAGTGGCGCGCCTGGAATCGTAATGTAATTGCACATATTGTCTACAGGCCTCACTGAGCGCCGAGATCTCATCCGGATGATCCAGCACGAATTCGATCGACGTCTCGAGGGAAGCCTGATCACCTGGAGCGGTCAGCCAGCCTCGGCCCTTGAGCAGATCCGGGATTCCCCCCACTGCGGGACAGATCCCCGGCAGGCCCATCGCCATGGCTTCCAGAAGTGCGCGCGGAGTGCCCTCAGAGCGCGAGTTCAACACGAACGCGTCAGCAGCAGCCAAGTATGGCCGTGGGTCGATTTGCGCACCCACTAGACTAACGCGGGATCCGTAGTCGTCGGCGCTGACGAGACTCTGACAGGCCTCTCTGTCCTCTCCGTCGCCGACGATGATGAGTCTGGCATCGGCTGAATTTCGGGATTGGACTGCGAGAAAGGCGGCAATGAGTCCAGGTACATTCTTGACTGGGGCGAGGCGTCCCACGAATACCAACGTCGGCTGCGATCCGAACCCCAGCGCTGCGCGACAGGCAGCTCGATTGCTTCGATCATATTGATTAAGCTCGAGGCCAATTGGAATGACCTTAACGCGATCGTGAGACATCCCCAACTCATCGCACAGATAATCCTTGATGCTTTGGTGAATCACCGTGATCGCGCTCGCCAGTCGCCAGTTGACACGAGCGCGCAGCCGCCCCGCCAGACTTTGACTGACATCAAAAACAGAATGCTCGGTAACCACAATTCGCTTGATTCCGGCCAGTCTTGCGGGTAGGCCGAGTCTATTTAAACCGAGAAAGTGGTGCAGATGAATTGCATCCACGCGTAGGCTGCGTAGCCGCCGGGTAACTGCCACGCTAATCCCGTTTCTTTCAAGAAAATTCGACGGGATATTTAAGTCCACAGTTTTTATCCCATATTCAACGCATTTTTCCTGCAGCGGGCCCGGGGCACTGTCAATTGCCGCACACAGCACTTCGACACCCGATTCGGCGAGCTCCTTCGCAAGCTGTATTCCGACAATTTCAGAACCCCCAAATCCAAACGAATAGAGCACTTCGAGAACTCTCGGTCGCGCGTTTTGCGTCTCGGAATTCACTTAAATAGCGATATCCTTGAGAGCAAGCGTGGCGCCAACTAGCTCGCTGAAATGCTCAAGATACATTTCCGGCGAGAATTCTCGAGCAACGCGTGCTTGGCCAGCGGTGCCCAAGCGTCGCCTAAGATCTTCATCATCCATCAACCTTGCTAGCCCTGAGCGCAACTCGTCAACGTTGTTCTTCTCCACTAGCACGCCGTCGACTCCGTTTTCGATAACTGTCGGTATTCCGTCCACTCTGGCAGCAATCCTGCACTTTCCGGCTGCAGCGCCCTCCAGCAGTATTCGTCCCATGGCTTCGCTGCGCGAAACCAGTGCGAGGATTGCGCAGCGGGACACCCATTTTGCCAATTCCTCCTGTGGCACGCCTGGGAGCGCGAGAATCTGCGCATGCTCTACGCCCAGAGCGCGCAATTCCTTGGGTATCAGGTGCCCAATCAGCACGAGCTTCCAGTTCGGATAACGAGATGCTAATGGCACGAATGCCGCCACGAGTGTGTCAACACCCTTGCGCATGAAGGGAAATCCGGCAGCGAGGATGATCGACTCTTCTGGCGCAGAATAAAATCGGTCGGTGTAAGTCAACGCAAAAAAATGCCGCACCAGCGTGTCGTTGCGCAACGTTACGAAATTCGCCAGTTGATCCACGAACAGAAGCCTCACCGCATTGGCTCTGCGCAACACATAGCCTCCGACGAGGCGCATCTGCAACAGACGAATTGTTCGCCAGACGGCAAACCTGACGTGTGCGAAATTGTCACGATTTCCGTAGACGCCGTTGACCTCACACACGAACGCAGCTTTGAGGCGGCGAGCGACCCGCAATGCCAGCAGGCCTCCCTTGAAAGGGTCATATGAGGTAACGACGATCCGAGCCGTGTGCGTCGCCCGCAATTCGGCGGCGCGACGCATCACTCGCCGCGCAAATCTGAAGAAATTAACTATCGGAATGCCGGAGAGGTCCTTCACGACTCGCAAACGAATCTGGCCAATATTCTGGTCCGCCTCATAGGACCCGTATGACCAGAATTCTCCGACGAATCGGCGCGACAACAGTTCGCACTCCGGCGCCAGATCGCCGATGGCATAGGTAGGCCCGACGCGGATCATGAATAAATACGCGAGCGGCGCGGGGGCGCCCGGCTCTGACTCCGGCGCAGTTGAATGCCTCTCAGACATGGGATGCAAGCTTATTTAGCCCATAAAGCGGCGATGTGATATTGCGCAGCAATTGAGACGCACATCAACGGTAAGCATCATTATGCTTCTGTTAAGCTGCCGCTTCCTCTAAAATATTCTGGATTGGCGCGTTAGCCCGCTAACATAGCGGCACGGCGACGTCGCTGGCTTGCTATGACGCGCTATTTTCTTGCCCGCCGATTTATACAACCTTCGAACCCCCGTTTAAAGTAGGTCCACAATCATGTACGTATGCCCTCGGTGCAAGGGAGCACTCCGTGCGTTCACCTGCGATAAGTGCGGGGCACAATACCCGGTGATAAACGGCATTCCCAGCTTCTTGCAGGGTCCGAGTGCCGGGGATCGTCAATTTGTCCGTGACGTGTACGACGATATCTACAGTCATCATGAGGACGTGTGGGCCGACCAGGGGCGATCTGAGACCTTCATCAGGTATTTTAGTGATCTGGTTGCGGCGCTACCTCATGGCGCCATTCTCGAAGTCGGTTGTGGGGAGGGCACCTTGCTTGCAGCGCTGCCTGGCGAGCAAAAGTTCGGCATTGATCCGTCGATTCACGCTCTGGAGCGCGCCACGAAGCGCTCGGCGGCGCACTGCGCGGTTGCACTTGCTGAGGATCTGCCTTTTGCAGCGAAAGTCTTCGACGCCGTCGTTTCGGTTGGCGTCATGGAGCATTTTGCAAGCCCCGACGTGGCTACCGCCGAAATCAATCGTGTCCTCCGGGCAGGTGGGCACTATGTGGTATTGATTCACACCGATCTGAGTCGAGCGCAGCGAATAGCGCTGAAATTCAGGGAGTTCTTTTTTCCGAAGTTTCGGCCGCTCGCCTTCGGATCCTGGATTAAGAAGAAGCTTTGGCGTCCGATCCGGCAGCCGCTACGCAAATCCTACACTGTCGAATCGGCGCAGGATTGCCTGCAGCGAGGAGGGCTCCTCGTTAAGCGCATTATTACTCGGCAGAGCGACCCCGACGCTCCTCTCGCCGGCAGCCACGTCGTCATCCTGGTCACGCAAAAGGCCGCAACTTAGCTAGCTCACGCTGAGAATTACCGGCGGGTTTGGCACCGCGCCCAGCGCACTGAAGTTGCAGCCGATTTGCGAAGGTGGCGACGCACCGCCCCAGGCGCCCATGTCAATGAGAGCACCGCCAGAGACGCCGCCGACTCTGCCAGGATTGGAGCCGCTGGCGCTGCCCGCCGTGCCGGCGACCAACGCAAAGCCAGCCGGATTCAACGAAGTTGGGCTTAGAAAGGTAGGACTCACCGCGGCCGAATGTGCGTCGACTCCGAGTGCGCTTTGCCAACCGGACAATGTATAGGAATTCGAGGGTGCACCGGGATTCGAGAACGGGGCAACCGTCAGATATGCGCCGCTCGCAGCGCCCGCCCCATAGAGATTGTAGTCGGACGTCGACAGGCCGCCCGCGACCACCGCAATCACCCCTTGATAATTTGGCGTTCCTGCGTAGTGATAAACGTTGTTGTAGTGCTTGGCCTTCGCGCTTGCACCGACGTTTGCTCCGCCTGCAGGCAGAAATGCGCCATTGCCGCCGCCTGGGAACACGCACGTGTTGTTGTAAAACACGTACCCGGAATTCAAAGACCTACCACCAGGCCAAACGTTGGTATACCAAAGCGCCGCTCCAGCTCCAATGACGTTGAAGACGTTGTTGTAAACGGTGTACGTATCACCTACGGAACCACCGCTTCCATCGCCCAAAGCGCCGGTCGGGAAGAGTCCATTGATCTCAACGTAGTTGTAGCGCAGGGTATGATTTCCGTTTGGATAATACTTATCCCGGAAGGCCTGATTGCAATCGTAGATCGTGTTGTACTCGTAGATATTCGAGTAGCAGTAGTACGAGAAAATACCCGCCACATCGGTAGCGTTTCCACCGCTTGTTGGCTGAACGCTATGGATCTTGTTGTTGTGAATCCAAGCGCCGGTGCAGTTCTGCAGGAAGACTCCGGCGACGTTGTTATCAACCACACCGCCGATATCGAAGATTTCGCAGTTGCGCACTTCGATCCCGGTAGCGCCACCGTCGCCGTTTGAGTTCAAGGCTACCTCGGTGCTGTTGAGATAGAAATTGACGCCGTACTGGAAGCCGCGCGTAATGTAGAAGCCGTCGATAATGACGTTGCCTAGATTCGGTGGTGGATTGCCTCCTCCCTGGCCGATCATTCCGCATGGATTGCTTGGATATCCACCGCCAGAGGGATTTGCGGCGGTGATGATGGCCTGCCGCGCTACAGTCGACTGAATGAGTGTCGGGGAACCCGCGGTGCCGCCGTTGATGGACAGCGCCGCGGTCTGCTGCGACCCGGAGCTGGCGAGCGCTTGACACAATGCATAAATATTATAGGTGCCAGGGAGCACACCCACGGACTTGCCGGCATAGGTCGATTGCTTGGTATTGATAGCGTTGATCGACCACGGACTCGTAAGCGTGCCCGGATTCGAATCCGAGCCGGTCGGCGATATATAGAAGTTATAGCTTGTAGTCTGGGCGCGCGCTGTGCGAATTAGCATCGGCACTGCTGTGGCTAGAGCGGCGCAACCGCCGCGTTTCAGCAGCGTTCGTCGTGTGAACATCGGTTTCAACCCTCACTACAGAGATATCCCGTGCCGCCAAATTGCGGTACGAGCCGCGGGACGTGCGACTTTTGCGCAGCAACCGCTAGCGTCCCCGGACGAAGATTGTCACCCGACAATGGACTCGCCGCAATTGTCTCTCAGTTGAGACACCTGCTTTAACTCACTTTTGCCCCGCAAACCAGAGGTATTTTTCAAGTTTGGGGGCGAATCCTCATCTACGCACATGGGACCCGTGATCCATTTAACAGTTTTTCACATCGTCACTACGATCGAAAAAGTTATGGAAGCGGCAGCTTTTCTTGCCATCGCCATACGCCGCATGGGCTGACGGGCGCGCGTGCGCAGGATATGTATCCATTGACGCCCCAAGCCCGATTAGCGTGGCACGGCCACCGCCTCAAATACGTCGCAGAGTCGACGTCCTATTTCAGAAAACGAGTAGCGTTCAACAACCAACTGACGCGCCGCGCGACCCATGTCTGCACGCTCACTTGGGCGCTGCAGCAGTCGAGTGATAGACGCGGCGAACGCGGCGGCTGATTCCGCAAACTCCGCATGGCGACCCGGGACTACATCGATGCCCTCGCAGGCGATCGGATGCGCGACGACACACTGCTGCATGGCAAAAGCATCGAGAATTTTCAATTTCGTTCCGCCGCCATCTCGAATGGGGCACACATAGAGGCTCGCCGCATCCATGAGCGGACGCACGTCATCGACGAAGCCATGCACCTTTACGTCGCGCAGCGCAGCCGCCAGTTCAATGATGTGAGGTGGCGGTGCCGACCCCACGACATCGAGCCGTAGCGCGGGAACCGCTGCCTTGACCAAGGGCCATATCTCCCGCAGCAGAAACAATACGGCATCGACATTCGGGTACCAATTTAGGCTGCCGACAAAGATCAGCGACGGTGGCGGCGACTCAACCCGAGTGGCGTGGAAGTATTCAATGTCGACGCCATTAGGGATGGTGACTGCGTTAGCTTGCGGCGCGATGGCACGCAGCCGCGCGCCGTCCAAGTCGGAGCACGTAATATGCGCGCCAAAGCTGTCGGCGACCTGCGCCTCATATTGCTGCACGCGCTTGCCTTCCTGCCAAAAATACAAACTCTTAAGAGCGTGCTTCTCATTAGCGGCGCGGCGCAGCAGCATGTGCGACTCGATGTTATGGTGTCCGAGCGTCGCGGGTGTGCCGTGAAATAGGCCGCGAAACGGCGCCAGGCCAATCGTATCGAAATGCGCCACGGCAAAGCTTTCGCGACTGGCCAGCTCTTTGAAGGTTCGAAGCGCGTCGCGGCTCTGAAAACATCGAATCGTGTAAGTTGCAGGGCAGACCAGGCCCTCAAGCGCCGTGCGCCATTTGCCGCCCGGGCGCTTGAGGTTATCTATCGCATGAAACCGTACTGAACGGCAGATGCGCCCGAGCTGCTCGGCACAATCCTGCAGCCCCTCCTCGCACGACGGATAGAAGATCCGCAACCACGACTCCTGTACAAACGCAATCAGGTCGACGTCGTGCTTGGCCGCAACGCCGCGCAGTAAGTGGTAGCTGCGCAGATGCATCCCCGACTTTGGTGGATAGGGGATGAAGTGTGATGCCCAAAGTACTCGCATACAGACCTCAGCGCAGCAGCAAGCGCCGCGTAAGCCCGAACACGACATCGTATTGGGCGCGCGCGCATTGCCGCATCAGCACCCAGTAGCAGGCACCCCCCAGCATGATTTCAAGCGCTAGTTGGGCGACGGGAATCAGGTTATGCCTTAATTCCAGATGCGCTAATTCAACCAATATGCAGCTTGCTGCAGCGCACAGCGCCGGGGGCAACATAGGCCGCAGCAGTAATCGCACTTCCGTGTTGAAGGCGGTTGCGATGCGCCGTGTCGCAAACCAAAAGACAACGGGAAATCCGCCGACCCATGTGAGAGCTATGGCATTTGCCACGAAGTTTCCGGCGAGCTGCGCGCTACCGTAGCCTACGATCAGCATCAGCGGAATCATGATTGCCGACCACGTCAGCATGTTTTTAAGAGTTGTGGATACTCGCCCGGTGCCCACGATCGCCGAATCGAGCAATGCGTAAACGCTGCGCAACGGCAGGATGCAGGTAAATGCCATGAACGGCACGACAAGACTCGACCAACGCGCGCCGAACAGAAGCGGAAATGCAACCTGGGAAATCACGCCCATCAACCAGAACAGTGGGAAAACCAGTGCCGAGGCGGCGGATATGACTAGCACGAGCCCGACGATTTGGGCATCGACGTTGTCGGCTTTGGCGGCAAACGCGGGCATCGATACCTGGGTGACGATGCCGGACAACTGATCAAGAATCGAGTGCGACAGGGTTTTGGCCAGCGAATACGCGCCCAGCACGAGCGGTCCGCCGATGCGGCCGAGTAGGAATGTGTCAAAGTCTGCGGTCACGAACCAAACTACACGCTGGCCTACCATCTGGCTGCCGCTCAGCCAGAACGGACGCAGGACTTTGAAGTCGAAGTTTGGCATCGGCCTAGTACTCAGGCTGATCCACATCGCCGCAGCCCGAATACTGATACCCAGCAATGTTCCCCAGATCAGCGACCAGTACGCCGCTCCTGCGTACGCCATGCCCAAGGTAGCCACACCCTGAATCACGCTGGCCAGCGACTGTGCCAGAGCCATCTCGCGGAACTTCATCTGCTTCGCTAGAAGCGCCGAGGGCACGACGGTGAGGGCCGTCAGTGGCAGTTGCAGTGCCGATATCCGCAGAACATCGACCACTGCAACGCTATGGAAGAACGCGCCTCCGGCGGGTGCGATCGCAACGATCAGCGCGGCGAGTACCACCGAAAACATGAAGACGCCCGTGATTGCCGCGCCCGCGACGCGCGCGGAGGTCTCACGCTGCGTGATCAGAACAACGCTCAGTCCACCATCAAGCAACAGGCCCGCGAGCACTGTGAACAGTCCTGAAGTGGCCACGATGCCATAATCGCGCGGTTCCAACAGCCGCACGGTGAACGCAGTCAGGCCCCAGGTGACGAGCTGTGCAAAGACGCGCGCCGTGCCAATCCAGCGCAAGCCATGCATGGCACTGTCCATATGGCCCCCGCTTTGCGGGGAGCGCAATGCTCCCTGTGTCATCAATGATCCCGGATTTATGTGGCCGATGATTTGGCCGGCGCCGCTACTCTCTGAGACGCGATTCTGACGAAGGCAGCGCACACGGCGATGGTCATCCATAGCGACGCCGAATATGCCTGCGAAAGGAAAAACCCGGCGGCCAGATTGCCCGCCAGCGCAATGCGAAAAGCGCGGGCGTATAGAGCCACTTGCGAACTCTCTTTATCCGGGGCCTGCAGCTTGCCGACTGCAGTGATTCGGCCCAGCTCCCTCCAGGTAATGTAGTAAGTCGCGAGATAAAACCACAAGCCGAGCACACCGAGCTCAACGAACGCCTGCACCAAACTATTGTGAGCGGTGCGATATTGGCCGCCGTTCAAGCCGTCGACCGCCGACGCGGAACCCATTCCGTAGCCGATGGGTCTCTGGAGTGCCAAACCAATATCGCGACGCCACAAGACAGTGCGGCTGGCATTCGAATTGGGGTCCGCATTGTAATCGTGTTTGAGATCAAGCAAAGTCAACAGCCTGTCCTGCGACTCTTGCGGTAAGTGGCCCCACACCGCGAGGCCCGTCAACGCGATGAGGCCCCATCTCACCAACATGCCGGCTGCGGCGAACTGCTTCAACTGTCCGCTCTTCGCAATGTCCAACGGAAAGGCGGTGGTTGCGAGCAAAACGACGCCCAGCCCGATCGCACCGCCCCGGGAGCCCGTCAGCAAGATTGCTGCGACCATGGCCGCTGCGGCGAGATTAAGCAGCAATCTGTGTGGTCGCGAGCGGCCGCCCCGTAGTGCCAATACAAGCGGCAGCAGGGTATCTAGTTCATAGGCGATATCGTTTGGATCGAAGTTGCTGTTGATATGCGCACGCCCCCCGCCAGTGTAGGAAAGCAGCAGGCCGAATGATAACGAAACGCCCGCTATGGCAAGCGCAATCAGCAGCCGCTCTACGTCTCGCTGAGTCTGCGTAATTTTGATCAGTACCGTAAAGGAAAGCAGATAGATGATGGATATTTGAATGGAGAGTAGCGTGAACGACTTGTAGATCGAGAAGAAGATGCTGAGGATCGACAGAATCAAGAACGCGACCGCGGGGCGCGCTATCCGCAGTGATCTCACTCGCACGGGGACAAACGCCGCGCGCGCGCGATACGCGTACAGGAGGGTGAAGATGAACGCGATTTTCACGAGCGGTATACCCGCCATCCCGGGGACCCACTCGGCGGCCTTGCCGACCAGCACGGCGAGAAAGATCGCCAGCCAGATATTGTAGGCCGACGACGGCAATACCTTTTTTCGCGCGCGCACGCTCATGCCGCGCGCCAGCACATCGGCCCCTATGAGCGGAACGGGCTCAGTCGCCATCGCAGGAGCCTGTACATTTCATTCGCGTAATGGAATCGGAAGGTGGAGCGGGGCAGTTACGAAATCCCACCATCGCTACGGTCGACACGGACGATGGTCAGAGCAGCCATTTCATAGCCCTGGGATGCCGCTGCCATTACGCTGCAATGCCGCTGCGGAGCGCGTGCTGTCTACTTGCCAGCCGACCGTAATGCCGATTCGATTCTCGGAAAACTGATTCGACGCCACCTCCGCACGCTGATCGAAACGGTCGTACTCGGCTCGCACATCCAGGTGCCGTCCGAAGCGCCAAGCGAGCGCCGCTGATGCAATGACCTCGTGGTAATTTGCTGCAGAAGAAATATATTCCGATTTCGCATAGGTCGCGCCAATCGACGCCGTCAAGGCGGGCGCAAGGTTGCGTCGCAAGGCAAAATCAGTCTGTGTTCGGTTTTGGTTCAGGCCAGAATCCTCAAGATGGCGCTCCTCGTAGCGCGCAACGTCGAAATTCATCGAGGTCCGATTATGTTCGAACTGCCAGTCGAGGCGGGCGTAGCGATTGACGAACGGGTCGTTCGCGCGCTGCAAGTTGGCGGCGTTGGCCGCCAGGCCATTCAGATTCTGCAGCTGGCGTAGCAGATTGCTGTTGTCAGAAATATCCTGACCGATTGACAGATCAAGATGAGACGACTGCGACAGCACACGGGTCGCATCGAGGTGCACCAGTGCACCGCCGCCCGTCGAACTGAGTCCTCCAACATCGTCGTAGCCCAAATCCACCGCGAGTTTGGAGCGCGCCCCTTGAGCGTCGTAACGAAGGTAAGCCTCCTTCGTCGTGTAGTCCGGATTCGCGATGTCGTCCTGGTAGAGAACCCGCTCGGCGGCGACATTGACCGACGCATTGCTGCTCGCCGATAGCGAGCGCACTAACGCGACCGAGGCGTCACCGCGATTGTTGTTCAGATCGCTCGTCTGGTAATAGACGTTTGAAACCCGGACCGACACCTGCGCATGCACCAGCGGACTGAGCGTAAGGAGCCAATTGGGTCCGGTGGAGAGGTAGTTGATATTCTCTAAATTGACAGGCGTTACGGTTGTGGTTGGATCCAACTGTTGCTGACCAAAGTTGTCCTCCACCACCCATTCAAACTCTTTTGGCAGAACCGCGAAAGTGCCGCTGCCGATGAAGTTGCCAACGACTTCGCTCGAATAGGTGTGGTGAGCATAGTTCAAGTACTGAAGATTGGAGAGTACATCTGCGTCAATCCGACGCGTTTGCTCGTGGATCGCGACATCGGCCTCCACCTCTTCTATGGTGTCGCTCATGGTATCGATTGCTGTGCGCTGGACGTTGTCCGTCTCAATTACCCCGGCGGCAATGCGGCCGCCGATTTCATTGGGCTGATTGCGCAGGTCGATGGGCCGATTCAGATCCGGCAACGGTACTTGCTCGGCTAAATCCGGAGCCTGGTCGCTCTCTTCAGCAGCCTGCAGATTGAGCGGTCCAAGACATCCGATCAGAACAATAACGCGAAGGCGCCACTTCATCCGTGCGCCCCTCAGCTGGAAGGAGGAGGAGTATCGCCGTAGCTACCGTACCCATAATAGCCTTCGGAAAGCGCCAGCATGCTCTGATTAAGAATCAGCCCGAGGGGCTTACCTTCGCCGATGTATCCAATAGCCTCCTCCACCGCCTGCCGCGGCGTTCCTCCGGCGCGCACCACAAGAACGACCTGTCCTGCGATCTGCACCAATGCGCGCGATTCGCTTGACAGCAGCAGCGGCGGAGAATCAAGCAACACGATGCGGCGCGGATCGCGGGCGGCCAAACGTGTGATGACCTGATCCATGCGTGCGCTTGCCAGAAGTTCAGTTGCCGCCTCGTGGCGACGTCCGGCCGGCAGCACGCTAAGTCCGTCCACGTCGGTGGGCAGAACCAACGACTCGATATCCAGATTGTCATCCGCGAGCGCATCCAGCAGACCCGGTTCCTGATCGATGCCAAAAATGCGGCTGATGTGCGGCTTGGCCACGTCCGCGTCCATGACTAACACGGACACATCGCGCTCACGCGCGATACTGAGCGCAAGGTTGATGCTCGTGAATGTCTTGCCGTCGCCAGGCAGCGCGCTTGCCATCATCACGAAGCGTGCGCCGGGCGCGCGCGCAGCGGTCAGAACCTGGACCTGCATCAGGATCGGACGTTTGATACGCCGGTATTGGTCGGCGAAGCGGCGCTCCTGGTTTTCGTCGGGGACGAACCCCGCGCCGCGCAGTCGCATGCGATCGATTCGAACGAATCGGCCTACAGTAGCAGCATCATTCGGCATTCCCAGCAGTGCAATTTCAGCGGTAACTTCTTCAATTGATCCGACCACTTCGGTCCGTGCATCGAACAAATTCGGCGCGGCGGCGCCGGCAGCGCGCATCTTGGAGATGGATTTTTCCACGACGCTCATAACAAGCTCCCTAAGTCATGCGGGAGCGCCAAATGCTGGCCCAGCAGACTAAATCCCAATACGACTGCCGCCAGCAGAAAAAAGCAGCCGGCAAACAACGTGTAAAAAGCAACGTCCCAACGCTTGCGGCGCAGCAGCGCCTGGGGAAATGCGGGGCTCACCGCACCCAACACTGTCGCGCCGGTATGTTCGGCCAAAGTCCTGACAGACCAGAAAACGGGCTTCAGAATCTGAATAAGATAGGCAAGTCCCGCTCCAGCGCCCAAGGCCAGCCCGAAGACCGCGAGTACCAGGAGGGCACGATGCGGCGAGACGGGCTTGTATTCAGCATTCGGCGGCTCGACGATCTCGAAACGCACCGAGCCATTGGTGTCGGCTTCTTGTCCCAGTTTGGCCTTCTCAAGCTGCGTTAGCAGCGCCGTGTACTGGGTTTTGTTTACGTCGTAGTCCCGATTTAACTGCGCGTACTCGGCCTCGACCTTCGGCATCGTATCCAAAGCGCGGCGCAGGTCGGCGACGCGACTTTGATGATCGCCAAGTTGGCGGCGCAGCGAGGCAATCTCCACATCGGTCTGGTTGAGCGAAAGCTGAATGCTCTGATACACGGGATTCGCGGTAGCGCCGCTGTTTGCGACCGCGCTGGGATCGCCGCGCCGTAGCGACTCAAGCTCGGCCGCGCGCCGTGCATTAAGCTCCACAAGGGTCTGGCGCGCCGCGATCACGTCCGGATGCCTGTCGGTATAATTGAGCAGTAACTCATCAAGGTGCGCCTGCGTCTCGCGGATGCGCGATAAGGTGTCCCCGGCGCCCGCAACCGCGCCCTGCGCCCCACCCACAAGCCCGGGCGTTGCGGCGGTCGATAGCGGGGTTTCGCCACTCAATTGGCGGCTGAGCTCCTCGCGGCGCGACATTGCCACCGAGAGTGCAGTTTGAGCGGTCTTGACTGCATCCATTTCAGCCTGCAAGCGAGCAAAGTAGCCGCCCTCCTCGGTAGGCATGGCACCGACGTTGTGCTTCTTGAATTCGGCGAGTTTGTCTTCGGCTGCGCGCAAGCGCGTCTCATAGTCCCGTATCTGAGTTTCCAGAAATTTCTGCGCGTCCTCGGAGCCCTGGCGCTTCCCGCCGAGCGTGTCGACGATCAAGGTATTGAGGAGTTCGCCGACGACTTTCAGGCTGCGAGCTCGATTGCGATCCTGATATACGATTCCGTAGATGCTGCCGGCATTGCTAGCGCCCTCACTGCTGCCCGCTGATGTCACGGTAATGGAGATGCGGTCACGCAAGCCATCGATGACAGTGACGCGCTCACGCACGTCCTTAAGCGCAGGGTTCAGCAGGCCCACGTCACGAGCGATCTTCTCGAGTTGCGGGGCGCCGAGCAGCGACTGACGCACGAAATTAAGCTCCGCATCGACGTCCTGTTCAACCGCCAAGCCCTGCAGCACCGGCCTCAAGGCCGTGCGGGTATCGACGAATACAGTGGCGCGGCCCTCGTACATGTCGGGCAGCAGCATGACCACCGCCCAGCCAACGACACCCAATAGCCATGCCGCACCGAGCGCCCACCAGCGAAAACGCCACGCGCCGCGCACTTCCTCAAGAACTTCTTCGACCAGCAAGTTCATATTTAGAAGTGCGTCTCCGGCACGACGATCACGTCGCCCGGCTGAAGTTTGATGTTCTGTGTCATATCACCCTTGTCGACGATCTTCTCGAGATTGACGCTGATTTGGGTCTGTTTGCCGCCATCGGTGCGCACGACCTTGGCTCGATTGCCGGCCGCATACGGTCCGAGTCCGCCCACCGTCAGCAAGGCGTCAAGCACCGTCATGCCGTCGCGATAGGGCAGCGACTGCGGCTTGAGTACCTGGCCGATCACCTTCACCTGACTGAAGGCGCTCACCGGCTGAGTGACGATGACGTTCACTTGTGGAGACTTGACGTATTCGGCAAGCACCTTTTCGATGTCCCGAGCCAGCTCGGTCGGAGTTTTGCCGACGGCGACCATATCCTCGACCAGCGGAGTCGAAATCTTGCCATCCGGCCGCACGGGCACCGTCGATGACAGCTCTGGATTGCGCCAGACGAAGACCTGCAGGCTATCTCCCGGTCCGATGATGTAGGCGGCCGCTACCGGTGCCGCCACAGCTTTGGGAGGTGCCGCGGGGACCGCCACAGGGCCGGGGGCGGCCTTCTGAGGAGGAGGCGAAGAGGTACAAGCTACGGTCGCCAACAGCGGCAATAGCAAGGTAATCCAGATACTTAGCGGTTTCACAGTGGCGCTTCCCCCCTATAGACAGGGCGTTTTTTGAAGCTTATCAGATACCTGTTAGCGGTCACGCCGACAATTGTAAAACCGTGATGTGGTGTCGCAAATGCTCAGGGCGAATAGTCGCAACTGCTCGCGGGCGGCCGCGCAATCTGGTTCACATTTCGCTCGAATCGCGACAATTTGCGAGTCGACCGGCCCTGTGAGCGAGGTCGCGCCGTACCAAAGCTGCGCATACAGAGCGGAGGTCATCGCCCGTCCGCCAATCCTGTAGGCGTACCAAATAAGCGACTGCGACCCCTCCTCGTCGCGCAGCTCGAGGCTCACAAATCGCTGTGAAGGGTCCGCCTCGATGCCCTGATCCAGGACCATGAAAGCGCCGCGGCCAATGATTGAATTGTAATAACCGAGGAGCTTTCTTCCCTGGCGCTGGAATGCGTAGTCCGCCGTGTACCACTCGACAACGCGAGCGCCGCGCTCATAAGTTGCGAATCGCTCGCGGTCCGCACCGATGAAAATCGGCCGCCACGGACTTGATGCCGCGAGCGGTCCGCTCCAGCCCGGCACGGGGACAGGCGCCAGGTTGGCAGCGACGGCGGTCGCGTCGCCGTGCATCGCCACCCAGGATAGCGCGGGCGCGAGTGCCAGAAC
>Ga0209006_10000970_pt1 | contig 26464 bp, 24 predicted proteins | sample JacPin_JW_Ref_O2_FD_188567 | JGI IMG/M metagenome (GOLD analysis project Ga0209006, IMG submission 188567) | Forest soil microbial communities from Algoma, Ontario, Canada - Jack Pine, Ontario site 1_JW_Ref_O2 (SPAdes) (version 2) | ecosystem: Environmental > Terrestrial > Soil > Boreal...
CAATTGAGCTCGGCTGGCAGCAGATGAGTGCGCAGTTCGGGACGCCGATGTGCGGGGCAGGCGCAGAACGGCGCGCCGTACGCATCTGCGCGGTCGGCTACGGCAAGCTCGGCGGCATGGAGCTCGGCTACTCCTCGGATCTTGATCTCGTTTTCCTCCACGACTCGCACGGCGAGCAGCAGGAGACTCTCGGCCACCCACCCATCGACAATCAGCTTTTCTTCGTGCGGGTCGCGCAGCGCATCATGCACCTTCTGACCATGCATTCGGGTGCGGGACGGCTCTACGAGGTGGACGTACGCCTGCGCCCGAGTGGCAAGGGCGGACTTCTGGTGACCAATATCCGTGCGTTCGCGGATTATCAGGAGCATGACGCATGGACCTGGGAGCATCAGGCGCTATTGCACGCCCGAGCGGTCGCGGGTGCAGCCGAGGTGCGCGCCGAATTCGAGCGCCTGCGTGTGGATGTCCTGCAGCGCTTTGTGCGTCGCGCGACTCTGCGCGAAGACGTGCGCAGCATGCGCGAGCGCATGCGCCGCGAACTGTCGAACGCGCCGCCGTCAGAATTTGATCTCAAGCAAGGTTCCGGCGGCATCGCCGATATCGAATTCCTGGCGCAGTACTGGGCGCTTGCCTGGGCGAAGGAGCACGCACCGGTGGTGATGTTCGCCGACACGATCCGGCAGCTCGAGAGCCTCGCCTCGGCCGACCTTGTGCCACAGTTGACCGTTGATGTGCTCACAGGCGCCTATCGTCTGTACCGCAGCCGGACACATCACCTGGCGCTTGAAGGACGCGAAGCGGTAGTTGCAAACGGCGACTTCATCGCAGAGCGCGCAGCCGTGGCGCGTATCTGGACAGAGACGATGGCGAAGAGGCCCTGACAGCCATTCGTGATTGAGGCGCGGTCGCTGCGCTAGCTGGCCAATGAGAATCGGGTTCGTGGCTCCTGGACGTGTGAGCGATTCGGATATAATCGATCGCGAAGGAGATTCTCTATGGCCGCTGTGACGAAACCACTCATTGAGGCGAATGCGCAGAACCAATACAGCGTCACCGTGGAGGATCTGCCCCTGTCCTGTCCTATGCCGCAGATGTTCCTGTGGAACTCTCATCCGCGGGTGTATCTTCCGATCGAGACGAGCGGCTGGGCAAAATGTCCGTACTGCAGCGCGGAGTACACGCTGCAGCGTTGAGATTTGCAAAGCGCGTCGCGCGCTTACGGCGTCTTGGCGTACGTCTTGTAGAGTTTCTCTTCGACGATCCGCGAGCCAAGCTGCACATTGATGCGGCGCTTGATCGCTGCGCGCTCGTCGTTCGTGACATACACCGCACGCGCAAGGTCAACGAATTCGCGGTCGAAGAGTTGTCTTGCTTCGCGATCGCGGATGCGATCCTCGATATCCCAGAGCCGATCGTTCACCTCCTGCAATGCGTGCTCCTCGGCGGTGAGCTCGGCGGTTGCGCCGCCGATTTCCGTCCACGTTTTCTCGAGGAGTCCCAGTTCCAGGCGCACGTTCGCGAGCTGCTGCGCATCGCTCATGCGCGCCGCCTTGATACGCAGGATCGTGATCTTGTCGAGGAGCTCGCCGGCTGAGACGGGAATGAGGACATCGTTCATGGTGGCGATCGTAGCAATTCGTCGAGCCTCGCGATGACCTCTTCGACCTGAATGAGATCCATGACGCCGGGCTCCTCGATCTTGGTCGTCCAGGGCAGCTCCTCGGGTTCGCAGTGGCGAAAACGGCGCGCCGCCTCGGCGTAAGCGTTGACGCACCATTTTTGCGATAGGTACGGACCGCTGCGCGCCGGATTGGTTGCGCCGTATAGACCCAACACCGGCGTAGCGACCGCCGTTGCCATGTGCACGGGCCCGGAGTCCGGACTCAAGAGCACACGGGCTCGCGCGAGGAGCGCCAGAAGCTGCGGGAGCGTGTCACGGCCGATCTGATTCACGAGCGGCACGCGCGCGGCGCGCTCGATGGCCGCACCGGTGGCGTGCTCGAGGGCGCTTGGCCCGCCCGACAGAATCACGCGCATGCCGTGGTGGCGCACTGCATGCTCGGCGACGGCCGCATAGCGCTCGGGCCGCCAGTTGCGCTGCGCGTGGCTCGAGCAGGGGCTGATGACGAGCGTCGGCTGCGCATCAGGTACGAGTGCGCGCGCGTACTCTTGCGCCTCGTGCGGCAGCGGGATGTCCCAGCGCAGCAGCCGCTCTTTGATGCCCAGCGCTTCGGGGAAACCGAAGAAGCTCTCGAGCACGTGCTCGCGCGAGCGTTCGGCGATGCGCGCATTCGTGAAGAGCCACTGCAGTTCGCGCGCCCGCGGGCGGTCGAAGCCGAGCTTCACGGCCGCGCTCACATGCAGTGCGATGAGGCTTGCGCGCAGGGCGACCTGCATATCCAGCAACGCATCGAAGCTGCGTCCCGCGAACTGTCGATGCAGCGCGGCGAGAGCGCCGATCCCGGCGCGCTTGTCTACGATGATAAACTCGACGCCCTCGATCAGCCTCATGAGGCGGGACTCGGTCTTTGCGATGATCCACGTAAACCGCGTCGCCGGCCAAACCTGCTGCATCGTGCGCAGCACCGGCACGATATGGCAGGTATCGCCAATCGCGGAGAGGCGGAGAATGCACACGCTGCGCGGGGCTGCTACGAACGGCAACATCAGGGAAGTAGTGCGGTGAGCGCGGGGTGGCGGCTCGGCTCCGAGGTCAGGCGCCGCGTGCTGACGGGCGGCGCCATGCTATACGACACCTCGCGGGCGAGCAATTTGACGCCCGCTTGGTTTGAACCCGAGCACTGGCTGTCGCGCGGCGAGCTTGAGGGGGTTGCGCACGGTCGCGGGGATACGCATTTGATCCATACCGGCGGCCAGCGCTACGTGCTGCGGCACTATCGGCGCGGCGGCCTGATCGCGCACCTGTCAACCGACCGCTACCTGTGGGACGGCGAAGCGCGTACGCGCCCGTATGCCGAGTGGCGGCTCATGTATCACCTAGCGAATGCAGGGTTGCCGGTGCCGGCGCCGGTTGCGGCGCGCTATCGCAGGTCGGGCCTGACCTACAGCGGCGATCTCATCACCGAGCGCATCGTCGGCAGCGAATCTCTGTCGGTGCGCCTCGCGCAGGCGGTGCTGCCGATCCTCAACTGGATCGCGATCGGCCGTTGCATCCGGCGCTTTCACGACTGCGGCGTGTGCCACGCGGATCTCAATGCGCACAACATCCTCCTGGGCGAAAGCGATGCGGTCTACCTCATCGATTTTGACCGCGGCCGCTTAAGAAAACCCGGATGGTGGTGCGACGCCAATCTCGTGCGCCTGCGCCGCTCGCTTGAAAAAGTGACGTATGGTTTGCCGGCCGAGCGCTTCACTGAAGCGGATTGGCACGGTCTGCTCGACGGCTATCGGGTCTCCTCGGGCGGCAGTTTGCTCGGCGCGCACTAGCGGCAAGGCACGAGATGCGTTCGCGCTATCGCTTTTTCTATGGCGCCGCCGCCTACCTCCTGATTCCCGTCGTCGCGCTCGTCATGTTGTGGCGCGGCTGGCGCGAGCGCGGCTACTGGAAAAATTTTCCCGAGCGCTTTGGCTTCGGTCGCACGCTTGCGACGCCCAGCATCTGGATGCACGCCGTTTCGGTGGGGGAGGTGCAGGCAGCCGCCGCGCTGGTTGTCAATCTCGGCGCACGCTATCCCGCCATACCGCTCGTTATCACCACGGCGACGCCCGCCGGCGCGCAGCGCGCACGTGCGCTCTTCAACGAAAGCGTCGATGTGCGTTTCGTCCCGTTCGATCTGCCGGGCGCCGCGCACCGTTTTTTTGAGCGCGTGCGGCCGCGTCTGGCAGTCTTTTTTGAGACCGAGCTCTGGCCCAATCTCTATCACGAGTGCCGCACGCACCACGTGCCGCTGATCCTCGCCAGCGCCCGGCTGTCGCCGCGCTCAGTGCGGCGCTATCGCAGGCTCTTGGGTCTCTTCGCGGACACCCTCGCCGAGGGCGTCGTCATCGCAGCTCAGGCGCCGGCAGATGCGGAGCGCTTTCGCGCCGTGGGCGCACCTGCCGCGCATACCCATGTCACCGGCAATCTCAAATTCGATTTCACGCTGCCCGAGGAGGCGCGCGCGCGCGGACTTAAGCTGCGCGCCTACCACGCAGCGGACCGATCCGTATGGGTTGCCGGCAGCACGCACGCGGGGGAAGAAGAGATCCTGCTCGATGCACAGCGGCGCCTGCAGCGCCTGCACCCCAATGCGCTCCTCGTACTCGTGCCGCGCCACCCGCCGCGCTTTGCAGGCGTTGCGAGCTCGCTCGGCCGCGAGGGGGTGGCCTTCGTCAAGGTTTCGCAGCATATCCCCTGCAATGCCGACACTTCGGTGCTGCTGGTCGATTCCCTGGGGGAGCTTCTCGATTTCTATGCCGCGGGTGATGTGGCCTTCGTCGGCGGCACTCTGGTCCCCATCGGCGGGCACAATCTGCTGGAGCCGGCGGCTCTCGGTCTGCCGATCCTGTGCGGTCCGTACTACTCGAATAGTGAGGACATTGCGCAGCTCCTGATCACCCGCGGCGCCCTTACCGTCGTGCACGACGCGGCTGAACTCGCACAGACCCTTGCGGCTTTACTGGCGGATCCCAAGGAGCGCGCACGCCGCGGTGAGTTTGCGCGCGCGTCGCTCGAGGACAATCGCGGCGCGCTGGAGAAGCTGCTGCGCCTCATCGATCCTCTCTTGCAGAACTAACTCTTGGGTGGCTGAGTGATCTCGGTCGGGGTGGCCGCCGGTGCGGATGACGTGGGCACCGTTTCGTCGAGCCATTGGTTGATCTCGGCGAGAGTCGCGCGGTCGAGACTTCCCGAGGCGAGGCGCAGACTCACGATGTCCAGAATGTAGGCGTAGCGGCTGCTCGCGTAGTCGGTCTGCGCCTGCACGAGGGTTCTGCGCGCGTTCAGTACATCGACCGCGGTGCGGGTCCCGACGTCATAGCCCGCTTCGGTCGCCTTCAGCGCAATCTTGCTCGACTCGAGTCCCTGTTTCAGCGCCTGCACGTGCGCGATATCGCTGTTGACGCTCAAGAACGCGTCGCGCGCTGCGCGCTCGGTGTCGCGCGAAGTCCGCGCCATACGTTCCTTGGCGGCGATCCAGCGATACTGCGACTGGTGCACCTGCGAGGTGACGAGGCCGCCGCTGAAGATGGGCACGTTCAGTTGCAGCGAAATCGAATTCTCGTTCGTCTCGTTGAGTGTCGGTCCCACCGCCCCGGGGAAGTCGATACTCGGGATTGCCGGAAAGATCTCGGTCGAGGTCTGCCGGTAATGTGTGTGGCCGGCGACGAGATCGAGCGTCGGCAGGTGGCCGCCTTCGGCCACGCGGATGTCATCGCGGGCGATCTCCGCCGCAAGGCGGCTCGATACGAGCGCAAGATTCTGCTGCATCGACACCTCGACCCAGCGGTCCTCGCTCGCAGGCTCCGGGGGCTTCAGCGGGATGTTCGGTCCCGGTCGGGAGAGAAGCTCGTACTTGGCCCCGGTGATCTCGCGCAGCTGCTCGACATCGGTGGCCAGGGTGCGCTTGGCGGCAATGACGGCGGCCGCAGCCTGGTCGTTTGCGGCCTTCGCCTCTTCGACGTCGGTGACCGCGATGAGTCCCACCTCGAAGCGCTTGTTGGCCTGCTCGAGCTGATTCGAGATCGCCTCGTGGGCCGACTGCTGCGCTTCGAGGTCGTCACGCGCCGTCAGCACATCGAAGTAGCGCTGCGAGACACGCACGATGAGGTCCTCCTGGGCGGCGCGGTAGTCCGCCTCGGCCTGCGCGACGGTCTTGTCCGCGCGCTTCAAGTTCTCCCAGTTCTCCCAGTTGAAAAGGTTCTGCCGCAGGGTGACGTTCCACTGGTTGGTCTCCGGACGGACCACGCCCGAAACGTCCTCCGGCACCAGAATGAGCTTGTTCGGATTGGTCGGATCCGTGAACAGCTGGGGGGCGGATTCATTCTCCATCGTCCGGTCCTTTTCCACGGACGCGGAGCCGGCGATCTGCGGCAGAAGGAGCGCGCGCGCCTGGGGTTTGGCTTCCAGGGTCGCCATGCGCGTGGCGGTCGCCTCGCGCATCTGCGGATCGCTCAAGAGGGCGTCGTCGTAGACCTTCAAAAGGTCCTCCGCGACAGCCGCCCCCGGCAAAGCGACGGCCCAGAGCGCCACGACCAACTCGATCTTCATACCATTTGCCTTTTAAATCAGGGGCTTATAGCCCTGCAGTCAAAAACGGAACTCTTCCGGCCGCCTGGCGTTGCGTAGGGGGTCAACGATCGTCTCGAACAGACTCTCGGATGTCCACGTATCTTCGCTGAGGCGACGCACCAGGCGAGCCTCCATGATCGGGGGTTCGCCTACGACGACGAACAGGCGTCCTTGGACCTCAAGCTGCCGCTCCCAGCGCTGATCGTACGCGGGCAGCGACGCCGTCAACGCGATCGCCTCGTAGCGCGTATCTGATGAGATGTGCAAGGCATCCTCGTTGACCACCTGCGCGTTGCCGACGCTGAGCGAGGCGAGATTGGCGCGCGCGGCAGCGGCAAGATCAGGGAAAATCTCCAGCGAGTGCACGACGCGGCTCGCCGCGGCAAGGCAGGCCGTGACGTATCCGCTGCCGCTGCCCACTTCCAGGACCCGCTCGGAACCGGCTAGAGCGAGCGCCTGCAGGAGCCGTCCGGCGACACTCGGGCGCAGCATATGCTGCCCGTGCGGCAGCGCGACCTCCACGTCGGCAAAGGCGAGGAAGCGCTGCTCAGCCGGAACGAAGAGCTCTCGGGGCACTGCGCGCAGAGTCGCGAGCACGCGCTCATCGAGCACGTCCCAGGCGCGTACCTGCTGTTCGATCATCTGTTCGCGGGCCGCTTCAGTGTGCATCGTTGCGCCTGTCCAATTGGACTTATTCTGCCTGATGAAATGGGCGAAAGACGTTAAGGGTTTTCGGCGACGCTGCCAAGCGTTCTTGCGACGAGATATGGTGAAATACGGGCAGACCGAGGGGTGTCGTGGGATATGCTGCTTGTGCAGCGCATCCGACACTAGAAGATGACAACGAGTGCCCGTCTGATGCGCGTTTACTACGGGACCCTCTAAAGAATACCGATGTCGATTCTCGGCCTTGTGTGCCTGTTACTCGCGCTCGTAGCTACCCTCCTCTTGGTGCTCTACGGGCTGCAACGCCGTGAAATGCGGGCGGTCGAGCAGCTTTCGCACCAGCTGCAGCGCATCGCGATCGGCGGACGCCTGGAAGGGCGCGTCGAGCTGCATACCGATCATCCGGAGATCTCCGCGCTCGGCACGGCGATCAACCATCTGCTGACGCGCAGCTCCGGAGCGCGCCTGGACCGAGAGCGCGCCTCGCCGGAATTATTCGCCGAGCTTGCCGATCGCATCCACGAGGCGGTCATCGTACATCGCGACGTGGTCCTGCACGCCAATAAACAATTCGCGAATCTTGTCGGCGCGGAAAGAAGCGCGCTCCTCGGGCGCCCCCTCGCCGAGATTGTGCCCCCTGAGTATGCCGAGCTCGTGCAGGAGAACATTCGCCGCCGCTTGAAGGGCGAACCCGCGGCTGAGCGCTACGAGATCGACATGATTGGCCTGCAGGGCCAGGTGAGCCGCCTGGAGATCAGCTCCACCGTCATCGACTACGAGGGCGAGCCGGCTCTGCTGATCACTGGAGCGGAGATCCTGCCGACGCAGACCGTGCCGCAGCTCGCACAGTTGTCGCTCGCCTCCGAGGCGGGCAGCGCGGCGCCATCGTTGCATCTGCAGGCGCTCGCCTCGCTTGCCGAGGCGGTGATTGCAACCGACGTGCAGGGCCGTATCCGCTACATGAACCCGGCCGCAGAGCGCTTGACGGGCACGACGGTTGACCCGGCGGAAGGGCGTACGCTCGAGCAGGTCGTAGGCTTCGTCGATGAGAACGACCGGCGCCTGCTGAGTGATCCTTTGCGTCAGGCGCTGACGAGCGGCGCGGCAGTCAACCTCAGTCGCCGCGCGCTTCTGCTGTCGCGCGCCAATGGCGCGGAGCGCTCCATCGAGCTCTCGGCGGCGCCGATTCGCAACGACGCCAACGAAGTGACCGGTGCGGTCGCACTGCTGCACGACGTGACCGAATTGCGCGGGCTTGCGCGCCAGATGTCCTATCAGGCGACCCACGATGCGCTCACCGGTCTCATCAATCGGCGCGACTTCGAACGCCGCTGCGAGGAGGCGATCGATCGCGGCCAGCGCGGCGACGGCCAGCATGTGCTGTGCTATTTGGATCTCGACCGCTTCAAGGCCGTCAACGACACGAGTGGCCACCTGGCCGGCGACAGCATGCTGCGCGAAGTCGCAAAGCTGCTGCGCGATGCGGTGCGCGACAGCGATACCGTCGGCCGCCTGGGTGGCGATGAGTTCGGCATGCTGCTCATCGGTTGTCCGCTCGAGAAAGCGCAGCAGATCGCCGACGACGTGTGCCGTTCGGTGGGCGACTACCGTTTCGTATGGAAGGACAAGATATTCAACATCGGCGTTTCCGTCGGCATTGTCGAGATTTCGCGCGAGAGCGGCACGCTCGATGAGCTCTTCGCAGCGGCCGATTCGGCCTGCTACGTCGCGAAGAAGCAAGGCTCCGGACGCGTCGCCGTGTACTCCGCGCGCGACGAGGCGCACGCACGGCACTCCGGCGAAATTCAGTGGCTGCAGCGCCTGCAGAGCGCCTTGAAGGACAACCGCTTTCACCTTTATCAGCAGGTCATCGTTCCCGCGAACGGCCCGAATGGCCGCGGGCCTGCGATGGAAGTGTTCGTGCGCATGCGCGATGAAGAGGGCAATGACGTGCCGCCGGTGGACTTCGTGCGCGCTGCGGAACGCTACCGCCTGATGGGTCTTGTGGATCGCTGGGTCGTGCAGACGACGCTCGCTGCACTCGGTCGCGGTGCATTGGCGGTGCCCGCCAATCGCAGCGTTGCCATCAACATTTCGGGTCAGACTCTCGGGGACGTGCAGTTTCTCGAGTTCGTGGTGGAGTGTCTTGACAGCACGGGGGTCGCGCCCGGCCAAGTCTGCTTTGAGATCACCGAAAATGCGGTCATTGCCAACATGGACCATGCGCGCCGCTTCGTCGGCGTGCTGCATGGCATGGGCTGCCAGTTCGCCCTGGATAACTTCGGGTCGGGTGTGGGCTCGTTCTCGAACCTGAAGAATCTGCCGATGGATTTTCTGAAGATTGACGGCTCATTCATGCGCAACCTCGCGCGCGACTCGGTCAATCAAGCGATGGTCACGGCGATGATCAAACTTGCGCGCTCACTGCACTTCAAGGTCATCGCCGAGCAGGTGGAAGACGACGACGCCGTGGATGCCGCGCGGCGCATGGGAGTCGACTTCCTGCAGGGTTACGCAATCGGCAGACCGGAGCCCCTGGCGCTCGCAGCTTGACGACCGCCTTGGCGCGGCTGCGCGCGCGTGAACTTGCGGCGCCGGATTTACATCACTACCGGCCGAGCAGCCGCAGCTGCCAGATGTCCTTGCCGGTCGCCATGATGAGCGGACGCAGTGCGAGCACGCCCGTTTTGCCGATCGCGTTTTCGAGCTGAGCAAGCTCGGCGAGGCTGTCGCGCATCTCGGCGTCAATCGGCAGCTCGTCCATCCCGCTCTCGCGCAGCAGGAGCACGCCCTTGGCGCGCAGCGCAAGTTCGCCGTGCAGCCGCACGTAGCACAGCATGTCCGCCAGATCTTCGCCGCGGAATCGCTCGCGCAGCGATTTCAGGTAGAGGCCAGCCTTGCTGTCGAGGAACGTGCCTGAAGTGATCGATTCGAGCAGCTCAACCTTGGAGTCGAGATCCGAGTCGAGCCAGTCGCGCAGTGTGCGCTCGCTGTGCTGGAACACGCAGTAGATCGCAAATGGCAGCACGACGAGGATGACGAGCGTTGCGAGCACCGGCCGCACGAGCAGATAGTTGAACCCGGAGTGCAGCGCGACCGCGGCGAAGTAGCCCGGCAGGAAGATGTAGAGGCCGCTCGTCGGCTTTCTTTCGTAGATCGTGACGGAGATCATCGCCAGTATGGCCGTCGCGCCGCCGTGCATGATGGCCGTGCCGAAGCCGCGGATTACCTGCACCACGAGCGTCGCGTCCGGCCGTGACGTGAGGTAGTAGACGTTCTCGACGAGCGCGAATCCGGTGCCGAGCGCAAAGCCGACGATGGCGGCGTCCACCTGCAGCCCGACGCGGCGCGTGCGGATCAGAAAGACGACGGCCAGGGCCTTCAAGAATTCCTCGATCCACGGCGACACGTAGCGTGAGAACGACTGGAAGTCTCCCGGAAAATGTTTATAGGCGAGCGTGTCAAAGAGGTAGCCTGCGCCGGCGGCGACCGCTCCTGCGGCAACCACGGCGAGAACCGTCCGCCACTGCAGGAGCTTGAAGCTGTCGAAGTAGACGAGCGCGGCGAGGAACATCAACACCGGCACGAGCGCGACGGACGCGTGCATCAGGAGCCCAAAGTCTGCGGCGCGCGCTGCGCCATCACAGCACCTGAAACGACAGCATGAATTCGGTTCTGCCGAGGCCGCCGCCCGCGAACCCGCGGGCCGCACCGATCGAGAGCATCATCGGCAGCCGGTGCATCACCTCGAGCTGGAAATCAAGCTGGGCACCGGCGTCCTGCGCATCGCCGCGAAACTCGCGAATGCCGGGATTGGTCTCGAGGGCGCTGACGAAGATCTCCGGCCGTGCCCAGCTCACGTAGAAACCGGGCGACCCCAGGGACTCGAAGCGTAGCGGCGGCAGGCACCATTCGACCATGGTCTTCACGAGCGACTTGCCATGCAGCGCATCGAGATCAAATCCCGGCATGCTCAGGAGGTCGCGGTAGCGCTGCGCGCCGCCGTTGCCTTCATTGTCGACGTAATTGTTGCCGAAGCCGCCGAGGTACGCATTGGCTAGGGGGTCGTCGCGATTGCCGCCGGAGACGAACGCGCCGCTTCTGAGCCAGATCGAGGAGTGATCAATGGGCAGCGCGAACCCGATGTCGTATTGCGCGGAGAGACTCGGGAACACCTCGCCGAGCGCACCGTAGGTGTGTGCCGCGATGGACCAGCTGTGGCCGGTCTCCGCGTCCACCGCGCCGGGCGAGGAGCGCGTGTCCGATGAGACGATGCCGGCCTGCGCGGTGGAGAGATTCTTGGTGGGCGAGGGCACGTTCTGGAAACCGGGCAGCGCGTCGAGACCGACGTAGTAGGCGACCTTCGCAGTGAAGTTCATCGTCTCGGGTGGATCGAAGATGAGCGGCAGGTCGTAATTGACGTAGGCGCTCTCGCCCGCGCGGCTGTATTTGGTGGGGCCGAAGAGGTCGTAGAAGTCCGCGCCATTCCACATGAACCCGACCGTCCAGCGGGTGTGGTGATAATCCGCCGAGAAATGCATGCGCTCTTTCGTGGGCAGAGTGTCGCCGGGACTGTAGCTCGCATCCATATCAAGCGAATCAAAGCCCAGCGGGTCGCCGAAACGGGCGCTCGCACCGAGCGCCACCGCGTTCTGGAAACCCTCGACGACCGGAATCAGCGATTCAAGCGACAGCTCGCGCATGGGCCGCTCTTCACCACGACGAATGATCGCCGGTTCGTAGGGGATGGTGGACGGGGCGGCCGCGGCCCAGGTCTTTACGATGGGATACGCAGTTGCCACTTGCTCGCCCAGAAAGGTGACCGCGCTCAAATCCTCGGTCGGTTTCTCCTCGATGATCGCCGGTGCAAATCCCAGCGCCGTGTAGCGCAGCACCATCAACTTCGAGTCATCGAGCGGCAGCGGGCGGAAGAATCCAAGCTCGGCGTTCGTGACCGCCTCGAGCGCCCCGCTTTTGAGGTCGTAGCGGAAAATGTTCGACACGCCGGTGAAGTAACTGCTGCCATAGAGGTAGCGGCCATCCTTCGAAAATACGAAGTCCTCCGGCACCGCCGCACCCATGGTGAACTTGCGCCACGGCGTGGCGTCACCCTTCGAAAGCGCATCGACACGCATGATCCGCACCTGCGTCGTCTGCGGCGCAGTCGGCGTCGCACCCGCACCGGACACGGACATCGACGCCAGAGTTCCGTCGGCCGAGACGTCCAGGTCGAATGCCTTCTCGAAGAGCGGAAACACATGCAGCGTCTGCCAGGCGTTGTACGGGAAGGGGATGCGCACCAGCATGGCGAATCCGCGGTTCACTCTGATGCCCCACAATGAACGGTCCGCCGCGTCGAACGCGAGATCCCCGATGCGCGCGGCTCTCAGCAGCATCCGCGACTTTCCGGAGCGCAGATCGAGCGCCTCGAGGTTGCGGTAGGTGTTGTTGTTGGTCGTATAGAAGAGCGTCTCACTGCCCGGGTCATAGGCAAGCGACGTCACCGAATAGCCGGTCGCGCCCTTCACCTCGCGCAGCTGGGTTACCGCACCGTCCTTGCGCGAAATCGCGACGATGTGCGCCACCTGTCCCGGATATTTGACGGCGGCATAGAATTTGGAGCCGTCCGCGGAGAGAAAGCTGCGCGAGAGTGCGCCGAGATGTCTTGCGGTGAGGTCGTGGAACGGGGTCACCGGATGTTCGTTGACGGCGCTGATATTTTTCTCTTGAAACCCATGCTCCCAGGCGATCCAGTTCTGCCAGGACTCATCGAGCGGCAGGCCGAAGACGCGCTCAAAATCGTCCGCGTAGTAGCGTCTGCGCCCTTCGTCGTGGCGCCACCAGGACTCGAGGCGTTCGGGGGAGTACGTGAGCGCCAGGTAATTCACGAAGCGGGTGCCGTAGAGATAGGCATTCGCGCCGGTCTGAAAATCGATCTCAGTGCCCTTCGACACCAGTCCGAGCGGGTCATAGAACTTCGCGCCGTCGTGCACCATGGCCCGAAATACCATCTCATCGTAGCCGCCCTGCGCACGACCGACGCCGCCGCTCAACCATGTCTCCATGAAGACCGCGCCGCCCTCCTGGTACCAGCGCGGCGCCGTGGCACGCGGCACCGTCAAATAATAGTAGAGGAGGCTCTCGGGATGCGCGGCATCGACATCCACCTTGCCGTGGAAGAATCGACGAAAGCGCGCATCGGCCGGGCTTGCGCCTTCCTGCATCACGAGGTGCATGAGTTCGTGCACGGCGGTTGATGCGAACGGCTCGGCGAGCGATACGGTTTCGTACGGGTCGTTCGATGGAGCGATGTCGATGAGGATTCTGTTGCGCGGCGCAACGTAGGCCTGCGCATTGGCGCGGTCCGTGAAGTCCCTCAGGAAAATATTGACTTCACCGTCCGGAACATAATCAAAGAGAGTCTTGTGAGACTCAAGCCCGCTCAGGAAGCTCTGCGTCACATGCGGCACGAGCGGCATGCCGCCCGGGTCGTAGTAGACGATGCGCAGATCCTGCGTCTCGACGAAGTCTTCGTCCGCCCGGACGGGCGCCGCCACGCCGACCGCGACGATGAGCGCAGCCAGGAGATCCCAGGTGGCCTGCCGCCAGCGGCGCACGTCTACGGCCGCGGGGCCGCGAGTCGTGCAGATTTGCAGCTGATCCTTGCTTTCGCGTTGATCCGTCCGGGAAGGCGCAGCATTCGAATGCGCGTGCATTGTTTTTTGTTATAGGCAGCGACGATGCGCAAGCTGCAGATTACACATTCTGAAGTGACGCGAACAGCCAATGCGCGAACGGCCGATAGAAAGCGGGCACCTTGCCGGCGCGATCAAATGCCGACTCTCAAAAAAATCAGTGGCCCGTCGCGAACGATCGGGCCACTGGCCGCTTAAGGCGGCGATCCGGCTGATTAGTTAGTTGGAGCTGCGCGAGTTGCTGCGTGAATCACTGCGGGAGTCACTGCGGGCGTTGTTGCGCGAGCTGCTGCGGGAGCTGCTGCGGGAGCTGCTGCGCGAGTCGCCGTTGCCAGCGGCATCCGCCGCATCGGAAGCCGCGGCGGGATCCACAGCTGTCTGACCCTTGGCAGCATCCGCCGCCGCGTCGGTCGTACCCGGGTCCGGCGTTTGGGCCGCAGGCTGGGCAGCGTCAGAGCTCGGTGCAGGCGCCGGCGTATCGGCATGGGCGCGGGTGGCTTCGGCGAGTGTGCCGGCCGCGTCCTTGGTCGCTGAAGCTGAGTTGTTGGTCATGTACGCAACGGCGCCGATCGCAACGATGAGGCACCCACCAATGATCCATAATTTCTTGCTAGTCATAGAACCTCCCAGGTTTCGTAAAAGTGAAAATCGTCACTGTCAGTTATTGAGTAATACCGAACACACCGTAAAAAGTTGGTCGCCGATCCAAAAAAATCTCGAGCGGGCTAGTGGCCGGCCGGAACGCTGAGCGTCGCAGCCCCGACCTCGCGCCCCCCCACCACGAACGTCAAAGCCACCGTCTGCCCGCTCGTCCCGACACCGGGCAGCGCGACCGTCGTCCGCGCTCCGCCTGGACTGTCAGGCAGACCAAGACCGCTGAGCCGAAGCTTCTGATCGCCGCCTGCGACCAGTACGTCGACGGGGGCGCCTGCGACGAGTTCCAACTCGAGGCCAAAGCCCGCGGCGCTCCTGTACAGGCTCACCCGCCCCTCAACCGGCCCGCGCTCCAGGCGCACCGTATCAACAATGTCGGGCGCCCGCATGGCTGACCGTGCCATCGTGCCGGAAACCTCGGTGGCGTCCGGACCGTGGCCCACCCGGGCTTCGTACAGAACCGCTCCAGCGATGAGCGCCCCTGCCAATGCGGCGGCGTAGCGCCATGCGGGCGCAGACCAGCGCACGGCCCGTCGGGCCGGCTGCGGCCTTGCGGCGCGCGGCGGCAGCGCCGCAAGAATGCTTGCCCGCAGTTGCGCCGGCGGGTCGATCGCCACCATGGCTTCGAGGGCGGCGCACACGTCCTTCAGGCCGTCGCGCAGCGCGCGCGACTCCGGGTGGGCGAGCAGATGGCTCGCAAGCTCGGAGCGCTGATGCTCATCGAGTTCGCCATCGATTGAGGCATGGATGAGCTCAAGGTAGGTGGGCTCGGTCATCTCAGCACACGCCATCCTCGACGAGTACGTCCCGCAGCAGCTGGCGCGCCGTGTAGAGGCGCGATTTCACGGTTTTCTCGGGAAGCTCAAGAATGTCACCCATGTCCTGATAGCCTAAGTGCAGGAAGTGCCGCAGCACGATCACCGCCCGGTGGTCGGGCTGTATCCGCATCAGCGCCTGTTCGATCGCGCGGCTCATCTGCTCGTTCTCCACCTGTTGCTCGAGTCCCGGACTCTCGTCGATTTCGTTGCCACTGATCGCCTCGCAAGGCCTCAACCGGCCGAGCGCATTGATCGATTCATTGAGCGTAATCCGGTAAATCCAGCTGTAGAACTTCAAATTCAGGTCGTACTGCTCCAGATGCTCAAATACCTTGAGGAACACCGTCTGCGCCACGTCCCGGGCGTCCTCCGGATTGCGCAGCATTCGAAAAGCGGCGTTGAAGACCGGTTTCTGGTAGCGCAACACCAGCTGGTCGAAGGCCTTGAAGTCTCCGTCCCGGCAGCGCCGCACCAGTATTCCGTCATCCTCGTCTTCCACAAGTACCGTGCAGAGGGCAAAAAGTTGGTAGGGCCTGTCGCCGACAGGCTAGGGGGCAGGCCGCTAGGCCGCCCCGCGGGCGATGTCGATGATCCGGTCGAAACCGGCGTACCTGAAAATGTCATAGATCTGCTGGTTGACGTTAATCAGCTTGATGCCCCCGCCCGAACCCTTGACCCGTTTCTGGGTGATCAGAAACACGCGCAGACCCGCACTTGCGATGTAATCGAGCCGGGCGAGGTCGATGACCCGCGGTTCCGCCAGGCCGTCCAGAAACCGCAGCGCAGCATCGCAGTGTGTGGCGTCGAGCCGTCCGGCCATTACGACCTCTCCGGCGCCGCCCAGTTGGATCTCGAACATGTGCTACGCCAAGAGTGTTCTTATCACGCGCCGCCGCCGGGCATCCGCACCCGGCACGGATGGGCCCCCCCGGGTCCGACGCCGCGCTCTGGGCATAAACTACACCTATCCACCAGGTGATGCACCCGGCCCCATTGACGCACCGGGTGGGCCGCGAGCGTTCGTCGAACGAGCCCGCGCCGCACGTTGGCTGTTTCTGCTAGACCAGATTTTGTTACATGCCTTAGGAACCCGGACTCATGTGGGCGCTGCCCCCACGGGTTCTTCGATGTGTTTACTCATGCGCAGCTGATTGCGCGACCCGTTCCGCTGGTAACTCACCGCATCCATCAACTTGCGCACCAGGTACACGCCCAACCCGCCGACGCGGCGATCGCCGATCGTGGCCTCGATGTTGGGCTGCGGCAGTGTCAGCGGATCAAAAGCCGCGCCATCGTCCTCGATCGACATCACGACGCCACCGTCGGCGAGAACCAGTGAAAGCTCGACACGCGGCACTGTCCCCGGGGATGAGCCATGCGAGACGACATTCGTGAAAACTTCCTCGAGTGCGAGTTCGAAGTTCATCGCCTGCGCGGGCGGCAAAGAGGCGGCGCACCAGAACTCCTGCAGGAACTTAGTCAGCACTGTCAGCTGCGCAGCATCGGCCGGCACGGAGGTGCGCCGCTCATTCACGCGCGCAGGTGCGGTGGCTGCGAGTGCCGTCGCACGATCCGCGTACACCGTCATGATGCGGCTGAAGCCGCTCACGTCAAATACCTCGCGCACCGCGGGCTGCAGTGCGCACAGGGCAAACGCGATGCCGGCACGCTGCGCCGCCCGCGCGCTTACGAGGAAGACGCGCAGGCCGGCGCTCGAAACGTAGTCGAGCGCGGCGCAGTCGACGATCAGCGCCGAAGGCGCCGATCCTGCGTCGGCAAGGGCCTCTTCGAGCTGCTTCTGAAATCCGTTGGCGGCCCCGAAATCAAGCCGCCCCTGCGCGATCACAAGCGTGCTTCGCTCGAGCGTTTCTAAAGTCACCTTCAACCCAAATGCTCCGTTGCCTGGATGTGGGAACCTTAACCTTGGAGCTCCATCAGCGTCGCGGCCGCGCCAGCGAGATCGCCACCACCCAGGCGGCGCCGGTGAGGGCGATATTCAATGCGTTCTCGCTCCAGTTCATGCGGCTTGCGGGATCAGCGAGGAGCATCGGCAAATGCACCAGCGGCGTGAAGGATGCGAACATCACGGTCAGCAGGATGGCGGCGAGGCGCGCCTGCACGCCCGTCAGGATCGCAACGCCCGCCGCGATGTGGCCCATCCCGGTCGCATAAGCCCAGAACTCCTGGCTCGGCGGCAGCCATTTGGGGATCAGCGGAACGGTGAGGCTCATATAGAAAAAATGCGCTCCGCCAAATAGCAGCGCACAAACTCCGAACGCCAATTGGCCGAGGCGCGTCAAGCGTGCGGCCAGGGCCGCATCAATCCTGGCGTTGGCGGCATAGATGATGAGCCCGCCCGCCGCAATCGCGAGCTGCTCGGCGGCGCCGCTGTAGCTGCCGAACTCAGTGTATTGGGCGAGCACCACGCGGCCGTTCATCAGGATGACGACAATGAGCGTGTAGTAGGCGCTGAGCGCCGCGGCGCCCCAGGCCGCGGTCCGGCGCCACTCGACGGTCGCAGCTGCGACGAGCATGAATACAGCTGCGGCGTAGGCGAGGATGGTGCGATCGGGAAAGCCCTTGGGCACCGGCTGCCCGAGGTCGAAGTCGCCCCACGCGAGGCAGACCAGGGCCATGGCCATCACGCCCAGGCCGTAGACGCGCCACCCGAAGGCCGTTTTTTCCGCGCTCATGACTTCCCCCCGCGTCGCTCCCTGTTCTTGTGCCTCGAGCATGAACCGCTTCGCGCCATGAGGGAATGGCCTGTCCGCTAGCTCCTGTGCGCCGGGCTGCCGATGCGAGGTGCGCCCCAGGTCAGCACGGTGAGCGTGATGTCGTCAGACTGCGCAGCGGTGCCGGCAAAGAGCGTGACGCTGCGGCAGATGCGTTCGACGAGTGCCGCCGCCGCTCCATCGCCGTGCCCTTTGACTTCGGCAATCAGCCGTTCTTCGCCGTAGGCCTCATCGGACGGATTGAAGGCCTCCGTCACGCCGTCGGTATAAAGCACCAGGCGGTCACCGGGCAGAAGCTGAATCGTGTGATCCGGATACTCGATGCCGGGCATCGCTCCGAGCACGAGTCCGCCCGCCCCATTCAGGGCCTCGACTGAGCCGTCGGCGCGCCGCACACACGGCGGAATGTGGCCACCGTTCGCGTAGCGCAGCACCCCGGTGGTCGCGTCGAACACGCAGTAGAACACCGTCACGAACAGGTCCATCGGGTTCTGTGCGCACAGCATCTCATTGGTACGGGCGAGACAGGCGCCGGGTTCGGCGTAATGCGCAGCAAGGTCACGCAGGTTAGTGCGCGCCACCGCCATGAAGAAAGCGGCGGGCACACCTTTGCCCGAGACGTCGGCCATCACGAGCCCGATGCGGCCGTCCGGCAGTTCGATGAAGTCGTAGAAATCCCCGCCCATGGTCGTCGCCGGGATCATGCGCGCCGCGCCGTCGCAGCCTGCTTTCGCCGGGAACGTAGCCGGCAGAATCGCGATCTGCAAGGCCCGCGCCACTTCGAGCTCGGCCTTAAGTTGCGCCTGTGCCTCCTCGAGCGAAGCATTCTTCTCGGCGAGTTCGCGCGTGCGCGTGGCGACAGTGTTCTCGAGGATGTGCGTTTGTAGCTTCAGCAGGCGCAGGAGCCGCAGCAATCGCAATGCCCTGACAGCGCGCGCGTCAATACCCGCAAGGTAAAACGGCGCGATCGAGATCAGATCCACGAGCCCCTGGAAGCTGAAGACGAACGCCCAGACTTCCTTGGCCGCCGCGAGACGCAGCAGATACTCGAACGAGAAAACGACGACGACGACAATCTCTTCGATGTAAAAGCCGCGTTTCGCCCAGTCGGGCAGGCCGGGCGTCTCTTCCAAAATTACCGACGCGACGCTGAGAACGATCAGCGCCAGGATGAGATTTTCAAACCAGCGGCCAAAGAGCCCGTCGGGCGCAAGCCACCGCTCTGCGCGCACGCGCACCGCTTCTCTGGCGGACTGTATCGCCGCAAGCGGCGAACTCATGTTCATCTTTGGACGTGCTCCGGTGGCGCGGGCCGGCGGATTCTAATCCTACTCTGACGTGGCAGTATCTCTGCGAGTCTTCCTGATTAAAGTTCACCGCGAGGTGTTGACTCGCGCCCTTAAGGGCGTAAGTTTTCTTCTCCGCTCGTCGCCGTTGGACGACGGCATGAATGGGCGCTTTCAAGACAGAGGATTCGTAAATGACAATCGATGACAAGGATCGCGGGCGCACCGACGCGTTGCTGGATGACCGCTCGCGGCGCGAATTCGTCGCCCTGTCCGCTGCCGCGGGGCTCGCTGCTGCGACGGGTTCGATATCAGCCGCGCAGTCGAAGCTCGTCGAGGAAGAGGTCGAGATCAAGACGGCTGACGGTATCTGTGACGCGGCGTTCATTCATCCGGCGAGCGGCTCTCATCCCGGCGTACTCATTTGGACGGACGCATTCGGATTGCGGCCGGCGTTCCGTGAGTTCGGCAAGCGCCTTGCCGCCGACGGTTACTCGGTACTGGTGCCAAATCCCTTCTATCGTTCCGCCAAAGCTCCCCTCTATGGCGACGTCTCCTCCATTGATTTTCAGAACGAGGCCACCCGCGCGAAGATGATGGGATTCATGGGTCCGGTGACCGCAGACGGGGCGGCCGAATCGGATGCCAAGTCCTATATCGCGTTTCTGAGCGCTCACAAACAGGTCAATCAGTCGAAGAAGTTCGGAACTCAGGGCTACTGCATGGGCGGCCCTTTGGTGATGAGGACTGCTGCGGCCTTTCCAGATCAAATAGGCGCAGGCGGGTCATTTCATGGCGGAGGCTTGGTCACCGACAAGCCGAACAGCCCACATCTGCTTGCGCCGAAAATCAAGGCGCGGCTGTACATCGCGATCGCGGCGAATGACGACCAGAAGCAACCGGATGCGAAAGACAAATTACGCGACGCCTTCGCCGCCGCGAAGGTCGCCGCGGAGATCGAGGTCTATCCTGGTACCAAGCATGGCTGGTGTGTACCGGACATGCCGCAGCAGAATGGTGAGCCGATCTACAGCAAGCCTGATGCAGAGCGCGCGTGGAGCAAGTTGATGACGTTGTACAAAACAGCGCTCGTCTGAGGTTGCAGGCACTTCGCCGGCAACCCCCTCTAGGCCGCAGCGACACGCCAGGCGAGGCTACTGCCGGGGGCTCTATTCTTTCTTCGATGCGGGCGCGAAATCCAAGGCAGCGCCGTTCATGCAATAGCGTTCGCCGGTCGGCTGCGGGCCATCCGGAAATACGTGCCCGAGATGTCCGCGGCAGCGTGAGCAATGCACCTCGGTGCGTTCCATATTGTGGGCGCTGTCGTTCGAGGTCCCGACCGCCCCGTCGAGCGGCTTGTAAAAGCTCGGCCAACCGGTACCACTGTCGAACTTCGTGTCTGATTGAAAGAGCGGTTGGCCGCAGGCTGCACAGCGGAACATGCCAGGTCGGTGTTCTGCATTGAGCGGGCTCGTTCCGGCGCGCTCGGTGCCGTGACCGCGCAATACGCGGTATTGCTCCGCAGTGAGCTCACGCCGCCACTCCTCGTCCGTTTTTTCGACGCCGCTCGGTGGGCTCACGGAAGGCTGCTTTGACGACATGACGTTTCTCCAGGAGGTGCTGCTGCGGGGAATACTCATCCTAGCGTGTGATCGGGTTTGCCGCGTGAATCTCAATGGGCGGCCATGAATAAATTCGCGATCCAGCATCCGCTGGCATGAGCTTTGGCTGGGACTCTTCCGTTTCGCAGCGGAAAGTCGACTGCCATGCATCCAGGATCATCATTCCACCCCGGGCGCCGCCGCACGGCGCGTGAGCGCATGCCAGGCAGACAGTGTTTGCGCGACGCTCCAGGCCTGCGCGAAACAACCGCGCGGTGTGTGGGGCGCATTGCCGTCAAATATTTCGCCAATGCTCCCGAGGCAACCCTCACCAAGATGGGGCGCGAGGCCCGCGAGCAGACTCAAGGCATGGCTTGCGTCCTGATAGACGCGATGGTGGGCGAGGGCGAAGGGACCCAGGAGCCAGGCCCAGACAGTGCCTTGGTGGTAGGCGGCAGCGCGCTCATCGGGGCCGCCCTGGTACACGCCGACATATTGCGCATCACTTGCGGCCAGAGTGCGCAGGCCGACGGGGGTCAATAGCTCGCGGGCGCAGACATCGACGACGGCGCGCGCGCGGCGCGCATCGAGGAGCTTCGTGCCAAGGGACACTGCGAATATCTGATTGGGGCGCAGGCTCGCGTCCACGAACCGTCCGCGCGCATCGAGCGCGCCCTGCTCGGCTTCTACGACGTCGTAGAGATAGGCGCGCGCTTCGCACCAGAATGCACGGGCAAAGTTGCGCGCGACCTGCGCGGCGGCGCGCTCGAACTGTTTTGCCAGCTGCTGCTCGCGCAGCGTCTGCGCCCAGCGCGCCATGCTCGCGAGAGCAAAATGCCACAGCGCGTTGACTTCGACCGGTTTGCCGATGCGCGGGGTAACGACGCGATTGCCGACCTTGGCATCCATCCAGGTGAGCTGCACTCCCGGTTCGCCGGCGCGCAACAGGCCATCCTCCGGATCCACTTTGATGCCGAAGCGCGTGCCGCGCCGATGCCATTCGACGCTGTCGAGCAGCACCGGAAACAGCTCACGCAGCAGCTCCTGATCGCCGCTCGCCTCGAGGTAGGCGTTCACAGCATGGAAATACCAGAGCGTTGCATCGACTGTGTTGTATTCAGGGGCTTCGCCTCGCTCTGGAAGGCGATTGGGCAGCATGCCGTCGCTTGCGAAGGCGGCAAAGGTGCGCAGGATGGCAGCGGCTTCGGCGTGGCGCTGTGTCGCAAGTGTGAGACCGGGCAGCGCAATCATGGTGTCGCGACCCCAGTCGCCGAACCACGGGTAGCCTGCGATGATGCTCGTGCCCGGGGCGGTGGAGTCGGCCGCGGCGCGCGTCACTACAAATTGGTCGGCGGCCAGAGTCAACTCGCGTATCCACGTCGGCGCTGACGTATTGACGTTCGTGACGAGCGCCTGGCGGCGACTCATTTCCTCGGCGAGTGCGGGTTGCGCGGGCGTCGGCGCCTCGCTCTCGGCGGTCGCGATCCAGGTGACCGTTTCATTGGGTGCCAGTCGAGCATGAAAGGTGCCCGGGCGGAAGAGATCCTCCAGCGCGTCGAGCCCGCGCGCAGCCTCGACGCGATGACGGAAATGCCAATACCAGTCTGCGCCTGCGAGGAACCTGCCGCGATCGATCAGCAGCCGGTAGGCATGGGCGCTCGCGGATGCGCTGATGCGACAGCCGCGTGCTTCTGCGGCAACATTCAACTCCCAGCCACCCTGCGTGTGCGCGTGATAATCGCGATAGGTGCACAGCGGCAACAGAGAAAGATCAAGCGCCGCGGTGGCGTGCCGCAGCGTGAAGCTGACATAGGTGGTATTGCGGCCATGCGCCATCCAGATGCGCTCCTCGAGGCGGGCATCGGCAAGCGCGTAGGTCCATACCGGTATGCCATCCTCTAGATGAAAGGCGCACAGAAAGCCAAAACCCTGCGGCGCAATCGTTCCATCGGCATACTCATTGCACGCCAGCGCATAGGGACATTCACGGTAGTTCGCCGTGGCATCGAGCTTCGCGACCATGAGCGTGCGCTCAGCCGGCGGGGCGAGTGCAGCCACCAGAAGCCCGTGGTAGCGGCGCGTGTTGGCCTGGGCAACCGTACCGCAGGCAAAGCTTCCCAAACCGTTAGTCACCAGCCACTCGCGCGCGAGCGCGCTCTCAAGGTCCACGAAGTCAGATCGCGGTAAGGTCAGTGAGTCCATAAGGCTCCTTCGCGCGCAGGCGAGCGGGCATGCGTGCCGGACGTGACCGCGACGGCGCGGCGGTTATTTCGCAGTGCGGCGCGATTACGCGGCGTCATTGCTGGATGTCCGCGTAAGCCTGGCCGCCGTCAGCGCATGCAATGCCACGCAGCGGCGCAGCGCGGCACCTAAGTCAAATGCCGCATCAATGCCATGCGCGGCCTCGAGCGCCGTACCCAGGCAGCAGCCCTGCCAGAGTTTTTCCAGAAATGCGAATTCAGCAGGGCTCAATGCATGAAACTCGACGGCCTTGCTGCTGCGTTGCACCAGCACGCGCGTCGCGCCGCTGCCAAGGTCAATGATCTTCTCTGCCGTGCAGTCGCTTTGATTGGCGCGCCAAATATCAAGTAGCGGATAGGCCGAGCTCATCAGGCGGCACGCCGGGTGAAACTCAAAGTGCAGATCGGCGTAGCGGGCAGGAGCGACGCTGCGCAGCGCGTGGAGATCGAATGCCGGCGCCTCCGGGGCGATGCTGCATTCCTCGATGGTCCACTCCAATTCCGCGACGTCCGCAAAGTAGTCGTACGGGCCGCCCCTGAAGCGCTGTTTCAGGAAGGCGGCGAACGGCGCGCCGATGTGGTGCAGATTGCCGCTGCGCGAGGGATGCACAGCCTGGAACTCACTTGAGAGCCGTTGGAAATATTCGGCGCCGACGAGACGCTCGATGACCGGAAATTCGAGCGCCAGGGTGCGCGCAAAAGTCGCGTGCAGCTGCCTGCGGTAGATGCCGAGCCTTGCGCGGGCGTCGACGCCGCAAGCGCGGACATCTGCGTTGAGTGGCTCGCCATCGTCGGCAAAGACCGCCGCGGCGAAGCTGCGCTGCAACTCACGCAGCGTCGGCACGGCATACTCGCAGCGCTTGTTCGATCTTGCGGGCTTCGGCAACGAGCACATCGAGCGCTGGCAGCTGCGCATCCCACTCAATGAGTGTGTACACGGGTCCGAAACGCTCAAGCGCCGCGCCGTAGAGCTCCCAAACGGCGCTGCACACGGGCGCCGCATGGGTGTCGATCAGGAGCTCGCGAGTTCCGAAGCGCTCGACGCTGTGGCCGGCGAGATGGATTTCCTGCACCGCAAGCGGCGGGAGGGAGTTCAAATATCCGTGTGGATCGAAGTCGTGATTGACTGCATTCACATAAAGATTATTGACGTCGAGGAGGATGGCGCAGCCGCATTCGGATGCTAGGGTGGCGAGGAACTCCCACTCCGCCATCTCCGAGCCGTTGAATTGAAGGTAGCTTGAGACATTCTCGATCAGGATTTGACGGCCGAGGAAGTCCTGGACTTGGCCGACGCGCGCGGCCATGTGGCGCAGTGCTTCTGCCGTATAGGGTAGCGGCAGCAAATCATTCATGTAGCGCCCGTCGACGGATCCCCACGCGAGGTGCTCGGAAACAAGGATCGGATTGAAGTCGCGTTCCAGGCGTGCAAGCTCCGTGAGGTGCGTTCGATCGAGCGGATCGGTCGAGCCGATGGACAGGCCCACTCCGTGCAGGCTGAGCGGATAGTGAGTACACACGTCAGCGAGAATGTCGCGCTGCATCCCGCCGCGCGCAAAAAAGTTCTCGCTGTGTACTTCCACCCAGCCCAAAGCCGGGCGGCGCTCGAGGAATTCGGCATGGTGCTGCGGGCGCAGGCCGATGCCGCTGCAGTGCGCCGCGCCTCTCATGGCATCAGGGCGCAGCGCTCTTCAAGACGCCGCCGACGATGTGCTCGCAAGTCCCTTTGGGGAGATTCACGTACTCATCGGGGTCGCCGTCCGTCTTCGCCAATCCCGAGCACACATGTCCGGGACCGGCGCAGTCATTCTTGCCGGCCTTGGCGACGCCGTAACACTTTTCAGTCGCAGGGTCGTCGGCGGCCCGGATGGGACTTGCACCCAGGGCAAAGAGGCTGCCAACCGCGGCCGCGAGCATGACAGTTTTCGAATTCATCTAGGCTCCTCAAGAATCGTCAATTGTCTTGCGATGCAACAGGCCGTCGCCCCGCACGGTTGCCCATGAGTCAAAGAAACAACAGGGTTGCCTTCTAGTAAAGGCCGTGGACAATCAGCTACTTATTGCATCCCTCGCGATCCTGATTGGCAGACTGAGGCTTATTACCCTCACATTGGGTGTCAGATCGGGGGCGTTCGCCGTTTATCGCGACAGTGCAGTCGCGCGGCGAGCGTGGTAATAAGGTCGCCGGAAATAACGAATAACAACAGCCCAAGGATACTACGGTATGCAGCTTGCGCGATTGTGGCGCCAGCACCTGGAAGCTGGCTACCCCCGCGAACTTACTGGCGTCGAAATCGCCGGCACCGATGCAAGGGCGCTCGATGCCGAGATCACCTCGTGCGTGAGCGCGCTGCTTACTCATACCATGACCGTTGACGATCGCATCGAACGGCGGCTCACCGAAATCAGTTCGGCACTTGCCCACAAGCAGGCAGCCGCGGATGCACCGGTCGCCGAGTTCTGTCAGCGGTTGAACAGCCTCGTGAGCGCGATGCTGACCGAAACACGCGCGGGGCGCGGCTGAGGCTTCCGCGCTACAGCAAGGGCACGAGCAACAGTGCCACAATATTGATGATCTTGATCAGCGGGTTGATGGCGGGGCCCGCCGTATCCTTGTAGGGATCGCCCACGGTGTCACCGGTCACGGCCGCCTTGTGCGCATCCGAGCCCTTGCCGCCGAAGTTGCCTTCCTCAATGTATTTCTTCGCGTTGTCCCACGCGCCGCCACCCGTCGTCATGGAAATCGCCACGAAGAATCCCGTGACGATCGTCCCGATCAAGAGCCCGCCGAGCGCTTTGACGCCGGCGCCGGGGCCCATCATTGCATTCAGCAGGAACACGAGAACGATGGGTACAAGAATCGGCAACAGCGAAGGGATGATCATTTCGCGGATGGCCGCGCGCGTCAGTAGATCCACAGCGCGGGAATAATCGGGCTTGCCGGTGCCGTCCATGATTCCCTTGATCTCGCGGAACTGGCGGCGCACCTCGTTGACGACGGCGCCCGCGGCGCGACCGACGGCTTCCATGGCCATGGCGCCAAAGAGATACGGCACGAGCCCGCCGATGAAGAGCCCGATGATCACGGCCGGATCGGACAGCGAGAAATCCACAAGCTTGCCTGCAGCCTGCAGGTTGTGGGTGTAATCGGCGAACAGCACGAGAGCCGCGAGCGCCGCTGAGCCGATGGCGTAGCCTTTAGTGACGGCCTTGGTCGTATTGCCCACCGCGTCCAGAGGATCCGTGATGTCACGCACCTGTTTGGGCAGGCCCGCCATCTCGGCGATGCCACCGGCGTTGTCGGTGATGGGTCCGTAGGCATCCAGCGCCACGATCATGCCGGTCATCGACAGCATGGCGGTGGCGGCCACCGCAATGCCGTACAGGCCTGCGAGGCTGAACGAACCCCAGATGGCCAGGCACACCGCCAGCACCGGCAACGCGGTCGATTTCATGCTGACACCGAGCCCGGCGATGATGTTGGTGGCATGGCCGGTCTGCGAGGCCGCCGCAACACCGCGTACCGGAGCATATTCGGTG
>Ga0209006_10000971_pt1 | contig 26451 bp, 21 predicted proteins | sample JacPin_JW_Ref_O2_FD_188567 | JGI IMG/M metagenome (GOLD analysis project Ga0209006, IMG submission 188567) | Forest soil microbial communities from Algoma, Ontario, Canada - Jack Pine, Ontario site 1_JW_Ref_O2 (SPAdes) (version 2) | ecosystem: Environmental > Terrestrial > Soil > Boreal...
GCGACGCGGCCGCGCTCGCCGCTGGATTTTGATGCACGCCTACAGGCACTCGCGGCGTTCTTGCAGCTGCCTGAGGCCGCGAGCCTCACTGCCGCCAACAAGCGCATCGCAAATATCCTGCGCAAGGCAGAAGGTACGCCGCACGCTGCCGTCGACGAGGCAGTCCTCGTGGCGCCCGCCGAGGTGCGCCTCTTCGATGCGATGCGGGCGCTTGCTGATACCGTGTCGACAACCACGGCGCAACGCGAGTACAGCGCATCCCTCGGCCATCTCGCGCAGCTGCGCAGTGCGGTCGATACTTTTTTCGACGAGGTCATGGTGATGGATCCGGATGCCAAGCTCCGGGCTAATCGCCTCGCTTTGCTCGAGGAGCTGCGGGGACTCTTTGCCGGGGTCGCGGACCTGTCACGATTGCCGGGCTGAGCGTTCGCGTGCAGTTCATCGGCTCCATCGTCTTCACGGTCTTTCTGTTCCTGTGGACGTTCTTCTACGGGGTATTCTTCTCCATCGCCTGCCTGTTCCTCCCCTTTCGCCTGCGCTTTGCGCTCGCGCGCGTCTGGGGGACCGTACTGCTTGCCGCGCTGAAATGGACTTGCCGACTCGACTACCGCGTCGAGGGGTGGGAGAACATGCCGCCCGGGAACCACGTCGCGCTGTGGAAGCACTCCTCATCCTGGGAAACGATCGCGATGGCGGTCATCTTTCCGCGGCAGGTGTGGGTGTTGAAGCGCGAGCTCACCTGGATCCCGTTCGTCGGCTGGGGCATCCGGCAGCTGCACGCCATTGCCATCGATCGCAAGTCCGGCGGTTCGGCCGTCGCCCAGGTCATCGAGCAAGGCCGAGCCCGGCTCGCGGAAGGCTCATGGATCATCATCTTTCCCGAAGGCACACGCATGCCCAGAGGCCAGACCCGCAAGTACGGCGGTAGCGGCGCACTCCTTGCCCGTGAAACCGGCAAGATGATCGTGCCCGTGGCCCATGACTCGGGCGACTACTGGCCGCGGCGCGGGCTCATGAAAAAGCCCGGCACCATCCGCGTCGCCATCGGCCCGCCCATCCGCGCAGCGGAACTAGAGGTGCGCGAGATCAACGATGCGGCACAATCCTGGATCGAGAACAAAATCCGCAGCTGGGAGAGCGCGCAGTAATCCGCTGTTGCGCATGCCGCGATGGCGGATGGCGCGCAGTCGGCGCCTGCACCCCTCGCGAAGATCTGGGCGGCCTATTGCCCTGGCGCGACCACCGTGCCGATGAAGAGCAGCGCCCCGGTAACATCATCGCGAATGGCGTAGAAGAACGGGTGGTCCATCGTCATCTGGAACTGCGGCACCGGCGCTGCCGTGATGCTGATCGTGCCGGAGGTGCCACCCGCCGCCACAGTGCCGCTTTCGTCCACCTCCACAATCGCTTTGTGCTCGACGTCCGACAGAAAGGTTCCGGGCGCAATGCCCGAGAAATTGGCATCGTTGGGACTGAAGGCGACACCCATGCCGAGCGAACTCAAACCCCCGATTAATGACGTGCCGTAAGTTGCCGTGAAGCGCGGCAGTGCCACGCCGCCGGTCATGGGCTGCAGCTCGGAGATCCAGCCATTCAGAGCCTGTGAAGTAAGACTTGCGACCAGTTCGGCAAGGCTGACGTTTGAATCCGGCAGCAGGATGAACATGCTCATGCGGGAATTCGTTCCATACGGCATCCGCAGGGCCTGGAATGTTGCGCCCGTGAAATAATCAAACGTGCCGGTGATATGCATCATCTGGCATGAAACCGAAGTGCCGTCGAGCTGCGTGAATGGCGCCGCAGAGGTCTGATTGGGATCGAACGGCTGGGTCCATGCGCCTTTGAAGTAAATGGCATTGACGACCACGGCAACGTCGCTGGAATAGTTGCCCGGCGGCAGGATGTTCGTGATGAAGCCATCCGTTTCATTCGAGATCCAGGTGTTCACGTTGGCGGGCGCGCCCGCAAGATCTCCGATCTCGGCCCCGTAGTAGGTCTCGTTGACCTGCGTGAACGACGGCAGCACGGAATTGCTGCTGAGATGCATCCACAGAGAATTGGCGACCGTCAGGGCAATGTCCGGATCCGGGTTGACCAGGGCAGCTTGCAAAGCGGCATTGTCGCTGTTGACGTCCGCGACGCTCAGGCCCTGCAGCTGCAGCGCCTGCGACATGGCCGGCTCGGTCGAGCCGGCGGCACCGTTGAATAGGATCTGCAGCATGAGGGCGATGCTGGTCGGCGAGATCGCAACGTTAACCGTGCTGCCCTGATCCAGGATTTTGAAGAGATCCAATCCCAGGGTGTTGTCGGCGGTCACGATGTTCGGATCGACTGCCGTCTGCCCACTCTGGGCCTCAGCGACCGCCGGCGGCAGCGATGCGCTCGTCGGCGTGGGTGGGGTTGTGGTGGCAGGAGTCTGTGCGTCAGCGCCGCCTCCTCCTCCTCCGCCGCATCCGCCAAGGAGGCCAGCCGCTGTTAAGAGCGCTGCCACTGCGGCAGCGCGTGGGTCCGAAAGTCTGAGATGCGGCACCATGGGACTCCCTCTTAGGAGCGATACCGGAAGCTCATTTAACGCACCGGCCACGAAATAGTTGGCACGCGCTATGGAACGAATAAGACTTCAATAGGTCGCTCAGTCGCTCCTATTGACTCAATGGAGAGTCAATAGGCTCAAAACGGCAGCGCCTGCCCTGAGCCTAGATATCGAGATTGGTCACCGTCAGGGCGTGCTTCTCGATGAACTCGCGCCGCGGCTCGACCTGATCGCCCATCAGCGTCGTGAAGATGTCGTCGGCCGCGACGGCGTCCTCGATCCTCACCTGCATGAGGCGCCGGGTCTCAGGATTGATGGTCGTATCCCACAGCTGCTCGGGATTCATTTCGCCCAGGCCCTTGTAGCGCTGAATGGTCTGGCCCTTCTTCGCCTGTTCGAAGAGCCAGGCCATGCCTTCCTTGAAGCCGCCGATCTCATGGCGATCTTCTCCGCGCGTCACGTAGGCGCCCTCGCCGATCAAGCCGGCAAGGGTGCGCGCAAGATCAGCGATGTGCTGATACTCCGCGGACTCGAAAAACTCCCGCGGCAGATATTTATCACTTGGCGTGCCGTGCTCGGTTTTGTGGACGATGATCCGAGAGGCATGCGCGTCGGCCGCGCTGCGCAGCTCGACCCTAAAAGTGCGCGTGCCGTCGTGAAGGGCATTCAGGCGGTTGTGCAGCTCCTGTGCCCAATCGCGCAGCCAGTCGCGCCGGTCGAAATTGGCAGGCGTGACTTCAGGCATGTAGATGAGCTGTTCGAGCAGGCGGTCATCGTAGCGCCGTGACCAGCGTTTGATGATCGCCTGCACCTCGACGTACTTGCGCGCCAGAATCTCGAGAGCCGTCCCCAGAATGGCTGGAGCGCTTGCATTGACGTGCAGGGCCGCATTTTCAAGCGCCGTGTTGAGCAGCACCGCATCAAGCTCAACATCGTCCTTGACGTAGTGCTCCTGCTTGCCGCGTTTTACCTTGTAGAGCGGCGGCTGTGCGATATAGATATGGCCGCGTTCAATGAGCTGCGCCATCTGCCGGTAGAAGAACGTCAATAACAGCGTGCGTATGTGGCTACCGTCAACGTCAGCATCTGTGTTTTTTGCGGCGATCCCACCGAATCCGCAGATGAAATTCTCATCGCCCCAAACTGAGAAGTCGTAAACATTGCCGTTCGAGGCTTGGACCGGCGTTATGGATACGATAGGCAACGCCATGAGATCGCCGTCGAGGCACGCAAACGCGCGATTCTTAACGTTTGCGGGCTCGTCTGAATTGACGAAATTCTCAAGTCGCTGTGCAGACGCGTGATCCCGCCAGACCACTATCAACTTTCTCAGGTCGTCCTTGGCGCTCACGGAGATCACCCAGTGCGGATGCTTCGTTTCGCAGGGCGCGCCGCGAATCTCGCGCACCATTCCGTCAGGTTCGCTCTTGGTCAACGATGCGACGACCCCAAGCGAGCTTAGGCAATACGAAATGCCGCTGGCGACGTGGTAGGACGAGGTTCCGAAAGAGAGCTGACGCGCGCCGAGAGTGCCGTCACCCAGAAAATAGCCGCGCACAAACGCGAGACGCATGGGCTCAGAAACATTGAACACCAAATCGGGAATGCGCTTGGTGATTGAGTCCATGGCGTTGAAGCCAAATACGTGCTGCCACGCGAGTACGGCGCTGCGATTTACGAGCTTAAGTTCGCCTGCATCCCGATTGATCTCGTAATTCTTTGGAGACAGCCCGAAAACCTGTGTGAATGCCTCGGCCATTTCGTCGAGGAAACGCGCATTACTCTTGCCTACGCTCAGTCGAACTCCATTGCGATCCGAGCAGGAGCCTTCAGCAAGATAAAATCCCAGCAATGTCATGAGTTCCGGGGTGACATTTACGAACCGAGGAATTCCCTTGTTGGCGTAATGCTCCGGCGTCAACTCCAAATCTTCGCGGCCTTCAAACCACTCCAGATCCTCTGCTTCGAGCGCTGAGAGCCGCACGTAGGGCCGAACACGATTGGCTGGCGAGCCGCGATACTGCGCCTCCCATATGCGCTCGAGCCGACTCGCTCCCACCGTCACCCTTGGCATCACGGTTGCCGCATTTGCCCCGATGACGGCCAGGTACGATTCGCAATTCGGTAACGTCGGCCGCGATATCCCTTTTTCCCAGGCATAAAACGTCACCGGCTGCCGGATGCCAATCTTTCGGCACAGGTCTACATTTGAGATTCCGCTGGCGCGCCGCAGCGAAGCAAGCTCCGCGCGGACTTCTGGAGGAAACTCGACACGCGGCGCGGATTGCTCCGGATTGTCCGCGTATTCCGCCAAAATCCGAGTTCGGTACCATTCCTCAACGGCCGGGCCTCGCACCCAGATCTGCTCGCGCGCGTCGCTTACAGCGTGCAGCTCTCGCAAGAGATCGATGCGTTTGGGTGTGTTGTGCGGCAGCTGAATCGATTTTGGTGCCACCACTTGATCGCCAACGCGCAAATCGCCGCCCTTTTTGAGGCAGACCTCTCCGTTCTCCTGAACAAAAATGCTGTGGCTTCCTGTCACTCGAATCGATCGGCCATAAGCCGTCTTTACTTCGTACAAGACCTCATCGAGCGGATGGCGGATGACGCCTTTGATCGGCCGGAACCGCACGCGATGATCATCCAGTCCGAAACACAAGACCTCGCCCAACGATGAATCCCGCACGCGACGCGTCACGCCTTCCGGATCAGCTTCGATCCCTTCAAGCGCGGTATCGATGAATTCGCCAATGGTTGTCATGCGCACGCCGTCACCGCTGCGCACAAAGACATGCTCCTGCGCGTCCACGCTCATGATGATGATGCGGTGATAGCGCAGTTTTTCGATATCAAACTCATCGCGCCCGATGCCGCATCCCAGAGCCGTGATGAGCGTGCCGACCTCCGCCGATGAGAGCATCTTGTCGAAGCGCGCCTTCTCAACATTCAGGATCTTGCCCTTCAAAGGCAGAATGGCCTGCGTGCGCCGATCCCTGCCCTGCTTGGCAGAGCCGCCTGCTGAATCGCCCTCAACAATGAAGATTTCGGACAGCGCCGGATCCTTCTCCTGACAATCGGCGAGCTTCCCAGGAAGGCCTGCGATATCCAGCGCCCCTTTGCGCCGTGTCATGTCGCGGGCTTTGCGCGCCGCTTCGCGCGCGCGGGCCGCCTCAATAATCTTAGCCACGATCGCGCGAGCATCCGCGGGGTGTTCCAGCAGGAAATCCTGCAGTTTGGCGCTCACCGCCGTCTCAACAATCCCTTTGATCTCCGATGAAACGAGCTTGTCCTTCGTCTGCGAGGAGAACTTGGGATCCGGAAGCTTCACGGAGAGGATGGCCGTCAATCCCTCGCGGGCGTCATCACCAGTCGTCGGAATCTTCTCGCGCTTGGTGGACATCTCCTTTTCGATGTAATCGTTCAGAGTGCGCGTCAATGCACTGCGAAACCCGGCCAAATGAGTGCCGCCGTCCTTCTGGGGAATATTGTTGGTGTAGCAGAACATGCTCTCCTGATAGGAGTCGTTCCACTGCATCGCCACTTCCACGTTGACGCTGCCTTCCTGCGTCTTGAAGCCGCACACGTGGTCGTGAATCGGCGTGCGCGCGCGATTGAGGTATTTGACGAAGGCCTGAAGGCCGCCGGCGTGCTCAAACACGTCGGACTTGTTCTCGCGCTCGTCGATGAGCTCGATCCGTACTCCGGAGTTCAGGAACGACAGCTCGCGCAGACGCTTGGCGAGCACGTCGTAGTTGAACTGGATGTGCGTGAAAATCTGGGCGCTGGGCCGAAAACGAATGACGGTTCCGCGCTCGGAGGCTTCTCCCACGACGGCCAGAGGCGCGACCGGCACGCCCAGCTGGTACTCCTGGCGATGCAGTTTCCCGTCGCGACTGATGGATAGCTGCAAGTACGCCGACAAGGCGTTGACAACCGATACGCCCACGCCGTGCAAGCCGCCCGAGACTTTGTACGAGCTGTCGTCGAATTTTCCGCCGGCGTGCAGCACGGTCATGATGACTTCGGCCGCCGAAACACCTTCTTCCGGATGGATGTCGACCGGAATCCCACGTCCGTTGTCCGAGACGGTGACGGATTCATCGGCGTGGATCGTGACCACAATCTGGTCGCAATGACCGGCCAGAGCCTCGTCAATCGCGTTATCCACCACCTCAAAAACCATGTGGTGGAGCCCCGAGCCGTCATCGGTGTCGCCGATGTACATGCCGGGTCGTTTGCGCACCGCATCAAGACCCTTTAAGACTTTGATTTTACTGGAATCGTAGACGTCTGTATCTGACATGGATGCGCTCGTAATGAGATGCAACATTATACCGGTTGGACCCTCCCCTGTTCCACGTGGAACGTGCGCTCCGGCGGGCCGAAAGGCTCTCGCGCGGCATCGAGGGACGTGAGAATGAGCTGGCAGTGCAGGCTCTTCACCTGCTCTACAAACCGCGCCAGCTTCTCGGCGTCAAGCTCTGCGGCGGGATCATCCAGCAGCAACGTGGGAACCACGGACGTGAGCTCACGGAGCAACTTCAGCTGCGCGAGAATCATGGCGGTCGCGACGAGCTTCTGTTGACCGCGCGACAGGATCTCACGTGCAGAGCGGCCGTCGATGCGGATGTGGACGTCGGCGCGGTGGGGTCCTGAATGGCTGAGGCCGCGGCTGCGATCCCGCTCCCAGCTCTCTGTCAGGGACTCCTCCAGCGACAGGCCCTGCTTCCAGCCGGTTGAGTAGGTGAAGTCCGCGGGAAGGTCAGCAAGCTGCCGCACTGTCTCGTCCCAATGAGGTTTGAGGCTTCCGAGAAGGCGCAGGCGCGCAGCATTGAGAGCCTCGCCGTGACGGACGAGTTCGCTATCCCACGCGCGGGCCGTATCGGGCGCTGTGCGTAGCGCCGCATTGCGCTGCCGGACAGTCCGTGCGTATCGCTGCCAGGTGTCGATGAAGTTGGGTTCCACGTGGAACACCGCCCAGTCGAGCCAGCGGCGGCGACGCGGGCTCCCCTCTTCGATAAGCCGGTGTACACCAGGCTCAATGATCTGAACGGGAAACGCCTGCGCGAGCTCCGCCAGTGATCCCACCGCAACACCCGCGATCTCGGCGCTCGTCGTTTCGTTGCGGGCGACATCGACGCGCAGGCGTTGACTGAACGCTCCAAGGGTCCGTGCCATTGCGTGGAGCGTGCCCTCGCCATGCCGGATCAGCCGCTCGGAATTGCGCGTCCGGAAGGAGCGGCCGCGCCCCAGGAGATAGATGCCCTCCAGAAGAGAGGTTTTTCCGGAGGCGTTCGGGCCGAAAATGAGGGTAATACCCGGTGCCGGCGCAAGCTCGGCGCGTTCAATGCAGCGGAGATTCTCGAGCGCCAGCTCTGCCAGCGGCATGCGGGCGCGGGTCGCTTAGAGCCGCATCGGCATGACGACGTACTTGGTATTCGTCGTGCCGGGGGCCCGGATAAGGCAGCTGCTGTTGGCGTCGGTGAGACCGATCTCGACGCGATCTGTGTCGATCGCGCTCAAAGCATCCAGCAAGTAGTTGACATTGAACCCGATCTCGACCTCATCTCCCTTGTAGTTCACCTCGACTTCATCCTCGGCCTCCTCCTGCTCAGGATTGTGGGCTTGGATCATCATGAGGTCGGGTTTTACGGAGACGCGCACCCCGCGATACTTCTCGTTCGACAGAATCGCGGTGCGCTGCAGAGCCTGACGCAGATTTTCCCGCCCGGCATCGATGATCTTGGTGGGGGCTGCCGGAATAACGCGGCCGTACTCCGGGAAACGACCATCGATCAGCTTCGATGTGAACCGAATTTCGCCGATCTGTGCCCTAACGTGATTGGTGCCTATGGCGAGTTCGATGTTCCCCTCCGCGCCCAGGATCCGTTGCAGCTCAAGCACCGCCTTACGGGGCAGGATCACTTGCTGGGCAGACTTCACGCGGTTTTCGAGTTGCGCCTCGCACAGCGCGAGGCGGTGCCCATCGGTCGCGATCGCGCGCAGCGCAGTGCCTTCGGTCTCGAGCAACATGCCGTTCAGGTAGTAGCGCACGTCCTGCTGTGCCATCGCGAAATGAGTTTTGTCGATCAGGCGGCGAAACTCCCCCTGCGCGACAGTGAGCGTCTGCTGGGCATTGATTTCATCGACGACCGGAAATTCAGCCGCAGCCAGGCTCGACAAGGTGAAGCGGCTGCGACCTCCGCGCAGCGTCAAACGCTCCCCTTCCGTTGAGAGCGTGACGTTTGTCTTCTCGGGCAGTGCGCGAAAAATGTCGAGCAGTTTTCTGCCCGGCACCGTGATGGCTCCGTTGTGCTGAACAGTCATGTTGGCTGTGGCGACGAGTTCCACTTCCAGATCCGTGCCGGTCACACTCAATCGGTTGTCGTGCGCCGACAATAAAACATTGGCGAGGATCGGCATGGTCTGCCGCCGCTCCACAACACCAATGACGCTTTGCAGAGGAGCGAGGAGATCGTCGCGCGAGGCTGTGAGCTTCATGAATAACTCTTTCTTAAAGATTTAATTTAGTAGTAGCTACAGTAGGTGCTGTGAATTCCGGGGATAAGCCCAGCATCTTCTGCACACTCAACTGCTTGCATTCAAACAAACGATCATCAAACACATGGAATGAGCTGCACATGATCTGTGGATATCCTGTAGGTGACTTTGCGCGTTCGATCTATCCCCAGGAAATCCACAGGAAAATGTACTCACCCAGCCAGAGTTCTCAACAGGTTTGAATAGTCTTCAGTCATACGCCGCTCGCTATCGCGCAGCGCCTTGATTCGTTTGCACGCGTGCATCACCGTCGTGTGATCGCGACCTCCAAAGGCATCGCCGATTTCCGGCAGACTGTGCGTCGTCAGCTCCTTCGCCAGAGCCATGGCAACCTGCCGCGGCCGCGCCACCGAGCGGCTGCGGCGCTTCGAGAGCAGGTCCGCCATTCTAAGCTTGTAGTAGTCCGCGACGGTCTTCTGAATGTTCTCGATCGTCACGAGTTTCGCCTGCAAGGACAGTAGATCCTTCAGCGCTTCTTTTGTGAATTCTATGGTGATCGCACTGCCCGTAAAGCGCGAGTTGGCGATCACGCGCCGCAATGCGCCCTCAAGCTCGCGGACATTCGAGCGAATGCGCTTGGCGATGAAAAAGGCCACTTCCTCCGGGAGCTTTACGCCCGTGCCCTGCGCCTTGGTCATCAAAATGGCGACGCAGGTTTCAAGCTCCGGCGGCTCGATCGCCACCGTCAGCCCCCATCCGAAGCGCGATTTCAGGCGCTCCTCGAGACCCTCGACCTCTTTCGGATAGCGGTCGCAGGTGAGGATGACCTGGTGCTGGCCTTCCAGGAGTTCATTGAAAGTATGGAAGAACTCCTCCTGCGAGCGCTCCTTGCCGGCGAAGAACTGAATGTCATCGATGAGGAGTGCATCGAGGGAGCGATAAGCGGTCTTGAATTCATTCATTTTATTGTGCTGCAGGGCACGCACCATGTCGCTCACGAAGCGCTCTGAATGGACATAAGCGACGCGGGCTTCGGTGTCGCGTCCCTTCGTCAGATGAGCGATCGCGTGCATGAGGTGAGTTTTGCCGAGCCCCACTCCCCCATAGATAAACAAGGGGTTGTAGGCGCGCCCGAGGTTCTCGGCGACCTGCAGCGCCGCCGCTTTCGCCAGCTGATTGCTTTTGCCTTCGACGAAAGTCCCGAAACTAAAATCCGGATTCAGGCGCGCACCGACGACCAGCCCCTCGGCACGTCGCGGCCGTGCCGGCGGACTTGCGCTGGCAGCAGGAGGAGGCGTGCGCGATCCCACTTCCACCGTGATGATCGGCGCGTCGCCGGTATTTTGGCGGCGCAGCAGCTCGCCGATTCGGGGCAGGAGATTGGCGTTCACCCAGTCGACCACGAAGCGGTTGGGCGCCAGGAGCTTCAGGGCGCCTGCACCTTCGAGCACCTGGAGGGGGCGAACCCAGGTATTAAACTGCTGTTCAGGAAGCTCCGCTTCCAGCGCGCGTACGCAACGGATCCACAGCGACGCTTCCACGAGCTCTTGATCTCCGACGGCTGTCTCGTGATACGAGGAGGGGAAAAGGCTGCGCAGTCTATACCTAGAGGCGCAAGGGCTGAAGGCTTAAAAGGCTCCGGTTTTGTGTTGACACTTTCGCGCCCGGCGGCTTAGCCTTGCCGGCCTTTTTCGAAGAGCCTGTGGACCATGAAGCGCACCTACCAGCCGAGCAAAGTACGCCGCAAGCGCACACATGGGTTTCGCGCGCGCATGGCAACGAAGGGTGGCCGCCGGGTCCTCAGCCGTCGCCGTGCGAAAGGCCGCAGGAAGCTCATCCCCTAAGTTCACGGACTTGACGCGCGTTTCTGCCGAGCGGCAGCAGCTGACCCACTCCGCCGAGCGGCGCTTGCGCAAGAAACGCGAATTTGACGCGGTTTATGCACACGGGCGGCGCTTCGGGAACAGCTTCTTCGGTGTGGCCGCACACCTCAACGACAAAGGCTGGCCGCGTCTGGGGCTGGCCGTTGCCGTCAAGACGGCCGGCAATGCCGTCGAACGCAATCGCATTCGCCGCATGATCCGCGAGTCGTTTCGGCTGCATCAGCACGAGATCCCGGCGTTTGATCTGGTAGTGAGCGCCCGGCCGCGTGCCCGCGGCATCATCGCAACTGAGCTGCGCGCGCAGCTTGAGTCTTTATGGCAGGAAGTGAGCACAAAATGCGGTTCGCGGCACAGCTCCTGATTCGGCTGTATCAGTGGACAGCGAGTCCGTATCTGGGCACGCGCTGCCGTTTTTATCCCAGCTGTTCGTATTATGCGCATGAGGCCGTCGGGCGCTTTGGCCTATTCGCCGGCGGCTGGCTCGCGCTCAAGCGTCTTCTGCGCTGCCATCCATTTCATCCGGGCGGCCTGGATCAAGTTCCACCGCGGGCGGCACGATGAACAATCCCCGCGTCATGCTGTGGCTCGCCTTGGCCGCCATTCTGGTGCTGAATTATCAGGCCTGGGTGCACGATTACGGCGCGACCGACAATGCCACGGCAACGCACGCCGCCACCGCGGTCGGCGCTCACGACGCAGCCGGCAACCTCGACTCGGCCGTGCCGCAGACATTCACGACTGACACGACGGTGGCGCCCGCGAAAGCCGCGCCGGGCGCCGCAGCGGCAATTCCCAATCCGCCCACTTCAGAACCCGCCGGGCGTGGCGCCGCCACGGCGCCGCACGTGCATGTGCGTACCGACGTGCTCGACATGGACATCAGCCTGCAGGGCGGCACGCTGCAAAGAGCCGATCTTCTGCGCTATCCCAAGGTGAAGGGAGGCTCCGAGCCGGTTCGACTGATGAACCAGGATAGCGATGAGACCTTGTATCTGCTGAAAACGGGACTTGAAGGTCCGGGTGAGCATCCGACTCAGTTTGCAACGTATTCCGCAGCCAAAACGGATTACGAGCTCGGCGACGCCAAACAGCTCCTCGTGCCGCTCACCTGGACGGACGGGCATGGTGTCACCGTAACCAAGACGTTCACGTTTGATCGCGGCGACTATCGCATCGGTCTTCTTTATTCGGTCGACAACCGCTCGAGCGCTTCCTGGCAGGCGGCGATCTATGCGCAGATCCTGCGCTACGACCCGCCGAGCGCGCGTTCCATGTTCTTCAATGTGGAAGGCAACGCCTTCCATGGCCCCGCCATCTACGACGGCGCCAAATATCGCAAACTCAAGATCGACAACGCCGACGATAAGCAATTGGCGATCAAAGTCGACAATGGCTGGCTCGCAGCCCTGCAGCACCATTTCGTGAGCGCGATCGTTCCCGCGGCCGGTACGACCAACCGCATTACCTTGGGCGCGCAGGGGCGCCAGTTTCAACTCGCGACCGTGGGACCGCTGCTCACTGTCGCCCCCGACACGACGGCCACCTATCAGGAGACGCTGTTTGTGGGCCCGAAACTGCAGGCGGATCTGGAGACCGCGGGACCGCGGCTCGAGCTCGTCGCCGATTACGGCGTCCTCACCATCATCGCAAGACCGCTCTTCTGGCTCTTGGGCAAGGTGTATGCCCTCTTCGGCAATTGGGGCGTGGCGATCATCGTCGTGACCTTTTTATTGAAGCTCGTGTTCTATCCCTTGTCGGAGGCGAGCGGCAAGTCGATGGCCAAAATGAAGACGCTCTCGCCGCGCATCAAGAATCTGCAGGACACCTACAAGGACGACAAAGAGAAACTCGGTCGCGCCATGATGGAGCTCTACAAGCGCGAGAAGATCAATCCCGTCGCCGGCTGCCTGCCGATCGTCATCCAGATCCCGGTGTTTCTGGCGTTCTATTGGGTGCTGCTCGAGAGCGTGGAGATGCGCCAGGCGCCATTTGTCGGCTGGATTAATGATCTCTCCTCGCGTGATCCGTATTTCATTCTTCCGGCCATCATGGCCGGCGCCATGCTCGTGCAATACAAGCTCAATCCGACTCCGCCGGATCCCATCCAGGCGAAGGTCTTCATGATCATGCCGCTCGTCATGTCCGTGACGTTTGCCTTTTTCCCCGCGGGCCTCGTGCTGTATTGGGTGACCAATACTTTGCTGTCGATCGCCCAACAGTGGAACATCAACCGCAGAATCGGCGCCGCTGCAGCGAAGAAGGCCGTGTAGGTGCTAGGCTTGCGGTTTCATGGATGCCACCGACACCATCGTCGCGCAGGCGACGCCTCCTGGTCGCGGCGGGATCGGGATCGTGCGTCTGTCGGGGCCGAAGACGCCTGAGATCGCGGCCGTCCTATTGGGCCGACTGCCAAGCCCGCGCCTCGCAACCTTTCTGCGTTTTCTGGACGGCAAGCAAGAGCCGATTGATGCTGGCCTTGCACTCTTCTTTCCGGCGCCGGATTCGTATACCGGCGAGCACGTCCTTGAATTACAGGGACACGGCGGCTCGGTCGTCCAGGAAGCACTGACGGCGCGAGTCATTGAGCTGGGTGCACGGCGCGCTCTGCCCGGTGAGTTCACGCAGCGCGCTTTCCTGAACGACAAGCTCGATCTGACTCAGGCCGAGGCGATCGGAGATCTGGTGGAGGCGGGCTCGCGCGAAGCGGCGCGCGCTGCGATGCGCTCCCTGCAGGGCGAGTTTTCCGTCATGGTGAAGGGAGTGACCGAGGCGCTCATTGGACTGCGCACCTATGTGGAGGCCGCGATCGATTTTCCGGAGGAGGAGATCGATTTTCTGGCCGACCGCGCACTTGCGGAGCGTCTGCAGGAAGTGCGCGATCATTTTGACGTCGTCGAGCAGAGCGCGCGCCAGGGACGCCTGCTGCGCGAAGGCATGACGGTCGTCATTGCCGGGCGCCCCAATGCCGGCAAATCAAGTCTCCTCAATCGCCTGGCGGGCTACGACGCCGCCATCGTGACGCCGCTGCCCGGGACGACCCGCGATGTGCTGCGCGAGCGCATCGACGTCGACGGGATGCCGCTGCACGTGCTCGATACGGCGGGTCTGCGTACGGCGCTCGATCTGGCGGAAGAAGAGGGCATTCGCAGGGCCGAGGCGGAAATGTTGCGCGCGGATCGCGTGCTCTTCGTCATTGATGCCATCGAAGATCCGGCCGGCAAGGCCTATAAAGAGGAGCGCCAGCGGCTGCCGGGCGACGTTCCGGTGACGCTGGTGTTCAACAAGTGCGATCTCACCATCGGCGTTCCAGTCGCGGACACCGGATCCGGGCCGCCACGCATCACACTGTCGGCCGCCACCGGGCAGGGCGTCGACACGCTGCGCGCGCACCTGAAATCGTGCATGGGTTATCACGCACTCGACGGCGGAACAGTGTCAGCGCGTGCGCGCCATCTGGAGGCGCTGGCGCGCGCCCGCGCACACGTTGAAGAGGCGGTGCGGCAGTTGACCGAGCGCCACGCGGGCGAGCTCGTGGCGGAGGAATTACGCGCCGCGCAGCAGGCACTCGGGGAGATCACCGGCGAGTTTACGACGGAGGATCTCCTCGGGCGGATTTTCTCAGGCTTCTGTGTAGGGAAGTAATATCAATGACCGGACGAACTTTGACACTCACCGATAATATTTACGACTATCTCCTGAAGTACGGAGTGCGCGAGCCGGCCATCCTGGCGCGCCTGCGCGAGGCCACGCGGAAAATCCCTGATTCGACCATGCAGATCGGCCCGGAACAGGGACAGTTCATGAGTCTCCTCGTGAAGTTGATCGGTGCGCGGCGCTGCATCGAGGTCGGAACGTTCACCGGATATTCGAGCTTGGCCGTCGCTCTGGCGCTGCCCGCGGACGGCAGTATCGTGACCTGCGACATCAATCCGCAGACGACCGCGATAGCACGTCAATACTGGCGCGAGGCGGGGGTCGCCGAACGCATCGATCTTAGGCTGCAGCCCGCGCTCAAGACATTGCAGGAGCTCATCGCGCAAGGCGGCGCCGGCAGTTTTGACTTCGCTTTCATCGATGCGGACAAGCCAGCCTATATGGGCTACTACGAAAAGCTCATCGAACTGGTGCGCACCGGCGGTCTCATCGCGGTGGACAACACGCTGTGGGATGGCGCGGTGGCCGATCAGAAAATCAATGACGCGAGCACCGTGGCGCTGCGCGCCTTCAATGAGCATGTGCATCGCGATGAACGTGTGGATCTGTCGCTATTGCCGATCGGCGACGGCCTGACTCTGCTGCGCAAGCGCGGCTGAGGATTCGCCTGCATCCGGACGCAACGTCGCGGAGCGACTCGGCCTTCGATGTCGTGAAGCCTGCGGCTCTTCGAGCACGTCGTGGCATTTTTGCGCCTCGTGAGCGGGAAAATGTCGAAATCGGCCCGTCTGTCACGACATTGTCTGGTCGGAGCACTCCTCCTCAGGAAAACATAGGTGACAAAATGAACTACATGATGCTGATCCATCACGATGATGCGGCGCTCGGCAAGGCGAACCAGAAGGAGCTCTGGGCCGATTACGCCGCCTTCAATGATGCTCTTGCGAAGGCCGGCGGCCGTTCCGGCGTGCGGCTCAAGCCGGCTTCGGCGGCAACCAGCGTTCGGGTACGCGATGGCAAGACCGAAATCATCGACGGCCCCTATGCGGACACCAAAGAGAAGCTTGCCGGCTACTTTATGATTGACGCTGACAGCGACGCAGAGGCCGTGGCCTGGGCGCAACGCTGTCCCAGCGCCCGCTACGGCACCATCGAAGTGCGTCCGGTCATGGACGTACATCAATAGCGTCGCCATGAACGCTGATGAGGCGCGCCAGACTGTCGAGCGGATTGCGCGGGAAAGCTACGGGCGCCTGGTAGCGCTTCTCGTCGTGAGGACGCGCGACGTGGCTTGCGCGGAAGACTTTCTGGCAGAGGCATTCGCGGCCGCGCTCGAGCAATGGCCGACCCAAGGCGTGCCCGCCAATCCCGATGGCTGGCTCGTCACCGTTGCCAAGCGGCGTCATTTGGACGATTTGCGCAGAGGCCAAGTCCAAATGAATGGCGAGCCCCACCTGCAGATGCTCGCATCTGAGATCGAAGCAGCGGCGCGCATCTCGGAGGAGCTGCCTGATCGGCGTCTCGCACTGATGTTTGCGTGCGCACATCCATTGATTGAGCGCGAGGCAAGGGCGCCCCTCATCCTGCAGACAGTTCTTGGCATCACCGCGAAGGCCATCGCCTCGGCCTTCCTTGTTTCGCCGGGCAGCATGAGCCAGCGTCTGGTCAGGGCCAAAGCGCACATCAAAGACTGCGCCATCCCTTTCAGCGTGCCGGAGCAGAACGAAATGCCCGAGCGGTTGAATGCGGTGCTTGAAGCGCTCTACGCCGCATATTCCACCGCATGGGATGAACCTCACGACGGCGCATCGGAGCTTGCGCCGGAGGCAATCTGGTTGACTCGCCTAATCGCGGCGATGCTGCCGGAGGAGCCGGAAGCCAAGGCACTGTTGGCCATGATGCTATATGCGCAAGCTCGGCGCAGCGCTCGTCGCGATCGCGCAGGATGCTACGTCCCCATAGACCTGCAGGATATTGCGCTGTGGGACAGAACTCAGATCGCACAAGCCGAGAACCTGCTGCACGCCTGCAATCGATCCGGGCCGAGCGGACGCTACCAGTTGGAAGCGGCTATCCAGTCGGCGCATATCGTGCGCAGGCTGAGCGGCGCAAATTGCTGGCCGGCGATCGTGTCGCTCTACGATCATCTGGTTTCCTTGACCCACTCTCCAGTGGCCGTGCTCAACCGGGCTGCCGCATTGGCTGAGGTTGCAGGACCCGATGCTGCTTTGGCGGAACTCTCCGCAATATCCAAGGACAAGCGCATGCTTGGTTATCAGCCCTACTGGGCGACGCTGGGTCATTTGAACCTTCGCGCCGGCAACATTGAAGCGGCCCGCGAGGCTTTGAAGATCGCCATTGGATTGTCGACCGACGACGCCGTACGGCAACACTTGCGGCAACGCCTGCCCTCGTGAGGCTGCGCCGCGATCGTCCGGACTCGGTGCCTCGGCGCAGCTTCAATTGAACAATGCGTCAGTGCGGACGGGCGCCACGGCACGCTTGTGCCTTGTTACCGACTTTGTAACCTGCCGTCGGTACCCTCGTTGGCATGGCTTCGTATTCCCCGGCAAATAAAACAGCGCAGCCGATCAAACTCGTCATCTGCGGGGGCGGAGCGAGCGCGGTGCTGCTACTCGCCGCTCTCAAAGAGAGGAGCGCGCGGCCCATCGATGTCAGCGTCATGGAGCCGCGGGATCAGCCCGGCGCAGGAGTTGCGTATTCGACGGGTTGCCCGGTGCATCTTTTGAATACGCGCGCCTGCAACATGTCTGCGAACGGCGATAGCAGCGACTTTCTGCGATGGCTGCAGCGCGAGCGGCCCCTGCGTGGCTTCAACTGGGGCCCCGAAGACTTCGCTCCACGCCGATATTATGGTGAATACCTGCAGTCGCAGCTCCTCGCGGTTCGCATGGCGTCAAACATCCAGATGTCCTGGCTGCGCACCGCCGCTTCCGGCGTGGTCGCGCATGGCAATGAATGGGAAGTCATTCCCGCGCACGGCGCGAGCACGATCGCGGACATTGTCGTGCTCGCCACCGGCAACGAGGCGCCCGCGCCCTTTGGCTCCGATCTTGGGCCGCAGGGACAGAGGCTCGTTCTCAATAATCCCTGGGAAGCTGAACGCAAGAATGAGATTGCGCCGGATGCGCCCGTGCTCATCGCCGGCACCGGACTTACGGCGGTCGATGTGGTCGCGGAACTTCTGCATCGGCGCCATACCGGACCCATCTTTGCGTTCTCGCGGCGCGCCCTGCTGCCGCGCTGCCATGGCCCAGCGGCCGCTTTCCCGCCAGGCCTGCAGCGCGAGTTTCCGTCCTCGCTGCGCGCCATCGTCAAAAAGATCCGGCATTTGGCGGGCGACGATGACAGCGGCGATCGCTGGCGTGGAGTGGTGACGGAGCTGCGCTCGATGGCACCCGCGCTCTGGGCCGGGTGGGAGGCGTCCGAGAAGCGCCGCTTCCTGCGGCATGTGCGGCCGTTCTGGGATGTGCATCGCCATCGCCTGGCTCCGGTCGTGCATGAGCGGTTTACTCGCGCCATCGCGCGCGGGCAGCTGACGATCGTGCGCGGCCGGCTCGATGCGCTCGAGTATGTCGAAGCGCGCTCTGTGCTTCGTGCCACGCTGCGCCGAAAAGAGCGGCGCCATGTGCTCGAAGGAGCGGTGCTCATCAATTGCACGGGGCCGCAGGCCGACGTGCGGCGTGCGGGCAATCCGTTGCTGCAGAGGGCCATTGCGGACGGGGTCGCGAGCGCGGATGCGCTGTCTCTCGGCCTTGCGACCGATGAACGTTTTCGGGTGATCTCGGGTGCAGGCGCTGCGCAGCGCACTGTGTACGCCCTGGGTACGCTCGCGCGCGGCAGTCAGTGGGAATTGACGGCGGTGCCGGAAATTCGCGAGCAGGCGCGTGCCGTGGCACGCGATATAGAGCTTTTCGTGGCCGCCCGGCCGCATCATTCCGCGGACGCACGAGTGCCGGCGGAAGCCAAGACCTCTATGGCGGTGTAGTCGCGCCGCCATTGCCTGAGCGCCGGGTTCGAAGCGACACTGTGGCGCTATGTGGCGCCGACACGTCGTTCCCCTGCCGGTTGAGATCGAGGCACCGCTCGCCGCGCTCTTCGGGGATGGCGTGCGGCAGGTCCGCATCATCGAACGCTCGCTGTTCGCGCGCCTGCATGCCGGCGCCGTGGCGACGACACGCCGCGGCCGCATCTATCTCAGCGGCAGCGCCGAGGACTTCTTTGCCGATCCCTTGCTCATGCTGCACGAGTACTGCCACGTTCTGATGCAATGGCAGCCGCGGCGCCTGACGAGTACCAAGTACCTCCTCGAATGGCTGCGGCGCGGCTACTGGGACAACCGCTTCGAGATCGAGGCGCGCGAGTTCGCGCAATCCAACCTCTATCGCTTCAGGGCGCTCCTCTCCCGACACCCTTAGGGGTTCGGGTACAATGCGCGGCTTTTTTTAAACGCGCCCGGTCATCCATGCGGTTTGCACATTCCTTCGAGGTCATCGTGGTCGGCGGCGGCCACGCCGGCACCGAGGCTGCGCTGGCGTCGGCGCGCATGGGCGCACACACGCTGCTCCTGACGCAGAGCATCGACACCCTGGGACAGATGAGCTGCAACCCCGCCATCGGCGGCATTGGCAAGGGGCACCTCGTTCGCGAGATCGACGCACTCGGCGGCGCCATGGCGCGCGCCACCGACCGCGCCGGCATCCAGTTCCGCACCCTGAACGCGAGCAAGGGACCGGCCGTGCGCGCGACGCGCGCCCAGGCGGACCGGCTGCTCTACAAGCGCGCCATCCGCTCGATACTCGAGAGCGAGCCCAACCTTTCTCTCTTCCAGCAGGAGGTCGCGGATCTTGCCGTCACGGGTGGCCGAGTCACCGGCGTGGTCACCGTCACCGGGATCACTTTCGAGGCGCCTGCCGTGGTCCTGACCGTCGGCACTTTCCTGGGTGGCCGCATCCATGTGGGGCTCGATCAGTACTCGGGAGGCCGGGGAGGCGACCCTGCTTCGGAGCGCCTGGCCGCGCGGCTGCGCGAGCTGCCCTTGCGCGTGGGACGCCTGAAGACCGGCACTCCGCCGCGGCTCGACGGGCGCAGCATCGACTTCTCAGTCATGGCGCCTCAGGCAGGCGATGAGCCCCCTCCGGTATTTTCGTTCCTCGGGCGAGCCAGTGACCACCCAAGACAGGTAGATTGTTTCATAACGAAGACAAACGAGCGTACACACGAGATCATTCGGGCAGCCAGCCACCGCTCGCCCATGTACACCGGAATCATCGAGGGCATCGGTCCGCGCTACTGTCCCTCGGTCGAGGACAAGGTCGTTCGCTTCGCGGATAAGAGTTCGCATCAGATCTTCGTCGAACCGGAGGGACTCGAAACTTACGAGGTGTACCCGAATGGGATTTCGACCAGCCTGCCGTTCGACGTGCAGCAAGAGTTCGTGCGCACCATCGCAGGATTCGAGAAGGCACATCTGACTCGCCCCGGCTACGCGATCGAATACGATTTCTTCGACCCGCGCGATTTATCTGCTTCTCTTGCGACCAAGCATCTGGTGGGCCTCTTCTTCGCAGGGCAGATCAACGGCACGACGGGTTACGAGGAGGCCGCGGCTCAAGGTCTCATGGCGGGCATCAATGCCGGCCTCTTCTGCCGAGGCGAGGCGCCCTGGACAGCGAAGCGCAGCGAGGCATACCTGGGAGTGCTCGTCGATGACCTCGTCACGCGTGGCACCCGCGAGCCCTATCGGATGTTCACCAGCCGCGCCGAGCACCGGCTCCTCCTGCGTGAAGACAATGCGGACCTGCGCCTGACCCCCGTCGGTCGCAAGCTCGGTCTCATCGATGACGAGCGCTGGGAGCTCTTTGAGGAAAAGCGGCGTCTCATCGATTCCGGTATGGCCGACGGCGCCGGGATCGACGATCGCCTCCCGGCGCAGCTTCGAGCTGAACTTGAGGCACGCCTCAAGTACACGGGCTACATCAAGCGCCAGGAAGAGGAAGTCGAGCGGCAGCGCAGAAACGAGGAGACGGCATTGCCCGCGGACCTCGACTACGCGACTCTCGCAGGGCTCTCGCACGAAGTGCGCCAGCAGCTCATTCAGGTCCGACCGGCCACCATCGGTCAGGCGGCACGCGTACCGGGAGTGACCCCGGCGGCGGTGTCCATCCTGCTCGTGCACCTGAAAAAGCGCAGTCTCACCGGCCGCAGCCGCGTCGCATGACCGGGTTCGTGACGCGCCTGCGCGCGGCGTGGGACGAGAAGAACTCACTCGCATGCGTGGGACTTGATCCGCTCATTGAGCGCCTGCCGGCGCACGTCGCGGCGCGCGCCTCCCCCATATTCCAGTTCAACAAGGCCATCATCGACGCGACGGCGGATCTTGTGTGCGCCTACAAGCCGCAGTTTGCGCACTACGCCGCCTGCGAGGCGGAGGACCAGCTCGAGCGCACCATCGAGTACATCCACCGCGCGTATCCGGGGATCCCCGTGATCCTCGACGCCAAACGCGGCGACGTGGGAAGCACGGCCGAGAGGTACGCCATCGAGGCCTTCGAGCGCTATGCCGCCGATGCCGTCACCGTCAATCCCTATCTGGGCGGTGATTCGCTGGAACCCTTCCTGCGCTACGAGGACCGAGGGGTGATCGTCCTATGCCGCACTTCAAACCCTGGCGCCCGCGACCTGCAGGATCTCGACGTCGGCGGCAGGAAGCTCTACGCGGCGGTGGCCGAGCTCGCCGCCACGCGCTGGAATGGCCGCGGCAACTGCCTCCTCGTCGTGGGCGCGACTTATCCTGAGGAACTGGCCGAGGTGCGCGCCATCGCCGGCGACATGCCCTTTCTGGTGCCGGGTGTGGGCGCGCAGGGCGCTGATGTGCGCGCGGCCATAGAGGCTGGGCAGAGTGCCGATGGGCGCGGCCTCATCGTGAGCTCCTCGCGCTCCATCATCCATGCCTCATCGGGCGCCGATTTTGCCGCCGCGGCACGCGCGGCCACCCTCCTGCTGCGCGATCAAATCAATGCCGGCCGCCGACACGACGCTGCGGCGTAGCCTGCGCGCGGCCACGGCGCTCGCCGTCGCCCTGGGCGTGCTCGCCGGCTGCGCGCGCTCACCTGACGGGGCGCACACCGGCAGTGGCACCGCAGAAGCGGGCCGCACTTTGCTGATCGGCAATGGACCGGGGCCTGATTCCCTCGACCCGCAAAAGGCGCGCGGCAATGAGGCGCACCAGGTGCTGCGCGATCTCTACGAGTGCCTGACCTCGCTCGACCACAATGCCGCCCCGGCACCCGGCGTCGCCACGAGCTGGGAGACGAGCGCCGACGGTCGCACCTACACCTTCCATCTGCGCCCCGAGGCGCGCTGGTCAAACGGCGATCGCGTGGTGGCCGCGGATTTCCTCGCCGCGTTGCGGCGCCTCGTCGATCCGGCGACCGCCTCGCAATACGCCCAGGTGATCGACGTCGTCGAGAATGCGGGCGCCATCATCGCCGGCAAGATGCCCGTCGATGCGCTCGGGGTCTCCGCCCCCGACGACGCAACGTTCGTGATACACCTTTCGGGACCCGCGCCGTACCTGCCCGGACTGCTCTCGCATCCCAGCACCTGTCCTGTGAACCGCGCAGCCCTGGCGCGCTACGGCGCCGATTTCGCGCGCCCCGGCATCATGGTCTCGAACGGCGCCTTCGTTCTCAAGGAATGGGTGCCCGGATCCTACGTGCTCGCCGCGCGCAACCGCCAATATTGGAATGATCGCGCGACGCAGCTAGCGGCGGTCAAATACCTGCAGATCACCGATGAGAATGCCGAACTCACGCGCTACCGCGCCGACGAGCTGCAGATCACGGCCGTTGTTCCGCGCGGCCAATTTGACTGGATCAAGGAGCATCTGGCGGGAGATCTGCACATCGCGCCGCAGTTGAACACCTATTTCTACGGGTTCAATCTCGCGCGTGCGCCCTTCAAGGACAATCCGGGCTTAAGGCGCGCGCTGTCGCTCGTGATAGACCGTGAGAAGCTTGCGCAGAAGGTCCTGCGCGTGGGCGAGCTGCCCGCCTATGGCTGGGTACCTCCGGGCATCCACGACTACACGCCCCAATCCTTTGACTATCGCGGTGCGCCTATGCCGCAGAGGATCGACGAGGCACGCCGGCTGTATGCGGCGGCGGGTTATTCGGCGCGCAATCCGCTGTCGATCGAGCTGCGCTATAACGATGGCGAGATCCACACGAAGGTTGCGATCGCAGTGGCATCCATGTGGAAGGAGGCCCTCGGCGTCGAAACCCGGATGGTGGCGGTCGAGTTCAAATCCCTGCTGCAGGACATCGACCGCGGCGATGTGGAGATATTTCGCTCCAGCTGGGTCGGGGACTACAACGACGCCTATACCTTTGCGCAGTATTTGAAGAGCGATTTCGGCATCAATCTGCCGCGCTACAAGAATCCAAAATACGATGAGCTCCTCGCCGCGGCTGCGGCCGAGGTCGACGTTGCTGCACGCCGCCGGATTCTCGAGCAGGCCGAACGGCTGATGCTCGCGGATCATCCGCTGATGCCGCTGTATTTCTACGTGAACAAACACCTGGTGAAGCCCGATGTGACCGGCTGGTACGACAATGTGATGAACGTCGTTTACAGCAAGGATCTGGGCCTGAGCGGCAGCGCGGCGGTGCGGTAGCGGCAGGAAACCGAAGGTCTAAGCGGCAGTGCCTGCGGCGGTTGCGGCGGCAGGCATTGCGCAGGCTGCCGGCAGCGCAGTCTTCAACGGCGGTAGCGGGTCTTTTGGTATCCCCCGGCGTCAGCTGATCTGCAGCGTGCCCATGCTCGGCCGGAAGCGCAGCTTGCGCGGCATGGAGCCTGCCGCGACATCCGTTGACACCTCTGCGATATCCACATCGGCCAGGAAGTGCCGTACCAGCGTCAGGACAGAATCGCAGGCCTGCTTGTGCGATAGGCCCTCGGGAAGATGCGCCGCGATTTTCGCCTGCAGCGCGCGTGCGTCGGGCGCAATCTCACGCAGCGTCTCGACGCAGCGATCAAGGAGCAGAAGTTCGGTGGCGAGCGTCGTGTCAGTCGCCTCGGCCGGCTGCGTGCCGCGCGTGATGACCCGCAGATGCAGGAGTGCTCCCGCCTCGTCCACCGCGTCATAGATGCAGATGGCGAGCGCGGAGTGCAGATCGACCGTGAACACGACGTCGTCCGCGACCACTTCAAAGCGATCCGGGGGCACACTGACCTGCCTGTAAAGCGTCTCCATGAGTGGCTGTATACCGTCATGCGCCCCTCCGGGTGCTGTTACCTCTCCAAACTTTGAACTGCCGCACGCTGCCGCGATGGATGAATGCGCACGGGTTCCCCGTCGGCGCTCGCCGTTTAACAGGTTCCATTCGGGCGTCCTGATGCAAAATCACAGGCAGGCGAACTAGAATGCCGCATTCTCCCGCGTATGCCCGCCCCGATGGATCTAAAGCCGCATGAATGATTTCTTTTCCATTCCCGTGAGCAGCATCGATGGCGGATCTGATCTCTTAGGTCCCTTGCGCGGCAAGGTGATTCTTGCCGTCAACGTCGCGAGCCGTTGTGGCTATACGCCGCAGTACGCGGGGCTCGAACAGTTGCAGCGCGACCTCAAGGCCGAGGCCTTCAGCGTGGTTGGATTTCCCTGCAATCAGTTCGGTCAGCAGGAGCCCGGCAGTGAGGCGCAGATCATGAAGTTCTGCCAGACCACCTACGATGTCACCTTTCCGATGAGCGCCAAGCTCGACGTCAACGGCCCGCAGCGTCACCCTCTTTACAGTTTTCTTACCGCAGCGCAGAACGGCTTTGCGGGGGATATCGGCTGGAATTTCGAGAAATTCCTGATCGGCCGTGACGGGCGCGTGCTGAAGCGCTACGCTTCGGACACGAAGCCCGAGGATAAGGGCCTGATGCAGGACATTGCCGACGCGCTCGAGTGAGCGCGCACCCGCAAGGGGGATTGCATGCTGACGGTACGGCACTTGCTCGAAAAGAAGCCCCGCGCGCTGCGCTCGATTGCGCCCGAAGCGCCGGTGCTCGATGCCGTCCGCCTGATGGCTGAGCACCATGTTGGAGCGCTCGTCGTCATGCAACGCGACGAGCTCCTGGGAATCGTGTCCGAGCGCGACTATGCACGCAAGGTGATTCTGCTCGGACGCTCCTCCGCGCACACCGCGGTGCGCGAGATCATGACGGCGCCCGTCATCACCGTGTCGCTGATGAGCACTCTCGATGAGTGCATGCGGGTGGTGACGCAACACCGTGTGCGTTACTTGCCCGTGATAGAGAACGGTCGTGTGATTGGCATGGTATCGATCGGCGATCTCATCAAAGCGGTCATCGAGGAACAGCAGCACACGATCGAGCAGCTGGAAAGCTACATCCACAGCTGATGTTCACCCGTGCCCACATCATCAGCGCTGCCGCGCTGTCGTTCGCGTTGCCGTGCGCGACTTTTGCCGACGCGCCCGCGGACGAAGCGCTGAGCGGGTCGCCCGCTGCGCAGAGCTACTGGCCGAGTCTCCTCGGCGAGCAGTACACCTTCGTGCTGCAGCACCAAACATCCTTGCATTCGCCCTACGAGGGCCCCCTGAGCCTGAAGCCCGACGGCGACACGCAGCCGACGAATACCATCGGCTTTTACTTCGGCTGGGCGCTCACCCACTGGGCGCAGTTCTACTTCGACACCGAAAAATTCATGGGCGCCGGGGTGAGCGGCGCAACGGGCCTCGGGGGCCTGACGAACGGCGACGTCGTGCGTGAAGGGGCGAACAATCTACCGAAGAGATTTTATATCGCGCGCAGCTATCTGCGCTTCATGCTCCCCCTCGGGACGGAGCTTACGAAAGTCGCGCCCGGCCAGGACCAGATTGCAGGCACGGAAGCTGCCAGTCGTCTCGAGTTCAAGGTCGGCTGGCTTGCGGTGAATGATGACTTCGACAAGAACCGCTACGCCGCGAGCACGCGCACCGAGTTCATGAACTGGTCACTGTGGGACAACACCGCCTGGGACTATGCGGCCGATACGCGCGGCTATACCGCGGGTTTCGTGCTGGGCTACGTCAGCCCCCTCTGGTCGCTGAAGTACGGCATGTACCGCATGCCGGTGCGCGCGAATGGCCAGGAGCTCGAGGCCTCGCTGCGACGCGCACAGGGAGATAACCTTGAGCTCACTCTGTCGCCGTCGCAGGTGAGCACGGTGGTGCGGCTTCTCGCCTATCGCAACACCGCGCGCATGGGCATTTACTCGCAGGCCCTCGCCATTGCGTTCGCCGAAGACGCGACACCCAACATCGTGGCGGACGACCAGGAGGGACGCAAAAAGTATGGCTTCGGAATCAATCTCGAGCAGCCGCTTGCGGATAGCGGCGCGACCGGCGTGTTTGCAAGATTCGGCTGGAACGACGGCAAGACCGAAAGCTTCGCGTTCACTGAGGTTGATCAGCTGGCAAGCGTCGGCGGCGAGCTCTCGGGCAGTCACTGGCAAAGAGGAGATGACGTTGTGGGCGTGGCGATCGCAGACGAGGGACTCTCAGCCTGGCACCGTCAATATCTTGCCGCCGGTGGTCTGGGCTTTCTCCTCGGAGACGGGCACCTCGACTATGCGCACGAAGAGATCCTCGAGGCCTACTACCGGCTGCAGCTGCCCTGGCAATGGGCGCACGTGCAGATCTCCCCCGATTATCAATTCATCCGCAATCCTGGCTTCAATGCGGCCCGCGGCCCGGTGTCGTTCTACGGCATACGCTTCCACGTCGAGCATTGAGCGCGCACGCGCAGGCGCTACTTGCGCCAGTAGGTCGGCGTGAAGAGCACCAGCACGCTGAAGATCTCAAGCCGCCC
>Ga0209006_10000972_pt1 | contig 26449 bp, 32 predicted proteins | sample JacPin_JW_Ref_O2_FD_188567 | JGI IMG/M metagenome (GOLD analysis project Ga0209006, IMG submission 188567) | Forest soil microbial communities from Algoma, Ontario, Canada - Jack Pine, Ontario site 1_JW_Ref_O2 (SPAdes) (version 2) | ecosystem: Environmental > Terrestrial > Soil > Boreal...
AGAGGACGAGCGCGAGGTGCTAAAGAAGTACGGAGTTCTCAAGAGTGTCGAAGAGGCACGCCAGTCGGCAACAAAGGTGACGGCGCACTGGTGTAAAACAAAGGAATTCTCGTGGACGCTTGAAACTACTGCTCCCGCCGCGCCTTTCGACATCATGGAAGATGGCGACGGATACTGCCGCGGACTGATTCTGGATTTGAAGGAACTGAATTAGCCACGAGCAAACGGACGGTAGGTAGGTTACCTATCCCACAGCCCTCAGTTCGGAGCCGTGAAGCGTAGATAAAGAGAGCCAGGAAGGAGCCGTAGATGAGCCACAGTAGAGTCGTGGTACGAATTCATTTGGGAGGGCGGCACGTTTGTCCGGGCAGACAAGATCAACCAACCGGAGAAATATAAACATTACACACTGGATGGCGCTTCCGAAGCCTCCGGTGGGTGAGGTAGCCACTTCCAAGGAGGAAGCCGATCAGCGAACTCAGACAGATGCAAGCGCCACGTCAACGCGATAACTGTACGCCATGGGCGTGTTGGCGGTAAGTTTCTCGGCCTCGGCTTCCGATTTCAGTTTAATGTACTCATTGCGCCAGGAGGGATTCCGTCCTTCCCAGACTTTCAGGAAGACAAACGGCGGCGCCTTTCTCTCCGACTTCCAAAACTTCAAGACGGCGCGTTCCGCCATCAACGCTTCGACTTTCTCGGGATTCAGCGAGGAGAATTCCTCGGCGGTCTTGATGCCGAGTACTTTTGAAGCGAGCGAGAGCCTGGCGGCTTTCGTTTTGCGTTCACACAGTGACTGAAGTTTTTTCGCTTCGGCTAACTGTGTTTCCAGTTCGGCCAATTCGACAAGTTCAACTTCGGTGACGATCTGGGTTTCTAACGCCGTTTTTGGCATGGTGCATGCACTCCTTTTGGTGCTACGCTTCCAAAAAGCATCAACAGCGCGCCAGTAAAGACCACTCCAGGAGCCGCTAGCGTCCAGTTAGCGGCTCTTCCTTCCTCTACCCGAGCCATCCCCCAACGGCCCGAACAGATCGAATCTCTGGCGATTCTCCGCGACCTCCTTTCCTCTCTGGGATTTAGAACGTTACAGTTTAGCGGCAAATGCCTTAATTGAGGCGGCGGCGGCTTGAGCTTTCGCGAGCAATGCTTTGTCGAAGGTAACCGATAAACCGTTCGCCAGTGCCGCCGGGCCCGCCGCTTCTATGGTATCGAGGATGACTTCGAGCGCCTCGAACCCAAGTTGTTCAACGGCCACCGCTCCCGGAAAGGCCAACTCGGTCAATGCCTCGAGTTCCGGAGCGTCTTTGTCGATATCGGTTGCGATCGCCGGCGCCTTCTCGGCAGCCGTCAGAATGGCAGACTTGAAAGCCTTTGCAACGGCGACGAACTTCGTCGTCAACCCCTTAAATGTGAATGTAGTGGTCATGGTTTCTTCTCCTTGGATTCGGTCATAAAACGGCTCAGATTGTCGGGGTTCAGCAGATCCTGTGGAACCGTCAGCGTCAGGAAGCCCGTTTTTTCTTGATTGTGCAGTGAGAGATACATCACCGTTGCAGCGTCTTTAAGGGCCTGTCCTTCTCCCGTCCAAATCGCCCACGTTGCCGCACCGCTGCGCCACATGGCACTGATCGTTGCCGAGAGCGAAGCGGACACGAGCGCGTTGGCGATTTCGCGTTCCAATCCGGCGTTTTTCGCGCCTTCGAACATAGAAATCGGATCCGGGATATTGAACAGGCCCACGGTTTTTACCTCCTACTGTATTTTCTTGGAATCGGACGCCTTAATGAGTCCGATGCCGGTGGGAATGCCAGCGGTGAGCGCGGTCGCGGCGACCATTGGTTGGCCCTTCAGAAATGCGATACCGGCAGTGCAGCACGATCCGACGATCGTGAGAATGCCGGCGAGAGTTGTTTTCCAGTCACGCATTATCTTGTTTGCTCCGAATGAAAAATTCCTAACCATCAGCCACTGGAGAGAATTCACGGGAGAGTTCGTCTATTGCCAGATACCGGTTTCGATCTGAATCGCCAGGCGCCCGGCGCGCGCGGGATCTTGTTCGTTCCATAGACTGTCGAGCATCGCTGTTTTTGCGCCGGAATAATCGCCCGCCTGTAGGCGAGTTAAAAACGTGCTGAAATTGGCGAGACCATGAACGCCCATCTGGTAGCTCATGTTGATCAGAACGCCAAGCCGGACGGCATCGAGTTGCTCTGTCCATGGCCACTGCTGACGGATGGCGGCGACGCGAGCAGCGACGCGATTGCGAAGCAGATAAAGTTGTTCGTCGTCGGTCAGCCCGCAACCGAGTCGCCCATCGATGCATGTGCCGACGCCGACCGTCCAGTACCCTAGTTTGTCCTGATATGCGCTAGGCTTTTTGCCTTCGTCGGCAATTAGTTGTTCTTCGACGTTAGTCACATTGCGACCCATGACTTGCTTCCTTTCAGGTGCAGATGCAGATGTTCGGCTGAAAAATCGCGCTAACTGAAAAGACAATTGAGGTCTCCACGGCGATCTGCGTAACTCGGATAAACCCGTCAGTGGGAGCGACCGAAGTTTCGGCGGGAAGCTGTGTGACGCGGATCGCCCCATCGCTCGGGTCGATTGATGTTTCCGCGGGGATCTGCGTTACCCGAATCTTGCCGTCGCCGCTGGAGACCGAACTCTCTGCGGGAACTTGGGTTACGCGAACCGACATTTAACTGATTTCCTTCATGCCGAACTCTGCCGCGTTGCGGCCAGAGACAGTCCAGGCGGCGGAAGTATTAGGGTCGGTCTGAAAGATGCTCTGATGATTCTTGAATGAGGCTCCAGGGCTGATCGAGGCACCGAGCGCGGTTGCCGAGGACGACTTGACGAAGTGCTCCATCGTTCGCGGCGTGGCGTCGTCAATGCGATCGATCGTGTTTACCGCCACAGCGAGAATCGATCCGGCGGACTCGCTCAAATTGGCAAAGGCATAACTGTCGATTTGATTTGGGGTTGCGCTAGAGACGTAAGTCGTGTCGCCATCATTGTTCGCTTCGTTGACCTTGGCGAAGTTGCTCCCGCCGCCGCTCGGCGTCCATGCGGCATTAGACCCGGCTCCATTCGGGAGTTTTGTGTCGATAATGTGCTCGCCAATGAAATCGGAGGACGTTCCGGTCCAGAAGTGAAAATTATCGTGCCACGACGAGTTGCCGGCAGGGCGCAAATTCGTAACGTTGAAGTATAGATTTGCGGTTGCCGCAGTGTTTTGCGAAGTCAGATTCAGCAGCACGGTTCCAGGGCTTAAGCCCATGCCGCTGCACTGAACAATAACGATGCCCGCAGAACCATCGATTACGACGTAGACTTCAAACCAGTAAAGTTGTCCGACGACAAGCCGCGTCGTCGAATGCGATCCCAGCAGCGTGCCGTTTCTTGTCGCATAGATCTGACCCAGAGAGTCGATTCTGATATCGACCTGCGTGGTGGCAGTTTCCACAAATAGACAGATAGGGGAATCGTTGGTGGGGCCGACAGGGTAAAAATAATGAAAGCCGTGGAAGCCATTTACAAAGTTGGACGGCCACGTCTTTCCAATCACTCCGCCGCCAGATCCTCCACCGAAGAACCCTTCTCCCTTTCCATAGGCACCGGTAACCAAACTGGCCGTTCCCTGAATCTGATCCCACTTTTCCGTGGCGTTGCCGACGGTCAGATAATCGAAGCCATCCATGAAAACTAAGCTGACTGACATCTATGTCCTCGTCCCTGGCATCGTGATGTAAATTCCTAAGATCGTCGCATCCGCCGTGCCGCCGACGAACTCGACCGTGTCGCCCGGCGAAAGCGTGACCGTGCTGGAAAATGTGAACGATGCCGCAGCGGTTGCGGCGGTGAACGTAATCGTGCCAATCGCCGTCGTAGTGCCACTCACGATCTTGTTGATCGTGATGGTGTAAGTGCCAGTGGAAGTCGTGCGGCATTTCGCAACGGCGCCGGATAAGCCAGCCGCGAACGAAACGTTTGTAAGCCCAGAACCGATGACATGACGAAGCAGGCTTTCGCTTGTTCCGGGAGGCGTTGTTCTCCCGCCTCCCATATCAAAGGTGACGAAATAGGGAGCGCTGGACGTGCTCGCCGGAAACTGAAAGGGCGTCCTGTCGTCCTGAATTGCAGTGATGGCCCCGCTGAGTGTCGTTACGGTAGCGATCGGAATGCCGGTCGTCGGGTAACCGGTCGTATTTGAGGCCGGTGCGTTGCTCGCCGTCGTGTCTAGGAAAACATAGTTCGTGGCATTGTTCGCCATCGTCAGCGTGCCGCCGCCGTAGGCAAATCGCGCGTTCCCGGTGAATGAAGTTCCGGCGCTCAGATCGAGGACGAGGCTCGACGCTTGCGCCGTCGGCCAGAATCCTGGCGCAACGCCGTTGCACCATTGCGCATTGACCAGATAAATCTCTTCGGGGACGAGCATGGCTTATTGCGGAACGTCGTGCGTCTGGGGCTGCGCGGTAACGGCGACTGCCGAACCTTCGAGAAGGATTGGCTTCTTTCCGATCGTCACCGTGGCGCCTAACGTGTTCGAGCCGCCCACGATATCGCGATAACTGAGATAGGTTCCGGCAGGTGGCGTATACGTGCTGCTTCCGCTGGTGTCCCAGACGGCGCGCGCCGTATATCCGACTGGAGAGGTCCGCGTGAAATCGCAGTGCCAGACCGTCCCCGAGCTCGCGCAGGCGACCGACATCGTCGCGCCGACCATCCAGTTATAGACCTGCTGGTAGGCCGTCCCGGTCGACGTGAGGCATCCTAGGACGTTGGAGCACCCGTGGGAGCCATTTGCATACCAGAGCGTCCCCCAGCCCGTGTTGTCGTACTGATACCAGTAAGACCGCGAGAACCCGCCGGCCCAGCCGAGCAGGAAATAGCGCACGACAAAGCCGTCAAAGTCTGCGGTCGATAGATTGGTCCCATCCTCGCCCCAGCCCCCTTCCGTGCTCCAGAGTGGCTGAGAACCGCCGGCCCCCGTGACCTGGCCATTCGCCGTCGTGAAGTAACCGGGCAACAGTTCCGGCGAGGAACAACAGGTCGTCGAACTCGCCCATGGGTAGGTGTGGACGGCGGCGATCGTTGCGGCTCCCAGTGCGCCCGAGGTTCCGACATAAGTCCCCCATGCCGTTACATTCGAACTTGTCCCCATCGAGCCGTTGCTCGGCGTGAGGATCTGAGCGCTCGACATGACGCCGACCGCGGCGACACCCATATGCCCTGCTGTGCAGGTTTCGCCCGTCGCCGTGATCGTCCCGGTTCCGAGAAGGATGCACTTCGCGTCCTGAGCCATCCGCGCGAGTTGGGCATCGGTTCCCTTCCACGAGCCGGACGTCCGGGTGAATTCGTTCCAGATTTCAAAGTAGGAGACAGGCGCGTAAGTCCCGCCGCTGAGACCGGAAAGATGATTTCCGAGGGCGTAGATGAAGCTGCGCCAGGTCTGATTGCTTCCCGTGACACCGCCATCACAATCGTTGAGCGTGTTGACGTTCGTGCACGAGGTCGCGATATCGGCCGGAACGCCGCAGGAGCCATTGGCCGTGCTGGCATAATCGCAGGCGCTATCCGAGGCATCGCTAGAAATGAAATGTGGCGTGGCGCTCAGCGTGAGCAGAATATCGCTAACGCCGATGGTTTTATCGTGCGCCAGCAGCGCGTCCAGAGTCGTGAAACTGTAGGTCGATGCCGCCGTGTTCATTTGCTGCCAGCGCGTATTCGTATCCCACAATCGATGGGATCCGACGCTGACAGCCGGAGTCGTCGTCTCCTGATAGTGCATCCCAAAGTAAGTGCTGGGGATTTGCGCAAACGCCGTTCCGAGCAGAAATAACAAGGCAAAAAAACGGCACGTTCTCACAGCACGACTCCCAGAATTCCGGTGATGCCGTCTGCCGAGGCGTTCAGATATACGTTTGTGCCGTCCCAGGGCGGATTTGGCGACGCCTGAAAACGGATCAATCCATTGTTCATCGGCCCGATTGTAACCAGGGCCGGCGTCGTTCCCAGCCCATGAGCAAGCGTGAAATCGCCTCGGGTAGTAGGCGGAATATCAACAATGGAAACGCTGACGCCGCTCCCCAAGGTTGACGTGGTCACATCGCTCGGCGGGCTGGTTGTTGTGCCGATGACCGTGGCGATCGCGCCCATTCCGCGCCTGCCGACGACGATGATGGTGGCCTGTCCGTTGTCGTGATCGTCCGAGTAATGCGAGCCCAATCGCCAGCAGTTCAGGAATATCTCTCCGGTCGTGTAGTTGATCGACCCATAGAAGACGGGCAGGCGGGCGTTCGGCGTCCAGTTTGACGTGCTTGACCAACACCAGATGTATTGCAGTTCGCTCCGCGAATAAACGTGCCCATCGATGGGACTTGTCGGCACGGGGATCGTGTCGAGATTGTTGTAAACGGTAGGCCCGAAAAACTCTGGCGTGAGCAGCGCTTCCCGAATATTGGCGTCGAGTTGCTGGACGTCCGCGGCGCGCAGCGTCTTGCCCGAAGCAAAGTTCGTCAGGGCGAATTCGGCGAGGCTGGTCGAGGTCGCGAGCGAGCCCGGCGTTCCACTGCGACGGCAGAAGGCAAAGACGGCCACGCGGCCGTAATTCGTGGGAAAGGTGACATTGCCATCGTTGTCATTGGTCGTGACCGAAACGCTGATGCCACCCGTGGGCGAGATCGAAGAATAGAACGGGCCCAACTGGCCGAACTGCTCCGGCGGCTGCACGACCATCGTCTGCGTGCCGTCCGTCGTCCAGCGCCAGCAGGCGATGAAGCTTGCTTCGGCATAACTGTAGGCGTAACCGTCGAGAGGGCTGATTAGCGTGCCCAGTCCGACCGTTTGCCCGTTGTAGAACTCGCCGCAGTAGAAGACTTCGCTGGCGATGGCTGCGAATTTCGCGTTGTCGTTGAGATGTTGCGCCAGATTTTGCGTGAACGGCTCGTCCACCGCCATGTCGCCGGAACTGACCGAGTTCCAGGTCGGCGTTGCGGCAAGAATGATCGTGCGGCGCTGTCGCTGACAGATGGTGTAGACGCGAATCTGCCCGTCATTGGTCTGCGTCCGCGATCCGCCCGAACCGTTGTTTCGGTACCATTCCAGTGAGAACACATTGCCGGTCGCCTGGTCCACATTCCACTCGCAGAAGAAAAGACTGCCTGAGCCAGACTGGATCCAGCCGGTCTGCTGATTGGTCGAGATGTCCGGATTCCACAGGAAAGTACACTCGTCGATCGAGTACTGATACCCGTCGATCGGCGAGAGCGGCAACGGGACCGTGTCGCCGTTGACATACATCCCTTGAAATATTTCGAGACGCGCGTAGGCGAACTCGGAGTTTTCGGCGACCGTCTGCACCATGTCGCCAAAGGCAGGGTCATCCGCGTCGAACAGAGTGTCCGAGAGATCGGAGAAGCCGTGAATTTCTGTGAAGGTGATGGACACGAGCGTTTTAGTCTAGTTTCGGGGCGGGGCTTCCATCCGACTGTTGATCACTGGTATTGCAGAGAAACATGTAGGTCGCCTTTTCGTCCGACGTGGCCGAAGTCCAGACTGGCACGCTGTTCTCGGCGATCAACGCCGTGCCTGCGGTCGCGAGATAACTTGCATCGAGCAGCCGTACTTTCACCAGCCCGTCGTTGAAATCCCAGGTGCGATCGAAGACTTCAAAGAGTTTGCCGGAAATGCCCATGACGCCCGCGATACGATCCGGCACGTGCGCCGAGCTCATATCCACGATGTCGCCGGGTTCGAGCAGGCAGGCCGACCAGAGCAGATCGATCTCGGTGAACATCGGGTTTTTGGACCCGTAGCGCCGAAAAATCATGCTGGAGATACGCTCTGCCAGAAAGACGCCTTGCAGTCCGGATCGCATGCCGGCCGCTTCGATGATCTGCGTCCCATATTGGCCGTAGAGCGCCACGCTCGGCGCGTATTCGTCCGTGGTCTCCACGGCATAATCGCTCGATCCGCCCGTCGTGTTGTCCATGCGAAAGGTGACGGTGTTGATCAGGTCCGCCTGTTCCGCGAGCGGCAACACAATCATGTTGTCTTCATTGATTGAGTACACTGACGCCGGAAGCGAGAACGGCTGCACGGCATTCCAGCCGGGCTCGCTCGAAACCAGTGGATCCGTTTGCGGCTCGATGCCGTTGGCATCACGAAAGACGGCTCCCAGATGCAGCGATACCAACCCGCTGATGTACTGGATGCGATACAGGTTTCCAGCCGTGACTGCCACGACGACGGGCGCCGCCGCCGAAGTGTCGATGAACGGATAAGCGGAGTTGATGCCGCCGGTAAAGGTCCAGGGCGCAACGTCGGCATTGACTGTAACGTTGCTGCCATTGACCGCGATGACCCACGAACCGGAATTGTCGGTCCAGAAATGATCGTTTACGCCAAGTTGCAACTGCGTGGCGCCAGCCGGAGCTTTGAGCGTGACATCCAAGCCGGGAGCGAAGGGCGCCCGCACAAGTTGCCCGGTTGAGTCCGTCCAGGCTCCGATCAAACAACCGGAGAACACGGCAGGGCGAACCTGTTTATAGAAGAAATTAACGTCGATCTGCCCTTTATTGTTCGTCCACAGATACCCGCCCAGGGGTTTCAGTAGCTGTGCCTCGATGAAATCTTTGGCCGCAGGTGGCGAATCGATCTCGAATTTGAACTGGATGCCGGCAAAGATCCCATCGCGATAGCCGTTAATCTTCGCCTGATTGATCGCCGTCGCCGGGATGCCCGCTTCGTCCACCAGTGCGGCGATCAGGATGTCGAGCGGGTGGCCGTTCAGCGTGCGCAGATGATCGGAGTCGGTCGGAAAGCCGTCATCGGCAACGCCAAAGATCACCTGAGTCAGCGTCTGTTGATTGTCGATGCAATTGAACTGATAGGAAAGATTCTCGTTGGCCGACGCCACTGAGTCGATCACGCCGGTGAACAGCAACGCAAAATCGACCTGCGCCATGCCGACTAATCCGGTCATGACCGTGACGCTCTTGCCCTCGAAGGTGAAACTCGGAAAGTCCGCCGTGATCAGATTCTGGAAGTCCTGGACGGTGAAACTCCAGTTCTGGATGTCCGAGCCGCCGTCCATCTCGCTAATCGTGATCTGCAGATCGTCGTAGGCCTCGAGCCAGTCGTATTGCCCGCCCACTCCCGTGGCGTAGTTGGTGAAGACGCGCGAATAGCCTGCGATCGTGATGAGGAAGATCGGGGCCTTGAGTAGCGCGACATTGGCCGAACTGAAATTCGCGGGAACGCTGATCATGAGTTAAAATTGCCGACTTATGACGATCGAGAAACTGCGCCAACTATATGAAGCATGGGAAGACGACAAGAGTAATTACGATCCCGTTGAATCGAGCGATAACTACTTCTGGGCCGGCGCGAGTTCATTTCGCGATTTTCTGGAAAAGAATGTCGCCGAGGACTTCTCCATGAATGTCGAGGAAAGTTGGTTGCTAAGTCGCTTTCTGCAAGAGCGCATGACCGACAAAGAATCAATCGAAGAGATTGGATTGCTGGCGACGCGGTTATATCATTTCTGTCGCGAAAATCCCCTTCTCTAACTGTGCGTCAAACCGCCGGGAACTTTTCTCAACACCAGTTCAAAACTCGACATCTGGCGCGCACCCATAGTCGGATTCCAGGCTGGCGTCGAGATATTCGCCGTCGTGTAGTTTCGCGGACTGCCGCCGCCGTCCTCGATAACGTACTCGTCATAAGCAGTCCCGCCAGCATCCGGGTAGTAGAGAAACGACCCTCCAGGTTGCGCGTACTGCATAAACGTCTGCCATGCTGCCATGTCGGCCCAGGGCACGGTCGCATCGAAAATCAGGCGGAAGAACTGATCCGTTCTGAGATACATGACCTGCCGCTTGCCGCTCAGCGTGATCGAAATCGAGCCGACTGCTTCCTGATCCATTACGCCATAAGGCCCGGGCTTGTTGATGGGCGGATAGGTGAATTGGAGCGTACTTGTGGGCGAAGCGGCTGGCCAGGTCACTTTCGGATACTGAAAAGCCATAGGCTAGACGGATCTCCGCGTCACGCGTTTTGAGTTCGAGGAGAGCAGACGCGCCTGCCCCTTGTTGACCTGTCGCGTGATCTTGCGCACGGTGAGCGGGATATCGCTCTGCAAGTGAATCTGGAGTGGGCCGCCGTTTCCGGCACCCATCTGCATCTTGCCCGCGATGGCTGCCGCGAGGCTCGACAATGCCGCAGTGTCATGCAGGGGGATGATGGCTTTGCCGCCGGGCGCATCGCCCACCATGGCCAGCGTGGGGGACATGACGAGGCCTCCGTCGGCCAGTTTTGGGACGTTGATGCCGCCCGAGGGAGCGCCGCCAGCCGTCGTGCCGGCGTCCGACGCGATCGTCGCACCACTGGAGCTGGTCGTCGAACTCTTGCTGCTGCCGCTGCCTAGTCCGCCCATGACGCCAGCCAAAGCCTCGAGGCCAGCGGCCGCCGCATACATGCCAGCCGCGCCACCCGGGTCAAAAGTTGGACCGGGCGTGGAATCGGCAATCGCCTGAGCGAGATAATATTTCGCCCATTGCTGAGCGATAGAGGCGATGGTTTTGAACATTGCCTTTTCGATTGCCTCACCGGCAGATTCCGATCCGGTGATCATGGCGCTAAACGCGTCCTGAATGCCTTGTGCCATACCGTCGACGGCCGTTTTGAACGAGTCGGCCATTTGCTTGGCGGACCCAGCATCCAGGTCGGCGCCCTGTTGAAACTCCGAGGAGAACATCTCCCATGCCTGCCGCAACCGACTGACCTGTTGTGCCTCCCGAACTAGGGCATTCGTGGCGTTTTGGATTTCTTTCTGTTGTGCCTTGAGTGCATTGGTATCCTGGCCTCGCGCGTTCGCAAGCGCGATCTCATCCTGAATCGCGAGAAGCATGGCTTGGTGCTTCTGCAGATCGAGCGCAAGCTGCTCTTTGCCGGCGGCAGTAGCAATCGCGATAGCCTGCCCGACGGCCCCCTTTTCGTTGGCAAGGCGCTCTTTTTCGAATTGCGCCGAAACCTTGGTGATCTCGGTCTCCGTCGTTTTGACTGCGTTCTCGGCGGTGGCGAGATTCTTTTTCAGTTCCGCAACCTGAGTGTCGCTGAACATCGGATTACCCTGAGCCGCAGTCTCCCGTTTCTGGGCTGCTTCTACAAGGGCCTGCTGTTTCGACAGTTGATCCTTGAGAATCGCGAGTGACTTCTGTTCTTCCTCGTTATAAAGAACGATCAATCGCTGATTTTTCTGCTGTTCGCTGATGATTCCCATCGAGGCGAGTTGCTTCACAGCGTCTTCGCGCGCATGGTAGTTCTCTTGAATCTGCCCAAGTTCCAGTTTTGCATCCTCTGCGGCCTGTTTCAATTGCTGGGCTTGACTCTCGGAAACAATCTTAAGTTCGGCGTCCGCCATGGACTGCACAAGTTTGATGCGTTCGTCGACCAGCGATTTGTAAAAGCCGGTCTCTTGCAACCCCTTTGCCTCTTCTTCCTTGATCGCGGCGTCGATGACGGCGAGACGCGCCTGAGAGCCAGCTTTTGTGGCGTCGATTTTCTCGCGTTCATCCTGTTGCAGGTTGGCGATAAGTTCGTTGCGGCGTTGCTCGCGGAGTTTGTCGTCTTCAGATTGTTCTTTTTGCTGTTCGCTGGCGTTGGCCTTTAATATCTTTTCGCTGTCTTGCAGTGCGCGATTATACTCGGCGATACCTTTCACTTGTTTATTGTCGCCAGCAATCGCGTCGAGCTTTACTTGCACATTCTGTTGTGCCTCTAAGGCGAGAACGAGATCCTTTTGAGCCTCAATCTGCTTTTCCGTGTAGGTGACAGCACGATTCATGAGCGGCGCCATCGCCGTGCCGCCGGTGATGACAGTATCCTGTAATTTATCCGCAGCGGCATTGGCATCGGTCATGGCCTTCTGCATATCCTTGGCGCTTTTGAGCGTTCCGGCAAGCAATGCTGACGCTTCATCCTTCTTGCCCGCCGTGAGCAGCAGGTCGTACTGGGCTTGAAAATCCGTCAGTGCATTCTTGGCGCCTTCTGAACCAGCCCGAAGCCCTAGCCAATCGCTCTTCAACTTGGCAAACATCAGATCAGCGGCTTGCGCGATTTTCTGAAATTCACCTTGCAGTTCCTGCATTTGTTGATGATCAATGAGTTCGAGTTCTTTGCGGAGCGCCTCCAGGTGATTGCCGCGCAACTCGTCGATCTGAATTTGAGCCCGGAGAAATTTGTCCTCCAATCCAGTTGCGACATTGTTAAGCGTCGTATTGAACGCATCCTGCGCAAGCTGAAGTTGATGGGATTCGTCTTGCCACTCTTTGAACTTTTCAATGCCCTTGACCAGTGCGTCGATCAAGAATAAGACGGCCGTCGCCGCGAATGCGCCCTGTAGCACTGACTGAATGCCGGGCATAGAGGCGACAAAACTCGCCACATGACGCGGGAGATGGATACCGGTAGCTTCGCCGAGCAGCATGACCTCGCCGCGCGCTTCCCGGAAGTTGGCGCTCATCCTCCCAGTCGCATCGCCGGCCTCGTCGCTCGCCGGGGCGACATTGCGCAACGAAAAGGCCATATTCTGTAGGGCCTGATCGGATTGCTGAACCGGTGGCGGAATCAACTTGATTGCATCGGCGAGCGTGCTCCCAGCTTGCCCGGTATTGACCATCGTCTGCGCGAGGTTGTTTGCGGACACTACCGCCGGATCAAGCGCCGCCTGTGTTTTGCTCGCAATGCCGGCGAGCGCGGCGTCGAGGTTATTCGTGTCGCCGTAGAAGGTGAGAATTGCGTCGCCGATGTCTAGTTTCGCCATGAATTATTCGCCGTCTTTGCCGGTGGGGGAGAAGCCTGCCAGATTGGAAGTCACCACTTCCGGGATTCTGGGCGCGTTCTGTTCAAAGGCGGGCCAGAGATAGGGCTCGGCGCTCATCTTGGCCGTGCCCAATTCGACCCATCCGCCATACCCGGCGCTGGTCGTCATGCGGGCGCGGACGCCGTGTGCGCTTTGCCGCACCGTCGCATTGATGCTGTCGCGCAAGCGCCCCGGCTCGCGGGCTTTCGTCGCCTTCGGCAACACCGGGCAAAGTCCGCGGGCCGTCTCGACCGCATCGAACCCGACGACTTCCTCAATCGCCTCAAAGACGGCTTGTCGGATGAAGTCGCCAGCCTCTTCGGTGTGCAGGTTGAGGTTGACGAACTCGTTGAGTTCGGGTGCGTCTAGTTTTGCCATTTCTCAAATTCGTGCGGGAGGAGTTGCGTCTTTCGCATGAATGAGAGCAACTCCGTGTCACTCACGCGCTTATTAGCCGTTCCCGATTCTTCAGGCGTACTTTTCAGCGCCCGGGCGCTTTCGAGTATGCGCTTGTTACGCGCCTGCCAGAAAGCCTCGAACTGTTCATCGGTCCAGTTGTCGAGCAGATACTCTGGGGATAGGTGCCACTCGGCAAGTACAAACTCTAATTTACCGATGAGCGTGAGCGGGATTGTTGCGCCCGCTGCATCTCCAACACCGCCCCCAGGGAGGCTAAAAAAGGCTGAAAGGCCGCCTTGTAGATTTCCGCGAACGCGCGCGTGAAATCTTCGTCATAGGCCTCATCGAGGATCTGTTCGCGTTGTCCTGTGAGGCAGGGCGCATAAGAGAAAACAAGTTCGGGAATCTTGTCAGGGAAGTTGAGTAACGCCGCGGTCAACGCATTCCCCACGCTTTTCGCCATTTCGTCTTTGCCTGCCATGCCGTCCACGATCATCGAGGCTGCAACTTCCTGCGTGCGCTCAAAATATTCCTTGCGCCAGATGGCGGCAGCTTTCATCCGCAATACCGGAATGGTATATTCCTTGTCGCCGAATCGAACGACAATCTGCTTGAGCAGAATGTCGGACTCACTGCGGGGCGCTTCTACGCTTTTCATTCGCTTAACTCCTGTGTTATTGCCGATAGGGGCAGTTTCGGATATCTTGCCACGCATGAAAAACGGCGCGGTGTTGCTGTTGACTTGCCTGTTGTGCCTTCCTGCATTCGGGCGAAAGAAGGAAAAATTAGCCTTCACTCATACCGGCGAGGTCATCGCCCATGCCGCCGTCAAAGTGTTCGCACTTTCTCATCGAGACGATCTCTTTTATGCAGGGGACTACGTGTGCCTGCCCGGGGATGAGCATCATGCCCCCGATTGCCGCACCTATCTCGATTGGTCGGTGATCGACAAGTTCGCGTATACGGAAATCCGCCTAGATGATAAAAGCGCGATCATTGTTTGTTTTTGCCAGGAAGAAGCGCAACACGAACCATGGAGACATGACGCGACGACCACGACAATTCGCGCCCTCGACCCGGACAACGATCTAACGCTGTTGGCGCTGAGATGGGAAGGCGAGCCAGACGGGCAGCCCGTCAGGTTTCATTACGCCATCGACAGCGCCGGGCGCATCCGGATCAAAAATCATGAACCGCGACAAACGGACCTGCTCGCCCCATAGAACTTCGGCGGTCATGGCCCGAATCCTATCACCGACGCTTTGCGACGCCTAGGCCGAAGCGATCGAGCGATCAGCCTTGGCAACGATTTCGAACTGATCTCCGCTGGTGCCGGTGGTGATCGAGATGGCAGTCACGTCCACATACACCTGGGAAGTGTCGGAGAGCGCCGTCTCGGTACCGATGGTGTGGGTCGCAAGAGTCGCCGTCAATGTCGCCACGGTGCCGTCGATCTTGACGGCGGTCACACTTACGACCGCCGAAGTGGTGAGCGCCGTCAGGTTTTTAACCTTAAACTGCGCCCCGGCGTATTTCGTTTTGTCGATTGCGGCTTGATGCGCGAAGGTTCCCGCGGTTGCGCCAGTCTCGGTAAATGTCGCGATCACTTGGTCGTTGGGGACGTAGCAATTACCAGCCGATAGCGTCTTTAGGTATGTCTTAAAGAAGCCATTGGCTCGCAGCGTCGGTGCGCTGGTGTTCTGTTTCGTCAGATAATCATCGATGCCCTTATACGAAAAGCCCTTGAAATGAGTGTTGAGCGCCGCGATCATGCTGTTCATTTCGGGAATCGTGAGCAGGAAGCCGTCGGCGGGCGACGGATTGTTTTCGTCGAGAGAGCGTGCGGCTGGCAACAGATCGGCGACGATATCTTCGTCGTCGGTAGCGAGCACATAGGCTGCAATCGAATTGCTTCCGGAAAGCACGTCGGCGTTGGCCTGCGTCATGCCAGCGTTGAAACCAGCGTTGAAAGTGGGATCGCCAACGGATTCGACGGCCCATCGGGCCATCTTGTCGAGGATGTGCTGCAACTGCGTGTTGCTCATAATTGGCATCGGAGGTCTCCTGAAATTGATTTTGAACTTGAGGTTGATCGAACTTGGGAAGTCAGAGCCGGTCTTACAGGACGAACGGGATGCTGGCGAATGTCTTGGTCGTGGCCAGATCGGCAAGAGTCGGCTGGCTTGGATCGGACAGCGCTTCGAACTGCACCTGGTATTCGACCATGTCTTTGCGCTGGTACTTCGCCTTGACTGCGCCGATCGAGACAATGCGTGTGATCAAAGCCTCGCGCGTCGCATTATTGGTATCGGGCCCGAGCCATCCCAGGATGAATTCTGGGGCAGTCGTGACCGAGCCAATCGTCAGCGTGTCGGTTCCGTTGAAGGTGGCACCGGGGATGGCATAGGTGAGATTCTGCATCGTGGTCTCTGCCAGTTTGGCGGTCACCAGAAGTTTGTGAGCGGTGAGAATCTTCTTCGCCGGACCCATGAGTTCATCGACCATGATGTCTTTCCAGGTCGGGGTGTAGTCGAATTCGATTCCGTCCGCGGTGAAGCCGATCTCGGTGAACGCCGCAAAATCCGTCTTGGCGCCCGTGAGAGTCGGCAAAGTCGTGCCGGCTGCGGCGATAAACAGATCGCTGGGGCCGACGGTGATATTTGCAATAACGCCCATCGTGATTTCCTCCTGTGAAAATTGAACTGCTGAAACAAAAATTTGTTAGGACGCGGCTCGCGCGATGATCTGATAAAACGCATAGTTGCAGACCCATGCGGTCTCGGGGTCCGTCATCTCCTGCGGTTCCATCGTTTCAATGGCGCTGAGCATCACGCCCTCGTCCAGCACGACGTTGTAAGCGCCATGCAGCGTGTCGTGAATGGAGCCGTACAGGTCCGAAGCCAACTGATACTGTTCCTGATCGGCCCAGGTGCGAACCATGACACGTCCTTGGATCAGCGCCGGAATTTCCGAATAGGGCGAGACGCCGCCGCTGCGCACAAGTTGAATGCCCGGGCCCTGAATCGGACTGAATCCTTCCGGCAGATCGGATGCGGCGTAGATAGCGCTATTCGGATTGCTGTTGACCGTGCCAACGGCCGGTTGCAACGCCGCCATGACGCCTTCCTGCACCAGCAGGAATTCTCGGACTAGGACTGCGATGTCAACCATTACGGAATAATGACCTGACAGGCGACTTCGAGGTGATGGTGTTGCAGGCCTGGATTGTCGATGTCGGTGATGTCGTAGAGTTCGCCGGGAATTGGTTGATTGTTGACGTTTAGCGCGGCCGACGAGGGGATCAGGAGAAAGTGATCGTGCGTGAGCGGTTGCGTGTTGTAGGTCGTGGCACCCACGACGGTGAAGGGGAAGAAACTCCCATCCGGCGACGCATCGGCGAACCACGGCCGCATATAGACTTCGCGATAGGCCATGGCCAACTTGGATTTCGCCCGCTGTTCCGTTCCCTTGGGAGTTACTTTCCCCATGGCCACTCGGCAGGCAATGCCCGTGGCGATGGTGCTGAACGTCGGCGGCGCGATGCCGCGTTTATCGCCGGCCGCGGCGTCGCGTTGCAGAACATCCAGCGTCGAGATCAGGAAGGCGTCGAAGTCGTCGATGCCGTCGGCGCGCTGAAACGCCACAATATTCAACTGCTGCTGGTGAAAGTCCGGGTCATAGACGCGGTCGAAATCGAACACCATCGGCCCATTGTCCGGATGGTTGTAGATCGCATACATCCGGCTTTTCACTCCAGCCAAATAGCGGATGATGATCGACATCGTCACCAGCGCGATTTGCGGGCCGGGCAGGCGCGGCCATGACGTCGCTTGTCCCAGCGCCGGAGCGGCCGTCGATTGCGTCGTGCTCGCGACTGGAAGCAACTGCGCGGCAATCCCCGAAGCGAACAAAACCGGCAAGGAGTTGGGCGGCCGGTCCCAGATGTCGATGGTCTTGTCCATCGAGCCCGGATCGACATATTTGATCGTCGCCATTTTTTCAGGGTGCGCGAAAGCCGAAGTACACAATCAATGCCATAATCACAACAATCCCAAGCACCATTAACGGCTCGTACCACGGCGCGCCACCAAACTTTCTGTCTGCCGGTGATTCTGGCGGCGATGTCATCTTGTTCACTGTCCCGACTCCTGCAGAAGCGCCCAATCCCAGCAGCGATAGGCTTCCATGATCTGCGCGATGTGCAACGGCAGACTGGAGAACTTTCCGCCCGCTCCCGGCTGCGCGATGATCGGATCGCGATTCTGATACCACAACACGAGCAATTGTTTGACGGCTAGAACGATGGGCTCGGGGATCGTGCGATCAATGGTGTAACTCGTCACTTCATCGACGGAATCCGGCACGTCAGACACTTGTTCCGTCTCGGGTTCGGGCACGGCCTCAATGTCGGCTTCTCCCGGTGGCTCCTCGGCGGATTCGATCTCGTAACCGGCCGTGAAGTTGATTTGCACGGCATTGGCGGCTCCATGAAGCGTGCCCGGCCAGGGCTGCCCAGCCAGCGGATAAAGTAAGCCGGGTTCGCTCGCGACATCCACCTGGAAGTCCTTGCCCGAGGTGAGTGTTTGAGGCGTGCCATTCAGATCGATGTAGATAATCGAAGCGCACTCGATCAGCGGCGGATACCATATCTTGATGCCTTGATGTTGCCGGTGATGCCCGCGATTGTAGATGTGAGCGGCGGCTCCGCTACCCGATCCGTACCCGCCGTAGTGGCCGCGCGGAAACGAGTCCATGTACTGGATGTATGGCTTTTTCGCCAGCGATCGCCACAGATGTTTTTCGAGCATCTGCCGCGCCCCGACGACGAGCGCGTCCAGCAATTCATCGATCAGCGGATCGCCCGTGCTGCCAGCCGCGGCTCCTGCCACGGGAGTGATATTCAGAAACTTGATGGCGGCAGTACGCGAAACGATTTCCGTCTCGGGCGGTCCTGCGGGCACCACGGAAACGTGAATGGTATTGGGCATTGCGGTCTTGAATCCTTAAAAAAGGAGCGAAGCTACCGGGCTGATATTTGAGCGCGGACCCAACTCCGCTCCTTCCACGGCCCGGTGGCAGTAATGCGTGGGGAGTTGGGCCGTGAAAGTCTGAGCGTTATCTCTTTTTTGTCTTTGAACCGATCTTGCTCGCCGCGACTTCGACGTGTCGGGGCGAGACCGATGCAACGTTGCTTTCGCCCATGGGTGCGGCGTTTTCGACGGTGGCGGCATCAACGCGCGACGCTTCCGCCTTGGGCAGTCTCATCTGATCGCCGACGTCTTCCGCCTGATGCAGCAGCACCAGATTGCGCGCGACAGCATAGGGAAAATCGACAATCGTGCCCGTCTTTGGGCCGATCTTCATTAGAACCTGCACGGTTAGTCCTTCCTGTTCCACTCTGCTTTGAATGCCGCGAGTGCGCGTTCCATGCGTTCGATGAGTTGCGTAACGGATTTGTCCAACTCGTCCGCGTTCGCGGTGAAGTTCAGAACGCAATCGCCGATTGTTGTGACCTTGGGTTTATCTTCTGGCATGAATGTTCTCCAGATTCTCGGACAAAAGTGCGGCGGTCCGCCTCGAGCCCTCACCCGAGACAGACCGCCGATTTTCCCTTTACGGGAAAGGCGTCTAGGTGCAGACGGTCGGGCTCTGCGTCTCCGCATAGCGTGCGCCGCTGAGAATGGCGATCGCCGATGCAATGACGGAGTTCGACGTGTTGGTCAGATCCAAGCGCAGATACTGACCGGTCGCGCCGTTGTTGGTTCCGTCGAGTTCCGCGGCGTCGATTTCGATGACGTAGAAGATGCCATCAGTCGCGGCGGGCGTGTAACCGGCGGAGGTGACTGCCGTTCGCGCACTCAGCACATCGTTTGAAACTCCAGCGGTCTCTTGCGTGTAGATGGCAAAAGGAATCGCGGTGGGGTTTGCGCCGGTGTGATCGGTGCACTGCTGGACAAGAATTTTGGTGAAGGCTGCCGCCGACACGCCAATCTGAACGATGAATGTGACGTGTTGGTAGTTCGCCATGTTGACGGCCTGCGATGCCTGCCCGCCCGTGATATCGACCGGGGCGAGCACGTTCACCACATGGGCCTGCTCTGCGATAACAAAACCTTTCATGGAATTGATCTCCTGTTTTCGAAATTTAGGTGAAGCGAAGCGGCGCACCCGTTTTCAGGTGCGCCGCGCAAAATCACGCGCAGTTTCCAACTAGGAGCGCGTGGCGAGCGAAATGAAGGGACTTTGTGTATTAGTCCCGTTTTTCGGGGTCAACGGCTTCTTCCAGGTCGGCTGTCCATCCACGCGATAGACGAACCGGAACGTGGTTTCATCGTTGAGGAATCGGACGTGGATCGAGGAAGCCGCTTCCGGAGCGCCCTTGTCGCTCATCACGTACTGGCTCATGTCGGCCAGGATGATGTCGCCCGGGGTGCCGAGCGTCGAGCAATGTTCCGCGGGGATGACGGGCAATCCCATCATGCGGCCGTAGAGAGGATCGTTGTTCATCTGCGATCCCGGCGGGAAGTAGAGCAACTGAACCGCGGTTCCCGAGCCCAGGGTCAGGGGATAGAGCTTCGGCTCCACGTCCTGATTGATGAGCCAGACCGCATTCACACGGCTGGTAGCGAACAGTCGCGTGTACATATTCAGCACGTCATTGGTTGAGACCGTTGGGCCGCTGTCGCCCGAATCCTTGGCCACGGTGATGACGGCGCCAGAGTTCAGGAATCCGAGAGGCTGACCAGAGCCGCTGCCGCTGACGATTGCATCCTCCACCTTGAACGTGAATTCCTTGGGGAAGGCGTCCATGATCACGGCCTGAAGTGCGGCCGCGTCCTGCAACAGTTCGTCGGTCGCATAGCAGAGGCCTGTCAGTTTGTTCAGCGCGAGTTCGATCTGGCGGAACTTCGGCTTGGCACCGGTGAAGGCGTCCGCTTCGTTCGCCCAGAAGGCCTGCACGCCGCCCCAACGGGATCCATCCACTCGGCTGTCTTCGTCGATTGCGTTGATCTTCAACCGATTCGACTGCGACGAGATGGGATACCGCGTCACGCGCGATGCGATCTGCCCGGTGGCGTAGGTCCGCTGCAGGAGCTGATCAGAAAAGTCGGTCTGCACCAGAAAGCCGCCGTCGGACGGAACGGTTTCCGAAGTGCCGGACGGGCCAGCCATGAAACTTGCGAGCCGCGGATCAACGCGACCAGAAAGCGAGGCATGGCGCACGGCAATCAACTGTTCGCCGAGACTCTTGAACGGCCTTTTCGGCGCGGCTGCTGCGGCGGCGGTGGAATCGACATCTTCGACCGGCACGCCGGACAACTCGCGCTCCGCATCCATGACCTGCTCAATGCGATCAATCTGCGCCTGAACGTCCTGCGTCTTCTGTTTGTTGGCCGTAAATGTGGCCTTTTCGGTTTCGGTCATGTCGCGGTTTTCGTCGCGGCATTTGACCAGAATTGCGTGATTTTGGCTGAGCAGGTCCTTTTTTTCCTGCCGGAGCCCATGGATATTCTTCACTTTGATTTCTCCTGAATTTTTTGTCTGGAACTTGACGCAACAAAAAACACCGCCGCGCCGCAGAATCATCGGATTCCGCGGCGGCAGGCGGCTGATTACTCGCCATCTGCCATCGGGCAGACGGCAAAACTTGTTTATGGGGTTAGGCGCTTTCGGCGATCAGCGACTCCGTGAGCAGTTCGTCGCTGGCGTGACAGAGCGCGACTCTCTTCTCATCGACACACTTCTTGCACTCGTCGTCGTGGATGAAGTTGAACTCACCGGGCCCGACCGGAACGCAACGATAGTCGTGCCCAGGGAACCATCGCTGTTCGATGTTATTTGCGGTCTGCGATAAGACGCTTTCCACGCCCTGAGGAGTCAGCATCTTGCCAGGCGGAGCGCGAAATAATTGCTTCTTGGGATGTTCGTTCCCAGGTGGAAATATCTTCACCAAAATGCGCTTGAAGCAAGGGCCTCCCACGACTCGACCAACTACCCTCATAGCGCCTCCATTTCCATCTCGCGTTCAAGCAATGCGATCGCCGCGTCGAACTTGGGGGCCGTCTGTTCGCTGTGGAAGTCGGGCGGCGTCTTGTCGAAGAGTTTGTACTCCGCCGCGAGGTGATCGTAGACGGCCTTTCGATCCGCCTCCGGAATGCTGGTGCCGCCGCGCGAGCCGAGAAGCGATGCCATCGCCGCAGCAACGCCGCCCCACACGACAACAAATTTCCCGTCTTCGATGTCGTGATGCGGCAGTTTGTAAGAGCCGAAGGCATCCGGATTCGAGGAGTCGTACCAAGCAAAGCCGCGGCGATATTTCGCCCAGTCCATCTTGTCCTTGTCGCCGGAACCGTCTGAGGATGCCCACTTCGCGAGACGGTTTTCCGCCGCTGGCCCATCCCATGAATCGGAGTCGTCTTTGCCGTCGGAGTCGCCGTGAGGGACGGCGGCAGCTTTCAAATCGGCGGTCACTTCGCGCCAGCCTTTGCAATTCGTGCCCTTGGTGTGTGCGTTCTGAATCAACGCCTTGTGATCGGGGGTCGCGTCGCCAAAATGATGCGGGGTGTCGCAGTTACCAAACGGCCCTGCAACGATTTCGAGATCAGTCTCAGCCTTTGCAGCAGAACCGGGCATCGGCGTCCTCGCGCCCAATCTTGCGAGTGTCTGATCGAGCGTCGCCACCCTGTCCGCCATGCCCATCTTGACGGCCTTGTTGGCGGGGATCATGCGCCCCTGGCCGAATCCGTTCTGAACGCTTTGCTGATCGCTCTGCCGGCCACGCGCCACGGCTCGCGTGAACATGTCGTAGTAACTGTTGACCGAATCCTGCAATGCGCCGCGCGCTTCATCGCTCAGCGGCTCGAATGGATTTCCTTCCGTCTTATACTTCCCGGCGCTTACGAGCGAGACTTTGACGCCAGCTTTGTCGAGCGCCTGACTCATGTCCTCGTGCGCGCCGAAAACGCCGATCGATCCCACTTCGCCCGAAGGTGTCACCACAAATTCTTTCGCCTGTGAGCCCAGCCAGTAGGCGGCAGATGCGGCCTGTGTGTTGGCGACGGCGGTTACGGGCTTCGACTGATTCGCTTTGTAGATTTCATCTGCCAGTTCGGGGACGCCGTCGACCGTTCCGCCAGGCGAGTCGATATCGAGCACGATGGCCTTGACCGAAGGATCGGCGACGGCTGCGCGCAGCCATTGCGTAAACTTCTCGGTCGATGTGCCTCCGGACATATCCGACATGAGTCCCGTGCGATGGGAAATCGTGCCCGAGATGGGCAGGACGGCGATGCTTCCGGCCTTGGATCGCGAAGAACTGCCGGGCGCGGCTGCCTGACATGCCGCACATTCGCGTTTCGCCGCTTCGACGGCTTCCGGCAAAAGAATGCTGCTGCAAGTATGCGGCGCGTCTTGCATCGCAATATAAATCGGTTCTTTTGCTGGCTGTTTGACCAGCGCAATCTCCTCAGCCGATACCTCGCCACCGTCAGCCTTGAAGCGCAGAAACGAGACAATGGTCATCAACTTGTCCGCTCGCATTGCCCAGGGAGTGGACATGACTGCCGACATGATGCGGGAATATTTCATAACGAAAAATCTCCTAGACTGCGGCAAGAATCGCCGCAAAGACTTCGAGTTCTACGTCGATTTGTTCCGCTTGCGCACTGCCCCAGCCGACTTCCTGCAGCGTCGAGCCTGATCCGGAGACGGGCGGAATCTGCCGTGCGCTTGCCCTCGTGTGCTGCCGTTGGGCCGTGATGCCTTCGGCGATGAATTGTAAGAATGCCCGTCCATCGCTGCGCTGTTTCGCTTGCCGACTGCACCCGTCGCCTTCAATTGAGGGAATGAGGAATGATTCCTCGTCTCCCTCGACGAGTTTCTTGATGCTGGAGCCAAGATAGGTGACCTTGTGGGTGAGTGCGCTGTACCAGAGGCAGTTTCCAGCGTTTGTCTGCTCATCTTGTGTGGTTGCACCCGAGCCGGAAATGGGATGCGGCCCGCTGCGCGTACCCCATAACTTTGAGCGGAGAATTAAAAGCATGGCGCGTTACAGGGGTAGAGGGAAGGTTCCAGTGAAATCGATGCGAACATAACCCACCCAAATATTGAACCCCGCAGATTCGGCTTCGGCGCCAGACGTGCCAGCGAACCCGAAAAACGCCAGAGGGTGCGACCCTGATAGCGTGGTGTTGGTTAGCGTGCTACCCACCTGCGCTCCGGTCGTGTCGTATACAGATAACTGGCACCCTCCGGACGCTGTCGCATAAGTCATCTGAATTTGATACACGGTGTTTGTGGCGATGTTGATTCTGCCGGCAGAGGCGCCGCCGCCACTTGACTCCAAATCCAGTTGCAACGCAGACCCCGTGGGAAATATCTGCGGATCGCAGAAATCGGCAAAATCTTCACTCTCCATCGAGCCCAGAGAGTAGCGATTGCCGTTCGAGTCCGTCTGAGGGATGCTGGTTTCAAAACAATAAGCCATCGTCACCTTGGCGTAAGTACCAATCCCTGTTGTTGAAAACGAAACACCGTCGGTTCCTGTTCCTGTTGCGAATTGATAAGCTAATGTGCTACTGGAATTAGTGAACGTTGCACCGTTGATAAAACTGCTACCCTGCTGGCAATTCAGCGTCTTAGTAGCAAACGTCATGTCACTGTTCGCATTGTTCACCGTCCATGCGCCAGATGCGACAAACGCCCCCGAGTTGCCGACAGTCGTTGTTGTTGGCGTCGCACCGTTCGTTCCACCGGAAGCATTGTTGTATACCGTCAACGGCAAAACGCCCGGTGAGGCTCCCGCAGGAAGAAGTGCTGTCTGTTCGTCGCGCCATGTGTCGGACGCCATCGTGTATGGCGTATTGGTTGCCGTTCCTGTCGTTTGAATCCAATACTCCGGCCACTCGCAGTTAGCGGCGAGACCCGTAAGTAAGCTGTAATTTGTGCCTGGCGTCGGCGTAGTGCAGTTACCGTTTGTTAAAAAGCCCAGAATTAGTTCCCCGTTTGTCGTTGGCGACTGCGTCGAACCGGACGTCGGGTTAGTGGCCACTGTGGTCTGGTCTTTGACTTGAGTGATGCTACCGCCGTCAAGAGAGAAGGCGGTTAGAACGTTCTTGAATGGTTGGCAGGCTAACGACAAAAATCCATCGTGATTCGCTGCGCTCAATGCAGGAGTGTAGCTTCCGGCGGCGACGTTGGGCAGATAGGCGATTCCCTGTCTCCCGATATCCAGCGTCGTACCATTCGTCAGAGAGCTCATCGGCATTAAATACGTGCCGTTCGTGCTATCGCTTATTCCCCCGAAAGACGCGCTCGAGCCATCGACCCCCCACTCGCAGACGATAGTGTCGCCCGTTGTATTGACGACTAAACTTCCGCAAGAAAATGGTGACGTTCCCGTTCCCGCGTTATTTGCCGAGGCACAATCGGTTCCGTCGTGAACGATCGTGCCGCCACCTACCGTAACCGCGGGACCGACGCGCATCCACGAACCTTGGCCATGCGCCAAGCCGGCCAAGAGCCAAACAGCGAGCAGGATATTCTTCATCACTGTTGCACGTAACTGATTGCGTAATTGGCGACCGGCGACGTGCCCGTCTGGATGTAGCACAACTCTTGCCCCGCGGTCGTCACAAACTGCGCCCCCCAGGTGAAGGTCGCGTTTGCAGTCGTCGTAAATGCGCCGATGATCGTAGCGGTGCCCGCCGCGCACGCCGTACCCGTTCCATAGCGAAGGGCAAACGTGGGCGTCGTGCCGCTGATCCCCTGAATCGTGATGCCGCACACGTAAATGTGCGTGCTGCCGGAAAGCGCAATCAACTGCGTCGAGGATGTGCCGGACGTCTGACCGGCTACCATCGCAAGCGTGGCGCTCGGGTTCTGACAGGGGTTGCCGCCGTTCGGAGAATTCGCGACGACAAGCGCCGGATCGGTCGCGACTGGCGCAGTCGAGGCGGCCTTGGCGGCGGGAGTGTTCGTCCCGTCGGTGAGTTCAACGGTTCCCTTGAGATTGGCGAACGTCGACTGCGTAACGGCAGACGACCCAGAATCAACAATGACGTGCCCAATAACATTTGTGCTCGCGCCGAGAGTTTCAATGCCAGCCAACAGTCCGACATCGGGGAGAGTCTGTGAGGCATGTTGAATGGTGACAGTACCGCTGCCCGTGATAACGGTCGAGAGTCGAACCCGAAAATAGGGCGCGTTCACCGGAAAAACAAAGGAGATATTGGTCGAGACGACCAGCGTATAGGTCGGTCCAATGATCGTCGTATTGTCTTTCTCCACTCCCTGCACGCTCGTCCAGTTCGAATTGTCGATCGACGATTCAAAGGTGACAACGCCACCAGTAAGCGTCGTGCCTTGGATCAGGGTGACCTGGATGGCGTTGTACTGCGAGGAGTTTGAAATCAGCGTAACGGCAGTATTGACGCTGGTTCCCGAGGTCCACGCCGCATCCGACGTGCCGATGGCACCTGCCCCTTGGACGGCAACCGGCTGCTGCGCCCACAGCGATGCAACAGTCAGCAGGGCGAACAGAATCAGTTTTTGCATGGCTTAGGGTTTTTTCTTTCGGGGAAACTTCGCTTCAATGGCGTCGAAGTCATATTCGGAAGTGTCGATCGAGTGATCCTTCGCGTACTGCGACGCGACGGATTGAATGTCCTTCCAGATCGCGGCTTCCGCCGCCTTGTTCTCCTCGATCTTGGCCCGCATGGTCTGGATTTCGATTTCCAGTTGATTGGCCTTGTACTCCAGATCGCGGACACGCAATTTCGTGGCGTCGTCCATCGCATAGAAGGGCTGCCCGGTCGACACTCCCGTCACCGCAGGCGCGGGAGGCTTGACTGGCTGGCCCTTCTCGGATGTCTGCGCCGCCAGACCTGCCGAAGCGAGAAGCAACGCAAGAAGCAAGAGACGTTTCATTGAGTTATTTGTAGGCTAGTTCGACCGTCGCATCGCTGATGAGCACGGCAGTTGTGTCGGCGTCGGTGATGCCCTTGGTGAGCGCCCAAGCGATACCGGTACCAAAGGCGAGACCATCTTCCGAGGAGAGGCAGTAGGGAACCCCGGCTTGCGCTTCTATCACCTTGACGGGAGTATCGGTGCCGACGGTCGGCGCACTCGCCTTGTTATAGAGTTTGAGATAGACCGGATAAGCGGCGTTGTTGTTCACGCAAA
>Ga0209006_10000973_pt1 | contig 26443 bp, 20 predicted proteins | sample JacPin_JW_Ref_O2_FD_188567 | JGI IMG/M metagenome (GOLD analysis project Ga0209006, IMG submission 188567) | Forest soil microbial communities from Algoma, Ontario, Canada - Jack Pine, Ontario site 1_JW_Ref_O2 (SPAdes) (version 2) | ecosystem: Environmental > Terrestrial > Soil > Boreal...
TGAAGGTCAACGTCAACGTGGTGCAGCTGTTTTTCAACGTGAAGGATAAGCACGGGATGCTGATCCCGAACCTGACGAAGGATGACTTCTCGATTTTTGAAGACCAGCAGCCGCAGACCATCAAATATTTCAATGCGGAGTCGAACCTGCCCCTGACGCTGGGAATCATGATCGACTCGAGCGGCAGCCAGCGCAACGTGCTCGACATGGAGAAGGAAGTGGGTGGGGCGTTTTTGCACCAGATTCTGACCGATAAAGATGAAGCGTTCGTGATCGGCTTCGACACGGACGTGGACCTGTTGCAGGACTTCACCCGCGACGTACGCCGTTTGCAGACCGCGCTGAATAAAGCCAAGGTGAATGTGAATTTCGGCGGAGGGCCGCCGGGGCTGGGCGGAGGGCCGATACCGCAATCGTATTCTCCGGGAACGCTGCTGTATGACGCGGTGTATCTCTCGGCGCACGACATGCTGGCGAAGGAAGTGGGACGGAAGGCGATGATCCTGCTGACCGATGGGCAGGATGAGGGCAGCAAGCTGAAGATTCAAGAGGCCATTGAAGCGGCGCAGAAAGCGGATTCGATTGTGTATGTGCTGCTCTGTGCGGATCGCGGGTTTTATGGCGGAATCGGCTATAGCGGCGAAGGCGAAATGAAAAAGCTCACGGAGCAGACGGGCGGACGCGTCATCAATGTGGGCAATAATTTTGACAAGCTGCGGGATGCGTTTGACCAGATTGCCGCTGAGTTGCGCAGCCAGTACAACATTGGATTCACACCAACCAACATCAAGCGGGATGGGACTTACCGCAAGCTGGAAATCAAGAACAAGCAGAATTACAAGATTCAGGCGCGGGCTGGGTACTATGCGGGGAAGAGTCAGGATTAATTTGGCTTTCACCGCGAAAACCGCTGTGGCCCAATAATTCGGGGCCACCTGGACGGGCGAGAGCGCCCGTCCCCACACGAGCATTGCAAATTTCGTAGTAGGCAATTTGGCTTATGCGCTAGGGCGGTTCAGCGGGAGATACTTCACTCCGCCTGAAGAACGGCTCCGTTCAGGATGACGCCAAGTAAAGGATTTGGGGCTTAGGCTCAAAACTGAACCACTACGCAAATTCCTGCACCTTGACTGGGCTGGCCTGACGGGCGAAACTCAGGAGACTTCCCTCCCCCTCTTAAAACCTTAAATTTTTGGCCGAACCTGTCTGCTGGAGGTTTCCCTTGCCGAAGTCACTTCGTTCTGCGTGTGTTTTCGCGTTTGCCATCGTTATTGTCATTGCCAGCGTCATGGGCGTCAGCGTTTCTGCGCAGGCACAGCAGATTGAACGCGGCCTCTATCGCGGGATGCCGGTGACGTACAAGATCATTGGCGGCAAGGCCATCTTCCAGGGCGATATTGTGCTGGAGAAAGTTACGCCGATTGATCCACAGCGGGTGACGGCGTCGATCGGAATCGATTATGCGCAGTATTTGTGGCCGAAGGTGGGAAGTCAGGTGCAGATTCCGTATGTGATCGCCGCGGGATCGGGCGATGTGACGAATCTGAACTCCGCCATCGCGCAGTTCAACAGCACGTTCACGAACATTCAATTCGTCGCGTTGAATGGCCAGACGGATTACGTCAGCTTTTATTTCGATCCCAACAATTTCAGCGGCGAGTGCGAAGCGATTGTGGGACGCGCGGGCGGGGAGCAGCAGGTGGGAGGGTCGGGCGCGTGTACGGTGGCGACGATCCTGCACGAAATGGGGCATACGGTAGGGCTGTGGCATGAGCAGTCGCGGCCGGACCGGAATGCGTATGTTGCCGTGAACTACAACAATCTGATCAAGGGATCGATTGGGAACTTCAATCAGATTTTCGACAATGAACAGACGTTCGGAACGTATTTTGATTACGCGTCGATCATGGAGTATCCGGCGTTTTCATTCTCGCGCAATGGAGGGCCGGCGATTGAGTCGATCCCAGCGGGGATTCCGCTGTCGAATCAGAATGGATATTCGGCGGCGGACATTGACGGGATCGAGCGGTTGTATGGAAAGGCGCCGACGGCGGTGACAGTGACGAGCAATCCGGTGGGATTGCAGGTGATCGTGGATGGCGTAACCGTGACGACGCCGCAGGTTTACAACTGGACAATCAATTCGACGCACACGCTGAATGTGCCGTCGGGCGTGCAGAGCCAGGCGGGCATCATCGAGAACAGCACGACGCCGGCGACTTTTTATTACACCTACGGGCGCTGGAACGATCAGATCGCGGCGAGCCACAGCATTACCGTGCTGCCGGGTAATGGAGAAGTGGCGACACCGGCGACTTCGCCGGAGGTCACGACCTATTCGGCGAACTTTATTCAGCTGGTGCCGTACGCGGCGACGATTTATCCGACGGGAGCGGGGACGGTGACGCCATCGCCTGCGCCGGTGAGCTATGCGGGATCATCGCTAGTGTTTTATGCGGCGCGGCAGCAGGTGACTCTGACGGCGGCGGCGAATGCGGGACAGAATTTTTATGAGTTCAATAACGCTCCGTTCTGGCTGCCGGGAGGGTTGGGGGCGAATCCGAAGACATTTTATGTGCCGGATACGGGGCTGACGGTGAATACGACGGCGGAGTTTTCGCCGAATGCGGTGTATTCGGTGAACGTCAGTCCGAATCCGTTCAGCTCGAACCTTTATATCTACGCCGATGGCGGCTTCTGGTATGCGCCGAAGAATTTCTCTTCCTTCTACGATTCGACGTGGACGGCGAACAGCCCGCACACGCTGAGCATCGATACGCCGGAATATCCGTATAGCTCGAACAGCCGGTATGCGTTTTCGAGCTGGAGCGATGGGACCACGGCTACATCGGACAGCATTACGCTGCCGACCGGAAGCGCGAGTTATCTTGCGAATCTGACGCCGCAGTTTTATGTGACGGATTATGCGAATGAGCAGTGCGGAGGAGCGATCAACGTGAGTCCGTCGTCGCCGACCGGGGATGGATTTTATCCCTCGGGCCAGGGGCTAACGTTTGCGGAAACTCCGAGCGCGGGCTGGGTGTTTACGGCCTGGCAATACGATCTGACGGGAACGTCGCCTTCGGAACCGTTGACGGTGACGGACGAAGTTTTAGTGACAGCCGACTACAACACGACGGCTACGCCGCTGACGCTGACGAGTTTGAGCCCGGCAGCGGCGGTTGCGGGAAGCGCGGCATTCACGCTGACGCTGAATGGCACGGGATTCAGCCCGACGACGCTGGTGTCGGTGGATGGAACGTATCCGACGGTGAAGTACATCAGCCCGACGCAATTGAGCGTCGCGGTGACGGCGGCGCAGGTGGCAACGGCGGGGGCGTTTCAGGTTTATGTGGAGGCCTTCCCGAGCGGAGCGAGTTGCGCAGCGTTTGGATTTCTGCCATTTACAGTGGCGAATGCTCCGATTGTGACGCCCTCGCCGCTGGCTGTGGCGTTTGGAGCGGAGCTGGCGGGAACGACGAGCGCGGCGAAAACAGTGGCCATCAAGAACACGAGCGCAAGCACCGTGAGCATTAACTCGATCACGGCGACCGGAGATTTTGCCATTACTACCAACACCTGCGGAGCCACGCTGGGTGCGGGAAAATCGTGCGGCGTGAAACTGACCTTTTCGCCGCCAGCGGCTGGGGTGGTGAGCGGTTCGCTTTCGATCAGCGATAGTGCGCCGGATTCTCCGCAGATGGTGGCGCTGAGCGGGACGGGGGCCTTGCCGCTGACCTACAGTCCGACGACGCTGGCATTCAGCACGCAGGCGGTTGGAACGACGAGTGCGGCGAAGGCGATCACGATTCAGAACAATGAAAGTTCGACGCTGAGCTATTCGTTTGCGGCGAGCGGGGATTTTGGGATTAGTTCGACGGGGACGACGTGTACGGGATCGCTGGCGTCGAAGGGGACGTGCAAGATTGCAGTGACGTTTACGCCGACGGCTGCAGGGACGATTTATGGCGCGTTGAGTTTTACGGACGCGAGTTCGTTCAGTCCGCAGGCGATTGCGCTTTCGGGAGTTGGTTCGGGCGGGAGCACGCCGCCGCTGACGTTCGCTCCGGCGACGATCACGTTTGCGGCGCAAGCCGCTGGAACGACGAGCGCGGTGAAAGCTGTGACCGTGAAGAATGCGAGCGCGAATTCGGTGACGCTGAGCGGGCTGGCGGCAAGCGCGGAATTTGCCGTGGCGGGAAGCGGAGCGAAGCCTTGCGCGGCAAGTCTGAATCTGGCGGCGGGAGCGAGTTGCACGATGTCGGTCACGTTCTCTCCCGCGTTGGGTGCGAACGGAACGGTGGCAGGCGGAATCGCGGTGAATGACAATGCTGCTGTCAGCCAGCAGATTCTTGATGTCAAAGGAACCGCGACGTTGCCCCTGGCATTTTCGCCGACTTCGCTGACGTTTGCGGCGCAGGGGGTAGCGACGACCAGCGCGGCGCAGACTGTGACTGTGACCAATGTTCTGGCCACGTCGGTGAGCCCGGTGATTGCCGGCAACGGAGATTTCACCGCGGCGTCGGGCGGAGCGACGCCGTGTAGCGGGACGCTGGCCGCGCACGCGACCTGCACGTTCACGGTGACGTTCACGCCAAGCGCGGTGGGAACGCGGACGGGAGCGGTCACGGTGACGGATGGAAGTAATCCGAATGTGCAGACCGTCGGTGTGACGGGTACCGGGCAGTAGAAGATCGGGTAGCGGTGCGTTTACTTACGCGCCAGGCCGGTTGCATGTGAGATCCCTTCGGCGCGCTTCGCTCGCTCAGGGCAGGCTCTTCGCTCCGCCTGAAGAACAGCTCCATTCAGGATGACGCCGAACTCTGGATGACGCCGACCAAAGGCTTGCGCTGATACACTCGTGGGCTGGAGACGTTCCATGCCTCGCTTCTCACGGCGTTCCTTTCTTCATCTTTCGGCAGCTGCCTCGGCAGTGGCCGCCTTCCGCTTCACGACCGAACCGATGCTGGCTGCGGCGGCGCGCCCACGATCGCACGACGCCAATGCCGTCATGATCGACTCGAATGAAAATCCGCTGGGTCCCGGGCAGGCGGCGCGGGACGCGGTCGCCGGGATCATTCCGCTGGGTGGGCGTTACTCGGACAATCTCACCGACGATTTCGTCAATACTTTTGCGCAGATGGAAGGGTTGAATCGCGATTGGATCAACGTCACCGCAGGTTCGACACCGCCGCTGACGCTGGCTGTTCTGGCGTTCACTTCGCCGCAACGAAGCTACGTGACTCCCGACCCCGGGTTCGAGCTGGGCATGATGGCCGCCGCATACAGCCAGGCACGCGTGGTGAAAGTTCCGCTGACCAAAACGTATGCACACGATGTGAAAGCGATGCTGGCTGCGGCCCCGGATGCAGGAATTTTCTACGTTACCAGTCCCAATAATCCGACGGGTACTCTGACTCCGCATGCGGACATCGAGTATCTGGTGGCAAACAAACCCAAGGATTCCGTTGTTCTGGCAGACGAGGCTTACATTCATTTCAGCGAAGGGGCGCAGTCCGCAATCGACCTGGTGAAGGCGGGCAAAGATGTAATTGTGTGCCGAACATTTTCGAAGGCTTATGGGATGGCCGGCCTGCGTTGCGGAGTTGTGATTGCGCGGCCCGATCTGCTGGAAAAGTTCATGACGCGCGGCGGATACAACTTCATGCCGGTGACCGCGGTGGTCGCAGCCACGGCGAGCCTGAAAGATCGGCAACTGATTGCCGAGAGAAGGCGCATCAATGCTAGCGTTCGCCAGCAGACATTTCAGTGGCTCGACCGCAACGGCTTCAGCTATATTCCCTCCGAATCGAACTGCTTTATGCTCGAAACGAAACGGCCTGGCAAACAAGTGCGGGAGGCCATGGCAAAGGAGAACGTATTCATCGGGCGTACGTGGCCTGCGATGCCGACCTACGTTCGCATTACCGTCGGCACGCAGGATGAGATGGAGCGATTTCAGGCGGCGTTTCAGAAGGTGATGAAGGCGTAGTCGTTTTAACGTTGACGCGAGCCAGAATCCCCCACCTACCAAAACCGCGCAGGGTGAGCCCACGGCTTACGCGATAGGGCGGTTGAGCGGGAGATCCCTCTCTTCGCCTGAAGGACGGCTGCGCTCGGGATGACGCCCGATAAGTTTTTCCCCGGACTGCACCAATACCAAACTGTGCGCGGGGTTGGCATTCTGGGCTGGCCCGGTTACCATGACAGCCGATGACTCGCGAGACGGTGGTGGATTCCCGGCAGGAAATTCTGCGTACGGCGGCGCGGCTTTTTCAGCAGCGCGGCTACGACGCGACTTCGATGAATGATGTGGCGGCCGCGCTCAAGCTGAGCAAGGGCGGACTCTACCACCACTTCCAAAGCAAAGACGAAATCCTGTTCGAGATCATGGACCACGCGATGGAACTCACGGAGGGACGCGTGCTCGCGCCGGTGCGCGGGATTGCTAATCCGGAAGAGCGGCTGCGCATGCTGATCCGGCTGCACATTGAAGTTGTGCTCAGCCCGCGCGACCGAGAGATTACCGTGATGCTGCACGAGAACCATCCGCTGCCGCCGACGCTGCGCAAGCGCATTAACACACGGAAGAAAGAGTACGTACATTTTGTGGAGAGCCTGATTGCGGAGGTGCAGCGGGCGCGTCCGGCAAAGGGAGCGGTGACGGCGCGGGCGGCGGCGTTTGCACTGCTCGGGATGGTGAACTGGATTTACCAGTGGTACAAGCCGGAGGGAGATTTGCAGGCGCAGACGATTGTGCCGCAGTTCACGGAGCTGATATTTGGCGGGATTTTTTCCTAGGGCCGCGTCAGGGATAAAGCATGGAAGGTGTGGAGGTTTTTATGGATGTGACCAGCTCCCACGCAAGGAATCCGGCAGTCGGATGGGACATCACGGCGTCGGCGAAAGCCGATAAGGATGAGAAGATCGCTCGGGCGCAAATCATTGTGGACGACTTCCCTGAGTATGACAAAGAGTTCTCTCCGCCAGTCACAAATTGGCAGCAACAGCTCCACCAGCAAGGGCAGTACCCAGGCGACAACACGGTTCGGGTTGTCGTGACGAACGACAAGGGCGAAGACTCGGAATCGGACGATTCCTGGAATTGACGGCGCATGGCTCTGGCGGCTACCGCACGTGGAGGGATAAGTGTGTCCGTACTGAAGGCAGATATTTTTACAGTTGATCAATTGAACCAGCAGCAGGCGCAGATTCAGAAGACATATCTTGAATTTTTGCGCGTGCCGGCGATGAGCGCTGGTTTGTATGTACTGGCCGCTGGAGCGAGCGATCCGCAGAAACCGCATCGCGAAGATGAAATGTATTACGTGGTTCGCGGGCGCGCGCGCTTTCGCGCGGGAGATGAGGATCGCGAAGTTTCTGCCGGCAGCGTGATTTTTGTCGCGGCGGAAGTGGAGCACCGGTTTTACGACATTGTTGAGGAGTTGGCGGTGCTGGTGTTCTTCGCGCCGGCGGAGAGTTAGGCGTTTCCCCCAACGAAAACCGCATCGGCAAGCACTCTCTACTCAGTTGACAGCAGATGCGCGGGAGATCCCTCGGTCCGCTGGTAAAAGCGCGGCCCTTCGGGATGACGCAACCTTATCTTCCAGATCTTCCAGGAACTTCACCTTCGTCGTCTATTTGTGCGGAGGAACCCAGTAGACCTCTTCTTTGACGGCTCCTTTGTCGGCGAAGCCGCGACGCTTGAGGATGGCTTTGCTGTGCTCGATCATCTCGGGATGGCCGCAGATGTAGGCGACCGTGTTGTCGGGCGCGAGTTCCCAGTGATCGGCGTATTTGCGCAGGATGTCGTCGGCGCGGCCGATTTCTCCGGACCAGTCAGAGTGATCCCAGGGGCGACTGACGGTGGGAATGTATTTGAACCAGGGCAGTTCGGAGGCGAACTGGGCGAGTTCTTCGCGATATCCGAATTCCCAGGGGCGGCTGGCGCCGTTGAGCAGGAAAAGTTTGTGCGCGCCATTGAATCGGCCTTCCTTCCAGTCTTTCGATAGTGTGCGCACGTAGCTGACGAATGGCGCCACACCGGTCACGGTGGAAATCAGCAGATGGTTGGTGCGGCCGCTGTGCATGTCGAGGGAGAATTTTCCCTTGGGCACTTTGCGCATGAGAAGGTGATCGCCGGGATAAAGCTTATGCAGGTGCGGCGTGAGCGCGCCCTCGGGCACGAGTTCGACAAAGAATTCGATTTCGTTTTCCGCCGGCGAAGAGACGATGGAGTAAGGACGCTCGATGCGCTTGCCGGCGACTTCGACTCCTAGCGTGGCGTATTGGCCGGGCACGAAATTGAATTCACCGCCGGCGTTGAGGCGGATCATCCAGAGGTCGGGCGCAAAGTCGACGCGGTGGGTGATTTGCGCATGGTAGAACTTCTCCTGAATGCGCGGATCGGGTGACGGAATTGGGGGAGTCGTCATCGCAAAAGTGCCTCGAGCCTTTTATTTCTTTGACACACCGAGTTCTACACAGATTCGAAAACCCGACCGAACGGCCGGGAAGATAAGTCCGATATCGTAGCCGGAAGCGCTGATTTTGGAAAGAGCGGCACCCTACTCGTAGTCGCGCATTCTGGCTTACGCGTGAGGTCGGTTTAGCGGGAGATTCCTTCGGGCGCTTCTTGCTCAGGGCAGGCTCTTCACTCCGCCTGGGCGTTTCTTCGATGAAGCCGGGCTCCGTTCAGGATGACGCCTAAGAAAGATTTGAAACCACGACTACCGTTCGCTGGCGCGCAGATCGCGAAGTTCGGCTTGAAGTTTCTTTTGATCTTTTTGAGTATGCGACGCGGCCTGATGCAGAGTTGGGTTTTCGTAATAGGCGAGAATGTTTTCACGCAATCCGGGCCTGACTTGTTTGAACTGACTCGCCGTCAGATTGTTGAGGAGGCGAGCGTAGGTTTGATCGGAAAGCGCGTACTCGCCGCGGCTAGTTTCGTGGCCGGTGTCGCAGTCTTTGTCTGAGAGTTGCAGGTTCCCCTGCGCGGTCTCCTTGAGAAAAGCGCTGTAGCTGCGCACGGTGTCGTCGATGCTTTTCACGAAGAGATCTTCGGCCGGTTGCGGAGGAATTTTGAAGTTGAGTGCGCTGAACGGTCCGATTTTCGGAATGATTTTCAAAATGAGAGCAAGAAATCTGCCGCCTATGCCGGGACGGCGATAACTGCTTCCCCATTCTTTTTCGTACGAGGCGCGAGAAAGATAATAGAGATATTTTTGTTTGGCGGCGCTGGGCGTGTTCTTGACGATTTCTTTCTTGCGGGCGAGCAGCGCGACGCGGGTCATCTCGGGGATCACTACGCTGACGGCACGGCGGAAGGTTCCAATGGCGAGGTCTTCGTTGCGAATCACGTCGTTGAAATTGATGCCGTAGACCTTGGGGAATACGCGCTCCAGCAGGCTTTGCGAAATTTCGAAGCCGATGAAATCGTGGAAGGCGTCGGAGGTGTAGTGATTCTTGGCCACCTCGGTCACGTCGAAGCCGAATTCGGCGCGAATGTGGGAGCGGGGCGAATCTTCGTAGGTCACGATATCGCCGTATTTCTTGCGCAGCTTGGGAAATTCCATGGCAACGGCTTGATTGACTGCGGGATGGCCGGCGTTATCGGCGGCGTAGTGCGCGAGGGCACCGAGCGCGAAGGCATATTCGTTGGCTGTTTCGGCTTCGTGAATGAGCGTGGCGACGAAATCTCCGGTGCGCACGTAGTGCGTGAGGTCGCTGAAATATTTATTGCCGAAGGGGTAGTAGCCCATATCCTGCACGAGCGATCCGCCATAGGCGTAGGCGTGGCCTTCTTTCAATTCCTGATCGGAGAGGCCGGGGAAGCGCGCTTTCAGCATGGGTTGAATGCAGCTATCCCAGAGCAGATCGACAATCTGCTCGTGGGTGAGAACGGAGTAGGCCCTGCTGCTGGGGACTAATAAGACAGCGACGCTCAAGAGCAGGAACGGGCACAGCAGAGATTTCCGTAATATGCGAAGCGGTTGCAGCCCAAGTTTCAGAATCTTTTCCTCCTGCACTTCCCTTTGCACTTTTCTCTGCACTCCCCTGCGGATAGACGAAACAAGCTGTCGCAAAGAATTAGTCCGCGGTAATGCTGCCCCGAGTGCCGTCGAATTGGATGCCGCTGGCGAGCTTGCCGTTGGCGGGTCAATGGCTTGCATTGCGTCTATGGGCCCAGGATGCGGAGCAGAGCACGGGAGATGTCGTTACCAGGAACACCTAAGTAACTTTCTTGGTTTCCAAACGGCATCTAGACTTTTTCATTATGGATGTTCAGCAGTCATCGACCTTGAAGCCGGAAGAACAAATGTATGCCGGCGCGCCCGATGCGGCCCGTTCGACGCAACCGGTGAAATTTCCTCAATTGTTTGCCGTTGCCCTTGGCGTGTTGGGCGCGGTTCTGGTAGCAGGAATTGGAAGCGCGCACAATGCCCCATCGAATCCGATGAGGACAGAAGCGGCGCAGGCAAATTTCGATTCGTCTTCAGCTTCATCTTCATCAAGCACTGCATCGACTCCTTCTTCATCGTCTGCGGGCCCGTTGACAAGTACGGATGCGCAACAACTGGATGGGATGAAGCCGCAGAAGCAGGCGGAGAATTTGCTGGAGCTGGCCATTGGTGAGTCGGATGGGGCAGTCGAGCAGATTTCGTCGCGCGTGGATCGATGGCAGGGACGGTTGAAATGGAGTCCGCAGATTGCGACGTTGACGACTACCGCGCTGAACTCGAACGATCTGCGCGTGCGCGAATCGGGCGTCGAGATTGAACTTGCGGCGTATGGATTGGGCAAGGACTCTGCGAGCCTCGACTATTTACTGAAGACGGCGCAGTCGAAGGATCACGCCAAAAAAGTGTGGGCACTATGGGCGCTCGGATTACTCGGCAATCGCGGCGTCGCAAGTGAGCAGGTGGTGCAGGTGTTGACGGCTCACCTGAAAGATTCCGACGAAGAGTCTCGATTGTGGGCGGTGGAAGGTCTGGCGCTGGTGGGGACGAGCCAAACGATCGAGCCGCTGCTGAAGACGATGCATGACGACGCTTCACCGCGCGTGCGCGAGGGAGCGGCGTGCGGACTGGCGCGGTCGGGCACTCTGACGCAAGACCAGCGGATGGCCGCGGTGCCACAATTGCTGAAATATACGGACGATCCCTCGCTCGATGCGAAGACGCATGCGTGGGCTTTCCAGGCGCTGGGAGAGATCACTCACGAGAGGCTGCCGAATAATACGGCGGCGTGGCGGGAGTGGTATGGAGAAGCTGTTGGCCGGTAGTGGTTTGTCGTTAGTCGTCGGTCGTTGGCTGATCAATCTGCGTGCTGAGCGCCTGGTACGCGATACTCAGAAACATCCTGTGGTTCACTCGCACCGATAATCCCTCTCGACTGCATTGCCGGTTGATGACGACGTAAGGTCCTTCGCGGCGGCTTTGCCCCCGCTCAGGATGACATTCACCATTGTTCTCGCCGCAACTATTGTTCTCGCGGCATTCACTCTGACATTTTGGCTACGTGGACGTCGAAGCCGGTTTTTGGCAGCAGCGACGTCAGAGAAAATGCCTTGAAGCCGTCGCCACTGGCTTCGGTGTGGCGATAGATGCCGGGCTCATTCTCGATGGTCTCGTGGCGACCTTCCATGTCTTCGAGAAATAATTGGGCGCGGGTCACGGGGACTTCAACTTCTTTGGCGCGCATGACGACGGCCTCGGATGCATACGAGCGCACCAGCTTGGGCCAATATTTTTCCAGCAGATCCGTGCTGGCAAAAACATCGGCCCAGATGATGCGCCCGTTCACCGCGACCACCACTCCAACCGCATGACGATCGCGCAGCTGCCCGATGAGGCTTTGGTAGTTGGCTTCAAGCGGCTTGGCTACGGCGTCGACCTGCTTCTGTACCTCTTCGTTTTCCATCATTTTGGCGTAGGAACTTGTGCGCTGAATTTCTTCGACGGTGGCAGATGGAACGGCGGGCGGCACTGTTCCATTTACTTCAACTGTCGTTGCAGATTGCGCCATAGACAGATTGCTGACGACATCCGCGTTTTGTTTGCGGACGGCGGCCCAGACTTCGTTTTGATCTTTGTCTGCCATGGCTTTGGCGCGGACGGAGGGCTGCGCCATAAGCGTGCCCATCGCGACAGCACCTGCGTTCCCATGCATCGGCCCGCCGACGCTGGCGTAAGTGGCTCCGGAGGTGTTGAAGTTCTGGCTGGTCTGAACCCAGCGCCCGGGCTCGACGCAGAATACGCTGAGGTCGATGGGATCGCTTTCGGCGGGAACGATGCGGTCTTTGCCGATGACGCGATCCTGCTTGCCCCCGGTAACGATTTCACCGGCGAGCAGCAGTAAAGGACGTTTGGAGTTATTGATGAGCACGAGGCGGTTCACCTGCGCGCCATCGTGTTGAATAACGGGTGCGGAGTGACGGCGAATCAGTCCCTGCACGCCGCCCGCTTCGGTAACGATCACTTCGCCGGAGCGCAGGCCTTCATCGAGCGTGAGGAACTCGCCGGTTGGATAATTCTTGTTTGCGACCACGGGAAAGATGGTCAGGTTCCCGTGGCGAATTGGATCGAGCGTTTTGTATCCGGAAGATGAACCGACTTCTCCGGCCCGCGCCGGGCGCTGTCCGACTACGAGCAGACCCGCCACAATCACTGCCACTACAGCCGACACGAAAGACTTTGGATTCATAGGCTCCTCCCCGACTGCGCGGACGGACGCGCCCCGTCCCAGTGAGGCAATCGGGTGCGCGGAGTTCCCGGCTCGCGGGCATCTTTATCTGGCGTCGTCCACTGCGACGCGGTGCTCGCGTAGCGCGAAACTCGCGGCCCGGCTGGGGCGCGCCGTCCATCTCTGTTCGGGAAGGGAACGAAAATAAATGCGCGGCTTGCGGCGAAAATTCATACACCGCGCGTCTAATAAGTTGGTAGCATCGGGAGAGATGTTGCTGTTTTCCGGGTTGGAACAGTATCGAAGCGCAGTATTGAAGAGCGCATCCCCTTAGAACTTCACGACCGCAGAATGAGCGCGCCCAAGCCAACTTCCGCCGTGCACTCGATAGTCGAGAGTCTGCTCAGCGAACTCCACGCGAAAAGCGAGTGCGGAAAAATTGGATTAGCCCGCGATAATTTCGCAACCATTCTGTGTGAAGTCGCGGCCAAGCACACGAGCGCTGCAACTACAGAGCAGGAGATCCGTACATTTTTGTTAAGCCTGCGCGTCGACGAATTGGCGCTGGCGCGCGCGTGCGCCGCTGGCAGCAACTCCGCGTGGGAAATTTTTCTGACGCGCTACCGGGAGAAGCTGTATCTCTCGGCGCTGCGCGTGGCGCGCGAGGATTCGGCAGCGCGAGAGCTGGCAGACACGCTCTATGCCGATCTTTATGGAACGAACACGCGGGACGGACAGCGAGTGTCAAAGCTGGCATCGTATACCGGGCGGGGATCGCTCGAGGGCTGGCTGCGGACGGTGCTGGCGCAGGAATATGTAAACCGGTACCGGCGCACCAAGCGGCTGGTGAGTCTCGATGAAGAGTGCGAAGACGGCGTGCAGTTTCGCGCGCCCGAGGCGGAGGCGGTTCCGGCCGATGGGTACGGCGACCGGCGTTTGGCGGAAGCGACCGATGAAGCAATTCGTGTTCTTTCGAGCGAAGATCGCATGGTATTGAGCGCCTATTATCTCGACGGGCGCACGCTGGCTGAGATCGCACGCATGCTGGGAGTGCACGAGTCCACCATCAGCCGCAAACTCGACAAACTGGCGAAAGGGCTGCGCAAACAGATCGTTAGCGGGCTGGCGCGGCGGGGGATGTCACGTCGGCAAGCAGAAGAGGCCCTGGAGGTGGATGTACGGGATTTGCAGGTAGATATTCGGCGCAGCCTGACGCAAGAATCTGCACCTGGGGCGTTCTCTGAAAAGAGAGTGGAGGCTCGGGCGCGGGAAGGCTCGGGATAGGCTTTTGCAGGAACGACTTGGCGGACAAAAGGCGGGCGGCACGAAATCTGTGATGGAAAAAGTACCTCAAATCGTGAGCGAGCGGCTGCGGACGGCGGCCCAGACGAACCATGCTGCGGCGGCGGATCATCTGGATGCGGATGTGTTGACCGCGTTTGCCGAGAAGTCCTTGCCTGAGGCCGAACGGACGCCGGTAATGGATCATCTGGCGCGTTGCGGCGATTGCCGCGATGTGCTGGCGCTTGCCTTGCCGGCAAGCGAGAGTCTGGAGCCGATGGCCGAGCCTTCCCGCGCTTCGTTTTCTCACAGCTCGGTTTCTCGCAGCTCCTGGTTTTCGTGGCCGGTTCTGCGTTGGGGATTTGCTGCTGCCGGACTGGCTGTAATTGCCACGTTTGGAGTGATGCAATATCAACGGAGCTCGCGGCCAGAAACGGAATCGATGGCAAAAGCCGCCGGGCCGAATGCGCCGGCGGCGCAGGCGTCGAATGTTGCCGGCCCAGGAGCATTATCAAGTCCCACGGCGACGACTCCGGTTTCGAAACGGCGGGCTGCGGAGCTTTCTGCTGGGAATCGGCGAAAAAAGGCAGTCGATGTTCCGGCACCGCAAGTTGCTGGATCTCAATCTCAGATCGGCGAACCGTCGATGGCGTCATCCGAGACCGCACCCAGGGGAATGGTTCGCAGGGTGCCGACTCCGCGGGCGGCGCTGCCCGGCGGGAACATGGGGGGAACAACCGCTTCAGGGACGACGACGGCCAATGCTGCATTTGGGCCGAAGATGCCGGCGCAATGGCAACAGAATGCGGCAAATAACGTAAACGGAATGTCGTCGCAGACTGCGCTGCAGAATGCAGGCTCCGCAGCGACGGATAAAACCGCGCTGGTGAGCGGAGCTGCTCAGACCGTGGAAGTGAGTGGCAGTGTGGGTGGCCCTGAGTCCAGTGAAGAAAGCAAAAATCTGCAACTGCTGGCTGCGAATGACGCTGCACCGAAGGTAGATGACAAAGATGTGGAGTCTCTGCGTAAGGCCAAGCCCGCGCAGGAGGGACAAAATCAACCCGAAGGGAACACGGTCAGCCGTAGCGTGGGAGGGTCTCTTTATGCCGCAGCGGTTATGCCGAAATGGATGATCAGTCCGACAGGTCGACTGCAGCGGTCCATCGATCGTGGAAACACATGGCAGGATGTAGATGTGACAGTGAGTTCCGGTACAACGGCGGCGTATGGGTTCACAGCTGCGCCTGTATCGGCGAAGCAGGCGGCGAAATCTCCCGCGCCCGTATTTCGCACAGTTACGGCTAACGGCGCGGAGGTTTGGGCGGGTGGTACGGTCGGTATGCTTTATCACTCGACAGACGGCATCCACTGGACGCGAGTTGTGCCGATGGCAAATGGGAACGCGCTCACGGAAGATATTGTGCGAGTGGAATTCTCGGATGCGCAGCACGGATTGGTTACGACTACTTCGGCGACGTGGACTACGGCTGACGGCGGGCAGAGCTGGCGGAAGCCGTAGGCTGCCTGGTTTCTCCCATCCCTCATTTCTCCCAATATCTCTAACTCTTTATTTCTGTGGGATTTGTGCGTTACCAAAGTGACGTTTACAGGAGATGAAGAGAAATCTAATATCCGAATCGTGGTTGGCAGTTCTGGGGGAGGGCTGCCGAGGCGTCCTAGACTGAAAGGTCGAGGGCGCTTTTTCTTTTTGGTCTACAAAGGCTTTGATGGCAGGGACAGGTATTCTTCGTCGATGTAGCGTGGGCCAATTTTGAGAGCGCGGGGCTCGCGGCCGAAGGATTCGAAGCCGAGGGAACGGTATAGAGCAATGGCGGCGGTTTGCGTCGCGGTGACCGAGATCATGATCTGCTCGATGCCTTCGATTTCAGAGCTGCGCGCTAGAACTGCCTCGAGTAATTTCCGCCCGAGACCCTGGCCGCGTTTCGCCGTCGTTACGTAGACGCCCCAGATGCGACCTTTATGCCGGCTCTTCGCGCCCGTCTCCCGAACAAAGCCCGCCATACCTGACAAGCGACCGTCGTCGAATGCGCCGACAATAAAGAATTCAGACGAATCGGCGCGGAGGCGATTGCGGACATCCTCCATCTTGAGCGATTGAGGATCGTCGGCGGAGGAGCTGAAGGCTTCGGGGTCGCAGGTCAGCGATTCCTGGCGCAGACGCCACCACTCAGGCGCGTCATCGGGAGTGAGGAGACGGATCTGCATTGCTTAGTCGGGCTTCGCGGCCCCTTCTTTTGCTGATCTTTCTTTTGCTGATCTTTCTTTGTCCGATCTTTCTTTGCCGGACCCAGCTTTCGCTGATTCATTCTTCGCTAACTCAGCCTTTGCCGATCCAGCACTCGTGGACCCATCCTGAGTGGCGCGGCAGACGGCACAATATCCGCCCATTTCGAGGCGCGAGATGATAACGCGGAAGCGGCAATCCTGCTCGACCTGCTGCTTGAGCTTTTCGAATCCGTCGCTCACGAACTCGGTGATCTTTCCGCAGCGCAGGCAGGCCATGTGGATGTGATCGCGGCCGAGCTTGCGTTCGTAATAGTGGCCTTCGCCGTTGATGTGCATGAGATCGAGTTCGTCGATGAGGCCCTGGCGTTTCAGCAGGCGCAGGGTGCGGTAGACGGTGCTGCGGTCGACGCTGGCATCGATTTTCTGCGCCTTGCGCAGAATCTGGCTGGCATCAAGATGCTTGCTGGCGGTTTCCATGACGCTGAGAATGGCGCGGCGCTGGGCGGTCATGCGGATTCCCCGCTCGGCGAAATGGGCCTGTAAGCGGCCCGGCACTTCAGTTTGCGGCAGTGGCATAGTGGTGTTTCCTGTCGTCTTCTGACCTTGACAAGCTTTCAACGGTGGCAAGTTGTCGCAATGGCGATGCGACGAAATCTCTGGCCGGAGCTTGACGGAGTTGGCGCGTATCCGGCAGCATAAGAAGTGCTTACCTAGTTGCGACCGGGTCGCAACTAATTACTGGAGCCCCTGCCCTGTAATTCCTGGTTTGGCTGCTTGGGACTGTTCCTGGTGATTGAGAGTCTTTAGCAAGTGTTGCGACTGAGTCGCATATTTTCCAGATGCGACTGGGTTGCAACTAGAGAATTATACCTGAAATCGTATTTTGAAAACATCTTTAGAAACCATCTTTAGGAACCAAGGGAAGATTCACGATGAAGCGTCGGGGACTCGCGATATCGAGCATTTTAATCTGGCTTTTTCTTGCTGCATTTTGCCCTTCGTCAGTATTGGCCTCGCCCGGTATCGGCGGAAGTATCGCAGGGACGGTAAAGGATTCGACGGGCGCAGTCGTCGTGCACGCTTCCGTGGTGGCCACGAACAGCGAAACGGGCGTACGCACCACCGCGGGTACGGATGACCGCGGCGCGTATACATTTCCGGTTCTCACGGTCGGACGTTATGCGCTGGAGATTACTCAGGCGGGGTTCAAGCCGTATCGCCGAACCGGGATCACGATCGACACCGATAGCGCGCTGACCATCGACGTAGTGCTGGCGCCCGGACAGATCACCGACACGGTGACGGTTACCGATGATGCAGTGCATGCGGAGACGGTCAGTTCGCAGATGGGCGAGGTGATCAGCGGAAAACAGATGACGATGGTGCCGCTGGATGGGCGCAGTTATACCGATCTGCTCAGCCTGCAGCCAGGAGTTGCGCCGGCGACTTCGATCACATCGAACACGGTGCAGGATGTGGGAGCCAGCGCTTTGTCGCCGTCGGGCGATTTGAATCCGGGAACGGTTTCGATTAACGGCCAGCGCGAATTTGCCAATGCTTTCATGGTGAATGGCAGCGACGTGGAAGAAGACGTCAACATGGGAACGGCGATTATTCCCAATCTCGATTCGATCGCGGAATTCCGGATTCTTACCAATAATTTTGACGCCCAGTATGGTGAATTCAGCGGTGGGCAGATCAACGTCATCACTAAGTCCGGGAGTAATGAGTTCCACGGCAATGTGTTCGAGTTTCTGCGCAACACGGATCTGGATGCACGGAATTATTTTTCTCCCACGCGCGGCGCATTCATTCAGAATCAGTTCGGCGGAACGTTCGGCGGACCGATCCAGCGCAACAAGATATTTTTCTTCGCGGACTATCAGGGAACGCGGCAGAAGCTAGGAGTCGATACGGGACTGATTCCCGTGCCCACAAATGCGGAACGCATGGGAGATTTTTCCGATCCGAGCCTTTCGAGTTCTTTCTATACGACACAGATCGTGAACAACCAACCGGTGATTGTGCCGTTTACGGTGAATGGTCCGGGATGGGCGAGTACGCTCTCCAATAGCCTTGGTTACACAGTCACGGCGGGTGAGCCGTACTACTTCCCAGGCTGCACGACGAATAACTATTCCGCGGGCAGCACGAATGCCTGCGTGCTGCCCACACTGCAGATTCCTTCGACGGCGTGGTCGGCTCCGGCCACCAATCTGCTGCAATACGTTCCCGCGCCAAACGTAGCTGGGTCAAATAATGGCGTGAGCAACTTTGCCACGTCGTCATTCAATCAATTGCTGCGCGACGATAAAGGTTCCTACCGGCTGGATGCGAACAGCCGGTGGGGGCAACTCTCCGGCTATTATTTTGTCGATGATTTCTCGCAGGACAATCCTTATCCGGTGGCGCAGGGCGGCGCTAACGTGCCGGGATTTAACGCGCAGAACATTGGACGGGCGCAACTGATTGGCTTGAGCGATTTGAAAACGCTGCACGAGAATGCGGTGAATGAATTTCATCTCAGCTTCCTGCGCGACCGCACGATACTGGGCATACCGGAGGGCGGACTGGGCGTGAGTCTGGCGTCGCAGGGGTTTGTCGTGCCGACGGGGCAGACGAACGCGGGTGATCCCAGCATTGTGGCGCTCTCGCCGCAGACGGTGGGAGTGGAGAATGTGGTCTTCAACAATTTCTCGATCGGAACCGCGACCAATGAATTGCGGCAGATCAACAACACTTATCAAGCGCTGGATAATTTTTCTCGAGTGGTGAGAAATCACACATTCAAGACCGGAGTTGAATTTCATTACGATCAGGTCAACACGCATCCGATCGCGCAGTTCAATGGAAATTTTCTTTTCTCGGGGAGCGAGACGGGACTCGATTTCGCCGATTTCTTATTGGGCATTCCCAGCCAGTACAACCAGAGCCAGCTCAATCCGTTTTACGGACGGAACAAATATTTCAGCATTTACGGACAGGACAGCTGGCATCTGAAGCCGAATTTCACTTTGAATTACGGCGTGCGCTGGGACCGGATTGAGCCCTGGTATGAAAAGTACAACCAGATTTCGACTTTCGAACCGGGGAAACAATCGGTGGTATTTCCCGGCGCTCCGGCGGGAATTCGCTATCCTACAGACCCTGGAGTTGGGCGGACGCTGGCGCCGCCGGGAAATGAATTCGCTCCGCGCATTGGTTTCGCTTACTCGCCGAATGCCGATCCTGATTCGGTTTTCGGGAAAATTGTCGGCGGTCCGGGCAAGACCAGCATCCGGGCCGGCTTTGGCATGTTCTATACGGCGATCGAAGCGCTGAGCATCGGCGTGCTGGCGGCGAATGCTCCGTATGGAACGACGTACAGCAGTCCCGCACCGCCGTTGTTTAGCGACCCTTTTATTACGGCTTCGAGCGGACAGAATCTTGGGCAGTATTTTCCGGTCACGTTCGCACCACTCAACTCGACGGCGACGCATCCTGACAACAATATTGATTGGTCCCAATATGTGCCGATCAGCGGCATACCGGGGTATCCGGTAACGAATCGAATTCCTTATACCGAGGAATACCAGCTTTCTTTGGAGCGGGAAGTTGCCACCAATACGCTGTTGAGCGTCAGCTATGTCGGGACGCAGGCGCATCGACTGCTGGTGCTGGTGGAGGCGAATCCGGGCGATCCGGGACTTTGCCTGAGCCTGAGCCAGGTGAGTGAAGTCGCGGCCGGATCGCCGACGTGCGGGCCGTTTGGCGAGAGCAACGTGTTTACCACCGCCGCTGGGCAGACGATCAATGGAACGCGCGCGCCGCTGGGGTCAAATTTCGGCAGCAACGCGGATCAGTCTTCGATTGGAAATTCGAACTACAACGCGCTGGAGGTCAGCCTGCGGCACGCGAGTAAGAGCCTGCAAGTATTTGCCGGCTATACCTACAGCAAGTCGATTGACCAGTCGTCGAGTCTGGGAGAGGAAGTGAACCCGATCGATCCGGCGTTGAGCCGGGCGCTTTCGGCGTTCGACATCCGGCACAATTTTGTTGTCAGCTACAACTATGTGCTTCCTTTCGAAAGCCTGTTGCACCCGAGCAATCGCTGGACGAGCGGATGGGAACTTTCCGGAATCGCGCACTTCGCCAGCGGATTTCCAGTCACGCTGCTGAATTACGGCGACAATTCCCTGATCGGCGCCGAACCGAACGGGATCAATAATTTTGGCGTGGATGAGCCGCAGTTCACGCCGGGGCCGCTGCAGCTGAATAAAAATCCGCGAAACGGACTGCCATTTTTCAACACGAACCTGTTCAGTTTGCAGCCGCTGGGTACGCCGGGAAATGCTCCGCGAAGATTCTTCTCCGGGCCGGGCCTGGACAACTACGATATGGCTCTTCTGAAAAACCTGTCTCTGACGGAATCCAAGGCACTGCAGTTCCGCATGGAGGCGTTCAACGTCTTCAATCATGCCCAGTTTTATGGTCCAGCGGCGGTGGATGGGAACATCAATGGAAGCACGTTTGGGCAGGTGGTGAATGCGGCTCCGCCACGGGTGCTGCAATTTGCCCTGAAGTTGTCCTTTTAGGCCGAAAGGGGATGCAGGTAAGTCTTTCTATCCCTTCAAAGGATGGGCAGGCCATTGTCCCTTAGATTGGGCGTCCAGACCCTATTTGCGACTTTCCCGGCGCATCCGGCATCGAATCTGCAGTGTTAGAATAATGAGTTGGGCTCCCGTAGGGGAAGCACTCATATCAGACGCCGGGGCAAGTTTTGAAATGTTTCAAACGGCCGCCCGGCGCTTATTACGAGGAGAGCGAAAATGGCAGGCAATGGGATCGTCGAAGTAACAGATGCGAACTTCGACCAGGATGTACTGAAGTCGGATAAGCCGGTACTGGTGGATTTTTGGGCGACGTGGTGCGGACCTTGCCGCGCGATCGCCCCCATCGTGGAAGAGCTGGCCACCGAATATCAGGGCAAGATCAAGATCGGGAAGATGGATGTCGACGCGAACAGCGCGACTCCGATGCGGTATAAAGTGACCGGCATTCCGACGCTGCTGGTTTTCAAGGGCGGACAGGTCGTCGAGCAGTTCGTCGGCTACAAACCGAAGGATGTGCTGACGCAGGCCCTGAACAAGCACGTTGGGTAAGGCAGTACCTAGTATCGAGTACCGAGGGATTTAAGAAACGCCTGGGTGTATTCCGGGCGTTTTTATTTGTTCAGGCTGCGAGAGCCGCAGATCCGCAATCCGGCCTAATACTTCAATACTTCCTTAGCACGCCGATGACGCGGCCCTGGACATCGACGGATGCGGCCGGAACGATGATGGGCTTCATGGCTGCATTGGAGGGCTGAAGGCGGATGTTTTCGCCTTCGCGATAGAGGCGTTTGAGCGTAGCGTCGGTTCGATCGACTAAAGCGACGACGATGTCGCCGTTGTGGGCGGTGCGGGTTTTTTCAACCAGCACGTAGTCGCCATTCACAATGTGCTCATCCTGCATGGATTCGCCGCGCACTTCGAGTACGAACACTTCTTTAGAGCGCACGAAATCGGCGAGAGAAATGGTCTCGGGGTTCTCGATGGCTTCGATGGGCGAACCGGCTGCGATGCGGCCAACCAGCGGCAAAACCACGGCAGTGTTTACGCTCATGGCCTGCTTGAGCCGTCCCTTGGGCGGAAGCAGGTCGATGGAGCGGCTGCGATTGTAGTCGCGCGTGAGCAATCCTTTTTTTTCGAGGTTGGTGACGTGCTTGTGGACGGTCGCCAACGAGGACAGTTCCAGTCCCTTGCCGATTTCTTCGAACGACGGAGAATATCCGTTCTCCGCCACGAACCGTGAAATGAAGTCGTATACTTCCCGCTGCCTGCGCGTGATGGCCATGCGCTTATTGTAGGCGAATATAAAGCGAAGTCAAGCTGACAAGCGAGGAACGGACGTTCTTATTTTATTTTTGGATTCCCGCTTATACTTTTGCGAAGAGCAAAGAGCAAACTGCATGGATAATCCACACATGGCTCGCGCCATTCAACTCTCGATTGACAATGTTCGCTCCGGCGGCGGACCTTTTGGCGCGGTCATTGTGAAGAATGGCGGGATCATTGCCGAGGGAGTAAATCGGGTCACCGCGACCAGCGATCCGACGGCGCATGCGGAGGTGGTGGCGATCCGCGCCGCCTGCGCCAAGCTTGGCGTCTTCGAACTGAACGACTGCGAAATCTATACGTCGTGCGAACCTTGTCCGATGTGCCTGGGTGCGATTTATTGGGCGCGATTGGCCCGGATTTATTTTGCGAATGTGGCTGCGGATGCGGCGGAATTTGGATTTGATGATTCGTTCATCTATCGCGAGCTGCGACTTGAGCTGGGGCAGCGATCGATTCCGACTACGCAGATGATGCGCGAGCAGGCGCTCGCGGCATTCCGCGCGTGGCAGGAAAAATCGAACAAGATTCCGTACTAATCTGCGTGGTATTCCATTCCTGCTAACACTCCGCGCATGTAGGCAAAGCTGCTGATCACGCCGGGCATCGGATCGTCGGGGTGAACTTCGTATTCGAGGTCGACGAAACCGTTGTAGTTGACCGCGATAAGAGCCTCGAAGATTTTCTTGATGGGCATCTTGCCGTCGCCGACGGCAACCTGGCTTTCTTTGTCGGTAAAGCTGGTCAGGTCTTTGATGTGCATGTTGAAGAGCCGGGGGCCGGCTGCGTGGATCGCTTGAACCACGTCCGTACCGGCGCGGGCGGTGTGGCCCACATCGATGCAGCATCCCAGGCGCGGGTCCATGTTCTTGACGGCTTTCAGCACGTCGAGAGGTGAGGCCCACATTTTGTCTTCGGGGCCGTGATTGTGGATCGCGATGCGCATGTCATATTCCCGCGCGAATTTTTCGAGGCGCGGTAGAGTTTGTGGCGTGGGATCTCCGGCCACGAGGACGGAGAGGCCTGCGCGCTTCGCATATTCGAATTTCGGGCGCATGTCGGCGTCTTCATCTTTGCCGAAATAGATGACGCCCGCGGCATGAAGCTTGATACCGGCTGCCTTGTAGTCATCGAGGGCAGTGCGCTCCTGCTGCTCATCCGTCGGAAGATGATCTTTGACGTCTTTCGCATTGAGGGCGGAGACGTTCAACTGCTTCATGAAGGCGATCATCTTCGCGCGCTCGAAGTTGCGGAAGGTGTAGCTGGCGAGGCCGAGGTGGATTGTCGGAACCTGATCTTTGGATTGCGGCTTCGCCAGCGCAGTGGCAGCTTCTCCGGGAATCGCCAATGCTGTTGCGCTCAGAGCACTGGAGCGAACGAAATCACGCCGAGAGAGTGTGGTCTTCATGTCTGTCGCCTTAGTTTCTAGTTCTAAAGTTTCGGTTCCCAGCCTTTTTCGTATTCACGATCGCACAACTTCATGGCTTCGGTGTCATTTTGAATCTTTCCATCTTTGGAGTCGAGAGTTAGCTTGCGGTTCACTTCCCATGCAATGTTCGAGAGCTGGAGCATGGTGACGGCGACGTTGCCTTCGGCAACTGGCGCATTAAGCTTTTCGCCTTTGCGGACTGCGGCGATGAAGTTGGCGAAATGCGCGTCGGTCATGGAATCGCTGCCGATCAGATCGAGGGATGAGGTCTGGCTGCCCGCCTTGAATTCACTGGACCTTTTCCCTTTCAAATCGTAAATCTCGTAGCCGTCGCGATCGATCAGAACGGTTCCGTTGGTGCCGGAGATTGTCGAGCCGCGATCGCGGCCGTAATACTTCATGCCCTGGCAACTGTTGCCGTCCCACGAAATCATCGCGTCGTCATATTCGAAGTTGGTGACGAGCGTGTCGTAGAACTGCCAATCATCTTTGAAATGATATCGGCCACCGGAAGCGGTGACGCGCTTCGGAAAGTCGACGCCCAGCGCCCAACGGCAAACGTCGACTTCGTGGGTGCCATTGTTCAGCGATTCGCCGGTGCCCCACATTTTGAACCAGTGCCAGTTGTAGGGCTGCACGTTGTCTTTATACGCGCGGCGCGGCGCGGGCCCCTGCCAAAGATCCCAGTCGAGTTGCGGCGGGACGGGCGCTTCTTTGCCGACGCCGATCGACTTGCGTACATTGGCATACCACGCCTTCGCCAGGTACGGCCTGCCGATCAGGCCTCCGCGAATTTTTTCGATGGCTTCGATGGTGTGAGGCGAAGAGCGTTGCTGATTCCCCATCTGCACGAGCTTCTGATATTTCTGCTGCGCCGCGACCAGCATCGCGCCTTCGGCAGGATTGTGGCTGCAGGGCTTTTCCACGTAGACGTGTTTGTCCGCTTGTAACCCCGCGATTGCCATGGGCGCGTGCCAGTGATCGGGGGTGGCGATGGTGATGGCATCGACATCTTTCGCTTCGAGAACTTTGCGGAAGTCCTTCTCGGCAACAGGAGCTTCGCCCATGTGGCTTTCCGCCTTGCCGGCAAACTTTTGCAGGATGTTACTCTCCACGTCGCAGACGTGTGAAATGCGAACCTCTTTGCGGCTGGCTTTCAGCGCTGCCAGGTGAGCATAGGCGCGGCCATTGAGACCGATAACGGCGAAATTCACACGCTCGTTGGAGCCGAGGATTCGAGCGTAGCTGCGCGCCGTGGTTGCCAAGGCAAGGCCGGTCGTGCTGACGGCCAGAGTGTCAATAAATTTGCGCCGCGTGATCGCCATTTCGTCCGCTCCTTGTTGCCGCTGAAATCACATTGCCACTGCGTGTATTCTGAACTTTAACGCATGAGCCTGTATTGCGCCTACGGTGGAGCGGACGCGGAGATTTCTCCCGAGCTACTGCACGATTTTTTTGTGGAGAGTCTGGCAAAGTTGGGTGAGCGGAAACGCGTGCTGGTTGTACCGCCGGACCAGAGCCGAATCCACTCGCGGGCTGGTGAGTTGACTCGGCATGCATGGGAATATTACGCGGACCGGTTGCAAGCTATTTTGCCTGCGCTCGGTACGCACGCGCCCATGGGGCCTGAACAACTCACGCGCATGTTTGGCGCGGTGCCGCAGGGTTTATTTCGCGTCCACAACTGGCGTACCGACGTGGAGACTCTAGGCGAAGTTCCGGCGGAGTACATTCGCGAGCAATCTGAGGGCAAGCTGAACTATGCGTGGCCGGCGCAGGTGAACCGCCTGATTGCGCACGGAGGATTTGATCTGATTCTCTCCATTGGCCAGGTGGTGCCGCATGAGGTCATCGGAATGGCCAACTACAACAAAAATATTCTTGTGGGCACGGGAGGCCGCGACGGGATCAACCGCAGCCATTATTTGGGCGCGGTCTATGGAATGGAACGCATTATGGGGCGCGCGGAAAATCCGGTGCGAAACGTGCTCAACTACGCGGCGGATCGTTTTCTCCGCCATCTGCCGATTGTTTATGTGCTCACCGTGATCGGACGCACGAGCGATGACCGACTGGTGATGCGCGGGCTGTTTGTGGGCGACGATGCGGAATGCTTTCGTCGCGCTGCGGAGTTAAGCGTGCAAGTGAATTTTGAAGTTCTTGACGAGCCGATCGGCAAGGCGCTCGTCTATCTCGATCCGCATGAGTTTCACAGCACATGGCTGGGTAATAAAGCGATCTATCGGACGCGCATGGCGCTGGCTGACGCAGCGGAACTGATTATTCTTGCGCCCGGCGTGAAGAGTTTTGGCGAAGACGCCGCCATCGACGGACTGATTCGCAAATACGGATACCGCGGCACTCCTGCCACACTTTCGGCGGTGAGCGCGAATGCCGATCTGGCGAATGATTTAAGCGCGGCCGCGCATTTGATTCACGGATCATCCGAGGGCCGGTTCGGAATTCGCTGGTGTCCGGGGCATTTGAGCCAAGAGGAAATTGAGAGCGCAGGCTACGAGTATGGTGATTTGAAGACGATGCTGGCGCGATTCAATCCGCAGAAGCTACGCGAGGGTTATAACCGGATCGATGGTGAGGACTTTTTTTACATTAGCAATCCTGGACTGGGGTTGTGGGCGACGAGAGAAAGATTGGGCCCTCAGAACCTGCCGATAGATTAACTTTTTTCCTTTTCCGACCGGCTGCGAAATAACAAAACAGTGCTTCCGCATCAACCAGAGTGGAGAATTCCAGACTGGCAAACTTCCGAGGAGAAGCTTTGATATGCTTTCGCCTCGGAGAACTTCTATGCGCAGCTCTACTCGCCACCCGGCTTTTGTGTCGATTTTCCTGATTGTTGTTTCTGCTTTTGCTTTTTCTCAAAGTT
>Ga0209006_10000974_pt1 | contig 26427 bp, 25 predicted proteins | sample JacPin_JW_Ref_O2_FD_188567 | JGI IMG/M metagenome (GOLD analysis project Ga0209006, IMG submission 188567) | Forest soil microbial communities from Algoma, Ontario, Canada - Jack Pine, Ontario site 1_JW_Ref_O2 (SPAdes) (version 2) | ecosystem: Environmental > Terrestrial > Soil > Boreal...
CGCTGGGCGTCATCGTGTATCAGGAACAGGTGATGCAGATCGCGAACCGGCTCGCCGGATATTCTCTGGGCGACGCCGACCTGCTGCGCCGCGCCATGGGCAAGAAAAAACCGGAAGAGATGGCGCAGCAGCGCGAGCGGTTTGTTGCAGGAGCGACGCAGCGGAAGTATCCGGCGAAGAAGATTGAAAAGATCTTCGATTTGATGGCGCAGTTCGCGGGGTACGGGTTCAACAAGTCGCACTCGGCGGCGTACGCGCTGCTGGCGTATCACACGGCGTATTTAAAGACGCATTATCCCGTGGAGTTTATGGCGGCGCTGCTGACGTCGGTGACGGGATCGACGGACGATGTGGTGAAGTACATTAACGAATGCCGCGAGATGGGGATTGCGGTGGAAGCGCCGGATATCGGTGTCTCGGATGCGAACTTCACGCCGCATGGAGAGTCGATCCGCTTCGGGTTAGCGGCGGTGAAGAATGTCGGCGGCAATGCGATTGAATCGATTGTGGCGGCGCGGAAGAAGCTGGGCCGATTCAAATCGATTTTCGAGTTCTGTGAGAACGTCGACCTGCGGCTGCTTAATAAGCGCGTGCTGGAGTCGCTGATCAAGAGCGGCGCGATGGATTCGCTGGGACGGCGCGCGCAGTTAATGGCGGTGCTCGACAAGGCGATGGAGCAGGCGCAGAAGGCGCAGCGCGATGCGGAGTCCGGGCAGCACGGGCTGTTCGGCGTCTTCCAGCAGGATGAAGCGGCTACGCAGAATGACATCCTGCCGAACGTTCCCGACTGGGATGAGCACACGCGGCTGACAGCGGAGAAAGAAATTCTCGGCTTCTTCATCAGCGGCCATCCGATGGAGAGATACAAAGACAAGCTCGCCGACTTGCAGGCGTTGGGCACGGCCGATATTGCCGCGATGACGCGCTCGACGGGCAAGGACGAGACGATTGTCACGGCGGGCATCCTGACCAACGTGAAGGTCCTCAAGTCGAAGAAGGGCGATTTCTACGCGCAGGCTACGCTGGAGGATATGGCAGGCACGGTCGAGCTCATCGTGTTTCCTGAGGCGTACAAGAAAATCGGCGAGAAGGTGAAGCTGGAAGTTCCGGTGCTGGTGCGGGCGGGCGTGCGGATTGAGGAAGGCGCGAATCCGAAGATTACGGCCGCTGACATTCAACCGCTGGAAGAGGCGAAGGTGCCGTTGCCGCGAGCGATTCGCATTCGCGTGATTAGCGATGACAACGGAGGATTGGCCGCGGTGGACAGCCTGCATGCGCTGTTTGTGGAGCGCAAAGGCCAAGCCAAGGTGTTGTTTGACGTGGAACGGGCCGGGGATTTCATGGTGGTGATGGAGGCGGACGGCTATAATGTCGTTCCAGACCGCAATTTCATTGCGCGCGTGGAACAGCTTTGCGGGCGCGGCAGCGTGCGGATTATCAGCTGAGCGCGTAGGCTGACAAAGCGGCTACGTTCGGAATGACTCCAGACCGGAAAGTTTTTTAGAAATGGCAGCGACGGAAAAAATCCAGCAGGAACTCGAGCAGATCGAGCGCCAGGTCGCCGAGATTGAATCGGCGGGGAGCGATCCCGCGACGCGGCGGCAGCTCGAACTGCTGAAAGAGCGGATCGAAACCCTGCGGGTGGAAATGAGCGCGCCCGCCACGGCGTGGCAGATTACGGAGCTGGCGCGGCATCCGCAGCGGCCGCAGACGCTTGACTACATCGACCGCGTATTTACCGACTTCACCGAAATTCACGGCGACCGCGGCTTCGGCGACGATGCGGCGATCGTGTGCGGCATGGCGCGATTCCATGGTGAAGAAGTGCTCATCGTCGGGACGCAAAAGGGACGCGACATGAAGCAGCGCGTCTACCGTAACTTTGGCACCCCTCATCCCGAGGGATATCGCAAGGCGATTCGCGTGATGCAGGTTGCGGAGAAGTTTCGCCGACCGATTTTTACGCTGGTGGATACCGATGGCGCGTATCCCGGCATTCACGCCGAGGAGCGCGGGCAGGCCGAGGCGATTGCGTACAATTTGCGCGAGATGGCGCGGCTGGAAGTTCCGATCATCGCCACGGTGATTGGCGTCGGCGGCAGCGGGGGAGCGCTGGCAATCGCCGTCGCAGACCGCGTGCTGATGCTGGAGAACTCGATTTACTCCGTGATTTCGCCGGAGGGTTGCGCGGCAATTATGTGGCGCGACGCCTCGAAGAAGGAACTGGCGGCGGAGGCCATGCGAATCACGGCGAACGATTTGAAGGAGCTTGGCGTAATCGACGACATTGTTCCCGAACCTGAAGGCGGAGCGCATCGCGACCATGAAGCTGCCGCCAATTTGCTCGACGCCAATCTGCAGAAACAGCTGGCTGAGCTGAAAAAGATGTCTCCCACCGAATTGGTCGCATCCCGATACAACAAGTTCCGGCAAATGGCCCAGTTTTTCAAGGCGGACGCGTAGGGGTTCAGACTGGCGGCAGAAAAGCAGGTTCCTCACCGCCGCTTCGCGCCGGTTCGGAATGACAAATTTTTGTTGCTTGCCATGCCGGTTTCCAAGGTGGGTTCCTCTCCGCGACTGGCGGGCATTTTGCCGTCTTGACGTGCCGCCGCCCGCCGTATAATGAAAGGTTCATTCAAAGCATTCGCGCGGACGTAGATCATGTTCGCCGAAAACAAGGAAGGGGTTGGGATGGCCACTACGGATATCGTGCCCCAGGGTTCGTCTAAGGATGGATCCGGCGAATCGGGGCACAAGCGGATCGTCAACGACATGAGTATTCAGGTCGCAACGGTCAACGGCTCCGGTTCGCAAAGCTCAAACACAGTTCTTCTCCGCAGCATTTTCCAGATGGGCGTACCGGTTTCCGGCAAAAACATGTTCCCCTCGAACATCGCCGGATTGCCGACGTGGTACACGATTCGCGCCAATAAAAACGGCTACATCGGCCGCAAGAAGGAAATCGATTTCCTGGTGGCGATGAATCCGGAGACGGCGACGGAAGACACGATGTCGCTGGCGCCCGGCGCTTCGGTTTTGTACGACGAACCGCTGGCGCTGCACAAGCTGCGCAACGATCTGCTTTTCTACGCTGTTCCTTACGACAAGCTAGTTGCGCAGGTTTGCCCCGAGGCCAAGCTGCGCAAGCTGGTCAAGAACATGGTGTACGTGGGCGTGGTCGCGAATCTGCTTGAGATTGATATGGCAGAGGTTGAGAAGGCGATCCGCAAGCAGTTTGCCACGAAAGTGAAAGCGGCGAACCTGAACCTGGGGGCGGCTCAGGCTGGATTTGACTACGCCAAGGCGAATCTGAAAAAGGGCGACGTCTTTTACATCGAGCGGATGAATAAAACCGCGGGCAAGATCATCATCGACGGCAACTCGGCGGCGGCGCTGGGCTGCATGTTCGCGGGATGCACGGTGGTGACGTGGTATCCGATTACGCCGTCGTCGTCGCTGGTGGAGACGATGATCGACTATATGAAGGAATATCGCATCGGGCCCGACGGCAAGGCGACGTTTGCGATTGTGCAGGCGGAAGACGAACTGGCCGCGATCGGCATGGTTCTGGGCGCGGGATGGGCTGGAGCGCGGTCGATGACGGCGACCGCTGGACCGGGAATTTCCCTGATGGCGGAATTCGCCGGGCTTGGTTATTACGTGGAAGTTCCGGGCGTGATCTGGGATATTCAGCGCGTCGGTCCGTCGACGGGGCTGCCCACGCGGACATCCCAGGGCGACATTCTTTCCGTCGCGTTTCTCTCGCACGGCGACACGAAGAACATCATGCTGATTCCCTCTTCGGTGGATGAATGCTTCAGCATGGCCACGGATGCGTTCAATCTGGCGGAGCAATTCCAGACGCTGGTGTTTGTGATGTCGGACCTCGACCTGGGCATGAATAATTGGATGTCGGACCCGTTCCAATATCCGGAGACGCCGATCCAGCGCGGCAAGGTGCTGGGTAAGGAAGACCTCGACAGGCTCGGCGGATTTGCCCGCTATAAAGATGTTGACGGCGACGGCATCGGGTATCGAACGCTGCCGGGAACGTCGCATCCGGCGGCGGCATATTTTGCGCGCGGCAGCGGACACAACGAGAAAGCGCAGTATAGCGAGCGCGCCGACGACTTCGAAAACAACATGGAGCGGCTGAACCGCAAGTTTGAAACCGCGCGGTCGTTTGTGCCGCGTCCGGAGATCACGAAGGGCGTCAACGCAAAAATCGGGATCATCGGTTACGGCACGTCACACTGGGGCATCACCGAGAGCCGCGATCAACTACGTGACGAATACAAGATTGAGACGGATTATTTGCGGCTGCGGGCGTATCCGTTCACGCGCGAGGTGCATGAGTTCATCGAGCAGCACGAGCATATTTATATGGTCGAGCAGAATCGCGACGCGCAGATGCTCAGCCTGCTCAAGCTTGATTTGAAACCGGAGTTGATCGGGCGGCTACGCAGCATCGCGCATATCAGCGGATTGCCGCTCGATGCGCGGTCCATCACCGACGAATTGACGAGCATGGAGGGCAAATAGATGTCGACCACTACGGTTGAACCCGGAGCAGCGGCGCCGGGACCGAAGACCAATCGCATCGGCCTTACGGTTATTGATTACAAGGGCGGCAAGACCACGCTGTGCGCCGGTTGCGGGCACAATGCGATCTCCGAACGCATCATCGAAGCGATGTATGAGATGGGCGTCGAGCCGGAATATGTGATCAAGCCGAGCGGCATTGGCTGCTCGTCGAAGACACCGGCATATTTCCTGAGCCGCTCGCACAGTTTCAATGCCGTCCACGGGCGCATGCCGTCGGTGGCGACGGGGGCGATCCTGGCCAACCGGAAACTGGTCTGCATTGGCGTAAGCGGCGACGGCGACACGGCTTCGATCGGCATTGGGCAGTTCGTCCATTTGATGCGGCGGAATTTGCCGATCATTTACATCATCGAAGACAACGGCGTGTACGGTTTGACCAAAGGCCAGTTTTCGGCGACGGCCGATCTGGGGTCGAAGCTGAAGTCGGGCACATTGAATGATCTGCCGCCGATTGATACCTGCGCGTTGGCGATCTCGTTGGGCGCGACGCTGGTGGGACGGTCGTTCTCTGGCGACAAGAAACAGTTGAACGCGATGCTGAAGGCTGCGATCGCGCACAAGGGCACGGTGATGCTTGATGTGGTTTCTCCCTGTGTGACCTTCAATGATCATGAAGGATCGACGAAATCGTACAAGTATGTGAAGGAGCACGAAGAGGTTTTGCAGGATGTGAGCTTCGTGCCGCACTTTGAAGATATCAATGTCGAATACGATGCCGGCTCAACCGTCGACGTCACCATGCATGACGGCTCGCATCTGCATCTGCGTAAGCTGGAAGAGGAGTACGATCCGACCGACAAGATTCACGCGATCACGCGGCTGAATGAGGCGCATCACAAGGGCGAGGTGCTGACCGGGATTTTCTATGTGAATCCGACTGCCCCGAGCTTTATCGAGATGCTGAATGTCGTGGATCAACCGCTGGCCACGCTGCCGGATTCGATGACGCGTCCGGGGAGAGAGGTGCTGGAGGCGGCGATGGAGGAGTTGCGGTAGGTTTAGCTGGCAGCAGAAAAGCAGGTTCCTCACCGCCGCTTTGCGCCGGTTCGGAATGACAAGTTCTTTTGACTGTCGACGGCTCGCCGGGGCTACGCCGTCTTTTTTCGCGGTTCGCCGGTGTGCTCGGGGCTTTCGCCGGGTTCGGGGAAGTCGGAGTCGGCATCTTTGAGCATGGGATCCTGGTCGCGGTGGCCGAGTTGATTTTCCATGCCGGTGTTGCCGGGATTTTTGTGATCTTCGGTTTCGGTGGCTCCTTTGGCGCTGTCCTGGTCGTTATTCTGGTTCGAGCCCTGCTGATTCAGTTTGTGATCTGACATGAGTCACCTCGATCACAATTTAGCACTGGAGTTGCGAACTGGGAACGGATATAAACTGGAGAGACGACCGAAAAATGCCGTATATGAAGCGAATTCTTGCCTTGGTTACGATGTGCCTAATGACGGTGGGTTTGGCTCAGGCCGCGCCGACGGATGGACGTGCGTCATTGATTTATGTGAAGAGGACGCATCAGCCGGTGAATAAGCATAAGGCTCATAAGGCTACCAGGCATCACGCGCCTAAGCGGCATAAGCATCAGACGGCGTAATTTCTTGTCGCATCTCGCTAAAGCGCTGGTTCATTTTCAATGAATTTAGGGCACGAGTGGAACTCGTGCCCTTCCCGTTCGTGGTGAATTCCAACTTTCTCCAGCGATAAATTTCTTACTTACTTGAGACGCCCATTTTGTGGAGACGCTCGCGGGCTTGCAGGGCTTCCGGGGCTTTGGGATAGCGCTGGACGACGTGGCGCAGTTCGACTACGCCATCTTCCTGCTTGCCGAGTTCGATCAGAGCGAATCCTTTTTTCAACTGCGCTGACGCGGCCTTGTTGCCGCTCGGAAAGTTCTGCAACACCTGATCGTAGCTCTGGACGGCTTGCTGGTAGTTCTGCTGGCGGAACTGGATTTCGCCGAGGTAGAAGTAGCAGTTTCCGGAGAGATCGGTGTTGGGATAGAACTTGATGTAGTCGGAGAATTCCTGAACCGCGAGATCGTCTTTCGCGCCGTTGTAGTCGCGCAGGGCGTTGTTGTAGAGCACATCCGGAGGAGGCGCCGCGGCCGCCGCTTGCACAGCGGCTTGTTGCGTGGCCTGCTGCGCCTGAATGCTCTGCTGCGCGGACTGCATGTCTTCGAGCTGCTTGGTCACCTTGGAGAGGCGGACCTTGAGCTCGTCCATGGTGTCGTTGAGCGCCTGGAGCTGGCCGGAGACCTGATCGGTGCGCGAGCCTGAGTCGGTCTGCTGTTTTTGCAGCGTGACCTGCAAGCCTCCGAGAGCGCCGACGACTTTGTTGACCGCATCGGTATCTTTTTCGACGAGATTTGTCATTACGCCCATGCGCTCGTCGAAGCCGCGCTGCATGGCGGTCATCTGCTCCTGCAGTTGCTGGACCTGCGTCTGCAGCTGGATCATCTCTTTACTGGCGGCGCCGACCGGGGCTGCGCCCAGCCAAAGAATCGCCAATACGGTAATGAAGACTGTCGAGCGATTTGGTTTCATAGAAATTTCCCCGATTCTTATTTCGTAATGTTAGATGACAAGATTCTGACACAGGCTGGCGCGATTCGGCAGCGAAAAGCCGGGTGACGCAGTTGGTACGCGAATAAGGAGGCGAGCCAAACGTGCGCTTATGCACGGCTCGCCCGTATCCTTCGCTGCGCAAAAAACGCGCCGCTCAGGATGACAAAAATGAACAGGGGCGCCGTAGCCGACGCCCCCGTGAATGCTCACTTCTGGTAGACGAAGTGGCCGCGGCGGTTCTGCTGCCAGCAAGCTTCGTTGCTTTCGGTGCAGAACGGTTTTTCTTTGCCGTAGCTGATCGTCTTGATGCGGCTGGGGCTGACGCCCGCACCGGTCAACGCTTCCTTCACCGCGTTGGCGCGCTTGTCGCCGAGCGCAATGTTGTACTCGGTCGAGCCGCGCTCATCGCAGTGGCCTTCAATGGTCACATTGATGTCGGTGTGCTGGCCCAGAAATGCTGCATCGGCCTGGACGGAAGATTGCTGATCGCCGCGAACGTCCGACTTGTCATAGTCGAAGTAAACGTCTTTCACGTTCTGGCTGAAGAGTTCTTCTTCGGTGGCCGAGGCTGGCGGCGGTGGAGGCGGTGGCGCCGCTGTGACAGTCAGGCGCGCCGTAGCTTCCTGATTCCCTCCCGCACCTTTGGCGACGAGGTGATACGTCGTCGAGTCGGTGGGCGAGACGGATTGCGAGCCGTTGGCCTGCACCGCGCCGATGCCGTCGATAGAGACGTCGGTCGCGTTGCTGGTCTGCCAGGTCAGCGAGGCAGATTGTCCTGCTTGAATGGTCGTGGGACTTACGGCGATGGAAGCCGTGGGAGCGGCCGGTGGGGGTGGCGGCGGGGGTGGCGGAGCTGGTGCTTTCTTTTTTCCGCAGGCGCCGATTACCATCACGGAGCCCAGAATGACTGCCAGAGCGAACCACTTTATGCGTTGCTGCTTCACTTTCATTTCCTCCTGCGACCCAAAAATGATTGCATTCAGGTCAGACGAAGTGTCTAGTTTTAAAAAAGGTTTTCTACTTCCAACTCCAATTCGGTTGCGTGTTGCGACCGTTGAAAGTCAGTTGCTGCACTTTGGTGCCGTCAGCCAGCATCATCCAGATTTCGAGACTTCCAGAGCGGTTGGATTGAAACACTATATGCCTTCCGTCGGGCGACCACGACGGAAAATCATTCCGCCCGCCATCGTGGGTCAGCTGAACCCACTGCTTGCTGGCCACATCCATTAGATAAATATCCGAGGCTCCGGGTTCCCCTGGACCGTATTTTCTTACCCAGGCGAAGATCAGGAACTGGCCATTGGGCGACCAACTGGGCGAGACGGCGTAACCTTGATCGGTGACGCGTTGCTGATTGGTGCCGTCGCTCTCCATGGTGTAAATCTGGGGCAATCCGGTGCGCCCGCTGACGAACGCGATCTGTGCGTTCGTCTTGCGGTTCCAGACCGGGCCGACTTCAGGACCTTTCGAGTCGGTAATACGGCGCGCGTTTCCACCGGAGGCGTCGGCGACATAAATTTCGGGAGCGCCGGCTTTTGACGAGGAAAATGCCAGCTTGGCACCATCCGCCGACCAGGCCGGCGACAGGTTCGTTCCGCCGATGTGCGGGAAGCTGACCATCCGGTTGAGGTCGAGGGAGTACATCATGATCTCCCATCCGGTTTTGGTGAGGCCGCTGAAGGCGATGCGCGTGCCGTCGGGCGAGATACGCGGGGAAAGCGCGATGGAGCCGAGATGCGTGACCTGGCGCTGGTTGGCGCCATCGTAGTCCATGGCCCAGATCTCTTTGTGGCCGCTGCGGTCGCTGACGAAATAAAGGGAGCTTTCGGCGATGCCGGCGATGCCTCCGCCGAGGCGGTAGATGATTTCGTCGGCGAAGCGATGGGCGATGACGCGGACAGCGGCTTCGGTAGCGTTATCCGAATATTGTTTGCCCAACACCTGCGGCGACTGCGTGTTCTTCACATCGTAGAGCCAGCCCTGCACGATGACGTGGCCCGAGGCGGCAGCGAGATTGCCGAAGGCCAGCATCGCTGCATTCGGCGGCGGTGCGTTCCAGGCGAGGAAGTTGACGTCGACTGGTTGGCCGGGAGTTTGCAGCGGATAGAAACTCTTCGACACGAGTTCGACGACGCCGGAAACGTCCAGATCATTCCAGAGCGTGTCATTGAAGGTCTTGAGCAGTGCGGCGTTTTGCGGGTCGGCCGATGCCGGTTTGAAATCGGCGACGGCGAGGTGAACTTTTTCTACGCCGAGGCTGGTGCCGGTTTTTACCCAATCCTGCGCGAGGACGACGGAGGGAAGAATGGCGGCAAAGACGAAAAGCGCGCAAGCCAAGGTAACCACAAGGCGTTTCAGTGCAAGGCTGGGAAGATTGCCCTTGAGTTGCCGGCGATCTGATCGCGCTGGTTGGTCCATTTCCGGGTGAAGCGGCCACCGGACGGAGATATAGGCTCCGTACGACAATATCGTATCACGATACGAATTCAGTGCCAAGATTTGTTTCCTCATCGTTCTTTCGTCCAAGCTTGATTCACTCGGCCGACTTCCCTGCTCTGCATTGTGCCGCATTTTGCCGGATATCGAACAATCGGCAAGACCTGAGTGATTACCGATCAGGTTCGCGCGGTTCATTTCTTGTAATCAAACCAGTACTCGACCGAAATCTTGTTGCCCGAATAATCCGGGGGAAGCGCGCCGAAAGTGTCGATGCGCTGCAAGGCGCGCACGGCCGATACGTCGAGCGAGGGCACGCCGCTGGACTGCTCGACAGAAACGTTCGCCGGATGCCCGTCGCGCATAACGTCGAAGGTGATGTAGACGCGCTGCGCGTTGTTGATTCGCGGATCGACTTCGTATTTCAGCCAGTTCTCGGAAACCTTCTGCTGAATCACGTGCACATACCAGGCATACTTCGTGCCGAAATCTCCGCCGCCACCAGAGATGCCGAATCCGCCCTTGGCCCCGGCAGCGCTGAATGTGCCGTACGGACCGCTCACCGGCCCACCCTCACCGAAGGCAACCTGATTGGATTCCGGCTCGGGCTCGGCTTGCGGCTTTTCTTTGGTCGTTGTCTCCTGCTTTTTCTTGGGCTTGATTTTTGTGTTCTTGCCTTGAATGTCGATGGCGTCGGGTTCCGGCTGTTCGATCTTGGGCTGCGACTGCGTGATTCCTTTTGACTCGTTGGCCAGCACGTTCTGCGTTGGAGCCTGATTCGCCGGCAGCGGGACGTTGCTGACGAGCGTGACGCCCATTGCTTCTCCACCGCCGCCTGCGCCCCAGCCTTCACCGGTCGGGCTATGAAGCACTGCCGCATAAAGCAGCAACGCGACGGTCACACCAATGTGCAATCCCGCTGACCACGCCAAGGCGCGTCCCCAGCGGTCGTGCTCGAAATAGATTTCAGCGCTTGCGGCCATTTTGATCCAGCGGCTGCGTCACAATGCTCACGTTGGTGATCCCTGAGGACTTCACCGCATCCATGACAGTGGCGAAGGCGCCGAAGGGAACGTTTTCATCGGCGCGAACGAAGATGAACTGGTTTCGCGGGTCGCGAATTTTCTGGCGCAGCTTGGCGCCGATTTCATTGATATTGACAGCATCGTTCCCCATAAAGACACGCTGGTCTTTGTTGATGGTGATAACGAGGCGCTCTTCGGTAATTTCTTTCACGGTGCGCGTCTTCGGCACGCTGACGTCGATGCCCGACTGCAGAACCGGCGCGGTGACCATGAAGATGATCAGCAGCACCAGCACCACGTCGACCAGCGGAGTGATGTTGATATCGGCGAGTGCGGTTTGCGTGCGGCCGTTGGAAGCGGTGAAGGCCATTTAGCGCCTCATCTCGACGGTGGATTGAGCCTGGCTGTATTCGACCGCGTTGAGGACTTCGAGAGCGAAGTCGTCGCTGCGCGCGGCGAACTCGCGGATCGATGAGCCAATGAGGTTGTAGGCGATCACGGCGGGAATGGCGGCAGCGAGGCCCGCAGCGGTGGTGATCAGCGCTTCGGAGATGCCAGGTGCGACAGCGCGCAGCGTTGCGGCACCCGCAGTGCCCAGACCGTGAAAGGCGTCAATGATGCCCCAGACCGTTCCGAACAAGCCGATGAAGGGCGTGACGGCAGCAGTGATCGCGAGCCAGGGAACGTTGCGCTCAAGGCGCGAGATTTCTTCGGAGGCACCGATTTGCATGCCGCGCTGAACTCCGGTGAGATTGCGCAGTACGCCGGTCGCTCCGGTCTGCCGCTTGAATTCTTCGTAGCCGCCTTCAAAGACGCCGACTAACGGGCTCGGCTTGAACTGGTCGGCGACGGCGGCAATATCCTGCAGGCGCTGCGCCTTGCGAAAGGCGCGGATGAAGCGTCCGCTCTGGGCGCGGGCACGGCGCAGCAGGCTCCATTTTGTCAGGATGATGGACCAAGAGACGAGACTGAACGCCAGCAGCACAAGCAAAACCAGCTTGGCCACCGCGCCAGTGTTGGAAAGCATATCGACGATTTCGCCGCCGACAAACACTGCTGGCAAGGGGAAAAAGTGCATCGTTTTTTAGGAGATCGCCTGTCTCAATTATAGATGAGTGAGGCAAGCCAATTGGACGCAAGTACCCGATGTGCCAATGAAATTTTTGACGCGGAAGGATTCATGCGTGCAGCGGTTTGCAGCTATTTTGAGCGTCTTTTGAGCGTCAACCCGCTATTTTTCGTTGCGCGGATCGTGGTCGGTGAATGAGAAGGACACCGTCATGGAGTCGAGATAGGGAGAATCGAGCGGCGTGAAGTGCAGTTGCTTCACCTGAAAGGCGACATAAAAGCTATCGACTTTGACGATCCGCTTGGCGCGAATGGGAACGGCTCCGAACGGATTGGGATCGAGCCACCAGAGATTATTGTTCGCGTCGGCGGAAGGGTGCTGATCGGCGAGCAGGATGTTGCTGTAGATGGCGTGGTGCAGATCGCGAAGAGCGGCACGCCAGGAGGTGACCTCGTTTCCGCCTTCGAGCACCTGCGGCGTGAGGGTCAGTTCGTAGCGATCGTTGCCGTGCGAGTCCTTGATGCGCTCGCGATAGATGGGATCGGTTGGAGTGAGTTTGACGTCGAAATTATCGTCGGTGATGGTGGTGGCGCCTTTGCGGAAGCTTTCGGCGTAGATGGTGGGTGTGGCGTTATTTTGGGTCTGAGATAAGACAATGGTCGAAAGAGCTGTTGCAGCGAATACGACGGAGATGGCACGTTTCATCATCGGCGATTCACCGCTTCCAGCTTTTGCGGGCCGGCGTGCTCGGCGCTCGCGGGGAGAATGTGAGTCAGATTCTTTTCCAGCCACGCGCACAGAGAGCGCGACGCGTGATTACTGTTGCGGGCCAGCCGAGTTACTTTCGGCCAGAGCCAGGGACGAAGCGCGGCGAAGATGGCGAACTGCATTTCAGAGAACTGGCCGGCGGAGTCGACGAATTGTTCTGTCGACGGAAAGCCGAAATCGAATTCGTCGGAGATGACTTTCGCTACGGCGAATTTGACCCCTCGCAACTCGGCGGCTCGAGCTACGGCAGCGGCCTCCATGTCGACGGCCTGCGCGGAAAACGCCTCTCGCAGCTTTGCCTTTTGTGCGGGGCCGGCAACGGTTCCGAAGGTGATCAGTGTTCCTTGCCCTTGATCGAGCACCGTGATGCTGCCGTCGCGGGCGTTGATCACTCGCTGCGGCTCAATTACATCGCCTACGGAGAGAGTTGGTTCAAGGGCACCGGCGAAGCCTACAGAATAAATTACACTCGGCGCGTAGAGTGCGATTACGGCCTCGGCTGCGCGGCGGGCGGCTTCGGCGCCGATGCCGCCGCAGACCAGGATGACGTCATTTTCTTGAATGCGGCCTTCGAAGAAGCGAAAGTGACGGCCATCGTGTTGCTTTTCGCTGCTGCGCCAGTTTTTGATCAGCGGGCGCACCTCGCGCTCCAGCGCGGCGACGATCGCTAACTTGTTCTTCGACACATTCTTCGGCAAATCAGGCATAGCCGTTGGCTTGAAACCACTGTACCGCACGCTGTAACGCGTCATCTACGGGAACGATCCTCCAGCCGAGTTCGCGTTCGGCTTTGGCGGAGGTGGCAAACATTTTTTTCTTGCCCATGCGGACGGTATCGACGGTAGCGCGCGGCTCGCGCTTCAACACTCCCCCGGTGATGGCTTCGTCGATTACGCCGGCGGCGAAGGCGAAGACATAGGGTAGCTTCATGCGGGGCGAGGGCAGGCCCGTGATTTTGCCGAGTTTGTCGAGAATCTGCTTCAGCGTCAGATTTTCTCCGCCGAGAATATAGCGCTCGCCCGATCGCCCTTTTTCGAAGGCGCGGGCGTGGCCGCGGGCGCATTCCCTGACGTCGACAAGATTCAGTCCAGTTTCGACGTAGGCGGGAAATTTGCGCTTGAGAAAATCGACGACGATTCTTCCTGTCGGCGTAGGTTTTACGTCCTGCTCGCCGATCGGCGTCGTGGGATTTACGGTAACGACGTGCATGCCGCCGCGACCCGCTTCCAGGGCAAGCTGCTCGGCCATGAACTTTGAACGTTTGTAATGGCCGATCATGTCGGCGATAGAAACCGGCGAGTCTTCGTCGGCGGGTTGGCCGTTGCTGGTAAATCCCACGGTCGCCACACTCGACGTGTAAACGACGCGCTGCACGTTATTTTTGCGGGCAGCCTCGAGGATGGCTCGCGTACCGGCGACGTTGGAGCGATACATCTCCGCCGGGTCGCGCAGCCAGAGGCGGTAGTCGGCCGCAACGTGGAAGACGGCATCGCAGCCCGCCATCGCTTTTTCGAGCGACGCTGCGTCGCGAAGGTCACCAGTGGCAGTTTCGGCTTTGAGACCTTCAAGGTTTTTCAGATTGCTTGTGGAACGAACCAGAAGACGCAGGTTCGCTCCCTGGTCGGCGAGAACGCGCGCGACGTGAGAGCCGAGGAAACCGGTAGCGCCTGTGACGAAAGCAAGCATTAAGACTCAGGATTCAGCATACGAAGGAACAGGCAAAACTTAGGAACGGCGGCGGGCGCGGCCACCGACTCCGCCAGCGCGGGGCAGAGCACGTTTCTTGTTCAGTACGGAGCGCAGCGCCTCATTGACCGCTGCTTCGGTCGGAAACGCTTCTGCGACGTCCGGTTCGAGCAACACCACATTAGATCCCCTTCGATATTCTTCGTAATGCTTGCCGCGTATTCCGCCTGCCATCGATGCAAAGTCGTACTCCGGACGCATCTCGCTGCGGTCCCGTCGCTCAGTGGGTTTCTTCATAGAATTTTCTTTCGTGGCGCGTCACTTCTCATGCGCTGATAATTCGAATTGAATTCTCGATCTCCGTGTGCGCTACAACCAACAATCGCGATCTCTGCGACGCGCCGAGAGTTAAAAATCGCTGCTCCGATTCCGAATGCTCAAGATCAGGAAAGGTTGTGGCCAACGGATCTCCGAAAACCGTCGCTGCTTCCCGAAAGCCCACGCCATGCTTTCGCTCGTTGGCTGCATCTTTGCGTGGGTCCCATTCGAACTCCATCGATATTCAGTATAAGGCCCCTCATCTGGGAAAATCAGCGATTGATGCTAATCCGGTTGCGGTGCGGTATTCGCGAGAGCACTGAGTCCTGTGTGCTGAGGCTGACAGCTAACTTTGCTTCTGCATCGCTTTCGCGTAGGTGGTCAGCGCTAGCAGCGGGAAGTACTGGCGATAGAGGTGATACATCAGGTAGAAGACGCGCGGGAAGCCGGTGCCGGTGAAGAAATGCTCGTCCCAGGAGCCGTCGTTTTTCTGCGTTTGTAGCAGGTAGGCGATGCCGCGGTGGACGGATTCGGTGCGGGTGTCGCCGGCGGCTAGCAGGCCGAGAATTGCCCACGCAGTTTGTGAAGGCGTGCTCTCGCCCTGGCCGCGCAGATTGGGATCGTCGTAGGAGCCGACGGTTTCGCCCCAGCCGCCGTCGGAGTTCTGCACCATGCGCAGCCACTCGGAAGCTTGCTGAATGCAAGTCTCGTGCAGATCCATGCCCATTGCGTCGAGGCCGCGCAGCACCAGAGCCGTTCCGTAGATGTAGTTGACGCCCCAGCGGCCGAACCAGCTGCCATCGGGCTCCTGCTCGTCGCGCACGAATTCGATGGCGCGCTTCACTGACGGATGGTTCTTGTCGTATCCGTAAGTGGCGAGCATTTCGAGAATCCGGCCCGTAATATCGACCGTGGGCGGATCGAGCATGGCATTGTGATCGGCAAATGGGATGTGCTGGAAGACCATCTTGTCGTTGTCTTTGTCGAACGACGCCCAGCCTCCATTTTTGCACTGCATGGAAAAAATCCAGTCGATCGCACGCTGCACGGACTCGTGCTGGTAGCGTCCGTTGGGATGCTCGACGCGGCTGAGGGCAAGGCAGACCATCGCGCTGTCATCGACATCGGGATAGAACTCGTTGTTGAATTCGAAATACCAGCCGCCGGGCTGGCCTTTTTTATTTTTGACCTTCCAGTCGCCGACGGTACGGACTTGCTTTTGCAGAATCCAGTCGGCGCACTTCACCATGCGCGGATCGTTGGCCGGAACTCCCGATTCACCGAGCGCGAAAAGCGCGTAGGCGGCGTCCCACACCGGCGACATGCAGGGCTGCATGCGGAAGGTGTCTTCCTCTTCGATGCCAAGCTTTTCGAATTCATCCATGGCGCGGATGACTTGCGGGTCGTCAAGAGAATATCCGAGGCAGCGCAGCGCGATGATCGCATTCATCATCGAGGGATAAATCGCGCCTAGTCCGTCGCTCATCTCGAAGCGCTCGAGCATCCATTTTTCCGCGCTCTTTAACGCTACCGAGCGCAGCGGGCGCACGTGCACGCGCTCGAACCAATGGGTCATGCGATCGAGGACAAGGAAGAAGTTGCGCCACGAAAACAGCTTTTTCGCCCAGCGCAGGTGCATGCGAGATTTCTGCATGCCGCCGACAAAAAGTTCTTCCACGCCCATTTCGCGGGGAATTTTCTTGAACGGCTTTTTGGCATAGCAGATCGACAGCGGGACCAGGATGGCGCGCGACCACGAAGAAATTTCGTAAATGTTGAACCAGAACCAGTTGGGAAAGAGGACGATCTCCGGCGGAATGGCCGGGACAGCGTCGTAGTCGTATTGACCGAAGAAGCAAAGATAGATCTTGGTGAATGTATTGACTTCAGTGACGCCGCCCATCTCAAGAATTTTCTTGCGGGCGCGCTGCAACGCCGGATGGTCCGGCGAATAGCCGGCGAGCTTCAGCCCAAAGTAGCCTTTAACCGAAGCGCTGATGTTCGAAGGTCCGCCAGTATAGATGCTCCAGCCACCGTCTTCGTTCTGGTGGCGCAAAATCCAGTTGGCGCACTTTTGAAAGCGTTCCTGGTTGCCGGTGCCCAGCAGGGTGTGCAGCAGAATGTAATCAGATTCGAGGGTAGTATCGGCTTCGAGTTCTCCGCACCAGTAGCCATCTTCGTGCTGCTGCGAGAAGAGATATTTCCGGGCCGCGGAAACGGCTGCGCCGATGCGACCCGTGAGATCTTCAAGTTTGCCGAAGCGGAGCTGTGGAGTGGAACCGAGCGGAGAGTTCACACCGAACGACGTGGATGTAAAGTCGGACTCGGGGGAGTTTTTTTCCATTCAATTCAATTCTCCATCCGTTAATTCGCAGGTGCGGCTGCGATGGCTTCCACGATCTCGGGGGGAAGACCAAAGCGCACGTTCTCGGGCATGACTTCCAGTTCCTCCAGATTGCCGAAACCCTTGTCGCGCAGGAAGGTCACCGTTTCTTCGACAAGATGTTCCGGGGCGGATGCCCCAGCAGTCAGAGCAATTGTCTTCGCGCCCTTCAGCCACTCGGTTTCAATATCGTTGCAGCTGTCGATCAGGTGCGCGTTGGTGCCGAGGTTACGGGCGACTTCCACGAGGCGGTTCGAGTTCGAACTGTTTTCAGATCCCACCACCAGCAGCAGGTCGGCCTCGGATGCTACCTGCTTGACCGCGACCTGACGATTTTCGGTGGCATAGCAGATATCCTGCGCGGCGGGGCCTTTGATGTTGGGGAACTTTTCTTTCAGGGCCGCGATGATGTCTTTGGTTTCGTCGAGGCTGAGCGTCGTCTGGGTGAGATAGGCGACGCGATTCGGATCGGGCACGGAGAGCGCTTTGACCTGCTCGGGCGATCCGACGACCTGGGTCACGAGTGGGGCTTCGCCGAGCGTACCGATGACTTCATCGTGATCCTTGTGGCCGATAAGAATGAGCGAGAAGCCTTCCTTGGCGAACTTCACCGCCTCAACGTGGACCTTGGTGACCAGCGGGCAGGTGGCATCGATGACGCGCAGGCCGCGGCGCTCGCTGCGCTCGCGCACCTCGGGCGAAACGCCGTGGGCGCTGTAAATGATGCGCTCCCCGTTCGGCACTTCGTCTTCGCTATCGACGAAGATCGCGCCCTTGCTGCGCAGATCTTCGACCACGAAGCTGTTGTGGACGATCTCCTTGCGGACGTAGATGGGCGGGCCGAAGGCTTCGAGCGCGATGCGGACAACGTCAATAGCCCGCACTACGCCGGCGCAGAATCCACGCGGCTTCAGTAACAGCAATGTCTTTTGTTCAGCTTTTGTTCCGATTCCTGCCACCAATGTTCCCTGTCTTTCTCGCAGTGAAGGCTGCCTTCAGGTATAGATGCAACGCGTCCGCAAAGATGCACAACCGCCACAATTTCCAGACTTTAGGGTACACGTCTTACATTGTGGGATACTTATAAACTATCGAAAAGTACCGGATTGGTCAATGCCAGAGCCGCTGCAAGCCAATGAAAGGGCGGGAATTAGCAGCGAAACGGAGATTTTTGATGTCGAATGGGACTCTTGCCGCTCACGCAAGTTGTACGATGAGGCGTTACCAGATTCTTGGCACCCCGTAGCCATCCAGCGCACGGTCGTTGCTGACAATCGACACATTCTCGGCCTGCGCCTGGGCGATGAGCATTCGGTCAAAGGGATCTTTGTGCGGCCCTGGCAATGAACCCGCCCGAATCCCATGCTCGGCGCTGACATCAAGGATCTCCATGCGGTGTATCTGCAGGTCGGCGATAAAATTCTCAAGCAAGTCTTTCGCCAACGGCAACCTGCCCAGACGGACCTTGGTTGCAATCTCCCAAGCGGAAGCTGCACTGACGAGCGCGACGTTTCCCTCTTGATGGATCGCCGTATGCGCAGCTTTGGAAAGATGCGAATCGTCCGTCATCCACCAGATCAACGTATGCGTGTCCAGCAATAAGCGCACGCTGGTCCTACTCCCAGCCTTCTAATTCTTCCGGGGGCAAGGGCTCAAAGAAGTCGGGCCCGATCGTGATCTTGCCCTTCCAGGCCCCGGGCGTACGCCCGCCGCGCTTTTCTTCAATGGCGACCAGACGGACGACCGGCTTGGCCCCGCGGGAGATGATGATCTCCTCGCCTTTGCAGGCTTTCTCAATGAGCCGAGAGAGATTGGTCTTGGCTTTGTGGATGGTAACGTTTTCCATATAAGAAGTTAGCTAACTTAGCTTAGCTAAGTTGTATCTACTCGTCAATCTTCGATCGTCCTAGGGTCTTTCTTCCCTATGGCCCTCTCGTGCCATGCCCACCCCTCTCCGTGCCATTGCGGTTCCCCCGCACATGATCGATATTACCTTTGTTACCTGAAGTCCAGTTACCAAGACGGGTTACGAAATGCTGGAACTGAAGCCAAAATCGACCGGAAGCGCCCAGAATGGCGAACCTGCCACGAAGAGGCAGTCCGGCCGGTTGTTGATGGCTTTCGCGCTCCTTCTTGTAGCGCTGGTAGCGGTTGTAGTGCGGGATCGGCAGTTCTGGTTCGGCGATGACGAGATTGTCGACTCTGACGCGGTTGTAGAGACTGCTCCCACGACGTCGAAGCCCGCCGCGCAAGCAACATTTGTACATCCTGCGAAATCGGCCCCGGCGACTATCGCCAAGAAGGCCGCTACGGTAGCCAAGGCGCCTGCGGCTCCGGTACAAACCCCGGTTCAGCCGAGCGCGAACGATGGCGGCTCTGCAATTACCGCGACGCGGACGATTCTGCCTCCGCTGGACGCAGAAGTGGTTGCCGGTGATTCTCACCGCATCGTTCATCCCGGCACGAATGCCACCAAAGTTGAGATTACGAAACCGGGTTCGGAATCGGCCTTCGCGGCTACGACCAACGCGTCGGAACGTGAGCGGATCGCGAGCGCGGCGGGATATGAAGCAACCTATCCTCTGCTGGCGCAGCGCATGAACGTAGAAGGTTCCGTAGTTCTGGAAGCGCTGATCGGCACCGATGGCATCATCCAGAACCTGCATGTGCTGAGCGGACCGGCGATTCTAGCTCCGGCAGCGCAGCAGGCAGTAAAGGAATGGAAGTTCAAGCCGGTCATGCAGAATGGCCAGGCGGTCGAAACCAAGGCCAAGATCACGGTCAACTTCGCGATTAAAGTCGCGGACGGCGTGAAAGACCAGATCGCATCCGCCCAGCCTCTGCGCTACACCTACACGGCTGGCGGCGCTTCGCGCTAACGGTTTCCCTTCCCATCAAGCTTCAAAATCAACTCTGAGATCAAGCGTTCGTCTTAATCATCTGCTCGGCGTGTTTGCGCGAGGTTTCGGTCAGCTTGGCTCCGCTCAGCATGCGTGCCACTTCTTCGGTGCGCTCCTCGCCAGTTACTGGACGAATGCTGGTACGGGTGCGACCGGCGCGTTCGGTTTTCTCGATGACGTAGTGATGGTCGCCGAAGGTCGCGATCTGCGGCAGGTGGGTTACGCAGAGGACTTGATTCGCGCGTGCCAACGCCTTGAGTTTCTTTCCGACTGCATCGGCTGCGCGGCCACCGATCCCGGTATCGATTTCGTCGAACACCAGCGTGCGCTGCGCGGCGCGTTGGGCTTTCGGAGTTCGTCCCGCACTTGATTTCGCGGCTTCTGGCTTTCCTGCTTCCACGCTGGCTTTCAGGGCCAGCATGACCCGCGACATCTCGCCGCCGGAGGCAATGTCTTCGAGGCGGCGCAGCGGCTCTCCGGGATTGGTCGAGATCATGTAGACGACCTGATCGATGCCTGATGCACTCCAGTTCCCTTCTTCTTCGGAGGTTGTGATCTCGATTCGAAAGGCGGATTTCATCGCGAGATCGTTGATTTCAGCTTCCACCAACTTTTCGAGACGGCGCGCGGATTCGGAGCGCTTCTTGGCCAATGCTCGGGCTGTGCGCAGATATTCCGTGGCGGCCTGCGCCAGTTCTTTGCGCAGTTGCTGCAGTATCTCGTCTTTGTTTTCTACTTCCGAAAGCTTGCGGGCAACATCGGCGCCGAACGCGATCGCTTCGTCGAGGGTAGGTCCATATTTGCGCTTCATGCGATCGAGCAACGCAAGGCGGTCTTCGACTTCGGCTAAATGCTCGGGAGAAGCTTGGATTCCGCCGGCGTAATCGCGGAGGGTCGCGCCCACGTCTTCGACGCTGATGCGAGCCGAGTCCAGCGCGGCGAGAGCCTCCTGAAATTTGGGCTCGTAGCGTGAGAGTTCCTCGACCTGTTTGTGCGCCGCGCGTAATGACGATGCTGTCGAACCGTTGCCTTCGTACAAAAGATCGAAGGCGTTCATGGCCGCGTTATAGATCTTCTCGGCATTGGCGAGCACGCGCTTTTCGGATTCGAGGCGCTCGTCTTCGCCGCTCTGCAGTCGAGCTTCTTCGATCTCGCGCTTCTGGAATATCCACAGATCGACGAGGCGAAGGCGATCCTGTTCGCCTCGCTCGAGTTCGTCGATGCGGGTGCGAATGTCTTTCCACGCGGCGAATGCAGTTTGCACCGGCTCCTGCTGGCTTCCTGCGTATGCGTCCAAAAGGCCAAGCCGCGCCGGGCCGTCGAAGGCGAGGATGGATTCGTTCTGCGCATGAATCGTCGCCAGATGCGGCGCGAGCTGCTTAAGAACCGCGACCGTGGCCGGCTGGTTGTTGACGAAGACTCGTCCCTTGCCGCTGTTCGAAATTTCGCGGCGCAGAATGATCGAACCATCGTCGGATTCGTCGAGGCCGTTGGTTTCGAGAATCTTTTCCAACGCCTTCGATGACGAGCCCTCCGCGTCGAATACCGCCGCGACGACAGCACGCTCGGCGCCGGTGCGAATCACCTCGCTCGATGCCTTATCGCCGAGCAGAAGAGCTAGAGCATCGATCAGGATCGACTTCCCCGCTCCCGTCTCGCCCGTAAGTAAGTTGAGGCCGTGGCCGAATTCGACGACCAGGTTATCGATGACGGCGTAGTTTTCGAGGCGCAGTTCAGTGAGCACGGTTCATCTCGCGGCGCGAGTTTTGCGCAGCATAGCATGAAAAACGAAGCGTGCGAATGTGATTACTCATGTCTGGTTACGCGGGAGATCCCATTCGACGCGCTTCGCTTGCTCAGGGCAGGCTCTTCCCTTCGCCGGAAGAACGGCTCCGGTCAGGATGACGCCTTTTGTGAGGAGAAATCAGAATCCGAAGAATGAAGACGAGACGGTCAGCTTCGCGGAAGCTGCGCCTGAGGCAGGCGCAGCTGTTCCACGAAATAGATGGTTCCGAACGGCCGGTTAACGTCCGTAATACTGGGCGTTGAGCGCGGTGAAAGCGTTCCACTTTTCCGGCAGGTCATCGAGGGCGAAGATGGCCGAGACAGGGCAAACCGGAACACAGGCCCCACAGTCGATGCACTCTACCGGATCGATATAGAGCAATTCCGCGGTCGCGTAGGCGGGTTCGTCTTTCTTAGGATGAATGCAATCCACCGGGCACGCGTCCACACAAGCGGTATCTTTGGTGTTGATGCACGGTTCAGCAATTACGTAGGCCATAAGGGTTGTCCAACTCCTGAGAGTTCCTCTCTGCCGCTTATTTTACTCCTGCAGCGCTTCAACGACCGCACATTCTAGCAAGAACTCGGCGCAGGGTACAGGGTTTGGCGGCCGGCGACAAAAATAATACAAGCAAAATAAAATGGCTGGCAGCTTTTTGCGCTGCCAGCCACTGTCACCGTTCAGATCCGACTTAGCTCAGGCGATTGGTTAACGGCGTCCACCGTGGCCACCGCCTCCGCCGTGGAAACCTCCGCCACCGTGGGCTGCCGGCGCTCCATGGAAGCCGCCATGGGCGACTGCGCCATGCCCCACGTAGCCTCGCCCTGCATAACCGTGTCCTACATAACCACGGCCGACGTAGCCGCGGCCACCATAATATCCGCGCCCACCGTAGTAGCCGCGTCCGCCGTAGTACGCACGGCCCCAGCCGGGATGCCCAAACCATGGACGACCGTACCAGCCGTTAGCGTAGCCCCAGCGTCCCAACCACCCAGGACCGTGGAACCACGGGCCAGCGCCGACAAACACGCCGCCGGCGAACCAGTCAGCCCCGTAGTAGCCGTAGGGAGCGCAGGCGTACGGAGCGTATCCGTAGTAGCCGTACTCACAGACCGGAGCGCCACCAACCGCAACGCCGACCGGCCCCACTCCGACTCCAACCGCAACCTGCGCTTGCGCGAACGTAAATGGAACCATCAGTACCGCCAGCATCGCAACATATTTCAGGTAACGCATAATCACCTCCCGCTTCGGATCCGTTCACCTCGTCCGGCTCCTGAAGCCCTTTCAATCTCTCTACAGGATTGAACGCTACAGGAGAGAAAAAGTTGCGGAATTCGGGGTGGTTGATTTCAGCCATCCCGGTTGAATTCAACCACTTACAGGGAATGGCTTGGCGGCTCTTCGTCCTTTCCATAACGCTATATCTGGACTGCGTTTACAGCCGAGAGCCGACTAATCGAAATCACAAAAGTAACGTAGCGGTGGTTACATAAGCATGTATTAATGTGCGTAGTAAATGCCGTCTACGCCACGTTGCAAGAGGGCCCTGGCTTCATGAGCAAGCTGAACATTGTGGTTTCGCTGATTACAGACGATAACGACTACCAACTCGAACAAGCAGCCTCCGCCCAACTGGCCGCCAGCAAAGTCGGGGCGAACGTCCAAATCATTTATGCCGACAATGATGCCGTGCAGCAGACCCAGCAGATTCTGGGCTTCGTGCAGAACTCCGCCAAGCGGCCGGATGCAATTCTGGTCGAACCCGTAGGCACGGGAATGCCCCAGGTCGCCAAGGCCGCGGTCGCGGCAGGCATTGCCTGGTCAGTGGTGAATACTGAGGTCAACTATATCGACGAGTTGCGCCGCCATGCGATGGTTCCGGTTTTTTCCGTGTTGTCCGATCACCGGGCGATCGGCAAAATTCAGGGCGAACAGATTGGCGCTTTCCTCGGCGACAAAGGATGCGTCCTTTACCTAGAAGGCCCGCTGCGCGAAGTGGCGCGGCTGCGCACCCAGGGAATGATGTCAACCAAGCCGACCGGCATTGCGGTAAAGACTTTGCGCGGTGACTGGACCCAGAGCAGCGGATACCACGCCATAAAATCGTGGCTGTCTCTGAGCACGTCGAAGCAACTGAATGTTGGTATGGTGGCGTGCCAGAACGATGATATGGCCGTCGGCGCACGCCGTGCCTTCGACGAAGTCACGGACATGCAGCAGCGCGACGCATGGCTGCGGCTGCCCATCACCGGATGCGACGGCGTTCCCAAATCTGGGCAGAACTGGGTAAGGCAAAATCGGCTGGCGGCAACGGTGGTCGCGCCGCCGGTGGTCGGCGATGCGCTGGAATTGCTGGCTGCGGCCATGAAAACAGGATCGCAACCGCCGGAGCGCACAGTGGTATCTCCGCAGTCGTTCCCGGCGTTGAAAGAATTGAGGCCACGCGCACAGGCAGCGGGCTGGGCCTAGAACTCTGGTTATCGTTGCGTGCGGCTGCGTTACGGATGGAAGATCCAGGTCTGCGCCGTCGCCTGATCGCTATTGGGATATCCCCCCGCCAGCAACACGCGGCCATCCTTGAGCTTTGTTTCTGACGTGTAATGCCACGCGTCGCTCATCTCACCGGCCACGACGAGGAATTTTCCCGACTGCGGATCGAAGATTTCCACCTTCCTGCTTCCGCCCGCAATCAACAGCATGCCCGAAGGTAGTTGAACGGCTTCGTCCGGCAGTTTGAAGCGGCTGTCGTTGAGGGAGGCCGCGGGCGTGAACTTTCCGCTATGCGGATCGTAGATCTCCACACTGCTGAGATTTCCCTTCCAGCCGCGTTCATCGGAGCCGCCCGCGATCAGCACTTTGCCGTCGGGAAGCAATCCCGCTGTCGCTTTGCAGCGTGCCGTGGCGAGATTGCCTGTTTCCATGAAAGTGCCGGACTTGGGATCGTACAGCTCCGCGCTCGATGTCACGTTGCCGGTGTAGCCTCCCGCGATGAGAACGCGTCCGTCATTGAGCGGGGTTGCGGTGTGTGCGACGCGCGCACGGTGCATGGAGCCCGTCGGCTGGAAACAGAGTGTCTTCACGTGAAAGATCTCCGCCGACGCGAGCGCTTCGTTGTCGCGAACTTCGCCGCCTGCGATGAGCACATCGCCATCCGCCAGAATGGTCGCGCTCGGCCGGCCTCGTGGAGTGGTCATTTTAGAGATCGCGGTGAACTTGCCGGTGGCGGGGTCGTAAAGCTCCGCCGAATCCGTGCCTTCCATGCCGACCCAGCCGCCGGCAATCAAAACCTTGCCGGTGCGCAGCAGCACGGCGATGTGGCCCACGCGCCCAACTGCCATCTCGCCAGTGGGCTGGAACTTGCCACTCGCGGGATCATAGAGTTCGGCGGATTTGTAGAAATCCTGATTACGCCGCATGCCACCTGCGATAAGGACTTTGCCGTTGGGAAGGAGCGTTGCACTATGGCTGGAACGCGGCGCGAGCATGGGCGCAGCGGAAGAGATGCTGCCCGCGGCGAGGGCGGGCGTGGTTACGCGGTAGGCGGTAGCAGCAAAGGCGAAGCTGACGAGGATGCAAATAACCAACAGAAGGCGGCGGGTCATGGAATCCTCCTAAGCAAAACAGACGATGACTCTTCGTGTGGGTTAGCGGGCGCTGGCGAATTTATAACACTTGGTAGTATCGAACTGGCGGACTAAAATGAAGGGGCCTAAAGGGCTAAAGGGGCACAAATGGCAACAACATCAGTTGGTCAATCCAAAGTAGGCCAAGCTAGAATTGGCCAGTCTCAGCGCGAAGTCCCCCAAAATAAGGAACTAATCGGCTTCGATGAGGCGATGGAGCGGTTATCGCGGGAAGAACGCTTCCGTGCGACGGTTTACGCGATGAATACGCTTCTGGTGCAGAAGGGCATCTATTCGCCCGAGGAATTCGAGTTCCAGTTCCGGCAGTTTGCTCAGAAAAACCTTCGTTAGTGTGCGCCTTTCTTCGGACCAGGCTTGATATCCTTCCACTTCGGCATGTGGCATTTTGGCGAGTTGCAGCGTTCGTGGGCGCCGATTTCGCAGTTGGCGCATTCACATTCACACCAAAACTGTGGGCGGGCTTCTATTTTCTTAGCTGATTTTGTCATCTAGCTTCCAACGCCTCCTAATTATCTATCGTCGCTTTAGCAAATCGCCGTCGCAAATACCTACGCTGACAATTAAAACGATTCGGATGGGCCTTTTAGCTATAGCATGCGAACTTTTGTGACGCGAGGGCCACAGAGGTCAGACTTCTAAGCTCTACTAATTAAGAACTTGGCTTAGGCAGGACAGCTGATTCGGAGTCAGTTGTCCTGCTGTAAACACTGGAATACAAACAAGAATTGGAAAATTAATTCGGCGGAATGGATCAAGACATGAAAAATCTAACAGCGTAAACCATTGCATCTGCTTGCAATGTTTCTCTTGACGACGTTCGACACGCCACACAGAAATGGAGGCCAAGTGATCGCCTACGCCCCCACGAGTTCCCTTTTTTCACTCGGCTCGTACTCGACGATGTAGCCTGCGACCGCGCTGGCTGCGACCGTTAGCGGTGAGGCCAGGTACATTTGGCCGGGACCGCTGCGGCCGGGGAAGTTGCGGTTCTGGGCGCTGATGACGATTTGATCCGGGCGCGTGGAAACTCCGGGGCCGGCGTTGATGCAGGCTCCGCAGCTGGGCTCGATCACGTGAGCGCCGGCCTTCTGGAAGACGTCGAGGTATCCGCGGCGAATGCAATAGTCGCGCGTCTCTTGTGATCCGAACTGAATGTAGAACTCGACCGAATCGGCCACGCGCTTGCGGTGCTTGAGAGCGTCGGCGAGGACGAGCGCGTACATGTCCATGTCCTCGTTTTTGCCGGCGG
>Ga0209006_10000975_pt1 | contig 26419 bp, 19 predicted proteins | sample JacPin_JW_Ref_O2_FD_188567 | JGI IMG/M metagenome (GOLD analysis project Ga0209006, IMG submission 188567) | Forest soil microbial communities from Algoma, Ontario, Canada - Jack Pine, Ontario site 1_JW_Ref_O2 (SPAdes) (version 2) | ecosystem: Environmental > Terrestrial > Soil > Boreal...
TGCTTTTTCGTGACGAGAACGATTCACCGCGCGGCCGGATCGACCTGATCCGGGCCATGCTGGAAAAAGGCGGGCCGCCGGACGCGAAGACCGTGCATCATCTTGATCGCTGCCTGTCCTGCCTGTCGTGCATGACGACCTGCGCGGTGAAGGTGGATTATGCGCATCTGATCGATATCGGGCGCGCTTACATCGAGACCAATTACCGCCGCCCGGTTAGTGAGCGGGCGCTGCGGTGGCTGCTTGCAAGTGTGTTGCCCTATCCGCGCCGGTTCGCCGCGGCGCTGTTCCTCGCGAGGATGGCGGGCCCGATTGCCGGACTATTACCGTCGCGGCTGCGCAATTTGATCACGCTGGCGCAAGACCAAAAATCACCGGGAGAGGTTTTAAGGGCCACCGTCTTAGCCCCGACCGGTGCGAAGCGCAGGCGCGTGGCCCTGCTGCCCGGCTGCGCCCAGCAGGCGCTCAATCGAAATATCAATGCGGCGACGATCCGAATCTTACAGCGCCACGGCTGCGAGGTTGTCATCGCGCCCGGAATCGCTTGCTGCGGAGCACTGCCGTTGCATATGGGACGCTCGGAACAGGCCCGCGCGCTCGCGGCGGCGAACGTCGCGGCGCTCGCCGCGGACCTGGAGAACCTCGATGCCGTGATCGTTAATGCCTCGGGCTGCGGCACCACGGTCAAGGATTACGGTCATCTGCTCGGCAATGACAACGCACGCCGTTTCGCCGCGCTGACCAGAGACATAACCGAATTCCTCGCCGCGCTCGATTTGCCGCAAGGCAATGCCAAACCCTATCGCGTGGCCTATCATGATGCTTGCTCACTGCAGCACGGCCAGCGGATCGCGAGTGTGCCGCGCCAATTGCTGTCCCGCGCCGGCTTCAATGTCATCGAGGTGCCGGAGCGCCATTTCTGCTGCGGCTCTGCCGGCACCTACAATCTGCTGCAGCCGGAGATCGCGGCGACACTTGGCGAACGCAAGGCCGCTCATATCGGCAGCGTCGATCCCGATATCGTCGCCGCCGGCAATCTCGGCTGCATGGTGCAGATCGGCCGTTACACCAATTTGCCTGTGGTGCATACCGTCGAGCTGCTGGACTGGGCGACCGGTGGACTGGAGCCGCCTGTTCTTTCGCGCTGCAAGCTACGCGCAGTCGACGAGCCGAGCGCGGTCGCACCTGGCATGGCGGTGCCGTCGTCACCAGTCGACTCGAATGCCACCGCGATCTGGTGACCGTGCAGATTCTTGAATGAAGCGTCCGCTACAAGAGGCCAATCATGAGCGCAACCGATCTCGACTCGTTCTTCTCCGAAGTTTCCGCTGCGCTCGGCGCTGAGGGCATCAACCGTTCCGATGAAACGATTCTGCGCTATGGCGAAAATACGATGCCAGGCGGCGACAAGCCGCCGGCTGGCGTCGTTTATCCCGCCTCAACCGCTGACGTTCAGGCCATAGTCCGCGCCGCGAATGCCCATCGTGTAGCGCTTTATCCGATCAGCACCGGCAACAATATCGGTTTAGGCTCGCGCTCGGCGGCGACTGCCGGTCAAGTCGTGGTCGATCTCGGCCGCCGGATGAACCGCATTCTCGACATTAACGAAAAGCTGGCCTTCGCGGTCGTCGAGCCCGGCGTCAGCTACCAGACGCTTTATGATGAGCTGGTGCGGCGCGGCAACCGGCTGATGCTCGATGTCACCTCCGGACCACCGCAGGGCGGCATGATCGGGAATGCGCTCGATAAGGGCGCCGGTTATTCGCCGTATTTCGATCATTTCGGATTTTCCTGCGGGCTGGAGGTCGTACTCGGTAATGGCGAAGTTCTGCGCACCGGCGACGGCGCGCTCGATGCTGAGGAATTGATCAACTGGCACACCTCGAAATACAGCTTCGGGCCGATCCTCGACGGACTTTTCACGCAGTCGAATTACGGCATCGTCACCCGCATGGGCGTGTGGCTGTTGCCGCGACCTCCAGCGCTGCGCTCATTCCACTTCACCTTTCCGGACGACGACGATCTGGAAGCGATCGTCGAGTTGTGCCGGCCGTTGAAGCTGTCGAATTTCGTGCCAACGCTGTTCCGGGTTTCGAACGATCTGTATCTCTGCGGCTCAGAGGGCGAGAGTCCGGAATATCGTGCCAGCCAAGGGCGGCGTGCCATCTCCGACGAAGGACGGCGAAAGCTGCGCGAAAGCCACGGCCTCGGTGCCTGGAATGTGTCCGGCGCCTTCTATGGACCGAGCGCCGCGGCTATGGAGCCGCAGATCCAGCGCGTCAGGGACATGTTCATGCAGAGCGGCAAGGCGCGCTACATCGCACACGAAGATGCTGCCGCGTTCCCGCCTTTGCAGGTCGCGATCAATGCATTTTCCGGAGTGCCGGGCCTCGGCGAGCTTGGTCTTCTGAAATGGCGGCCAGGCGGCGGCAATATCTGGTTCCTGCCAGGCACGCCGATGGAAGGCAAAGTCGCCAACGAATTCCAGCGTCTTTGCCGTGGCATTTATCAAGAATTTGGACTGGATTACACTGTGATGAATGTATGCAGCGCACGCTTTGCTCGCGGCTTGCATGTCATCACTTTCAACCGCGAGGATGCTGACGAGCGTCATCGCGCCGACGGGTGTTACCGCAAGCTGTCCGAGGCGGTCGGCGCCCGCGGCGTGTTCGTCGGTCGCGCACCAATCGACTATCACGACTTCCATATGGCGCAGACGATGCCGGCGTTTCGCGATGCCTGCGCGGCGATCAAAGTAGCTCTTGATCCAAACGGCGTCATCGCACCGGGGCGTTACGGAATCTCGGGCAAGGTCGCAAAGTAAACTCGTGCGATCGGAGCGCGAAGCGGCGGGCGCCTATTCGGTGCTCGAGCCGCCGCGCTTAAAGAAGCGATCGTATTTGAAGGCAACCACTATCAGCACCAGCGCGACGGCGCTCAGCGCATAGCTCAAGACGCCATAAGACGGCGGCAAAACTAGGCGAAGGGATTGAATGAGCAGCCCGGCGAAGGCCAAGATGAAAAAAGCGGCCAGGCTTTTGAGGTTGCCCCGGACGTTCAGCGCCCATCCGGCCGCCATCAATATGCCGGCTCCGCAAAGACACCCAGCTGCGACCCATTTGAGGGAGGGGTCATGACTGAACTGGTACAAACATGCAGGAACGAAAGTACCGAAGAAGCAAAAAACACCCGCGGTGAAGAAAGGGCCTAAACGCCATATTCGTGCGCGCAAAGCACAATAGGCCATCCAAGCCGCTACGAGCGATAAGATGACTACCGCGAGCCAGGGCGATCGCATTTTAAAACTTTAGATTGTGGGGCGCTAAAGGACTATTAAACGGTATCTGTGTCGTCGATCCAGCGGCCGGCACTGCCGGTGCAAGGCACAGGTGTTTGCTGCGGCAACGGGTCGGTTGTTCGCCGCCTCAATCGCTCCGTAAAGCCTGTTTAACTCGATGAGATCGAACGCCAAATAACGGAGATCGGCGATGGCGGCTGGACGGTCCATGGTTGCATTCGCTATTTGCGCTATCGAAATATTAGGCTTGATGGTGGTCGCGCGTGCGGAGGAACTAAAATCCGCGGTGCTGGCGCGCATCGTGGTGACTGGAGAAGGCAGCGTTCGCACGCCGCCGGATTACGCGGTGATCAGCGGCGGCGTTACAATTCGGGCGAAGACCGCCAAAGAGGCGGCCGCCGCCAACGCTAAACTGATGACGGCGTTGGCGACAGCGCTCCGCGACGCTGGCATTGCGCAGGAAGACATCCAGACCTCCCGCTATTTGGTTGCGCCGGTATATGCGCCGCCGCAGCAAAATACCGAAGCAAAACTGACCGGGTTTTCCGCGTCTAATCGAATAAGCGTGAAGGTACGTGACATTGACAGCGTCGGCGACATTATCGATCGGCTTATCGGCGCGGGCGCGACTGATATCGGCGGCGTGCACTTTATGCACTCCGACATGTCAAAGATACTCGATGAGGCGCGACAGGCGGCGATGACCGACGCTCGGCGCAAAGCGCAAATTTACGCAGAAGCGGCCGGTATTCATCTCGGCAACGTCGTTTGGATAACCGAAGATCCAGCCTACACGCCGCCCTATCCGATGGCCGCGGCGCGCGTCGCCGCGGCAGCGCCAACACCGATCGCCGCCGGCGAGGACACTTTACGAGCGCAGATTACCGTCGGCTTCGAGATTGCGCAGTAGGGTCTTCCAGAACGCGTTGGCGGGCCGTTCACCAAAAATATCGCAAGGTGCCGGAGCCAGCGTAGGTCTGGGCGCTTGGTGCGAATTCGCCGTCGAATTTCACCAGCAAGGTCCAGCGCGGTGTGAAGAAGAATTCGGCCCCCGCCGAGGTCAATGCCGAGTCGTGGGGGATTGGCGCGCCGTTGACGACGAAGGTGCTGCCCGGAAGCGATTCAAATGCCGCGCTCAGCGCTGGGTCGCTGACGAAGTCATGGGCCCAAGCAAGGCGGCCGCGAAGCAGGACCGGAATGCCGCCGATGACGGCGGGATCGTCGAAGCGACTGCCGAGCTCGGTCCTGGTATCCGTTGCATTCATGGCGGTGTAAGAAAGCCCGAAGCCGCCGCCGGTCACATCGGTTTCGCTGTAATTCGGCGTATGGAAGGCCTGCGCCTGTACCGCCGCATAGGGGCTCACTCCGAGCGTCGGCAAGACTGCATAGCGATAGCCGCCTTCGATGCGCCCGCCATAGCTCTGCGCATCGAAGTTTGCCCTCAGGACGTCGCTCATGGTCCCGCGGTTGATCGTCATCCACTGATTGGCAAAGGCCAAAGCGCCGCCGAGATAGGCTGGACCCGATCGAGTGATCCCGTAAACACCGCTCTGGAAGGCATCGCTCCTCCCGGTTCCCATGCCGCCGGCAAGACCCCAATTGGTGCCGCCGCCGCCAAGCGCAAAACCGACAATCGTATCGGGCGAGTAGTGGTAGTCCATGCCCGCGGCAAAGCCGAAGGTTTGTGCGGCTAGACTACTCGATCCGGCGGCTGGATCGCCGGCACTCGTACTGGCCCCGCCATAGCTCGCGGCCCACGCGGTCCAGCGCTGCTGGAAGGCCGGCGCCGGCGGCGCCTTCAGTAGGCCGGCGTAAGCCATCGCCACGTCCGGCGGCAGGACGGTTTGCGCATCGGGCGCGAAGCTCATGGCCGCACCGCCGCCTACCGCGCCGGAGCCAAGCCGGCCGTCGACAAACGGATCGAGCATCAGGTTCAAAAACTCGTCCGTCAATTGGAACGCGGCCACTTCGCTCCCAGTTGCGACCTCACCGTCAAGGTGCATCAGCGTATTGGCGAGGGCACCCCCGGTCTGCCCGAATATCTGCAGGAAATTCGCCGGCAATGTGCCGCCACCGTTGAAATAATTGTCGAGCGCGGCCGCGACGCCGCGCTCGTTGCCGGTAAGACCGTTCAACGGCAGCGCGGCGGTGATATTCAAAAACACATCGGTGCCTGAATAGCTCAAGCCGTCAACAAACCCGGCGGGCAAGTTGAAGTTGGCCAGCGTCGCAAAAGTGCCGTTCAACCCGCCGCCGGCGTGTAGGATATCGTATTGTTTGATCACATAACCGCCGGGCGAGAACTGCGCGGTGACTGTTGCGCCGGAAAGCGTTGCAACGCCGGACACGGTGGCGCTCGTCGCGCTCGATGGATTGATTTGCACCAGATAAATTGCGCCTGAGGCGAATGCGAGATTGCCGGCAATGGCGAGCGACGTGCCGGGCGAGCCAACCGCACCCGGCAAAAGAGCGCCGCCGGCGTTTATATGAACCGCACCGACAGTGCCGGTGCCGGTCAGCGTCGCTCCGCTCGCCACTATAGTCAGGCTCGAATCGGCGATCGAACCTGTGACATCGAGTACACCGGCATTGATGTTGGTCGGGCCGGTATAAATGTTATTGCCGGAGAGCACCACAGTGCCACCGCCGCTCTTCGTTAGCGTGCCACCGCCGGCAAGCACGGCGGAGACGGTTCCAACTTGCACGCCGAACGAAGAGCTTCGCAGCGTACCATCTTCGATGGTACCGCCGGACAAGGTCAGTGCACCGGTCGTCTGCGTTGTGCCGCCGAGATCGAGAACGCCGCCGGACACGCCAAGCGTGCCGCTCGGAGCGCCAAGTGTGCCGGCGCCGGAGAGCTGCAGCGTTCCGGCCGATATTGTGGTGCCGCCCGAATATGTGTTGGCGCCGGAGAGAACCAGCGTGCCCGGCCCGAGCATACCGAGGAAGCCAGGCGTCGCGCCATCGCTGATGACGCCGGAAATGGTTTGGGTCGTGCCCGCCGGCGGCGTGAAATTCGGATCGCCGGAAATCCGGAAATTGTTAGCGAGAGTGAAATTTGAGCCGCTCATAAATGATAGCGTGGTGTCAGGGGCGAGCGACACAAAGCCGGGACCGAACGCCTCGTTGTTGCCGGCAATCAGGGTGCCGGAACTCACGATGGTAGCGCCCGTGTAAGTATTCGCCCCGGTGAGGGCGACCAGGCCGCTGCCGATTGTCAGGCCGAAGGGGCCCGAGATCGAGTTGGAGATTATCCCGCCGCCTGCTTCGAGCAACCTGGTTGCGCCGTAGAGCACCGTGGGCAAGTTGCTGATAAAGCCCGCCGGCAGGTTGACGTTGCCGCTCAGGGCGAGCGACGGAGTTACTTGTCCGAATGCGCTACTGACCGTCCCGTTCCAACGATAACCGACATAACCGTTGATCGGATCGTAGATATAATCGAACCCCGCATAGAACTCGCGGCCCGTGTTCAGGAAGGCCGTCGTGCTGGCGCCATTTAGGCTGACCGAATTAGGCTGCAAGGCATTGCCGCTGCCTCCGGTTGTGAATGTATAGAACGCTGGCTGCGGAGCTGTTTGACCCGGCAGGTAAATTTGGACTGTCGTGTTAGGCGCAGCGCAAGTGGCAGTGTTGCAATTGCTCGACGTGGTTGTGATCGAGGCACCCGGCGCTGGGGTTAGGTAAGCGTAGTTGATGCCGCTGTCCGGCAGAATGCTGCCGCTGCTCCGCTGGCCTCCCGCTAATACCGTAAGCGGCGCCCCCAACCAAGCCGGCGCAGCCTGAGGCGGGTTGTTTGCCGTATTCGGCAGTAACTTCACGAAGGCAAAGTTGTTGGTGGCACTCGAGGACAGGCCCAGAGTGACGCCGCTATCGGAAATAATGTAGCCGGGCGCGAGGCTACTGATCGGCTGGCCTGAGGCCAGCGAAACGATATTGATGAATGGATTGGTGTTGTTGTAGGGCGCCGGGGGTTGGGTTGAACTCGATCCACGATCGAAACCGATCCCCATATACGCGACGTTGGTCGGGTGCAGATTCGCCACGCAGGTTGAATAACCCGACAGGCAGGTTTCGCTCGTCACATCCAGCACCGTGACCCTTGCTGTCGCAAGTGGCGTGCTGCTGTTTTCATAAATGACGACGTTCGTCAGGTAGAAACTGCCGTGTTCAACTTTTCCGCTGCTGGTATAGGTTTGAGTTCCCTGCCCGACATAGACGTCGTTTGGCCCGGGCGTAAAGAAGTTGGAAGAAACGACGATCCCGGTCGATCCGGTATCCATGACGAATGGGGTTGGACTCGAGGCACTGCCCAGGGCGAGGTCGACACTCGCGGCCTTGGTCGGGCTCATGGCGCCGCCGACGAATGAGATCGTCGGGAGGCTGGTGTCGCCGTCGTAAAGGTTCCAGCTCTGAGATTGAGCGGCAACCGTCATTGCCGCGAGCAGCCCTACACCCAAGACGGCGCCGTGCGACCTTCGCCTGATCATTGATTGTGTCTCGACCAGAATATCGTCGAGCCGACGCCGGCTTCGCCTTTTGCTGCCGATGCGCCGAGGAGCCACATCAAATTTTCAGATTGGTTATGTGGTAACCGATGGCGCTACCGTCATCTTTTTAAGAAAAGGACACGTCAACACACGGCTGCTTAGGGCAACACGCGGACGCATCACGATCAGCGCTAATGAGAAGACTAGTAGGATGCGAAACCATTGATTCGCACAACCGCAAATCCATCCCCTGGCGCGAGATTATTGGCGTTTTTTAGATTGCGCCGGAATAGGCGGACTAGGTATTGGCACTTATGAAATTCGGCATTGACCGCCTCGTCGCCGATCCGCCGTTGCGCGCGCCGCTGCGTGGCCGCCGCGTAGCGTTGCTGGCCCATCCGGCGTCGGTCACCGCCGACCTGACGCACTCGCTTGACGCGTTGGCGGCGTGCGGCGATGTCGCATTGGCCGCCGCCTTCGGCCCGCAACACGGGCTGCGCGGCGACAAGCAGGACAACATGATCGAGTCGCCGGACTTTCACGACCCGGTGCACCACATTCCAGTCTTCAGCCTATATGGCGAGGTCCGCAAGCCGACCGACGCGATGATGGATACGTTCGACGTTATGCTCGTCGACCTACAAGACCTGGGCTGCCGCATCTATACGTTCGTCACCACGCTGCGCTACGTGCTCGAGGCGGCGGCGCGGCACGGCAAGGCGGTGTGGGTGTTGGATCGGCCCAATCCGATCGGCCGGCCGGTGGAAGGTCTGACGCTGCGCGAAGGCTGGCAAAGTTTTGTCGGCGCCGGCGCGATGCCGATGCGGCACGGCTTGACGCTCGGCGAACTCGGTTCGTGGTTTGTCAAAACGCTCAAGCTCGATGTCGATTATCGCGTCGTCGAGATGGAGGGCTGGCAGCCCGAAACCGCGCCAGGTTTCGGCTGGCCGCTTGGTGAGCGCGTCTGGCTCAATCCCAGTCCCAACGCGCCGAATTTATGGATGGCGCGGGCTTATCCCGGCACGGTGATGGTCGAGGGCACGACGCTCTCGGAGGGTCGCGGCACCACGCGGCCGCTCGAAGGCTTCGGTGCGCCCGATATCGACGCCCGCACCCTTATCAAAGAAATGCAAGCACTGGCGCCGCGCTGGCTCAAAGGCTGTCGGTTGCGCGACGGCTGTTTCGAGCCGACATTCCACAAACACGTCGGCAAACTTTGCAGCGGCGTGCAGATTCACACTGAAGGACCGTTCTACGATCACTCGGCGTTTAGGCCGTGGCGCGTCCAGGCGCTCGCCTTCAAGGCGATCCGCCGTTTGTATCGCGATTACCCGCTGTGGCGTGATTTCGCTTACGAGTACGAGGAGGGCAAGCTCGCCATCGACGTCATCAATGGCGGTCCGTTGTTGCGCGAGTGGGTGGATGACGACGCGGCAACGCCGCGCGACTTGGATGCGTTGGCGATCGCTGATGAGGAGGCCTGGCTCAGCGAGCGTGACGAATATCTGCGTTACTAGCGCGTGCAAAATGCCCGCGGCTCAACACGATCGCGAGGCATTATCGGTCTGAATAGGGAACTCTGCCGAACCGCTAAGTGATATGTATGCCATTGCCCGCCCGGCGAGTTAGCGGCATTCTAGCCGGGGGGCGTTCTGCATGCAGCACCGAAGTAAGTGCGGCCGCATCGCGTTTGTCGCGATCGCGGTCGCCAGCGTGGCCAAAGTTTCACTAGCACAAACCGGCAATCCGGCCGCGGCGGACCGAATCGATCCGCCGGACAGGGTTTATACCACTGGCGCACTCGCCAACGATCCGGCAATCGAGGGTGCGTTGCCCTTGGCTGAACGTCATCGGGCTTTTCTGCCGGTCGCGGTCGATCTCTCGGATCGCATGCCGCCAGTCGGGGATCAGGGCGGCCTTGGATCGTGTGGCGCCTGGGCGGTCGCCTACGCGGCGCGCAGCTATTACACGGGAGCGCTCGAACGCCGCGATACGCACCAGGCGACCAATTTGCCTAGTCCGAGTTACGTCTATCACCTCGCGCGCGAAAACGGCTGCGACGATGGCACCAATGTTGACCGCGTCGTCGGCGTACTCAGAAGAGGGGCCTTGTCTCTCGCCGACGCTCCTTACACTGACAAGTGCCTGCCGCCGGCGGCGGCGACATCCGTCAGCCGAGCGCACGATTTTCGCGTTCGCGGAGAAATCCGCGTCGACGTCAGTCACCGCGATGACGCTAAGGGCCAGCTGGCGCGCGGCAATCCCGTGATCATCAGATTTCACACCAGCACGGCGTTTCAAAAGATACGAAGCGCCGAGACGCTGACGGAGCCGGCGCCACCGCCCGACGACAAGAACGTCGGTTGGCATTTCGTCACCCTGGTCGGCTACGACGACAAGCGGCAAGCGTTCCGCTTGATGAATTCGTGGGGAACGGGATGGGGCGACCACGGCTTTGCTTGGATTGGTTACGATCTTCTGCGGACCCGCATCACGCACGCCTACGCGCTCGACGTCGGTCCACTCCGGCCACAGCCGGTCGTTATCAACACGCCACCACCACCGCCATCACCGCCCGTCGTCACGCCGCCGAAGCCAACTCCCGTCGTTACCCCGCCACCACCGCCCGTCGCCCCGCCGCCGCCGAAGCCAACTCCCGTCGTTACCCCGCCACCGCCGCCCGTCGCCCCGCCGCCGCAGCCGACTCCAGTCGTTACGCCACCGCCGCCAGTCGTCACGCCGCCACCAACCCCAGTCGTTACGCCGGAGCCGCCTCCCATCAAGCCAGCGCCGCCATCGCGACTTTCCGATTTGGACGCACTGGCGTGCGGCCGCGTTAGCGTCGAAGCTCGCGGTGATGAGTCAGTGCTGTCCGGCTATGTCGCGACCGATGAAGATCTTGACCGTGTCAAGTTGCTCGCCGCTGCTTTGCCTAAAACGTCAGTCGGGAATGTGTTTGTGGCGCCGTGGCCCCAATGCGAAGCCTTACAGACACTCGACAAGCCGCTGAAAATCGCCGATCGCCCAACCGTCGACATCGGGCCGACCGCGGAGCTGAGTGCGGGCGACCCGCTCGAAATTCAAGTCATCTCCCCGCCGCAGATCAGCTATCTCTATGTCTCCTATGTCCAGGCCGACGGCTCGGTCGTGCATCTGGTGCAACCGAAGGCGCTGACGCCCGAGCCGACCCTGCCGCGCCAATTGCTGATGTTTGGCAGTGGCGAGGCCGGCAAGCCGAAATTCAAGATCGGTCCGCCTTTCGGCCGCGAGATGATCATCGCCATCGCCTCGCGCTCGCCGTTGTTCGATCACGAGTTGCCAACGCAGCAAACCGAGCGTGAATACCTGAGCGATTTGCGCCGAGCCCTAATCTACAAGCCCGTCCCGAACATGCCCGACCGCGAACTCGCGGCCACCATCACCACGCTCCGAACCAGCGCGAGGCAGCCATGATTCCGCGATCCATTCTCCTCGTTGGCCTCCTGGCATGTGGCGTGATCCTGCTGTCCCGCCCGGCAGTGGCGGAAGAGCCGCCTTCGTCCGGAGCAATCGAATGCGCGCTCGATCCGAAATGCGCAAAGCCGCCGCTGACGCGCAGTCTTCGGCAGCGCGGCATAATCATCGAAGGCGCGCCCGTCGAGCAGCCGTTATCCGTCAACCTCTATGTCAACTTTGCTTACGATTCGGCGGAACTGACATCCGACGCGCGGATCACGCTCGACCGGCTTGGTGGCGCGCTCCGTGATCCTCGCCTGAGCGAGTTCAGCTTCGTCATCGCCGGCCACACCGATGCGAAAGGCGGCGACGAATACAACCAAAAGCTTTCCGAGCGGCGCGCCGAAACGGTGCGCAGTTATTTGGTCGCTCAGTTCGGCATCAGCGCGGCGCGGTTAACCGCCAAGGGCTATGGAAAATCGCAGTTGCTCGATCCGGCGCGTCCGGAAGACGGCGTCAACCGCCGTGTCCAGGTCATCAACGCGACTGCTGGCGGGAAAGGTTATTAGTGGTGACCGCCCAAAGCGGGCCGCGCGGCGCACCGGCACACCCACACTGAGTTTATCGCGAAGCGCGCGGTTCGGCGCCGAGATAGACTTCGCCGAGCAGCGATGAATTTACCCACGGTATCTGCTTTCGCTCGGTGGCAGCCGCGACATCGACACGCACCCGCGTGAACATCTGGTTCACTTCGATTGCCGGCGTGCCGACGTGCTTGAGCAGCGCCGTCGTAAAGGGACTATGGACCCCTGAGCCGTCGGCCGCGGTATTGCCGGGCGCGGTGGCAAAGGCAATGAGCGTCCCGCTGCCGATCGCTTGGTAAGCGATCAGGCCCGAGCTCCTAGCGGCCCGGCTCGGCGCGATCCTGGTCTCGAAAGGATTATCGCGGCATGCGTCGAGGATGATGATGTTGCTATGCGCTTCGTCATCGAGGCCTTTGAGGATGCGGTCGATGTCGATCAGCTCGAACGTTGCGGCGTTCTTGCTGGCAACCATGGCGTCGACCGGGACCAGGTAATTGTTGCCGCCGACGGCAAGTCCGTGGCCGGCGTAAAACAGCAACCGGACGGCGGCCGATGGAGCGCGTTGCAGGAATTGCAGCAACGCACCCTCCATGCCGGGGCGATCCAGGTCGGTTGCTTCGATGACTTGAAAGCCGATGTCACGCAGCGCTTTGGCCACGGCGTGCGCATCATTCGCCGGGTTCGGCAGCTTCGGCGCGTTGCGGTAACCACCGTTGCCGATGACAAGAGCAAGCCGGCTGCCCGCCTGAATGACCGGAGGTGAAGTCAGGTTCGGCTGCGGGTTCGGTTGCGGACTGGTGACGGGCGGCTCCGGTTTTGCCGGCGGAGCGGACAAGACCGCAAGGCGGGCTTGCGCGGTGTCGTGGGCCCATTGACCGTTGTCATATTTGGGCGGCAGTCCGACGGCCGTCTGGAAGTCAGTCCGCGCGTGGACGAGATCATGTTTGCTTTCATACGCCAGGCCGCGATTGGTAAGCGCCGCCGAGTAGGCGGGATCAAGCCGAATGGCCTCGGTGAAATCCGCGATGGCGCGATCGATTTGACCTTGGCGGCGAAAGACTATGCCCCGGTCGTTCAGCCCCGTAAAATTTCGCGGATCTAAGCGGAGCGCCTCATTGAAATCAGCCATCGCAAGGTCAGGCTTGCCCTTTTTATTAAAGATCATGCCGCGGTTGACAAAAGCGCCGGCAAGACTGGCGTTGAGATGGATCGCTTGGCTGTAATCAGCGACGGCGCGGTCGAGATCGTTTTTTTGACCGAATGCCAGTCCGCGATTAAAAAACGCGAGAGCGAAGCCGGGATTAAGCTTGATGGCTTGATCGAAGTCGGCCAAGGCGCGATCGATGTCGCCCTTGCGCTGCAACCAGACACCGCGTGTAAAATAGCCGTTCGAATTTTTTGGATCGATGCGGATCGCTTCGGTTTCGTCGGCGATGGCGCGATTCAAATCGCCTTTACCCTCCCATAAACGGCCACGATTGACGAAGGCGAGGGCAAGGCCAGGGTCCAGTTGAATTGCCAGGTCGAGATCGACCAAGGCCCGGTCGAAAGCGCCTTTGCGCCGCCAAGCATCGCCGCGATCGGCAAGAGTTGGCGCGCTTTTCTGATCAAGTTGTATCGCCTGATCGAAGTCCTTAATCGCGCGATCGAGATCATTTCGACGCGCCAGCACGGCGCCCCGGCCGCGATAGCCCATCGCGTAAGCCGGATCGAGCGTTATCGCATGCTCGAAATCGGCAAGCGCCTGATCGTCTTGCCCCTTGCGGAAATAGCCGGCGCCACGGCCGTGATAAGCGACAGCAAGATCGTGGCCCTGGATGCTGCCGGCCTGGATAGTCCGGTTCCACGCGGCGATGCAGTCGTCGATTGCGACCTTTGGGGCGTTACAATCGAGATCATCCGCATGGCTGGTGCCGGCAGAAATTATCAGCAGCACGAGGCTGCAGATAGCAAAGTGAAGGAGGCAGGCGCCAACTTCGCGAAAGCGGCGATGGCGTTCACCCGTTCCGCGCGTGGCGTGCGGGCTTTCAGCGCAAGCTATTCCGATCTTCGTCTTCGAAGCCCAAGTCACGGCCGGTGTCGCTCCCGAGCCGAAAACTAATGGGTGCCGGCCAGGAGAACAATATAAATTGGAGCTTGCGTGGCGGGCTCTTTGCGCCGGTGCTGGTTCCGCCTGTACGACGGCGGCGGTCCGAGCCGACGTACCACAAGCATACCGGCTGCTCGGGTCGTTTTCGCCCTCCGGACGATATCGGCGGACAATCTGCTTCGGCCCCGACAATGGTCGAGATTGACGTCGGCGCTGCGGTAAGGCCAAATCACCGGCATTGCAGGCAAGCGTCCCGCGCATGGAGCATTTGGTATGAAGAAGAGAAGAGCCCCGACTTCTAAAGGCGCCAAGAAGCAAGCAAAGATTGCTCATCCCGGCATGATGGGTGATGGTACCGAGGAACAGAATTTGGGTGAGCGCGGCAACCCGGCGGCACGAATTAAGAAGAAGGAAGTGGTTGCCGCGTTCGGCAAAAAACGCCCCGCCAAATAATCGTCGTCGGCCGCAGCGCCGATCAAGATCCGGACCGCATCTGGCTGACGCTCGGCAGTCCGGTTGCCCTGAACGTCCCCCTCAATACCGCGCGTTGCCCGGCGTGCGCGGGAATGGAATCGCGTCGCGCACATTCGACAGGCCGGTGACGTAGGCAAGCGTCCGCTCGAAGCCTAAACCGAAGCCCGCGTGCGGCACGGTGCCGTAGCGGCGCAGATCGCGATACCAACTGTAATGTTCTTTATCGATCGCGCGCTCGGCCATCCGTGCGTCGAGCATGTCGAGCCGTTCCTCGCGCTGGCTGCCGCCGATAATTTCGCCGATGCCCGGAGCGAGCACGTCCATGGCTGCGACCGTTTTGCCGTCGTCGTTCACCCGCATGTAGAACGCCTTGATATCCTTCGGGTAGTTCATCACTACCACCGGCTTCTTGGCGTATTTCTCGGTCAGGTAGCGCTCGTGCTCGGATTGAAGATCAATACCCCAGCGCACCGGGAATTCGAATTTCTCGTTGGCGCGCTCGAGGACGCCGATTGCGTCGCTGTAATCCATCCGCGCGAACTCGGAGGCGACGATGCCGGAAAGCTTGGCGACCAAGCCTTTCTCGATCCGCTCGTCGAAGAAGGCGAGGTCCTCATGACGCTCTTTCAGCAGCGTCTCCAAGGTAAATTTCAGCAGCCGCTCGGCCAGCGTCGCATCGTCGGCAAGATCGGCAAACGCGATCTCGGGCTCGATCATCCAGAATTCGGCCAGATGCCGGCTGGTATTTGAATTCTCAGCGCGAAATGTCGGGCCGAAGGTGTAGACCTTGGTCAGCGCCAGGCAGTAAGCCTCGACATTCAACTGGCCCGAGACGGTGAGAAACGCCTCGCGGCCAAAGAAGTCTTTGTTGAAATCGACCTTGCCGTTGGCGTCGCGCGGCAGGTTGGCGAGATCGAGCGTCGAGGCGCGAAACAACGCGCCGGCTCCTTCGGCGTCGGACGAAGTGATGATCGGGGTGTTGACCCAGAAGAAGCCGTTGTCGTCGAAGAAGCGGTGGATCGCCTTAGCCAGCGTGTGGCGTACCCGCGTTGCCGCGGCGATCACATTGGTGCGCGGCCGCAAATGCGCCACCTCGCGCAGAAACTCCATGGTGTGCGGTTTCGGCTGGATCGGATAGGTATCCGGATCGTCGACCCAGCCGATCACTTTGATCTCGCTTGCTTGCATCTCGAACGGCTGTCCTTTAGCCGGCGAGGGGACGATGGTGCCGGTCGCCTCGACCGCGCAGCCGGTGGTGATTTTCAGCACCTCGTCGGCATAATTCGACAGCGTGCTCGGCGCGACCACCTGCAGCGGATGGAACGAGGAGCCGTCGGAAAGGTGTACGAAGGAAATTCCGGCCTTGGAGTCGCGACGCGTGCGCACCCAGCCTTTTACCGTCACCGGCGCGTCTTGCGGCGCCTGCCCGGCGAGGATCGAGCGCACATCGAACGTCTTGTTCATTGGCGCGAGAGTTACCATAGTCGTCGACAGCGGCCAAACACTTCGATTGAGAAGATGAGGGACAGCGATGCGCAAAACTTTCTGGCTAATGGCAACGCTCGCAGCCGGCCTCGGTGCCGCGCCGCTTCACGCCGCCGATGAGCCGGACCTAATCTTCAAACGTTCGACCGTCTTTCGCTTTCTGACGCCGAACGACAAGCTTGCGACCTACGGCGTCGACGATCCCGACGTCGATGGGGTGGCTTGCCACTTTACCGCGCCCGAGCGGGGCGGGGTGAAAGGCTGGATCGGCGTCGCCGAAGAGGTTTCGGATATTTCGCTGTCGTGCCGGCAGATCGGGCCGATCCGCTTCAAGGAAAAATTCGCGCAAGGCGACGATATGTTTCGCAAGCGCCGCTCGCTTTTCTTCAAGAAGATGCAGATTGTGCGCGGCTGCGACGCCAAACGAAATGTACTGGTCTACATGGTTTATAGCGACCGGTTGATTGAAGGTTCGCCGAAAAACTCGACGTCCTCAGTGCCGATCATGCCGTGGGGCACCAACGACGACATTCAAAAATGCGCGGACTATTTGGAGAAATAATAATATCTGCGAAGCGAACGGCCGGGCGCTTCCTCAATCTTGAAGGCGCTTCAGATCCGTGATCGTTCCCATGCCAACGCCACAATCACGGCCATCGCCGCTTGGATCGCGATAATCGCGGCCACGCAACCGTCCCAGCCGGCGGCGTGCCATACCAGCCCCATGAGAAAAGCGCCGGCGCTGCCGCCAATGTAGAAGCTCGAGGCATAAAGCCCTGCCGCGGAGGAGCGCCCTTCCTTGGCCGTGGTGATGACGTAGCCCGTAGATACCGCCTGGCACAGCATCCCGCAGGTGGCGCAAATCGTTAGTCCGACAATGATCACCCAGACGGGCGGCGCCAAAAGCATGAGCGAGCCGCAAATCCATACGGCGATGACGCCCAATATGAAGCGCCGGCGGCCAAACATCAAAATGGCGCGGCCGACCCACGGCACGATAAAGCTGCCGCTCAAATAGGTGGCAAACAGCGCTCCGAGCATCGTGGGCGTGAAAAAGTAAGGCGCGGCGGCCAAGTGGAAGCTCACATAGGTGAAAGTCGCAATAAAATTGAACAGGACGCCAAAACCGACAGCATAGATCGCAAGCAGCCGCGGATTGCGCAAATGCGCCAGCATTTGGTGCGCCGACGCGAGCAGGCCGCCCGAGCGGACAAAACCACGCTCGCGCGGCAATGCGAGGGTGACGATCAGGGCGCCGATGAGCGTGAGCAGCGCCACTGCCAGAAAGGAGGCGCGCCAGCCGAACAAATCGGCGACAGCGCCGGTGACGAAGCGGCCGCTGAATCCGCCGACGCTCGAGCCGGAGATAAATAATCCTGCCACACGCGGCACCTCGGCCGGCGGCCATTCGTCGCCGACATAGGCGACCGCGACGGTGAAAATCGGCGGCAACAGCAAGCCTTGCACGAACCGCAGGATCGCGAGTTGCGTCACGCTATCGGCAAACATCATGAGCAGCGTCGGCACGACTACGGCGAATCCGGCAGCAGTGATCAGGCGCTTCCTTCCGAACACATCGGCCAACGCGCCGGTAAACGGTGCGGTGAGCGCGATCGCCGCGGTCGTTGCGGTCATTAGCGTGCTGATGTCGCCGGCGCCGACGCCGAACTCGCGTGCCAGTTCCGGCAACAACGATTGCGGCGAATAGAGATTAACAAAGGCGGAAAAGCCCGCCGTCGCTATGGCGAGCGCACGAACGTCGAATGCCATGCCGTATTATGCGCGACCGGTACAACGAAAGCACCCTGGCATTGTGCGAGGCAGCTAGGCGCGCCGCCGCGGATCGGCCGGCGTCCGGTTCCGCAAGCCCGCGTCAGCCGAAGCAGGCGACAAAGCCGGCGCGGATGGTTTCGAAAAACACCGCCGTACCGTAGTGCGCCCAGAGCCATGCCGTGCCGGCGACAACGGCGGCGCCGATTGCCGCGCCTACCACGACGTATGGCCGCGACCCGGCGCTTGATGCGGTCGCTTCGCGCATCGGGCCAACTCAAGCCGGCGCGGCGGCCAGCCGCGCGACCGGCTTTTCAACGATCGGCAGATTGATCAGCGCGGAGAGGACACCGAACAAGATTGCGAGCCACCATACCGGGGTGTACGAGCCGGTGCGCTCGAACACGATGCCGCCAAGCCAGACGCCGAGGAAGCCGCCGACCTGATGGCTGAAGAAGGCAAATCCTCCAAGCGTCGCCAGCCAGCGCGTGCCGAACATCACGGCAATGATGCCGTTGGTCGGCGGTACCGTTGACAGCCACATCAGACCCATGACTGCGCCGAACGCGATGCACGAGAATGCCGTGACCGGAAAGGAGATGAACACTAGGATGGCCGCCGCGCGCACAAAATAAATAAACGAGAGCAGATAGCGCTTGGGCATGCGGTCGCCGAGCCAGCCGGACGTGATCGATCCGACGATGTTGAACAAGCCGATTGCCGCAAGGGTCCAGCCGCCGACCTGCGCGGATAGTCCGCGATCAACCAGGTAAGACGGCATGTGCACGGTGATAAACGCGAGCTGAAATCCGCACGTGAAAAAGCCGATCACCAGCAGCAAGTAGGAGCGGTGGGCGAAGGCCTCGCCGAGTGCGCTGCGCAGCGATTGCGGGGCCGCTCCTTTCGCGTCGGTCTTTGGCGTCGTCAGCGCCAGCGACAGCGGCAGGATAGCGAGCGTGCTGGCGCCGAAAATAAGCAGCGTCTGCTGCCACCCGAAGCCGTCCATCAGCGCAACCGCAACCGGCGAAAAGAGGAATTGACCGAACGAGCCGGCCGCGGTGCCGAAGCCGAACGCGCGGGAGCGCCACTCCGGCGGCAACAATTTGCCAAACGCCGCCAGGACGACCATGAACGACGTGCCGGAAAGGCCGAACCCGATAAGGACGCCTGCCGAAACATCGAGCAGCGGCGCGCTTGCGGCCTGCGACATCAGGGCGAGCCCCGCGGCGTACATGAGGCCACCGGCGCACAGGACACGTGCCGACCCATAGCGGTCGGCGATCATGCCGGCCAACGGCTGGCCAATGCCCCAAAGCAAATTCTGCAGCGCTAGAGCGAAGCCGAACACGTCGCGGCCCCAATGATTGGCGCTGGACATCGGTGTCAGAAAAAAGCCGAGCGACGAGCGCGGGCCGAACGACATCAGGGAGATCAGGCAGCCGAAGCCGATGATCAGTATCGGCGTTCGCCAACCAATCCCCGTCACAGCCGAAGGAGCCGAGAAGGGGCGACGTTGGATGGTGGACATTTTTTATCCCGGTAATGGCGGCGCGCGTGTAACGGTAGCCAATATAGGTAGCCGTTCGGATCAGCCCTAGCGAAAATTTCTACCCTCAGCCGAACGGCTTGATGCTGTCGGCGACCGAATCCGCGATGTCTTCCTTGGAAATAACGCCGATGATCTCCGACGGCCGCCCGCGGCCCTTGCCCCCGACGACGACGGCCATGCTGGCGTTGTGGCGCGCCATGCGCTGTACCACGTCGAACATGATGTCGGCTTCGCGCGCCAAAGTGAAATTGCGCTGTGCGACGTCACCAAGATGGACGCCGCTATAGGCTTGCTCGACGCCGCGGCGCAGTCCGATATTGACGCGCACCACACCGGCGATGTGATTGCCGCGCGTTACCACTACGTGCTTGAATCCGGCACCGGTTGCGTTGGCCCGCAGGAAAGCATCGAAATCAGCATCTGCCGGCAATAGCGTGACGTCCTTTTGCATGACTTCGCGCGCGCGCCGCACCAGGAACATGTTGGCGTGCAGCGCTTTCGGCACGAAATGGCCGCGACCGACGAGCTTGACGGTATAAATGTTCTCGGCCGAAAGAAGCCGCCGCACACCGATCGCAATCGCCACCGCGACGATACTCGGCATCACCAGATCGTAGTCGCGCGTCATCTCGAAGATCATCGTGACCGCGGTCATGGCGGCGCCGGTGCCGCCGCCGACCATCGCGGCCATCCCAATAATGGCGCAGGTGGTGACGCCGATGCCCTCGACCGGCGCGAACAAATTGACAAGGAGGCCAAACGCGCCGCCAAGCGTCGCGCCCATGAATAGGGAAGGTGAGAATATTCCTCCCGATGCGCCGGACCCAAGGCTGACCGAAGTGGCGGCGATCTTGGCTGCAAACAAAACAATGAGGAGTCCGGGCAGCGCGAGGCCGCCGGTCAGAATCGCTTGGATCGTCGAATAACCGACGCCCTCGACATAGTAGTGGCCGGCGGTCCGCAGCAGGACGTAGATCAGCACGCCGATCGCAAGCATGCCGATGACGCTGCGCAGGTAAGGATTGGCGATGCGCTCGAAGATGGTTTCGGCAAAGCTCAGCGTACGGATGAAAGCCGCGGCCGCGAGTCCGATGAGGGCGCCGAGTAATGCATAGAGAAGCAGCGACGGCAGGGAAGCGGGTGCTTGTGAGGCGAGTAGTTCCTTGGGGATGACGAACGCCGGATAAATGCCGAAAAAGATGCGCCCGATGAACGTCGCGCTCCCGGTCGCGACCGCGACCGGCAGAAACGTGCGCGCGCTTAGTTCCGGCATCATCAGTTCGATCGCGAACATGACGCCGCCGATCGGCGTGTTGAAGGTCGCGGCGATGCCGGCGCCGGCGCCGGCCGCGACCAACGTGATCCGCTGCCAGGGCGCCATGCGTACGATTTGGCCGAGCGTCGAGCCGATCGCTGAACCGATCTGGATGATGGGCCCCTCGCGCCCGACCGCGGCGCCGGTGCCAATGGAGAGCGCCGAGGCGAGCGACTTGATCACCGCCACTACCGGGCGGATTACGCCTTCTTTGTAGTAGATGGCGTCCATGACTTCGGGGACGCCGTGGCCGCGCGCCTCCGGTGCGAAATTGGTGATCAGGAAAGTGACAATCAGCCCGCCGATGACGGGCACCAGAATGATAAAGGCGCCCGACGGACTTGGCGGCGTGAACACGCTCGCGTCGTAACTGATCGCGAGCACACCGAGAAACGCTGCGTTGTGAATCAATCCGATCAGGGCGCGGAAAACAACGGCGCCGAAACCGGTGATGACGCCGACGACAATCGCGAGAAGCGAGAGCCGAAGGAGACCAAGGCGCAGGGGCCGCCTAAGCTTCATGCCTCGTCAACGCGCATCGCGCGTGTTCAGAGCTGCCGGATCGAGCCAAAATCCCAATTGGAGTCGGTCGGATTCTCACCGACCCGGACGGTCGTATCGTTGACGAAGCGGTATGGCGGGACCGGCAGATTGTACGGCGCCGGCACGCCGGAAAAGACTCGGCCAGCAGGGTCGTATTTGGAGCCGTGGCACGGGCAAAAGTACCCACCGAGCCAGCCCGAAACTGGAGAGGTCGCGTTCGGCTGCGGATAGAACATTGGGATGCAGCCGAGATGCGTGCAGATGCCGACCACAATGCCGTATTCCGGCTTGATGGAGCGGTGCCAATTGACCGCGTAAGGCGCCTGCTGCATTTGCTCTGAGTTCGGGTCCGAAAGCTGTCCAACAAGCTTGGGATCCTGCAACGTTTTCAGCGTTTCCGGCGAGCGGTGGAAAACGAAAATCGGCCGTTCGCGCCAGCGGATCACCACTTGCTGGCCGGGCTCGATCTTGGAGACATCGAGATCGACCGGCCCGCCAGCCGCAAGCGTCGAGGCGTCGGGATTCATTTGGGCGATCAGTGGGACAAGCACCGCAGCCGCGCCGACCGCGGCTACCGTCCCGGTCGCGATATAGAGAAAGTCGCGGCGGGTGCCTTCCGGCTCATGAAGCCCGGAGGGTGCCGTCGTGTCGCTACTCGCCATTGTTGCGCCTTTCGCCACTTATTTTCCCCGCGCTTATATTGGCCCGGCCCTGTGTCAGTCAATCAAGGGCGTCGCAGCGCCGAGCGCGCTAATTTTCGGGTGTTTTCCGGCGTTCCCGAGGCATCGATCGGTGCCCAGTCGAGCGGTCCGACGTCGTAAGTCTCCTGCGATTTTGCGACCGCGGCGTCGGCGTCTGAAGCGTCCCCTCTGCGCGCTCCAACTCGCGCAATTCGGGTCTCAAGATCGGCGGTCAGAAAGAGCCCCCGAAACGGAACATTCGCGGATTTTGCGGCAGCCGCGACCACGGCACGCTCGGCTTCTTGCGCGAACACGGCATCGATGATCGCGGAATGTCCGGCGATAAGGGTGCGGCGCGCCTTGTCGGCAAGCGTCGCATAAATCCGCGCAGTAACCTCGGCAGAATAGGCGCTTGCCGGCAACTTCTCGGTCTCGCCGGCCGCGAACAGTGTTTTGCGCTCGAGATCCGAGCGGACGACAACAGCGCCGGGCATCGGTGCGATGTCTGCCGCCAGCGATTGCGCCAGTTGGCTCTTGCCGGTTCCTGAGAGGCCGCCAACGGTAACGAGACGGGGCGAGGGTGGTGCGATCGCCCGTAGCGCGAACGTGAAGTATTTGGCGGCGGTGCGCGCGATGTCCCGGCGCTCCACGGCGACAGCGCGTTCCAGCCGCGCGGCGGTGACTTTGGCGCGAATCGCGGCGCGCATCGACAGGAAGAACGGCAACGCCGCCAGTCCGTCCAAATCTTCCGGGTGTCGGGTCTCGGCCAGATACCGGTTGAAGACGATATTGGCCGGTTGCTCCAGCCCGCGCTCCAGCAAGTCCATCAGCAAAAACGCCAGATCGTAGAGGACATCGCCGGAAGCGATAATGTCGCTGAACTCGATGGCATCGAACAAAACCGGTTTGCCCTCGAGCAGGACGATATTGCCGAGGTGAAGATCGCCGTGAATGCGGCGCGCGAAGCCGCCGCGGTTTCGCGCGCGAAGGAGCGGGGTGATTTGTGCGTAGGCGGCGCGAGTTTTGCGGGCCAGCGCAAGGACGTCGTCACGCGGAAAGATACGCGGATGTTTCTGAAAAGCGTCGGCATGTTCGTCGATATAGCCGCCGAGCGCGTCGATCCATAGGTTGCCATCGAGCGGCCGCGCCCGGCGGTGCGCGCCGGCGACAACCCGGCCCAGCGCATCGGCAAGCGCGGAGTCAATCTCGCCGGCGAGATGGTCGAGCGTGCAGTTTTCGTCGAAGCGCGCCATTTCGACCGCCCACTCAACCGCGGCGCCCGATCCGCCGACCGTAAGCTTGCCGCCGGCGTCGCGAGTGATGGGTACGACGCCGCGATAGATTTGCGGCGCGTAGGGCGCGTTGACTTTTATCTCGGCCTCGCAGGCGGCTTTGCGCTTTTCCAGGGTGGAGTAGTCGAGAAACGGAAAACGCACCGCGCGCTTGACCTTCAGCGCCCGATCCTTGGCGAGAAAGACCGTGGAAGCGTGCGTGTCGATGCGCCGAATCTCTTGCCCGCTATGGGCTGCGGGATCGGCAAGAAAGGCCAGCACTTCTTCCTGGCTATCGGTGCCATCCGCCATAAAAATCGACGTCCTTTTAGCCGAAGTTTCACTTTTGCTTTCGATAGTGCACTTATCAGGTGGCGGCGCCAGTGGAGCGGATTTGACATTCGCTACCCACCGGGCCGCGAACGCGTGAAGCGAATGTCAAATCCAAAGCTCCACTAGACTTATACTTGCTAGCGGTCCTTTGATTCTAACATTCGCACTACAACCTACCGAAAACGGATGCGAATGTTAGAATCGGACCATTAGCCACCCGATAGATGGCCGCCGAGGAAACTGTGATGCGCAGCAAGGATAACAATCGCACCGCCGCCGAGGTTCTCATCGCTCAGTTGCGCGTCCACGGCGTGCGTCACGTCTTTTGCGTGCCCGGCGAGAGCTACCTCGCGGCGCTTGATGCGTTTGTCGACAGCGACATCGAACTGACCGTCTGCCGCCAGGAGGGCGGGGCCGCTATGATGGCGGAGGCGGCGGGCAAGGCGACCGGGCGCCCCGGCGTCTGTTTCGTCACGCGTGGGCCCGGCGCCACCAACGCTTCCCCCGGTATCCACATTGCGCAGCAGGATTCAACGCCGCTCGTCATGTTCGTCGGTCAGGTAGCGCGCGACATGACCGAGCGCGAAGCATTTCAGGAAATCGACTATCGTGCCATGTTCGGCTCGATGTGCAAATGGGTGACGGAAATCGACGATCCGGCGCGCATACCGGAATTGGTTTCGCGCGCGTTTTATACCGCCACCAATGGCCGCCCGGGGCCTGTTGTGGTCAGTCTGCCCGAAGACATGCTGACCGAGCGCGTCGCCGTGGAAGATGCGGCGCCGTTCTCGCCGATCGAGACCACGCCAGGTCCCGCCGAGATGGCGAAGCTCGCCGAGCTCCTCGGCGCGGCGCGCAAGCCGATATTCATTATCGGTGGCAGCCGCTGGTCGCAGGAGGCGTCCGACCATCTCGGCCGCTTTGTAAAGAAATATCGGCTGCCGGTCGCCACAACATTCCGGCGCTTGCATCTCTTCGACGCGTTGCATTCATGTTATGCGGGCGATCTCGGCATTGGTCCCAATCCAAAACTGCTCGAACGCATCAAGTCCGCCGACCTTGTCGTTCTCATTGGTGGGCGAATGGGCGAATTGCCGTCGCAGAGCTACACGCTGTTTGATATCCCGCGGCCGCAAATGAAGTTTGTGCACGTTCATCCAGGCGCCGAGGAGCTCGGCCGCGTTTACGCGCCTACTCTCGCCATCCATGCAACGCCCGCGGCATTTGCCGCCGCGCTCGACTTGAACGTTTCCGGCCCCTTTTCCGGGGAAGGCGACGCCGCGCACGCCGACTATCTTGCCTGGACGGAACAGCCGACCGAGCAGCCGGGTTCGGTCAATCTCGGTGCGGTGATGGTTTGGCTGCGGGAAAATCTTCCGGTCGATGCGATCCTGTGCAACGGCGCCGGCAATTACGCCGCCTGGATTCACCGCTTCTTTCGCTTCCGCCGTTTCGCCCAGCACATCGCGCCGACCTCGGGCTCGATGGGTTATGGCGTGCCGGCGGCCGTCGCCATGAAGCGCTTCTTTCCCGAGCGCCCGGTCGTCTGCATTGCCGGCGACGGCGATTTTCTGATGAACGGCCAGGAATTCGCTACCGCCGTTCAGTACAAGCTGCCGTTTATCGTTGTCATCGCCGACAACCACGTCTACGGCACCATCCGCATGCACCAGGAGCGTGAATATCCGGGTCGTGTCATCGCAACCGATTTGCATAACCCCGACTTCGCCGCTTACGCGCGGGCCTTTGGCGGCTTCGGTGTCTCGGTCGAGCGAACCGAAGATTTCCCGGCGGCGTTCAAGGCGGCGGTCGATTCCGGCGTGCCGGCGATTATCCGCTTGGCCATCGATCCCGAAGCCATAACGCCGGCAACGACATTGTCGAAAATCCGCGCCAAATCCTTGGCCGACCGCGGCGGCTAGCCGTGGCGCGCGCGCACCAATCAATCGAACTTCGGCTCTGATATAATCGAAGCCCGATTCTTAAAGGCGGGCCTGCCATACCCTATCGCCGCACCGAAAACGTCGCCCGGCGTCTCGCCGCCCGGCACGATGCGATTATCGCCGCTGCGCGGCGGATCGCGAGCGAGAGCGGCATGGCCGCCGTGCAGATCGCAAGCGTCGCCGGGCGTGCCGAGATCGCGACCGGAACCGTCTACCGCTACTTTCCAGCCAAGACCGACCTGGTGGCGGCGCTGCTGCGCGAAATCGCCGAGCGCGAGATCGGCGCGGTACACCGCGCTGCGGGTGCCGCACCCGGCCCGCTGTCGGCGCTCTGCGCAGCGATTATGATTTTTGCCACGCGCGCCCGGCGCGAGCGCAGGCTCGCTTTTGCCGCGATCGCCGAGCCGGTGGATGCCGAAGTCGATGCCGAGCGCACCGCGTTTCGGAAATCGCTGGCCGCCGAATTTGCCGGGCTGATTGCAGCGGCAATTACCGAACGGCGCCTGCCCGAGCAGGATGCCAAGCTCTCGGCGGCAGCGCTCACCGGATTGCTGATCGAAGGCGCGATCGGCCCGCTGGCGCCGGACGAAGCGGGCCGTGATCGCGACCTCGTCCAGTCGCTCGCGCTCGCAGGCTTGCGCGGGCTCGGCGTCGCCGATGCGCGCGCTCGCGGGCTCGTGGTGCAGACGGCAATACCGCCCAGCGAAAATACGTCTTAGCTCCCGGAGCCGGCGATCACGTCGCCGAACAGCTTCCAGGTTTCGCCGTCGAACTTCATCAGTTGCATTTGCTTGATCGGGGCGAAATCGGTGGCGCTGGTCGAGACATTGATCCCCGGAAGCAGCATGGGCAGCTTCAGGTCGTGGATGTTCGCGGCTTCTTTCATAACGTTCTCACGCGTCAGATTATCGCCTGCCGCTTTCAGGACCGCGACCATAGTCTGAGACACGGTGTATCCGTACACGTTGTTGATGTCGGAGAGGTTGCCGGACGAGTAGTTCTTCTTCATCCATTCCAGCCAATCTTTGTATTCCTGCCCGTTCTGCCATTGCGGATCGGTAGGGTCCTTCAGATAACCGGCCGAGATGATGCCGACGCCTTTTTCAGGACCGGCGGGTTTCATCACCGAGCCGACCGAGACCGAGACGTTGGTGAGAAGATGC
>Ga0209006_10000976_pt1 | contig 26389 bp, 22 predicted proteins | sample JacPin_JW_Ref_O2_FD_188567 | JGI IMG/M metagenome (GOLD analysis project Ga0209006, IMG submission 188567) | Forest soil microbial communities from Algoma, Ontario, Canada - Jack Pine, Ontario site 1_JW_Ref_O2 (SPAdes) (version 2) | ecosystem: Environmental > Terrestrial > Soil > Boreal...
CCTTCATGCTCCTCATCATCCTTCTGCTCATTCATGAAAGACTCAACAGAAGCTGCCTTCTCATCCAACTCCGCTGCCGATCCCTCTTTCACCGAACTCAACAAATCCCCCACCCGCCGCTCATACTTCGGAATCATCCCCTTCAGCACCGCGCCTCGCGCCCGCGGCCCACGCGAAATCAGCACTTGCTCAAAAATCGCCGGAGCCGCCGCCTCCACATGTGGCTGCTTCGACAGCCGTTCCATCAGCGCCGGCCAGTCGCGAATGCCATCGTCGGCAATGCGCTGCAAACTGATATGCGAAGTCGATCCCAACAACCGCTCCTGCAGGTCCTGGCGAAATCCGTTGTTAATCGCCAAAGCCACGACGAGCGAAGCCACGCCCGCCGCCACCCCGGCAATCGAAATCCCGGTAATGACGCCAATAAATGCCTGCCGCCGCTTGGCGCGCAGGTAGCGGGTCGCGATGAAAAGTTCAAAGCGCATGCAGAAGCTTTCAGCCGTCAGATATTAGCTTTTTCAGCTATGACTACGGATTATACGGTGCATCCTCTGCTAGAATTCCTGCCGTGAAAAGACGAACCTTGCTGCAAACTCTTCCCGCCGTCACACTTCTTCCGTCCGCACTTTGGGCCGCAGGTCAACAAGGCAATGGCGATTCCACCCAGTCCTCGGCAGCGGTCTACGAACTCCGCGTCTATCACGCCGCTCCAGGGAAATTAGTTGATCTACAGGCCCGCTTCCGCAACCACACCATAAAGATCTTTGACCGCCACGGAATGAAAAGCGTCGCCTACTGGATTCCCTTGGATGGGCCGCAGAAAAGCGATACTCTAATCTACATTCTCCGTCACCCCAGCCGCGAAGCCGCAACCGCCAACTGGAAGTCCTTCCAGGATGACCCGGAGTGGAAGAGCGTCCGCGACAAATCGGAAGAAAACGGCAAGCTCGTCGAAAAAGTTGATTCCACTTTCCTCGCGTTGACCGATTTTTCGCCGCCATTGCGCTGACGCGGCATCCGCGAACAGCCGGCGCACATTGTGCGCGGCCGGAGATCGACAAGGTCTTCGTGGGTAGAAGACAAAAAGATCTAGAGTTTGAGTTTCTTAATGACTAGTTTTTCCGAAACTGTCCGCCGCCGTCGATGCGCGTCAGGTATCCAAACGCTCAATATCGGCTAGCATGGTGTCAATATCGCCGGTCGGAAAGTTGTACTGCGCGGCTCTTCGGATGGCGGCGAGCTTTCTGGCCAAGTCGCCTGAGCCTTCTTCTCGGCGAGCTACGTCTATCGCTTGCCGTACCCAGTCGTCGACCGCCATCTGCCGCGCCCGCGCCATGAGTTCGATCTCGTGGTACTCGTCATCGCGGAGAATCACGTGCAGCTTCTTAGCCATAGGTTGAGTTTATCCGACGTCCGCGAGGCTCTTTCGGTCAGATACTCAGGCATTATCTTCCCTCCACCACCGGCATCTCCACAAAACTCGCCTCATCCCCCGCGTGGTAAATGCGCTGCGTGGCCTTGCGGAAGTCTCCGGGCTTGGCCCAGAAGATGTTCGGCACGAACGTCTGAGGATTGCGATCGTAGAGTGGGAACCAGCTTGATTGAATCTGCACCATTACGCGATGGCCGGGAAGAAAAACGTGGTTGGCTGTCGGCAGCGCGAAGCGATAGAGCAGCGGTTTGTCTGCGGTAATCGCCTTGGACGTTTCCAGGCTTTCGCGATAGCGTCCGCGAAAAATGTCGGCGGAAATCATCAGTTGATATCCACCCATGTGCGGCTGCTCGGCCACTTCGCCGGGATAGACGTCAATGACTTTCACCACCCAATCGGAGTCCGTGCCACTTGTCGACGCAACCAGATTCGCCACCGGCTGTCCGCTGATCTTGAGCGGCGCGGTGAGCACGTCGGAGACGAACGCGACGACATCGGGGCGGCCCGAAGCTTCACGCTGATCGTCCACCAGCCATTCCGACCAGGTCAATTCGCTGGTATAACCCATCGGCTGAATCGGGCGTGCGCGATACGGCACCGGCTTTGCCGGATCGGAAATGTATTCATCGAATGCGGGCTCGCCGGATTGAGGGCGATCGAAGCTCAACTTCAATCCGGAATGCAGATACAACGGCTTCAGTTCGAGAGAGCAGCCGCTGGCACATCCGGCCGGCCAGGAAGGCAAGCGCCGCCACTCGTCCGTTCCGGTTTCGTAGGCGGTGACCGGTGCGACATCGGCCTTGGGCGCGTCGTCTTTTAAATAGTGGTCGAGAAACGGCCGCAAAATGTGTTGCCGAAAATAAAGCCCGGTATCGCTATGAAAATTTATTACGCCGAGCTTGCTGCCCTCGCCAATTTCCTGGCCGTGATACCACGGACCCAGCACAAGAAAAACTTTGTCGTTGTTCGTGTCCTTCGGCTTGATCGCTTTGTAAACCGCGGCCGCGCCGTAAATATCTTCCTGATCCCACAAGCTCGCCACCAGCATGGTCGGAACTTTCAGCGATTGTGCGGCAAGAATGCGATCCATGGCCTGGTCCTGCCACCACGCGTCATAGCTTGGGTGCGCGAGCAGTTTGTTCCAGAACCCAACTTGCTCCACGCCGTGACGTCGTCCCAGTTCTCCCGCCGACCCCGCCTCCATGTACACGTCGTAGTCGTCGAAGTGATTTGTCCACCACGTGACATCGTTCGAGCGCGTGCCTTCCTGGTCGTAGATGTAACCGATGTTTTGCTGGCGAAATGCGCCGTAGTGGAACCAGTCGTCGCCCATCCAGCCATCGACCATGGGATTCATCGGCACGGCCACTTTCAGCGCCGGGTGTGGATTCACCAGCGCCATCAAAGCCGTGAATCCGTCATACGAGATGCCGAGGATGCCGACCTTTCCATTGCTTTCGGGAACATTCTTTACCAGCCAATCAATCGTGTCGTAGGTGTCGGTAGAGTGATCGACGGGCGTCGGATTCAACGGGCCGTGCAACGGGCGGTTCATCACGTAATCGCCCTCGGAGCCGTACTTTCCGCGCACATCCTGCACCACGCGAATGTATCCGCCCTCGACGATCACGTCGGTCGGGTTGTCGTAGCCTTCGAGGATCGGGCCGAGATGGGAGCTCTGAGCGTGGCCGAGTTCATCCTTGGCGCTATAAGGGGTGCGTGTCAGCAGCATCGGCGCACCCTTCGCTCCCTTGGGAATGACGATCACGGTGTGCAGCTTCACGCCATCGCGCATGGGAATCATCACATCGCGCTTGACGTAATCGAAGCTGCTGGTGACGGGAGCGAGAGTCGCCGGCGTTTCGCTCGGCAGGCCGGTGGAAGCGGGGGATGTAGTCTGCGCACTTACAGAGGCAGCGAAAAAAGCGATGAAGGTTGCAGCGATAAAAGCTTGTGAAAGCGCAGTGAGTGGGCGCAGGCGCATTAGGCGGAATCCTCGGGAGCTGTCAGTTTTAGTTATCGACGTGAAGCCCGAGAATTATAGCGGAGTGCTACTGGCAAACGTTCTGCAACTCTTTGTACGGCTTCTCCACTACGGCGGGATATTTGATTTTTCTCGCGTCCATCAATTGATCGAGCAGTGTGCCGCCATTAAGCGATCCGGCGGCGGGATCGATTTCGTAAACGGGATCGCTCTCCGCTTCCTGTAGCGTCACCAGCGTGAGTCCTTTTTTCTTCAGCAGATCGAGAGCGTCAGGAAGGATAGTGCTGCTGAAGGAACCCAAATGCATCAACAGAACGTAGTTGATATCGTGCCCGAAAAGCATCTTCGCCAGTTCACGGTTCAGATCGATGTATTTTGAGGCGGTTTCTAAATAGCTTGCCCGCAGCCACTCGATGGATTTCGCATCGTTCTTTGCAAAGCAACGCGCATAGGCACTGTTCCACAAGTAGTCTTCCCAATCCAGCGTTACTTGCGCGATTTTGTAACCGTGAGCTTTGAGGTAATCGCGTACGGCGTTGCGTTTCTCCAGCGTGTCGCCTTCGCGCAGGAACGGATAACGCAGCCAGTGCCAGTCGTTTCCCGATGAAGGCGCCGAACCTGTCGACGGCTTCAATAGTTCCAGCACCGGCTCATTCTCCGCGATCTCGCGTTCAAATGCCTCAGGCGTGTTCTGATTCAAGTCAAGGTGCGAATACGTGTGATTGCCCACGGATTCCTCGGCGGCCCACATCTTCAGCGCTTCTGCGCCATCGGTGCTGCCTTCGAGCTTCTTGGCATTGATAAATCCGTACACAGCGGGGAGGTGTTGCTGTTTCAAGATCGCCAAAGTATTTTTGGTGATCTCGACGCGAGTCACTCCCGGCGGCAATTCGCCGTTCAGCGGCAGGTCGTCAAATGTAATAGCAAGCTTTTGAGCGGCGCAGAGAATGGGCATGCAAATAAGCAGAAGCCAGGCAAAGCAGCGGACAACTCGCGCTCGATTTTTCATGACGACAGTCTACCGGAACGATCGACGTATAACTTGATTGCTTTGCACGGCACTCCAACGATGCACAATGGTGTTTTCTATGGCACATTAGAAGTCCATGCCAGCACCCGACCCCAGAGCCGGACGCGCCGCGTTCACTCATCCTGCATTCACGCTATTCCAGATCGCGCGCTTTCTCATCGTCTCCGCGATGGAGATGCAGGCCGTGGCCGTCGGCTGGCAAGTCTATGAGATTACCAAGCGGCCGCTCGATCTCGGGTTGGTAGGCCTCGCGCAATTTTTTCCCGCCATCATGTTGTTCCCAATCTCGGGCCACGCGTCCGATCGCTACGAGCGGCGCAATGTTCTCACGGTTTGCTACGCGGGATTTGCGCTGTGTTTCGCCTTGCTGCTCGTGTTAGCGCGGCGGGGAGTTCCGTCGGTTACGCCTATCTATGTGGTGCTGATCCTGCTCGGCATATTCCGCTCCTTCAACGGAACGGCAAGCCGTTCCATACTTCCGCAACTTGTGCCTGAGGAACACTTCCCCAACGCTGTCGCCTGGAACGCGACGACGTTTCAAGCGGCGACCATTCTCGGCCCGTCTTTCGGCGGCATTCTCTATGCCATGTTCCGCGGGCCTTCCGCCGTTTACGCTACAGCGACGCTCACCGCCATCGGAGCCTTTGTTTCTACCTTTCGCATCAAGCCGGAATTGAAAGCGCGCCCGCGCGAGCCCATGACGTTCAAGACTGTCTTTGCCGGACTGGATTTCATCTGGCGGAAGAAGCTGATTCTGGGCGCGATCTCTCTCGACCTGTTCGCTGTGCTATTGGGCGGCGCGGTCGCCCTGTTGCCAGTCTATGCGCGCGAAATTTTGCACACCGGCCCGTGGGGCTTGGGACTGCTGCGAACCGCTCCCGGCGTGGGTGCTGCGATTATGGCTGTGGCCCTCGCGCATCGCCCGTTGCGTGGGCGCGCCGGGCCGACGTTGTTGTGGGCCGTCGCGGGCTTCGGAGTGCTTACTATCATTTTCGGAGTGTCGCGAAGTCTCACGCTCTCACTGATCGCGTTACTGCTGTTGGGCGCGAGCGACATGATCAGCGTGATCATCCGCGCCACGCTCACGCAACTCGCCACTCCCGACGAAATGCGCGGCCGCGTCACAGCTGTCGACATGATTTTTATAGGTACTTCCAACGAATTCGGCCAGTTTGAAAGCGGCTTGACCGCACAATGGTTTGGGACAGTTCCTGCTGTGGTTCTCGGAGGGATTGGAACGCTCGTGGTGATTGCGATCTGGACATGGCTCTTTCCAGAACTGCGACAGACTGGCGAACTTACATCGATCAAGAGCCTGGAGTTGAAAGAGGAAACGGAGGAGCGGCTGATTTAGGACCGGACGTCGGATGTGAGGCCCGCAAACAGCGCGGGCCTCGGGATTGCAAGCATTTCGTTTGACTGATTGCGAACGCACTCTCAGTCCGCAGTTATCCGTGTGGCGCTGACCTGCCCGGTAAGCTCATCGAGCAAGTTGCCCGAGACGTCGTAGATATCTTCCGCGACCGGGCCGCTGAAGCTGTTGCCATTCGTGCTCAGAGACACAGATTCGTGAATGATCACCGTTCCCAGCAGGTTTCCGTTGGTGTCGAAATACCAGGAGGGGTGTTTAAGCGTGAATGTATGGGTGCCAGTCTGTTTCCACACGCCCAGGCAGACGTTGCCCTCGATAGGGTCGGTGTAGTCGTTGAGCACCTCGGTACCGTCGGAATGCCAAGCATCAAAGGCTACGTCAACGACCGCGCCACCGGACAGGAAATTGATCTTCCACAGTCCAGCGATCGAAGTCGAGGCCGCCGGAGCGCCCGCGGATGCGTTCTGGTTCCCGGCACCAGGGGCTGTTAGCAGTCCGGCCAGGTTCGGAATGACTTGAAGCCGCGGCGACAGTACGTGCCCACCGCACTGCGCGGTGGCGAGCGGCAACAGAGCCGGACAGAATGCCAGCACGGCTGCGATTATGCCGAATCGGGTCCAGCCCGAAGATCGGCGTTGTTGTTGCATCGGTGAGACTGCTTGAGTGGTGTTCATGATGAAATCTCCTCGTTGTTTTGATTTTGTGGATTGGAATTGCCGGACAGCAATGGAACTATTTTTTGCAGCGAATCCAGGCACACCACGACTGAACCAGCCGCGGTTTCCTGGAAGTGAAGTTGGCCGCCTTCAATCTCGCGATAGATGGCGCGCACGGGAATCTCGAACAGAATCGCGCCTTCTTCGGGCGTAATCATGGGCGCCGATGGTCCACACTGCGCACACGAAGTTTGGATTGAACCCGCGCGCCGGTGAATGATGAAGGCTTCGTCGGTCTGTACTGAGATTTCAGTAATTCGTCTGGCCTTCACGATGGCTCCTCGTCTGGGATCTGTCTTGCGTCCTGGAGGATGGCCGGTTCACTTTCTCCGGCCACCTGCCGAACGACCCGAATATTGGCGGAAACCAGCGATAAAAGTCTTGAGGAGAGGGTTAGAATCTTCTAGGATTTGTTAGGTTTTGTCTTGCGCTTCTTTCCCGTCAACTTATGTCCGAAGAAACAAAGGAGTTGTACGACTTCGGCCCTTTCCGTCTGGACGCGTCGCGGCGACTCGTAAGCCGCGGCCAGCAGGTCCTACCCCTCACTTCCAAGACGTTCGACACGCTTCTGGTGTTAGTCCGCAACCACAACCGGGTGTTGGCCAAACAAGAATTGATGGAGACTCTCTGGCCGGACAGCTTTGTGGAAGAAGTGAATCTGGCACAGAACGTTTCCGCGTTGCGGAAGGTTCTGGGTGAGAGTCCGGGAGAGAATTTATATATCGCCACCATACCCGGCAAGGGTTATCGCTTTGTGGGCGAGGTGCGGGTGGTTGGCGGCGAGGGCGACGAGATCGTCGTGCAGCGCCATACCCGAGCGCAGGTTGTAATCCGGGAAGAGAAAGAGTTCGAGAACGACAGGCTCATGCCGGAAAGCCGTGCATTGCCTCCGGCGAAGGCGCAGCTTGCCCGGTGGCAGGGGGCTGCGTTGATTGGAACATTGATTGTTTCCCTGCTAGTGGGCATCTATGTCTGGCAGACTCGGCGCATCGCGTCGACCGAAGAGACGGGGCACTCGCTGGCGGTCCTGCCTTTTCAGTCGCTCACGGCGGCTCCCGATGATCAGCACTTAGGCCTGGGAGTCGCGGATGCGGTGATTACCAAACTCAGCAATCTGCGGCAATTGCCTGTCCGCCCCACCGATGCGGTGATCCGATATACCGATCCAAAAGTTGATTCCATGCAGGCTGCCCGCGAGTTGGGCGTGGATTCATTGCTCGTCGGAAGAATACAGCAGTCGGGAGATCGCATCCGTGTGACCGTGCAACTGCTGCGTGTGCGGGACGGGCGTCCTTTGTGGGCACAGACGTTCGACGAAAATTTTACCAGCATCTTCGCCGTCGAAGATTCCATCTCCGAGAAGGTGGCGCAAGCTCTGGTGGTGAATCTTGCCGCACAGGACAGGCGGCAACTGGAAAGACACTACACGGAAAATATTGACGCCTACCGTAACTATCTGGAGGGACGCTACGCCGAGTTTGCTTTCACGCGCGAAGGAATGAATAAAGCTATCGAGTATTTCAACCACGCCATCGCCGATGACCCCAGCTATTCTCTGGCTTACGCCGGGTTGGCTGACGCCTATACCACCGAATCCGACTGGCTGCTTTCTCCGCGGGAGGCGCTTCCCAAAGCGGACGCAGCGGCGCGTAAGGCACTGGCCTTCGATGACAACTTGGCCGAAGCTCACGAGGCGTTGGCACACGCGTTGCTGCATGAATGGCAACTGGCCGAATCCAACACGGAATTTCACCGCGCACTGCTTTTGAATCCCAACAGCATCACCACCCACTACACCTACGCTGAATACCTGGCCTCGATCGGCCAGATCGACCAGGCCATCGCGCAAATGCACACCGCGCTGACCATCGATCCTCTCTCTGCCGAGGTGAATTCGTTTCTGGCGTGGGACATGTATCTGAAGCGCGATTATGCCGGTTGCCTCGCGCAATCGCAAAAAACCATGGAGATGCTGCCTGGCTTCTGGATTCCTCATCTTACGGCGGGGATGTGCCGGTTGATCCAGGCGCAATACCCCGAGGCGATCCAGGAGTTTCAGAAGGCGCTGGCGATGAACCCTGAAGCCACTTTTCCCCTGGCTGGGTTGGGAGTCAGCTACGCCAGGTCGGGGAATAAGGCCGCTGCGCGCAAAGTGCTGGAGGAACTGGACGCTATGGCGAAGCAGACCTATGTTTCGCCGGTCTATGTCGGCTTGGTGTATGGCGCAATGGGGGAACGCGACAGGGAATTCGCATGGTACGAGAAAGGCTACGATGATAGGGCGGAGTGGTTACTTTGGCTCACGCTCGATCCGCTTTTCGACGGCGTCCGGGACGATCCGCGCTTCCAGCATCTGGTCCAACGCGTGGGAGTTGCGAAGTGACCTCTCACCGGCGTCGCTCTGGGGTACATCTCGATCCGCAAAAGCGGCCGTCACGCAACAGCATCGCATATCGAGCGATCTAGCGCACTTGCTGCACAATCAGGATCATGCCGGGACGGAGCACTGCGATATTGCGGTTGTCGCGCTTGAGAGCTGCGACAGTCGTGTTGTAGGCATTGGCGATCGAATAGAGAGTCTCGCCGGTCTTTACTTTGTGATGGACCACAGCAGCTTCAGCTTCTTGCTGATCACCGCTCTTCGAGCTAACGACGGCGGGAGATCTCTTGATTGCGTGCTTCGATCCTGACGTAGCCGAACGTGCCGTCACCACTTCGGTCGCGGCTGCGCTGGGCGCGACGGGGAGATGAACAGCCAGTACTCTGCGCCCACGCAGGCTATCGCCGCGTATGCCATTCCAGCGACGCACCATTTGCGCGGACACGCCGAGGTTGTCCGCTACGGTTTCGACGGTGTCTCCCTTGTGAACTTTATAGCGCGTGATGCGGCGGGCGTAAGTCTGAGCATCGCCGACAGGATGCTTGCCGGGAGCCAAAGGAATTACCAGCTTGGCATCGGCTTCGAGCGCATCATCGCCTTCGAGATGGTTCACTTCAGCGATCGATTTAGCAGTCGTACGATAGGTGTGGGCCAGCGATGCGAGCGTTTCTCCCGGGCGCACTACGTGATAGCGCCACCACAAGCGGTCTGCTGCTGGAATTGAGGCGATGGAAGATTCGTATTCTTCTTTCGTTCCGGAGGGCAGATGAAGCTCGAAGTTTCCCTCTCGGGGTGTGCTGAGGCGTAACAATCGCGGATTCAGGTCCTGCAACTGCTCGGTGGTTGATCCTACGCAATCGGCTACCAGATGCAGATCCACCGGATAGTCGATGGTCACGGTGTCATAGGGAGTGGGACGATCCGGAGCAAGGCTCGATAGCCCGTACTGCGCCGGATTCTTGGCCATGATTGTCACGGCCAGAATGATGGGAACGTAGTTGCGAGTTTCTTTGGGCAGAACGTTGCGCCGGTAGAGTTCCCAGAAATCGGCATAGCCGGTGCGCTTCACCGCGGCCTGAACTGTTCCCGGGCCTGAGTTGTATGCGGCCATCGCGAGATACCAATCACCGAACTGGTTGTACAGGTCCTTCAAGTGATGCGCTGCGGCCCATGTAGATTTTTCTGGGTCCTGGCGGTCATCGATATAAGGATTGTGTTGCAGGCCGTAGCCGCGGCCGCGGGCGCCCATGAACTGCCAAATACCGCGAGCCCCGGCGCGCGAAACAGCCAGCGGATGGAATCCCGACTCGGCCTGCGCCAGATAAATCAGATCTTGCGGAATGCCTTCCTCTTTAAAGATCGACACAATCATGTCGTGGTAGCGGCCCGAGCGAATCAGCGCACGCTCAAAAACTCCGCGGCCGCGATTGGAAAAGTAACTGATGTAGCCGGCGACCTGATCGGTCATCATCAGCGGCAGGTCGGAGTGGATGGCCTTGAGTTCGGCCTGCGCCTTGGCTTTCACGTTTGGATCGGCAGCGGGAGTGAGTCCGTTGGTCTCGTCGATCGGCGCAGGCTCCGACTTCTGCTGTGCGTCGGAGTCCGGCCCCGCTTCTCCCAGACCGAGTTTGTTCACGCCTTCAACAATGCGATCAAACTCTTTTTGCAGGCGGTCATCGGAGCGAATATCGAGGTTGCTTTCCAGCAATGCGTTGACCGCGCGATCGAAATTCTGCTTGGCATCTTCGATTTTGCCTGCCTCGAAGTTGCCTAGTCCAGCCTGATATTCCCTTTCCACGTGGGCAATGAGGTCCGCGACTGGATCAGTAGCTGTTGTTAGTGGCTGCTGTTGTTGGGACGCCGCATTGTCTTGTTCTTGTTGTTGTTGGGGCGCCTGTTCTGGCACTGCTTGGGAGCTGTATTCAGCCTGTGACCGCGGAATTGCATTCGGGCCGGAAACTCGCGCCGGCGCAGTCTTTGAGGTACCTGAACCCAACGAGGGAGAGGTTGCCGGAGGCAGCAGCGGCACGGGCTTCTGCGCAGTTTGGCAGGCGGAGCCTGCTAAAGTAAGCAGCATCACCGCCGCAGCTTCCACGTAGCTGTTGGCAACTCGCATATCTATGAGATACCGCGTTCCCGCGAAGTAAGCCCGGGAATGTAGCAAAAATCGTACCCGTCGCGCCGCTTACGGTCAACTTTCCAAAGGCCTATGTCGCGATTACTTTCGGAATCAAAAAGGGCAGTTACTGTGCACGTCCTTACTTCAGACGGCGGAGAGCTGCAAAAGGTTTGACCCGTAACGACACTTTCGATTCTGGCTGCATATTCTCGATCCAACCCGTTGAAGAATGAAAGATTTTTCTCCGGGTCTCAGTGCCTCTGTGGCGGATGTGTTTCCTGTTCACACGCGATAATAGTCAGGGCGCCAGCTCTGAATCGACTTCTTGATGTCGGCGCGCGATAGTTTCTCATTGAGCGCCCGCTCGGCCAGTTTCGAAACTTCGGCGTCGGAGGCGAAGCGCAATGCCACGAGCTGATCTTCTGTAAGTTCGGGAATGCGCAAGCGCAACGGTTCCGGCAGAAGCGCTGCCAGGCGCAGGCGTTCCTCCAAACGGATCACGCGATCCTGTACCTTCAGCGAATACATGCGAACCTTAACTACTGCCACGGCCGCGGCGGTGAGGAATACGAATAGTCCGCCCGAGTGTAGTCCGGGATGGCGAATGAAATGAGCGACGGACCAGATTACCGTGAATCCGAAAACGGGCAGCGTGAACAAATGAAACAGAGGATCGAGTCGCGCGTGATTGGCAACAGTCTGGGGCTTCTTTTCGGCCATGGGGGAGGGCCTCCTGGGAAATGACGTGCCAGTGTAGCAGAGGAGAGAATCCTTGAGGATGAGAGAATGAATCCAAGGAAAAATATGAAAGCCATTCAAGTCAAGCAACCCGGTGGATCGGAGGCGATGGAGTTGGCGGAGTTGCCAATTCCGCAGCCCAAGGCGAACGAAGCAGTGGTGAAGTTGGCCGCCGCAGGCGTGAACTTTATCGATGTGTATTTCCGCGAAGGGCGTTACAAGGCTCCGCTGCCGCTGGTGTTGGGGCAGGAAGGCGCAGGTGAAGTGACAGCGGTTGGCGCCGAGGTAAGCGATGTGAAGATTGGAGATCGCGTGGCGTGGTGCGGATTGTTGGGTTCTTACGCGGAATACGCCGCGGTCGCGGCCAGCCGGCTGGTGCCAATTCCCGAAGGGGTGACCGACGAGCAGGCCGCATCCGCCATGTTGCAGGGAATGACGGCGCATTATTTGTCGCATGATACCTTTCCCCTCAAGCGCGGTGACACAGCGTTGGTCCACGCGGCGGCGGGCGGTGTCGGTTTGCTGCTGACGCAGATGGCGCACGACATCGGCGCGCGTGTGATTGCCACGGTCTCGACCGAAGAGAAAGCCAAGCTGGCGCGAGCGGCTGGCGCGGACGAAATCATTCTGTATACTCAATCCGATTTTGAAGCCGAAACCAAGCGGCTCACCGGCAACAAAGGTGTGGATGTCGTATACGATTCGGTGGGTAAGACGACGTTTGAGAAGGGACTGAACGTTTTGCGGCCGCGCGGAATGATGGTTCTGTTTGGCGGATCGAGCGGCGCGGTGCCTCCATTTGATTTGATCATGCTGTCGCAAAAAGGTTCGCTGTATGTGACCCGGCCTACTCTGGTGAACTACATTGCCAGCCGCGAAGAACTGGTGGTCCGGTCGGCGGCTGTGTTCGGAATGATTACGTCGGGTAAACTCAAATTACGGATCGAGTACACATATCCGCTGGCTGAAGCGCAACGCGCCCACAGAGATTTGGAAGGCAGGAAGACGACGGGGAAGTTGTTGCTGATTCCTTGAAACAAGACCAGACAGAAAATCAATGAAAGCGATCCGAGTCGAGCGCACGGGCGATCCGGAAGTCATGCAGTTAGTGGACCTGCCTGTCCCCCAACCCAAAGCGAATGAAGCGGTGGTGAAAGTCGCCGCGGCAGGAGTCAACTCCATTGACGCCCACTTCCGCGACGGAAGTTACAAGATGCCGCTGCCGTTCGTGCCCGGACAGGAAGGCGCTGGCGTAATAATTGCCATTGGCGCGGGCGTTAAGTCGGTGAAAGTTGGAGATCGCGTTGCCTGGAGCGGCACTTTGGGTTCCTATTCGGAATATGTTGCCGGATCAGCCGAATCGCTGGTTCCGGTTCCCGCAGCGGTAAGCGATCAGGATGCAGCGGCTTCCATGTTGCAGGGCATGACCGCGCACTATCTTTGCCATGATGCGTACAAGCTAAAGCCCGGTGACACGGCGCTAGTACACGCGGCCGCAGGAGGCGTAGGGTTGCTCCTCGTGCAAATGGCGCGCAACTTAGGCGCACGCGTGATCGGAACCGTTTCGAGCGAGGAGAAAGCTCGCTTCGCGCGCGAGGCTGGCGCCGACGAAGTCATCGTCTTCACCAAAACGGATTTTGAATCAGAGACGAAGCGACTGACTGACGGTAAGGGTGTGGACGTGGTTTATGACGGTGTAGGGAAAGTTACGTTTGCGAAAGGTCTGAATGTACTGCGTTTGCGCGGAATGCTCGTGCTGTTTGGAGCTTCGAGCGGTCCCGTGCCTCCGGTCGATCCTGCGACGCTTTCGGAAAAAGGCTCGCTCTATATGGCGAGAACCACATTGGCGCACTTTACTGCCACTCGCGACGAGCTAGTGGCACGTTCAGGCGAGGTGTTTGCCATGATCGCTACAGGTAATCTGAAGCCAAAGATCGCGAAAGCATACTCGCTGGCCGAAGCGCAGCAAGCACACAGAGATCTGGAAGCGCGCAAGATGACGGGAAAGCTGATCTTGATTCCGTAACGGCGCGTTCGACCGCGAACGGCCGGCAGAAACTCAATCCGTCGTCAGCGCCTGCGAGTGTAACTACGCACATACTCGGGAACTCTGTGCTTTGTGTCGAGCCGCGCATCATCGATCGGCGTATTCACTGTCATTTCCAGAGGCACCACACCCGCCCATGTAGGAAACGAGTAATCCTCTTCGTCGTCGATCGGCGGACCGATGCGGACTTTCGCCGAAAATTCCTCAATCGGCACGCACAGAACTGACGTTGCCTTGAGCTCGCGCTCGTTTGGCTGGCGGGCGTCGTCCCAGCGGCCGGGAATGATGTGCTCGGAAAGCAGGCGCAGAGCTTCAAGTTTTTCTGCCGGCTCATCGACCAGCGCCGCTTTGCCCAGGATCACCACCGAGCGGTAATTCATGGAGTGATTGAAAACCGAGCGCGCCAGCACTAATCCATCGAGTAAAGTCACGGTGACGCAAACCGGGACGGCGTCTTTCATCTGCCGCAACATGCGGCTCGCGGCCGAGCCGTGAATAAAAAGGCTGTCACCTTTGCGGCCATAGGAAGTGGGAATCACAAAGGGCTGGCCGTCTGCGACGAAGCCGACGTGACACAGAAATCCTTCATCGAGAATGGGATACGCAATTTCACGGTCGTAAACGCCGCGCTCCGCCTCGCGAATGACACGAGTGCGCGGCGTGGGCATATAGGGTTGGGACATGGAGACGAACTCCGGGCAAGCGCCAAGGATGGGTGAAAGGAAAGTCTAACATCGGACGTCAGACTTCGGCCCCGTGCTCCTTCGCTGAGCGATTCTGCTTTGCGGTTTGCCAACGATCTTATGCCGAGGTTTGAGGTCCGAGGTCCGACGTCTGAAGTTGGTATTTGTTCTCGCGATAGACGCGGCTGAACAGAATCGCGACGACTAGCAGCACTATCGGAGTAAACACGCTCGCCTCAGGACCCACGCTGCCGCCGGTCAACCAGTGGGGCCCGAGGAAGGGTGGAATTGAACAAGTTGTGATACGGAGCGAGGCCACTGTCGGCCACGCCGTAGAAGAATGTTTGTCCCCAGTCCCATCCAGCATGGAAGCCGACGGCCCACCACAGATTGCCCGTGCGGCGCAAAAACAAGCAGAACAGCAGCGCAAAGCAGACAACCGACAGCAGGCCGGATTTGCTTTCACCGGGGTTTCCGGCGTGAGCCAGGCCGAATAACGCCGACAGCAAAATCGCCGACGGCCAGAAACCCATTCCGCTTGTCAGCGTGAACTGAAGATATCCGCGAAAGGAAAATTCTTCGGCCAGACCAACGACCACAAAGGCCGCGCTCCATGCTGCTGTCGCACGAAGAATCGTCCCACCATGAATCGCGAGTCCGGCAAGGCGGAAGCCGTGGAGGACGAAGATTATCAGTAGGCAGGCGCTAATTGCCAAAAAGCCAACGAGCCCGCCAATCCAGAAATCCCTGCGAAAGGCCAGTCCAGATGGTAGGCCATATTCCGCGAACTGGCGCCGCTCGATCTTCGCCATGATTACCGCGGGTACGGCCGTCACTAACAACAGCAGACCTTCGGTCAGAATTGTCCCCAGCGGAGTGAGTGCAGACACGTTGACGGCTCCGCCGCCAATCTTCGCCAAGCGTAACAACCCCAGAACAAGGAACAAAATGCCCGAGCAAGCGGCGGCCAGCGCCAGAAAAATCAGAACGCGCCAACCCGCGCGAATGCCATTCGGCCCGCGGAAGACAGTATTGGGAGCGGGCTGCAGTGGCGGAGGGATTGGTTCCACAGGGACGAGAATGCCGGGATCGGACATGGCTTAGTCTACGAAAAAAAGAATAGGCAAGTTCCGTTCACTACCGGGTCACAAAGAGAAAAGAGAAAGAAGGTCAGGACTTCTCTGTGTCTCTGTGGTAAGTCTCTTGCCGGTCGCCCCGAGATCTCACCAATAAAATTTCATCGCAAACTGGAACTGCCGCGGATCGTACGCCGCAGTGGCCTGTCCGGCATTGGTGAAGAGCGGGCTGACGGCGGCCACATTATAACGATTGGCGATATTAAACATGTCGGCTATGAGTTCCAGATTGTAACGTTCGCCAAAGTAAATGCGCTTCGACACGCGCAGATCGTTGAACAGAGTCCAGGGAGTGACTCCGGCATTTCTCCCCAGATCGCCGTCGAGAGAGAGCAGCGCTCCGTTGAAATCTGCCGGGCAGGGTTCCTGAAAAACTCCGGTAGGAGAGTATTTCGAGGAAACCGTGGGATAAGTGGTTCCACATGCCGGATTTACGAACGTATTCGGCCTCCCGGTAAGCGATGAAAGCTGCAGGTTGTCGTCGCTGCTGGTGATGATGTTAAAAGGTCTTCCGCTGGCAATGTCGATGATCGGAGCGAAAGTCCAGTCGCTGAAGAACTTTCTGACGAAACCATTACCCAATTTTCCCGTCTGGTAAAGACCGCTGAAGACAAAACGGTGGCGCTGATCGAAGGTCGAGTTCGAGCGGTCCAGCGCCGGATAGTAGCTGTCCTGCGGGGTGAGCGTCGATTGCAAATCCGTCGAATCATCGATGGAATGCGACCACGTGTAAGACGCCAGAAATTCGTAGTGGTTGCCAAAGCGCTTGCGCAAGTTAGTGGTAAAGCCGTGATAGATGGAGCTGCCGTTGGAATAGTTGGCGTCCATGTCGCCGAAGGGAATGCAGCCGCTCAGTGTGGCCGGATCGCAATTCGTATCAAAGCCCTGGCCAGCCAGACCTTGAAGTATCTGCTGCGCTAATCCTACGCATGCTGCGCCGCCGGGAACCGAGGATAAATAAAATGCCGCAATGGACGGATTCAAACCGGAGGGCCGGAAGAAATTCATTAGCGACGAATCGACGTAAGGTCCTTTTGTGCCAACTCCGCATCCGCTTACCGTGAAAGGGCTGCTCGGAGTTTGTCCTGCCGCGATTGCAGATCCATAGTTCTCGTACATTAGATCGCCGCGAATCGTATTGGCATTGATAGGCCGGTTCAGGTGACGCCCGCCATTAAAGTTGTAGGCGAGAGTCAACGCGAAGCCCCCGCCCAAGTCGCGTTCAACGCTGACATTTGCCTGCTGGGAATAGGCGTAAACGAAATTTTTCGATTGAGGATAGCCAAATGGCTGAAAGCCCAGAGCCAGCGGCGACGCAGGATTCAGATAGTTCTGATTGAGAAAGATCGACTGCGGGAAATTCAAGGCCTGAAACTGCTGCTGGTTGGGCAGATATCCCAGAGCGTTGGTCACTGCGGGATTGATGGAAACGGCGCAGGGATTCGCGAGGCTCGGAACATTGATGGGCAATCCTTGAAAAATCGGAATTGCATTCAGGTTGCCCGGATTGCCTGGGCCGCTACATCCGCCGGTTCCCGCAAACGCTAACTGCCCGCTGGTCGAGCCGTCCGAAGCGTCGCCGAGAAAATACAAACCCAACAGAGGATGATCGTAAAACATTCCGTACGATGCGCGGATGACAGTTTTGCCGTCACCTTTGGGATCCCACGCGAGTCCGAGTCGCGGCTGCACGTTGTTCGTGTCGGTCTGAATTCCTTTTTGCAGGCCGAGAGTTCTGTATCCGGCCTCAGCCAGAGCTCCCGGCGGTTTGAACTGCGGCGGAAACTCCACGTCATAGCGCACACCATAGTTCAAAGTAATATTGGGACGAATCTTCCAGGAATCCTGCCAGAACACGCCCAATGGTTTGTTCGAGAACGAATCGGTGGGACTCCCAAAACCCTGAATGAAGTCGCCCGGCAATCCTGCGCCATAAGCCTGAACCGGATTGAGCACGGGAAAAGGAGAAGGGAATGCAGCGATGGATCCGAAATCGTATACGCCACCATAGTTCACCGTGAAGGTCGCGTGGATGGGAAGATAGTTGAAGTCCGCGCCGAACTTCGTATTGTGACTTCCGATCGTCCATGAAAAATTATCGGTGAACTGATAACGCTGCTCGGTACGTTGAATGTAAGAGTAGGGTTCGCGCCCGAAATAAGCGTAGCCGGGAATATTGATGGCCGGGTCCGCGCCGCCGGGAATCTGCGTGTTGTAGAAATACGAAAGGCCACGGCGCGCGTACTGGAAGCGAAATTCATTCACTTTCGTACTGCCGATAGTCCAGGTGTCTTGCGCCACTCCGCTCACATCGCGATAGGTCTGTTCCGAAGTGCGCGAGTAAGCGTTCTGTCCGAATGGCTGATCTTCGCCGCTGCCTTCCAGTCCTGTCGTGGTGCTGGGGCTGACGTTGGCCCGCAGCGTCAGTCGATTGTTGTTGTTCACGTTATGATCGATGCGCAGCGAATAAAGGCTGGTTCCTTCGAAAACCGGGAAGTTGCCGGCCTGCGAGCCTATGGTTTGGTACGTCGCGGGCACAAAGCACGGCGGCGCGCTACAACTCGTGGCGAAGCCGCTGATACCGGGGAAGCCTGTGAGTCCAGTTGGCCAGACTCCACTCAGCGCCATACCTGCGGATGCGCCGAGGAGAAATTCATAATTCGGAACACTCGATGCAACCGCGCCGAAGACGGTGGGATTGGTGGCGGCTAGCTGAGCCAGACCGGGCCCGAGGAACGCGGCCTGATCGGGTGTGACCTGGATTGTGCCGAAGGGCAGCGGAATCAGTCCGCCCGCCGTTGTGGAAGTGTCAAAATTTTGTAAGCCGTAGTACCCAATGTTGCTGGCCGGGGCGATGTCGGAGAATCCCGTCTCATGCCGCCGCGTGATCTCGTAAGAAAAATAAAAATATGTTTTGTCTTTCTTAATCGGTCCGCCAAATGCCGCGCCCGCCTGCACTCGCGTGTATGCAGGATTGGAAACCGTACTGAATGGATTCACCGCCTGAAAGTTCCGGTTGCGCAGGTAGCCGAAAACATCGCCGTGAAAATCATTCGATCCCGAGCGGGTGATGATATTGACCACTCCGCCGGCAGCGCGGCCATATTCCGCCGCGTAGTTGTTGGTGATGATCTGAAATTCTTGCACCGCCTCTTGCGACACAGTCGAGCGCACGCCGTTGGTCGAATTGTCAGTCGCATCGGCGCCGTCCACGTTGACTAGGTTCGATCGCCCGCGCTGGCCGCTCATGTTCAACCCAGAGGTAGGTGCAGCGCCCAGGCTCGGCGCGTTGTCGCGAACCACTTGCGAATCGGTCAACGTGAAGTTGATGTAGTTGCGGCCGTTGATGGGAAGATTGTCGATGCGCCGCTGGCCAATCGTATCGGTGGTCGAACTACGCGAGGTCTCAATCAACTCCGCTTGCGAAGAGACCGTTACCACTTCTTTGCCGCTGGCCACCGTTAGCGTGACCGGCAAATCAGCCAACTGGCCAACCGTGATTGCGACGCCAGTGTTCTCGACTTTGGTGAAGCCTTGGGCTTCGACCGTAACCGTGTAAGTTCCCGGAGGCAACAGCCGCACCGTGTATCCGCCCTGCCCGTCGGGGGTCGCCACACGCTCCAAACCCTTCGCGATATCACTTGCGGTGACGGCGGCGTTAGTGACTACGTTTCCGGTGGGGTCCTTAACGGTAATGCGCAGGTCGCCGGTGGCAGCTCCGCCCTGCGCCAAGGCCACTGGCGAGACGAGCAATGCTAAGAAAATGACCAGCGGGAGAACCATCACCCGTGTGGCTATAAAGGTCTCAGGCCGAACGCCTGCGCGGATATTCTTTGTGCGCATCATAGAGCTCTCCCTTTGGACTCGCCGAGGCGAGCAGGCGGCAGAAACAACCCAGCGGCAGATTGCCGGCGTAGACACAATTGGTTTGCGGAACTAATGCCCGAAAGGTTTTACATCAGAAGAAGCAACGAATACAAGCGGGAGTGGTGCGTAAGTTAACTCGTGATGCTGAACGGCCAGACTTTCGACGGCAATAGCTGAATCGCGAACGTGAGTCAGCGCGCTGACAGTCGCACCGCAACCCCAGGATTCTGCAGGCGGCCCAACAACATGGCTGCGCTGCTTAGTCGTTCGTAACGGTCCACCACACGTACCGCGGCGAAATCCGAGTTGGGCCAGGCCAGCGCCAGATAGATCCGCGCCAGTGCGATGGTGGCATTGCGGCGGAGCAGCAGCGCATCGTTTACTAATTGCTGCGCAGCTCCGGCAATGCGTATGTCCCCGCTGGCCAGTGCCGCTTCGCCCACGCATACTAAAACTGTGGCATTGCTTGCGGCGACATGGACGTAGGCCGCCATGGCGCGCAAGCGCTCGCGGCGTACTATGCGGAACGGAGCCGGCGGCAAGCGGCGCCGCAAATAATCGTCCTCGGCGGGGTCGATCAAATTGCGGAAAGCCTCGATATCGATCGGCCGAATCGAGACATCCAGGTCGGAACTGCTCTTGACCTGTAGGCTTTGGTTTACGGCAAGGCGCAGAATAATTCCGAGCGCCAGCACAGCGGCGACGACGAGAATAATGGCCAGATTCATTGTTGTAGTAAACGCTCCAGTTCCCGGTTCCAGATTGCCAGATTATTCTCTGGCAACGAAACCGTAGACATCGTGGGCTTCTTTTGCGGGACGAGGAGGTAGTAAAACCAAATCAGAATGCAGACTTGGTAAGTTGCCATAATCAGGAAATCAAGCAAGTAGCTCTTCTGTCCGAATAGCCAATTCGCGGTGAGTCCCCAATATGCAAGATAGACTGAGGCGGCAACCCCAAAACCAAGGATGATCCCAAAATCAGGGCGACCCCAACTCAATCGGAAGTGAGCAGCAAAAACAAAGAGAAAAAGAATTAGTCCGCACTGAACCACGCTTACGCTGCGGCCGAGGATCCGGGTTGCTGAAATGAGCCAGAAGTTGGTGGGATTCGCATAGGCCGCAATGATCGCTGCCGCGAATACCAGAACCAGGCCGACTCCACTAATAAGTCCCTTCGCCAGTCTGCCGAGCGGCGCGTAACGGCGTAAAAGATGAGTAAACACTTCGCCGATGACGACAAATTTGATAAATACTTCGATGACTAGAAATAAAAAGTAACTCCACCAATAGGTCGTGCCTGATACCGATGGGGTCACATCTACTGCATAGATAATCCCTCCTCCTGCCGCCTCAAAAACTACATACCAAAAAAAAGCGGGGAACTCCTTATGCAGCCCGCGTCTCCATGTCGAGAGGGCAAGCAGACCGAGCAGGATGCTTGGGGCGACCGACAGGTAATGCCATAGTAAGGAGTGAGGCTGGAACATACCTAGCCGCACACTATAGCCCTTCGAGTGCGCCTCTGCAACACCTGGGTCAGCTGTGTCCGTTTTTTGTAACTTCCGGGTCGGGCACTAGGGCTTACAGTTGCTAGTGCTCCCGGAACAGTTACCTGCGGCGGCTTGACCATCGGCATGGGCTACGGTGGGAATCACCAGTGTATTCAAGAAAAGAACGGCTGCGAACAGAGCGAGTAGGGTGCGTTTCACGATTATTTTTTCTCCTTGTTTGGAAAAGCAAGCCGTGATACTTTCATGGCCTGCGCCTAGTCTGAAAGAGTACTCCAGAGCCTTACCTTGTTCGGAATTCGTAACAACCCCCCATTCCTTAGCTTGTTAAACGCCGGAAAGCCACGCGGGGCGCCTGTTTCGCGCTCGCTGAAGGCAGCGAGGAAAACCGGATCAACGCAACACTAATTCCTATATTGGGAAGATCCGGAAGAAAGTGCCTCGAAAACGCCGGTTGGGCAATGGGGGATGCCAGCGATGCGCTAATTCTGTGCAATTCCTCTTGGTACTGAGTTCGGCCCCGTGATATTTTGTGTCGGTATGGCAGGGCAAGAAATCCCTCTGGACCGTCGATTGTCAGGAATTTGAACCCCCTATGACGTTGAAATCAGCCATGCAGGATCTGCGAGAAACCACGCTGGCAGCGGTGCGTGGAGCCTTGGGCAGGCTTGCGTATCTGGCGTCGTTGCGCCGCGGCCAAGGTACTTATCGCCATTGGGGCTTGTCGCAAGTTCACGGTGCCGAACCTTCCGAACGCGCTCTGAAGAGCGCCCACACTGAAGTTCTGGCCGAGGTGCTTAGGACGCCTTTGCCTTCCTTGGTAGAAGATCTGTGCCAATCCAGCGCAGACAGTGGGACTTCGGCTGGCGTTTATGCTGAGGAATTGCGCGGCCAATTAGACGATCTGCTGCCGGAAGAGAAAAAAGATTCCCCGGCTGCCAGCCACCTCAGTGCAGTGTTGCTGGCCCTTTCGAGCCTGGAGAAGAATGAGAAGGCGAAGAAGATTCCAAGGCGCGCCACTCGGTCAACTTCATAGCCACTCCCACCACCTGCCCGATCACTTCGGCTTCCTGCGGATGCCGTAAGACGCGCACGGGCACCGGCGACAGCGGGTGCGACTGTAATACCAAATCTTCCCGGCGCACGCTGCACCAGCAGCAGGTGTGGCCATCGCGCGTCTCCACAAAGTAAATGGGGCGCTCGTACTCCGATCTCCACATGCCCTCGGTGACTTTGTTGCGCGATTCATCCACCTGAATGAAGCTTCCCGGCGGAAGTATCGGATGCATCGTGAAATCCTGGTTGCCCACGTAGCCGTAGGTAAAATCGCTGTTGGCGAACTGCGCCAGGTAAGCAAAAGGCACCAGTCCCCACTGTTCGACCATGCGTCCCAGGTTGGTGGTGCGGCGCTCGTCGAAGCCGGGATCCATGCGCAGCGGCACTTGTACCGAGGACAAGCCCGACAACGCATTCGAGACGTGCGACTTCGGGGGCGCAACCAAGCCCAGGTCCGCCGCCATATTATTCATGTCTACGCCGTACCAGGAAAGCAGTTCTCGCAGATCGCGGCGGTAGATCACCGATAGCGTGTAAAGGCGGTAAATACTGGGCAAAATGCCCTTTGTCTCAACATCCGACAAGCGGCTGGGCGGGACAGAAAACTCCTCATTGCGGTACTTGTCGGCGATGCGCGCGCTGGACAACTCAACATCGCGCATCGTCAGCCCAAGCTTTTCGCGCAGAGTACGAAGGCTTTTTCCGGCTGGGAGCATCAGCAACGCCTCCAAAAGTTGGGGGACATCATATCAAAGCTGGAGAGACTTTTGTCTACAGTTTCAAGGTTTTTTGGAACGGGAAGCTTGTTACGATTTCCGAACATAATGTTAAGCCTTATTTTACTAGGACTTGCCGGTTTTATCCCTTGCAAAGAGTGCGTCTCTCCGGCATGTCTCTTCCGTGATAACTTTCCCTCTGTGTTCGGATTTCGTAACAAGCGGTCAGAGGATACTGAGAATTTGCCCGTCACGAATTCCCGAATGTGGCTTAGTTTTGGCGCGGTGTCAGCGCCGGTAACCAAGCAATGACATTTGTCACGCCAAATTCGTGATGGTTGGCACTGGTGCTCGCAACCGCGCTCAGCCATGATGCCATTGCTGGCTGAGAAATTCGTGGGCCTCACAACAGGTCGCGAAGAAGCGGAAGGCCAGAGTGGGAGCGAAAACATGGCATCCATAACAACCTTCGAGCAAAGGCCGTTCGCAGTGTCCACGGTCGCGGCTCCAACAGTTGCCAGTCTCGAATCTGTCACGAAAAACTACGGACAGATACGTGCTCTGCGAGGCGTCGATTTCAACGTTCACTCCGGTGAGGTCGTTGCTTTACTCGGACCGAATGGTGCGGGCAAAACCACTGCGGTCAAACTTCTGCTTGGCCTGACCCAGCCCAACTCCGGCAAAGTGCGAATCTTCGGCGGCGATCCCACCAACCCCGCGAACCGCACGCGTACCGGCGCGATGCTGCAAGTGGGAAAAGTGCCGGAAACACTCCGTGTGCGCGAGCACATCGATCTGTTCTCTTCTTATTATCGAAATCCTTTGCCCCTGGCCGAAGTCCTCGCGGCTGCCGGCCTCGAAAAAATCAGCGACCGCAAGTTCGGAGATCTTTCCGGCGGCCAGCGTCAGCGCGTCTTGTTCGCCCTCGCCATCTGCGGCAATCCGGACTTGCTTTTTCTCGACGAGCCCACCGTTGGTCTCGACGTCGAATCCAGGCGCGCGTTGTGGGAGGAGATTCGCGCTCTTGTCCACCGCGGCAAGACCGTTTTGCTGACCACTCATTATCTAGAAGAGGCCGATGCTCTCGCCGACCGCATCGCCGTGATCAATCAGGGAGCTATCGTAGCGGCAGGAACTCCCGATGAAATCAAAGCGAAAACCAGCGGCAAGCGCATTCGTTGCAGCACTGGCCTTTCGCTGGCCGCCGTGCGCAGGATTCCGGGCGTCGCCGAAGTTCACGAAGATCGCGATGCCCTGGAAATTCATACAAGCCGCGCCGAGCCGGTTGTCCGTGAACTGTTGGCTCTGGACCCCACGCTCTCCGGGCTCGAAGTCACCAGCGCCGGGCTGGAAGAAGCCTTCCTGGCGCTCACTCAAGACAACAACAAAAACGAGAGTAAGGAAAACTGATTCGCCACTCACACGCAGAACGCGCGGAGGAAATGCAATGAGCAGCACAGCAGCAGTATTGAGCAATCCACGAATCAAACGTTCGCCGGGCCACACGGCCACCATTTACTTAAAGGAAGCGAAATACGAATTTCTCAAGAACCTTCGCCTGCGCATGTACACCGCATCGGTGCTGAGTTTCCCCCTGATGTTCTACGTGCTCTTCGGCCTTGTGCTGAATTCCAAAGAAGCGATCGGCGGAACAGGTGTTCCGACTTACTTGATCGCCACTTACGGAACCTTCGGTGTGATGGGCGCTTCGCTCTTCGGCACCGCCGCCGGCCTGGCTTCCGATCGCGGCCTGGGATGGCTTCAGGTCAAGCGTGCCAGTCCCATGCCTCCTTTCGCCTACTTCGCCGCCAAAGTCGTCGTGAGCATGGCCTTCAGCGCGATTGTCGTGCTTCTCTTAATTGTGCTCGGCATCGCCTTTGGGGGAGTACGCTTCCCCCTTGGAGAAATGAGCAAACTGGTGTCTACGCTCGTCTTCGGATCGATTCCGTTCTCCGCCATGGGGCTGGCCGTTGGCTACTTCGCCGGCCCGAATTCGGCGCCGCCCACAATTAACCTTATTTATCTGCCCATGTCGTTTTGCAGCGGCCTCTGGGTGCCGTTCATGTTTCTGCCTAAGGTTGTACGGCAGATCGCATTAGCTCTGCCCCCCTATCACTTGTCGCAACTCGCATTGGGCATTGTGGGCGCGGGCAACCATGAAAGCATAGCCGGTCACTGGGAAGTATTGACTGCCTTCACTCTGATCTGCCTTGGCGTGGCGCGCATCGGCTTCCAGCGCGACCAGGACAAAATGTACGGCTAGATAAGCAAGGAATCGATCGGTATTTGCTTTGAAAGGGCGCGGCTTCAGCCGCGCCTCAATCGGAGAAAATTAAATGCCGGCTTTACAGCCGCGGAGGCTCGATGGAAGTCGGGCGAATCAAATTCGCCGGGGAGTTTAACCATGAGCACACAATCAAAAAAATCGCTTTGGTGGACGCTCGTGCTCGTCCTTCTCGGTCTGGCAGCTTTGATTGGCGGCGTCAAAACACTCGTTCTGCTGCTTCCTGCCGCCTGGTTTGCCTGGCATGCAGCGCGTCCCATTCTCCACAGTGGCCGAAATTGACTTCAGGGGCGACAATAGAAATAGGAGCGACAATAGAAAAATGCCGCTGATAGGTCGTGATAGCGTCCAAACCGGCGAGAGCACTCGCCGCTTCAGGGTCAGGCCCTGGCGCGAGGTGCTAAGTGACAAAGACCATGGCTGGAGCCCCCTGCTGTGGATCATTTATCTCGGCTTCTTCTTCATCGATCCCATACTGAGTCATCACGGCCTGCGCTTGTGGTTGCTCGACGGAGCCGGCGCCCTGGTCTTTCTTGTCCTTTATCTGGGATTGTTTTTCCTCGAGCATCCCTATCCGCTGCTCCACATCTGTGGCATGGTGGCGCTCGGACTCCTGTTCCAGCCAATCAATTCCGGAGCCTGCACCTTCTTTATCTTTGCCGCGTCCATGTTGCCGTTCTCCGTCAAAACTCAGACCGCCGCCATCGTCGGCTTAGCCATGATCGGGAGCATCGGCGCACTGGGTGGCCTGCTCCTGCACCTCAATGGCTGGCAACTCTTTTATTCCGGGGTCTTTCCCGTACTGATCGGCGCGGGAAATACGTTTTTCGCCGATCGCAACCGTATGAACCGCAAGCTGCGCAAAGCGAATGAAGAGATCGAGCATCTAGCCACGGTCGCCGAGCGGGAGCGCATTGCCCGCGACCTGCACGACGTGCTGGGGCACACATTGTCGGTTATTACGCTGAAGTCCGAGTTGGCCGGCAAGCTGATCGATCGCGATCCGCAGCGTGCGGGAAAAGAAATTCGCGAAGTGGAAGAGATCTCGCGCCAGGCATTGTCGGAAGTTCGCGATGCCATCCGCGGCTATCGCTCGAAAGGTTTGGCCGCGGAACTGGCGCAAGCCAAGTCCACACTGGAAACCGCCGGCGTAGCCGTGCAATGCGATGCCGCGACAACCATAAAAATTCCACCGATGCAGGAAAGCGTGCTCTCGCTTGTCGTGCGCGAGGCCGTCACCAACGTCGTTCGCCACGCGCAGGCTCATACCTGCAGCCTGCGCCTCGATCAGCAAAACGGCTCCTGCTTGTTGGAAATTC
>Ga0209006_10000977_pt1 | contig 26382 bp, 24 predicted proteins | sample JacPin_JW_Ref_O2_FD_188567 | JGI IMG/M metagenome (GOLD analysis project Ga0209006, IMG submission 188567) | Forest soil microbial communities from Algoma, Ontario, Canada - Jack Pine, Ontario site 1_JW_Ref_O2 (SPAdes) (version 2) | ecosystem: Environmental > Terrestrial > Soil > Boreal...
CGGCATCACCGCCCACGAGCAGCGACGCGAGCGGATGATGCGCGCCAGCCGGGTCCGACTGTCCCTACGCTTCCCCCAGGATCTCGAACCCTCCGTCGCGGTCGCGGCCCTAAATGGCGTGGCGGGCTCCCCATATACGAGTGAGTTGGTAGTTGAGACGACCGCCCGCGTGGGTGCAATTTCTCACGGCATCTGGGTGCCGCAAGCGCAGCGGTCGTCGGTCGAATCGGTACTAGGTGGCGTCATCGGCAGCCTGCGCATCACCGAAGCCGACGCCTCACCTGGCGATGCCGCCACCCATGCGCTGCGGCTGTTCATCCCAACGCCGACCGTGCTAGCGGCTGATGATCCGGTAGCCGTCTCGCGGGCACTGCTGGCTGGTCTGGCGGCTCTGCGCTCCGGGGAGCAGGTGATCGTGCGGTGGGCGCTCAGGTCGGCAAGCCCTCGACCGGGACACGCGTCCAGCGACGACGGCGTGAGAGCTAAAGAGATCGAAGGAGCTTGGCGGCGCAAGACGTTGCTCCCCGGCTTCACCGTCTCCGGGCTGGTCCTAATCCGGGCGTCGAAACCCCGGGCGCAGGAGCTAGCTGGCCACGTTGAGAGTCTCCTCAGAAGCCGTCGGGGCCTGGTCGGTGGCGTCCGTGTTACCTCTGAGCGCGGCGGCCGCCGCCTGTCGGCTCTGCCACGCACCACCCGCAGTTCGGGGTGGCTCTCAAACCCAGAGCTGCTGGCGCTGCTCGGTCTGCCGCTCGGCCCGGATGCGGCACCGAACGTCGAAGTTGGCTCCCGTGAGCTACTAGTGCCCTCTGGCATCCCGCGCAGAGGGCGGCGGCTGCTCATCGGCCGGGACATACATGGCGAGCGCCCGGTCGCACTCGACTCGACAGCAGCCCGCCACCACGTAGCAATCGCCGGACCCAGTGGCGTCGGGAAGTCGGCGCTCATCGCACGGTCCGTCCTTGATGACATCGAGCAGGGATTCGCCGGTGCGGTCATCGACCCCAAGGCCGACCTCATCGAAACCATCCTCGAGCGCATCCCGGCCAAGCACGCTGACCGGATTGTGGTGCTGGACCCCGGCGACCACCGTCCGCTTCCCGGCGTGGCGCTGCTGTCTGGCGGCGACCCCGACTCTCGCGCCGATGTCCTGACCGGCACCTTGAAGTCGATCTTCGCTGGCGCCTGGGGCGTCCGTAGCGATTTCTATGGCCGGCTCGCCATCAGAACCCTCAGCGATATTCCCGGAGCCTCGCTGGCGGACATCGGCCGGTTGTTCTACGAGGACGGTTTCCGCCGGGTCGCCATCGCCCGCTTGCGTGACCCCTTCCTCATCTCCTCCTGGCAGAGCTACGAGTCTCTGAGCACAGCGGCCCAGGCCGAGCATGTCCAGGCACCGATGGCACGCGTCATGACGCTGCTGTCCCGGCCGAGGGTGCGAGCGGTGCTGGCAAGCCCTGAGCCGAAGCTCGACATCGCGCGACTGTTCCGTGAGCGCAAGTGGCTGCTGGTTTCCTTGGCGCCGGGCGCGATCTCGGAGGCCGGGGCGACCCTCGTTGGTGCGGCGCTGATGTACTCGATCTGGAGTGCGATCGAGGCGCGGGTTCTGCTCGCGCCTGAGAAGCGCCACCCGATCTTTCTCTACGTCGACGAGCTTGCCAGCGTCACTAACGGGTTGCCCTTCGGGTTCGAGCTTCTTGCCGAGCGTGCCCGCGGGCTCGGCGCGGGCCTGACCGTGGCGATGCAAACGCTGGGCCGTATACCAGAGCCGACCCGCTCGGCGCTGCTCGGCAACGTGGCGACCTTCATCACGTTCAGGGCGGTGGCGACGGAGGCTCCTGCAGTCGCGCGCCAGCTTCCCGGACTCAGCGAAGCCGACGTTGTCGCACTCCAGAAGTTCGAGGTGGCCGCCCGGATCGGTACTGGGGCCGGTAGCTCCGTCGCGGTCATCACCGGCCACACCGAGCCGCTGCCGCCCGTGACCGGCCAGGCCGAGCTGATCCGTGACCGCTCGGCGGGCATCTACGGCGCAACCTCCCAGCCGGAGGAGAGCCGCAACGTGACCGCTGACCTGACAGGCGGGGGCGCAGATGACGCCGCGGGTCGGACTCGGAGGCAGGCGTGATGAGTCCGCTCGCTGTTCCGGTCGCGTTGAGTAGCGCGCCCTGGAATCCCAGTCCTGGTGGGAGCTTCGAGGAAATAAGGACGCCGAATCACTCGTCCTCTTCTCCTTCTCGTATCTCCTCCCTTCGCCTGGACTCCATCGCCTCCCGTCTCACTCCCACAGACCGTGCCGTCATCGGACTCATTGCGCGAACGCGGTTGTGCTCCGGAGCCCAGCTCGAACGGCTGTTCTGGAATCACGGGCAGCCTGACAGTAATGCACGCCTGGCTCGCAAGACCCTCAGCCGATTGACGGCCTGGCGGGTCCTCGACCGGCAGCCGCGCTCCGTTGGCGGCAGGCGAGCCGGGTCACGCGGGTTCACCTACAGCCTCGGGCCATCCGGCGCCCGGCTACTGGCACGCGAGAGCGGAGCACAAGTCCGCCGCCTGGCGACCCCTGGCGCGCGCTACGTGACCCATGTCCTGAGCTGCACCGAGCTGGTCGTGCGGATAGAGGAGGCCGCTCGGCGTGGCGACCTGGACGTCATCGAGATACAAGGAGAGCCAGAATGCTGGCGCGGCTTCCTGGCCGGCTTCGGAGCGCGACGCATCTTGAAGCCCGACCTGTTCGTCCGCATCGGTGTCGGGGCATTGGAAGACCGCTGGATGATCGAGGTGGATCTCGCCACCGAGGCACGTGGCACGCTCTTGGCCAAGTTCAAGCGCTACCTCGCTCACTACCGAGGTGGACGCGAGCAGCACCAGCACGGCGTCTACCCGCGCGTGTTGTGGGCGGTCCCCACGCATCGTCGGGCGCGGCAGGTCGAGACGGTGTTGCAGCAGCTTCCGGCGGAGCTGCGACGGCTGGTCACGATCTGTTTGCTGGATGAGGTCGTGGAGCGGTTGGGTGCGGAGGCGAACTCGTGACGCCACGCAATCTCGTCCTTGAAGGCGACGCCCAGGAAACCCTGCGGGGTTTGGCCAGCGCGTCGGTTGACTGCGTGGTGACGTCACCCCCGTACTTCCACGCCCGTCACTACGGCGCCGGGGCATCCGAGCTCGGACAGGAGCCGGACGTCGAGCAGTGGGTCGAGCAACTGCGCGCGGTCAGCCGTGAGGTGTCCCGTGTCTTGGCGCCAACGGGCTCCTACTGGCTCAACGTGGGAGATCTCTACTCGCGGCGTGCGTCGTTGGGAGCCCCGCCCAAATCGCTGCTGCTTGGTCCTGAGCGGCTGGTGCGTGGCCTGCTCGCCGATGGCTGGATCGTGCGTAACCGCATCGCCTGGGTCAAGGCGGGACCGCTGCCCTCACCGGTCACCGACCGCCTTACCTGTGGCTGGGAGTACGTCTTCCATCTCGTACGCCAGCGCGACTACTTCTATGACCTTGACGCCATCCGGGTCCCGCTCACGAGCAAGCACCGCTCACGATCGGTCGGGACGATGCCCGCGTCCGCGTTGGGGGCACTTGCCAACCACCGCGACGGGCTCGCCCAACTGGCTCGCGAGGGCCGCTCCGGCCACCCGCTCGGCAAGAACCCGACCGATGTCTGGACCCTGCCCAAAGGGAGGCACGTCGGCGGGCACTACGCCACCTTCCCCGAAGCGCTCGCACGCCGCCCGATCCTCGCCACCGCACCAACCCACGTCTGCACCAACTGTCGGCGGCCGTGGCGCCGGTCCAAGCGCCGAGTCACCTTCCTCGCAGAGACGCCCCAAACTCGGCCACTGGTGCCCTGCCGCTGCGGAGCGCCGACCAGGCCGGGGCTCGTGCTCGACCCATTCGCGGGCTCCGGCACCACCCTCAAAGTCGCCCGCGAGCTGGGACGAGACGCACTCGGTATCGAACTCCACGCCGGTTATGCGTCGCTGGCGCGGGACCGAGCCGGGTTGGAAGCTGCCGCATGAGCCGCTTGCCGCCCCGGTGGATGGCTGACCGGCCGGTGGAAGGGGGCGCATTTCTTTCTACCGGCCGCAGTAGCCATCCACCATCCAAAGGAGAGTCAACCGTGGCAACCACCAAGGCCGAGGAAGTCTTTAACCGCATCGAGGCGATGACTGATGAAGGCGTCCCCAAGGCCGATGCGTTCAAGAGCCTAGCTGCCGAGCTGAGCCAACCAGTGAACAGCGTACGAGGCAGCTACTACACGTTCAGCCGTACCAAAAATGGTGGCGGGACCTCCCGAACCCGCCGCCGTGAGACGACACCGGATGACGCCCTCGCCGACGCGCGCGCCGCACTGGAACGCGCGATCGGCTCAATCGACCGAGAGGTCGATGCGGCCAAAACGAGAGCGGACGAGGCTAAGGCCGAACATGAAGCCCTGAAGGCTTCGGCGAGTGAGCGTAAGGCGACCATCACCGAGCGATTGGAGGCACTGAAGTAACACTAGGCGGGTCGATCTGGGCAACTGCTTGGATCGGCCCGCTGGGACAAATAACACACCTTGCTTAAAGCAAAGGTTAACGGGAAAATGGTTAACCAAGCATTGAATTACAGAAAGGAGGGCTTATGTCAATATCCACTATCGAAAGACCAACTAACGTGCCCGCCCTGGAGTCGGCGCTCACGGCCGTCATTTACTTGCGTGTGTCCAGCACGGGACAGCTCACCGGGCACAATCCAGAGGGCTACTCCATCGAGGCGCAGCGCGCCGCTTGCGAACGTCACGCCATCTCGCTCGGCGCTCGCATCATCCGTGAGTACGTAGAGCCGGGCAAGACCGCAACGAACATGCGTCGCCCCGAGCTTCAGCACATGCTCGCCGAGCTTGGTGACGTCCGACCCACCTACGTCATCTTCTATGACCTCTCGCGTGTTGCCCGTGATGAGTTTGACGCCTTTTGGTTGCTGCGTGAGATCGAGGCGTGCGACGCCAAGCTGGAGTCCACGCTCGAGCGCGTGGATGACACATCAACGGGGATGCTGATGTACGGGATCATGGCCAGCCTCAACGCCTTCCGCTCTAGGCGTGATGGTGAGAAGGTCAAGGTCAGCCTTGAACGCAAGTTCCTCGACGGCGGCACAGTCGGGGTGGCCCGCATCGGCTACCTCAACGTGCGTGAAAACGTTAGCGGGCGCGAGGTCGCAGCGATTGCCGTAGACGAGGAGCGCGTTGCCTATATCCAGATGGCGTTTGATCTGGTAGCTACCGGCGATCACACCATCACTACGATCACCGACATCCTTGAGAGCGCTGGCCTGCGTACGCGAGGGAGTTACAAGCGGCCCAGGAAAGCGATGACCCGAAGCATGGTCCACCGCATGCTCCGTGACGACTACTACACAGGGATCGTCACCCACAACGGCGCGAAGGGCGAAGGACGCCACGAGGCCCTCATCGACCGGGCAACCTTCGATCAGGTGCAGAAGGTGCTTGACAGCCACCGCATCAGTGGGGATCGCTCCTCTAAACACCATCATTACTTGAAGGGGACGATCTTCTGCGTCTGCGGCAAGCGTCTCGGCTACGGCCGCCATCGCGGCAAATGCGGTGGACGGTACGAGTACTTCTCCTGCCTCAGCCGCGTGCAACGGGAAGATAAGTGCGCGGCACCCTACTTTCCGGTGGAGCAGACCGAACGCTCGATCATCCGCAGCTACAAGCGCGAGACATACAAAGACGACGAGCAGGACATAGTCCGCGAAGCACTGCGCTTGTACGTACAGACAAAGACCGAGGTGGCCCGCCGCGAGTCAGCCCGCCACACCCGGAGGCTTCACGACCTGACCGGAGAGCAGCAGAAGCTCGTGCAGCTCTACTACAAAGGCGGCGTCTCCGAGGAGGTCTTGAAGGCCGAGCAGAAGCGCATCGAGAGCGAGCGCGCCAAGGCCCAGCAGTGGGCCGACGCCGCGACAGCAGAAGTCGAGGATGTCATGGCAGCGCTCGACGATGCGCTCGCGATCCTGAACGACAAAATCCTTTACGAGGAGCTTCCGAAGAGCACTCGCAGACTCGTCAACCAAGCCGTGTTCCTCGCGCTCATCGTCTCAGACCCCGACAACGTCCAAGTGCAGCGCACGCCGCTCTACGACACCATCAAGCTCCTCATCCAAGAACTACGCCACGCCAGGGAAGCCGCCCAAACCGTCGACAAACGGCTCGCGACAGCCAGAAATAAGACCGGACGCCCCCAAAACGACCGCGACCCCGATTTTCGGGGCCGGGGTTCGTACATAGGCGGAATGGCGGGAGCGACGGGACTCGAACCCGCGACCTCTGCCGTGACAGGGCAGCGCTCTAACCTACTGAGCTACGCCCCCGCGATGCTCGGAAACGCCGGGGCGACGTTCCGTGCTCGTCCAGTATGCCAAGGCTGGGCGCTCGGCCCCTCTTTGAGGGAAACTGGCCAACTGGCCAGTTTTCGGTTAGTGTTCGCGCGATGGCGCTCGTGGGTCCCAAACCGTTGCTCAATTCCAACCCGCTGGCGGTGATGCTGGAGGACCTGCGCGACGAGCGCGCGGCGCCCGTACCGTACCCGCCGGGCGATACGCGCTTCTCGATGGCGCGCACACGCCGCTTCGCCAACGACCCACTGCCGATGCTGCTCGACGCGTATGAGCGCTTTGGCCCGGTCTTCACGCTGCGGCTCTTCCACGGCAACGTCGTGTTCATGCTCGGCCCCGCTGCCAACCACTACATCACCGTCTCGCATGCGTCCAACTTCACGTGGCGCGAATCGCACTTCCGCGACCTCATTGGCTTGATGGGAGACGGCCTGCTCACGATCGATGGGGAGTTCCATCGCCGCTCGCGCCTGATCATGCTGCCGGCCTTCCACCGCGAGCACATCGCCGCCTCGCTCGAGGCGATCGTTGAGGAGACGACGCGAGCTTTGGACGCGCTCCAGCTGGGCGCACGCGTCGACCTGTACGCATGGACGCGCAAGCTGGCCGTCCGTGTGGCGATGCGCGCGCTCTTCGGCGTCGATCCCGACGGCCCGCAGGCCCGCGCGATCGACGCAGCCGGGCTGTTCGAGGAGGCGCTCGCCTTCTACGCCAGTGAGTACGCCCTGCGCGTGCTGCGCGGTCCCTACACACCGTGGGCGAAGCTTCAGCGCGCCGCGCGCAAGCTGGACACGCTGATCTACTCGGAGATAACACGTCGCCGCGCCACGGGCGAGCGTGGGCAGGATGTCCTCAGTCTGCTGCTCGATGCCCACGACGAGGACGGCAACACGCTCAGCGACCTGCAGATCCGCGACGAGGTGATGACGCTGCTGTTCGCCGGCCACGACACCACCACCTCAACCGTGTCCTTCATGTTCTACGAGCTCGCCCGCCACCCACATGTGCTCGAACGTCTGCTGGCCGAGCAGGACGCCGAGCTCCCTTCCGCGCAGCACTCCACGCCAACGGCCGAAGAGCTGCAGCCGCTGCTCACTGGCGAGCTCACCCAGCTCGAGATGGTTCTCGAGGAGACGCTGCGCAAGTACCCGCCCGCGTGGATCGGCCCGCGCCGCGCGCAGGAGTCCTTCGAGTTCGAAGGCTGCACCGTGCCCGCACGCGCGTTCGTCAACTACAGCTCGTGGGCCTCACATCACCTCCCCGACGTGTTTGCAGAGCCCGAGGAGTTCCGCCCCGAGCGCTTCACACCAGAGGCCAGCGCAGCCCTGCCCAAGGGCGCCTACGTGCCCTTCGGCGGCGGCTCGCGCACGTGCATCGGCATGCGCTTCGGCCAGCTGGAGGTGCGCACGATCGCGACGCTCATCCTCTCGCGCTGCACGCTCTCGCTGCCCGATGACTTCCAGCTGAGCATTCGCCAGATGCCGACCATCAGCCCCAAGCAGGGGATGCCCGTCGTCGTCCGGCCCCGCACGGCCACCGCAGCCGCGAGCGTCGCCACGGCGGCCTGACCCGCCGCCGGGCATCAGTGAAGGCGCGCGCTCATGCTCAGCCTGTAGGTCAGCGGCTGCTCGCTGCTGACGCTCGCGCCCACGCCCTCCACGTACACGTGCGCGTCTGAGAACAGCGTCAGCTGCAGACCTTCCACGAGCAGCCCAAGCGGATGCGCCACCAGCTTGCCGTCGCTTGCGCCCGCAACCGCGTTCACGCTCGCACTGATCCCGAACAGGCCGCCGGTCGCCTGGACTTCCACCTCTCCAGCTTCGCTGCGCAGCAGCCGCACGCCCAAGCCCGCCGGCAGCGCCGCCTTCACGTCCGCTTCGCTCGTCGTGGCCTGCGCGCTCAGCGCGCTGCCGTGCTTGCTCAGCGTCGCGTCTGTCACCCGCAGCGGGCCCACCTGCACCCGTTCGGCGCTCACATCCATGCTCGCCGTGTCGCGAGCTTCCCACAGCAGGCTCGCAGCCTCAGCAGGGCTCAACGTCAGGCTCTTCGCCTTCACCTTCACGGAGTCCACGCTCCCCCAAAGAAGCTTCACAGCCGGCCACGCGCTCACGCTCGCGCTCTCCACCGTTCCGTAGCGGCCAACCCGCGACTTGATCCGGCTGACCGCAATCAGCGGCAGCACGACCTGCGCCACCGCCAGCAGCACCACCACCCCCAACACCAGCCACAGGACGAGCCGACCCCGGCCGCGCCTCTTGCCTGCAATGTCGCCGCCGCGCCGCATCTCCCGCAAGCTTCGCAGGAGACACGGCACGCAGCGGACAGTTGCGCCAGGCGGTGCCCGCCTAGCTCAGACCGTTGGCCGCCAGGAACTGGCGAGCCACGCTTGACGCGGACTGCTTGTCGATGCTGACCGCCGCGTTCATCTGCTGAATCGCTGGGATCGTAAGCAGCGCGCTCACCTTGTTCAGCGTCTGCGCAAACGCCGGGCCCTCAGCCGTGAGCACGGTCTTCCTCACGACAGGTGCCACGTTCTGGAAGCCGAACACGTGCTTGGGGTCTGCGAGCACCTTGAACTTGCCGCTCAGCAGCTGACCGTCCGTGCTGAACACGTTCTGAACGTCCACCTGCCCGCTTTCCAGCGCCTTGTAGGAGAGTTCGATCGCAATCGGCTTGAACGTCGGCACCACGCCGTATTCCTTTTTGAGTCCCACCAGGCCCTCGAACCGGGTCGCGAATTCCGGCGGGGCGCCCAACGTCACCGACTTGCCCAGCGCCTTCAGGTCGGCGATGCTCGTGAGGTGATGTGCGCTCGCGTAGCTCGGCAGCGTCGCCAGCGCGTCGGCGTCGTAGAACGGCGTGTAGTTCAGCAGCGTCAGCCCGTGCTGTTCCACGAACGCCTTCGCCTGCGTATACGCCGCCGCCGCGCTCGGCGGTTCCTTCGTCTGGTTGGCGATCGCCGACAGCAGCGTCCCCGTGTACTCCGGGTAAAGCTCGATCTGTCCCGATGTCAGAGCTTTGTAGATGATCGTCGAGGAGCCCACGTTTTCTGTGAGCGTGACCTTGTAGCCCTTCGCCTCTAGCGCCTGCGTGTAGAGCTGGCCAAGGATGTTCTCCTCTGCGAAGTTCTTATCCCCGATCGTCACCGCCGGCTTGCCCACGCCCGGCCCGCTCGCCGCCACCGACGTCGTCGCCGTCGTGGTCGTGCTCGCAGTCGAGCTGGTGGTGCTCGAGGACGAGTTGTTGCTGCTCCCGCAAGCGGCAAGCCCTGAGCTCAGGGCAACCAGCGCAAGCGCCGCCGAGATCCTCGATCTGAACGTGCTCGACCTGCTCTGTCGCCTACGTGTCATTCGCCGTCTCCTCAGTTTGGAACTTTGTTGATCGGAATTATAAGAAAGTCCCGCTATGCGGTCGCTACGTCGGGAGCGAGCACAGACGGGCCTTCGGCTTGCGCCTTGCGCAGGCCGCGAGGAGTGAGCGCCCGCTGGAGCAACGTCAGGGCGCCATCGACCGCCAGCGCCAGCGCCGCCACGCAGATCGCTGCCCCCAGCACCCCCGAGAAGTGATAGCTCGTTTCGTTCGCAATCACGTCCCCCAGGCTGCCGCTGAACCCCGCCAGCGCGGAGATCGTCGTGGTGCTGATCACGAACAGTGCACCCGTGCGAACTCCCGCGAAGATCAGCGGCACCGCCAGCGGCAGCTCCACGCGCGTGAGGATCTCCAACCCGCTCATGCCCATCCCACGCGCCGCGTCAACGAGATCGCGATCCACGCCATCGATGGCAAGATATGCGTTTGTCACGATTGGTGGAACTGCCAGGATCACCAGCGCCAGCTCCACCACAGTCAGGCCGAGGCCAAGAAACGCGTCGCCGATCGCCAGCACCACCAGGCTCGGAAGCGCCCGGCCGACGTTGCCGATGTTGATCGCCAGGAACGAGCCTCGGTGAATGTGGCCCAGCCACACGCCCAGCGGCACCGCCAGAACGACTGAGATCGCGACGCCGATCGCCCCCACCTTCAGCGTCTCCAGCGCAAGGTGCGTGAGGCTCGGCAGCCCCGGATACCCGGACACTGCGCCGTTGTGCGCGATGAACCGGAAGGCCTCGATGAATTCGTGCACCCGATCGCCCCGCTAACTCGCCCGCGCCCAGGGCATGAGCAGCCGTTGCGCCAGCACCAGCAACCCGTCCGCAACCAGCGCCAGCCCGATCGCCAGCGCGCCCGCGACGATCAACTCCGTCTTGAACGGGCCCTCGCCCAGCGCCGTATGGATCGGCACGCCCAGCCCGCGGTCATATACGACGTACACGATCGTCGCCAGCGCGATGATCGTCACGATCGCGATCCGCAGACCAGCGATGATCGCCGGCAGCGCCAGCGGCAGCTCCACACGCAGCAGCGTCTGCCTGCGCGACATGCCCGAGCCCTCCGCCGCGTCGAGGACCTCCGCCGGCACCGCGCGCAGCCCCGCAAGGATGTTGCGCACGAGGATCAGCAGCGTGTAGGAAACCAGCGCTATCTCCGCCGAGAACACGTTCAGACCGACCGGCGCCGCCAGCAGCTCGAACAGCGCAAGCGCGGGGATCGTGTACAGGATCGTCGTCACCAGGATCATGGGGCGCTCGAGCCAGGCGTAGCGGTGCGCCGCCAGCGCCAGCGCCATCGAGATGACAAAGCCGATCGCAACCGCCACCAAGGCCAGCAGCACGTGCTCGCGCAGCGCCGGCCACAGCACCGGCCCCCAGTTGTGGCTCACCCAGCCGGCGCAGAAGAACCGGTTGTGGATTTCGCAGCTCGAGCTCTGCGCCGCGTAGTTGGGGATCACTGGTCCCGCAGCAGCCAGCGGAGCCAGCGCCATCAGCCGGCGTCCAATGACGGCGTCGTCGCCTGCGCGGCGCTCGGCCTAGCCGCCGCCTCGTCGGAGAGCAGCTTCTCCACGAGCCCCAGCGTCAGCAGCCCCTCCACCTGACCACCGCCGTCCACAACCGTCAGGGGCTGGCCACCGGCCGTCAGCATGATCGAGAGCGCGTCCCTGACCGACATCTCCACGTTCACGCGGCGAGCACCGTCGGGGCTCTCATCCGGCCTGGAGCCGTTGGGCGCGATCAGCTTCAGCTCAGACAGCCTCGTCAGCGACAGGCGCTTGAGCCCGCGGTCGGCACCCACAAACCTGGCCACGAACTCATCCGCCGGACGCGTCAGGAGCTCCAGCGGCGTGTCGTACTGCGCCAGAACGCCACCCTCGGCCAGGATCGCAATGCGATCTCCCATCTTGATCGCCTCATCAATGTCGTGCGTGACGAAGATCACTGTCTTCTTCACCACCCGCTGCAGGCGCAGGAACTCGTCCTGCAGGCGCGCGCGGTTGATCGGATCGATCGCCCCGAACGGCTCGTCCATCAGCATCAGCGGCGGGTCCGCCGCCAGCGCGCGCGCCACGCCCACACGCTGACGCTGCCCGCCCGAGAGCTGCGCCGGATAGCGGTCCTCCATGTCCGGCGCGTCGAGGCCGATCAGATCCAGCAGCTCGCGCACGCGCGCCGCGATCCGCTGCTTGGGCCAGCCAAGCAGGCGCGGCACCGTCGCGATGTTCTCGCCCACCGTCAGGTGCGGGAACAGCCCGATCTGCTGAATCACGTAGCCGATCTCCCGGCGCAGCTCCCTGGGCTCGCGCTCGAGCACGCTGCGCCCATCCAGCAGGATGTCCCCGCCGCTGAGCGCGATCATGCGGTTGATCAGGCGCATCGCCGTCGTCTTGCCCGAGCCGGACGGGCCCACCAGCACACAGACCTCCCCTGCCGGCACCGTCAGCGACAGACCGTGGATCGCCGGCTCGCGCTGACCCGCGTAGCGCTTGCTCACGTTTCGCAGCTCGAGCTCAGCTGCCTGCGCGAACGCCGACGGCCCCTCGCTATGGGCAGTGTCTGCAGTCTTCAAGGAAGGCTCCCGGCCGGGTTCGTCAATGCTAGCCCACCGCTGGCAGCCTCAAAGGCCGCTGAACCGGCCCGGCTCGCTAGCCTTCACTGACAGGCAGGGGCGCGTAGCTCAGTTGGCTAGAGCACCTCGTTTACACCGAGGGGGTCGCCCGTTCGAGTCGGGCCGCGCCCATTCTCCGCCCGCATTCCCAGCACCGCATCTCCACAACCACCCATTTCCACGCGCCAATGACCGACGAGTCTCCAATCCGCATCGCCGTGATCGGCTCGGGGCCGGCAGGCTTCTACGCCGCCGGGCACCTGCTGAAGGCGGGCGCGGGCGAGCATTCGATCGACATCGAGGTCGACATGATCGAGCGGCTGCCCACGCCGTGGGGGCTCGTGCGCTCGGGCGTCGCTCCCGACCATCCCAAGATCAAGTCCGTCACGCGCATCTACGAGAAGACCGCCGCGCATGACCGCTTCCGCTACTTCGGCAACGTCACGTTCGGCGTACACGTCTCGCGCGAGGATCTGCTCGAGCACTACCACGCGGTCGTCTACGCCACCGGCTCGCCCTCGGACCGGCCGCTTGGCATCCCCGGCGAAGAGCTCCCCGGCTCGCATGCCGCCACCGAGTTCGTCGGCTGGTACAACGGCCACCCCGACCACACGCATCTGGAGGTGGACCTGCTCTCGGCCGAGCGCGCAGTGGTCATCGGCAACGGCAACGTCGCCATCGACGTCGCCCGCATGCTCGTGCTTGCGCCTGAGGAGCTGGCGCCCACCGACACGGCCGACCACGCGCTGGAGGTGCTCGCCGCCAGCCAGGTGCAGGAGGTCGTGATCGTCGGGCGGCGCGGCCCCGCACAGGCGGCGTTCACTAACCCCGAGCTGCTCGAGTTGGGCGAGCTCGCCGACGCAGACGTGATCGTCGACCCCGACGAGCTCGAGCGCGCCCTCGCCGTTCACGACGCAGACGCCGAGACGGACATCACCTCCCGACGCAACGTGGAGATCCTGCGCGAGTACGCCGCGCGCGAGCCCAAGGGCCACCGCAAGCGCATCGTCCTGCGCTTCCTGCTCTCGCCCGTCGCCTTCCACGCCGACGAGCACGGACGCCTCGGCTCGGTGGAGCTGATCCGCAACGAGCTCGTCCCCGGCCCCTCCGGCGGCCTGCGCGCACAGGCGACAGAAGAGCGGGAGACGATCGCCGCAGGCCTGGCGTTCCGCGCGATCGGCTACCGCGGGCTGCCGCTACCGGGCGTTCCGTTCGACGAGCGCGGTGCTGTCATCCGCAACGAAGGCGGTCGCGTGATCGACGCCGAGGGCGGAGCTCCCGTGCCGGGCGAGTACGTCGTCGGCTGGATCAAGCGGGGACCCTCGGGGGTAATCGGCACGAACAAGAAGGACGCCCAGGAGACAGTCGACGCAATGCTCGCCGATCTCAGCCCGCTGATCTCCTCAAACGGAAACGGAAACGCCGCGTCCTCGGAGAACCACGACGTGCATCACCCCGGCACCCCGGATGCGGGCGCCGTCGAGGCGCTGCTGCGTTCGCGCCAGCCGGAGCTGATCACCTACACCGGCTGGGAGGCGATCGACCGTCGCGAGCGAGCGCTCGGCGAGCCCCACGGCCGGCCTCGCGTGAAGCTCACAACTATCGAGGAGCTCCTGCAGGCGGCCGCGGCCGAAGCGCCGTGACCCGCGGCTGATCCTCGAGCACGCCCACGAACGCCGGCTCCGCCGCGGACGGCAGCTCGACCATCCAGGCCGCAACGAGAGCCCGCAGTGCCTCCTCGCGCGAGGTGTACACGCTGATCACGTTGGCGATGCCCGCCACGTCGAAGATGCGCAGTACCTGCTTGTTCTGCGTCTCGCAGACGACCACCAGCGCACCACCGCCCGACGAGCGCAGCCTGGATACCGTTCCGACGAGGACGCCAATGCCCATCGAGTCGATGAAGCTGACCGCTGACAGGTCAACCACCAGCCTTCGCTTGCCCGCGCCGATGTGGCTCAAGATCGACGTTCTCAGCAGCGGAGAGCTGTCGTAGTCGAGCTCGCCGCTGGCAATCAAGACGATCACGTCCGCGCCGCCGTCCAGGCTGGCGGTGGGGGCCTCTGCAGTGACGTGTAGCTTGCTCACCCGCGTCTCCCATCCTTGTGCGGTTCGGGGGCGGCGCGCCGGCGCGTCGCCCCAGTCGTGCGGCGCCCCGTCAGCACGGGTGTAGCGGGGAGACCACGCTCTGGGCATTCCCCTCCTGCCACGTCCTCAACACGCGTTGGACGATCGTTCTATAGGGCACGGGCGCCGAGTCCCACCCAGCCGGCCAGCCGGTCTGCCAGACTGTTCGCCCGCAGGCCCCGTTAGCTCATCTGGTAGAGCGCCGGACTTTTAATCCGGTGGGGCGAGTTCGAGTCTCGCACGGGGCATTGGGGAAGGATGTTCGAGGCGCCGCAGCCACTACCAGATCTTTGTCGTTGACCGAGCACCCGAGCGACGACGTTGACGTACCCGCACGTTACATGTAACGTGCGGGTATGCCGTCAACTCGCGACCGAGTACGCCAGCACCGCGAACGCCTACGCCGCCAGGGGCTGCGCCCTCTCCAGATCTGGGTTCCAGATGTGCGAGCGCCAGAGTTCATCGCCGAGGCACACCGCCAGTCGGCGGCGGTCGCGACGAGCGAACGTGAGGCAGACGACCAGGCATTCGTCGACGCGATCTCCTCCCCGTGGGAGGCCGAGGACGAAGACGCTTCCGCCCGGTGACGCGCGGCGCGATCTACACGGCCGCAGCACGAGGGGCCTACACTGGTAAGCCTCGTCCCGTCGTGATCCTTCAGAGCGATCTGTTCGACGCTACCGCATCGATCACGGTCTGCCCCTTCACCACGAATCCTGTCGAGGCTCCACTCCTCAGGCTCCGGATCGAACCGTCTGACGAGAACGGCCTCGACCAGCCGAGCCAGCTCATGGTCGACAAGGTCACGACCGTACCGAGGTCAAGCCTCGGCGAACGCCTCGGGAGACTACGAGACGACGAGCTCGTAGCGCTGAACCGCTCACTGGTCGTGTTCCTCGGGCTCGCCTCAGCCCCGCAGGCCTGAACGGCAACTCGGCTAACCCATTTCCGAAGACGGTACGGCGTGCTGGCCACCCAAACCGGTCCGTCGGCCGACCGGCCCGAGCAGATCCCCTTCATACGCCTCTGCTCGCCCCACGAGCATTCTCAGGAGGTATTGCTCGGTCGCTTCGGCCAACGGGCGGAACTCGCTCTGGGCAGTCAACCCGATCACGGCGCGACCGTAGGCGAACACGAAGCCTTCGACGTAGGAGTCGAGCTGCGCACGCCGGCCCCGTCTGGTGGTGTAGCTGATCGGGGTGGTGAACCTGAGAGCGGCTCCTCGGTAGGGTCCGAGACCCCGGTAGCTCGCTGGGGTTGCTGCCGGCAACGGTTCGGCCACGAGCCGTCCCGTACGGAGACCGCGTTGCCCGTGGCGGCTGAGCAACCGTCGCTCATAGCTGCGTACAACGCATGAGCGTGCGCGTGCACTCGCGAGTGCGGTGAGGTACCGGTCGGCGTCCGCTTCATTTGAAAACACTGCCACCGTCGAGGACACAGACCCTGCGTCGAGTCGACCTGCGTACCTGAAGATGGGCGACTGGCTGGCCTCAAAAGTATGCGTGGATGTTCGCTCGCCATAACAGCGAGCGAATTCTCGCCAGTAGCCCAGATTCTCAGTTGCGCGTTCGCGCGTCACAGCCGTCATTCCGGGCACGTCGTATCCACGTATGTTCACGGCTTGTGCGTAGCGACTCACCTGCCCACGGGTGACCGGGCCCCTCGAGCCAGGCTGAGCTGAGGGGCTGGCTGCGAGCGGCGCCAAGTCGGGCGGGCCGGACACTGCGGCCGCAGGGCAACCGGCGTCCGGCAGCGCGCATGCCAGCACAGCGACGGTCCGCTCCACGGCGAGGGCCTTGAGCCGGCGTCGCCTCGGTCCCTTCCGAGGTGGGTAGTTGGCAAGCACATCGTCGACGCGGTAGAGACGTCGGCCCCGCACGAAGATCACATCCCACTCTTCCGCGCTGTCGGGATTGACCCAGGCGAGCGCGCTCGCACCGGAAGGCAGGAGCGCCGTGTGCGATTCGCCGTGCGCACGGCAGCGGGCGCTGCTTGCTCGCAGCAGCGCTTCTCGCGCCCGCCGGCGCGTTGCGAATTCGAAGACGTCAGCCACAACGTCGTCTTCGCTGCCATCACGGGTGAGCGCCCACCACCGGATCTCGTAGCCCGCAGGCGCGGAGCTCCCAGGCGCGCTTGCCGGCCGCTGCGGGGAATCGTCCGTCCAGAGGTTGCTGGTGGTGATCGTTCCCTGTTCATAGACGCGTCCGACCGACGTCGGCATGATTCGCGCCGCCGCATCGCGTAGAGCGGCGAGATCTCCCACGGTGGTGCTCGCTACTTCCGGTGCGTCCCGACCGGGGCATCCAGAGGCAAAGGCAGCACCGGTTGCCCGCGATGGACCGCCACCGAGATCGAGCAGGCCGCCCCTCGTGGAGAGCAGCGCGAACAACGCCACCGCCAAGCCGGTGAGCAGGAAGCTCAGCCTGAGGCGGCTACTCGCCCACCACGGTGAGCGGGGGGCCGTGAGCTCGAAGGCCCGCTCTGCTCCGAGCGCGTCCGCGCGCTCATCGTCGGGAGCCATACGAGGAACATCGGTCGCACCGGATGGCCGCTTGAGGCTAGATGAGGATCCGCGTCAGAGCCCAAGCTTGCGAACGCCCGCCTCGTCGAAGCCGAGGTGGTGCCCAACCTCGTGAAGCACGGTTTTGGTGACGTGTTTGCGGAGCTGGTTGGGATCGTCACCGAAGTCGCGTACGAGCGTGTCGCGGAAGATCAGGATCTCGTCCGGCATGCCGCCGCCGCCGAAGAAGGGGTTGCCACCCAGCCTCGAACCGACGTACATGCCGTACGCGTGGTTCTCCGCGCCACGATCGGAAACGACGACCGCGACGTGCTCCAGCGCTTTTTGGAATTCCGTCGGGAGCTCATCGAGCGCCGAGCTCACGAGCGCCTCGAACTCCTTCTCGCTGTAATGCCTGCCTTTGTGCGACTCGTGGCTCATGACTCGCGCGACTCGCTCACGTGCGCCGGTCCGTCGGGGCCGTCCAATCCCATCCGCGGCGGGCGGGCGCTAGGCTCGCCGACAGTGCGGATCAACTCGACGCGCAGCGTCTCCGCATCCACGCCCATGTCGCGCAGGATGCGCCCACCCAGGCCGTCGCTCTCACGCGCCACGGCGAGCAGCAGATGCTCCGTGCCGACATAGCTGTGGCCGAGGGTCGTCGCCTCATTCAAGGCGAGTTGCAGCGTCGTCGTGGCGTCGGCGGAGAACGGGGTCTGGTGGCCCCCCGCGGACTCGCTGCCGCGGAGCTCCTCGCTTGCGGGGATCAGCGCGCGCATGTGCTCGATGCCGACTCCGAGGTCTCGCAGGACACGGCCCGCCGGGCCGTCCTCCTCGCGCATCAGGCCGAGCAGAAGGTGCTCGCTGCCGAGCGTGCTGTGGCCGAGCGCGAGCGTCTCTTCGTGCGCGATCACGATCGCCTGGCGAGCGTGTTCAGTAAAGCGCTCGAACACGACATCAGAGTAAACCCACCGCATGACTGCACGGAACTCGCGCGAATCTGATCACTGTGACGGGAGACTGAGTTGTCGTCAACCAGCAGGCTGCACAACCGGCGGCGTGCGCCCCGCCCACGGGCTTGCCTGCTCGAGCTGAGCGGCCAGCGAGATCAGGCTCGCCTCCTGCCAAGGGGCGCCGACGAGCTGCACGCCGATCGGCAGACCCGCGTCGCTCCAGTGCAGCGGCAGGCTGAAGGCGGGCAGGCCGGTGACGTTGCCGAATGCGGTGAAGGAGACGCTGCGCACGACGTCCATCACCGGCTGGTCGGGCGCGGAATGCTGAGCCTCGAGCAAGGCGCCGGCGAGCGGCGGGACGATCGCTGAGGTGGGCGTGACGAGCACGTCGAAGTCCCGCCCCCAGCGGGCGACCTCGCGGCGGCTGAGCAGCTCCAACTCGCGTGCCGCGAGCACGTAGTCGTAGGCGCCGATCTCATTGCCGCGCCCGCGCTGGTGGACGATGTGCGGCTCGACCGCCTCCCAGTCGACGCCCTCGTAATCGGCCAGCCCGCCGACCGTCAACACGATGAAGGACGGGATCATCGCTTCGGAGATCGTCGGCACCTCGACCTCCTCGACCACGTGCCCCAGCTCCTCGAGCGTGGCCGCCGCCGCGCGCGCTGCCGCCACGCACTCATCGTCGGTGGGAATGCCCAGCGGGGCCTGCGCCATCAAGCCGATCCGCAGCCTGCCCGGCGGGGTGTCCGTCTCGCCGGCGAACGGGCGTGCCGGGACGGGGGCGTTGTACCAGGCGAGCGGATCGAAATAGGCGGTCGCGTCCAGCACCGCCGCCGCGTCGGCGACCGTGTGTGCGACCACACCCTCCACGACCGCCCCGAGCCAGCTCTGCGCCAGGCGCGGTACGCGGCCGCGGCTGGGCTTCAGGCCGACCAGGCCGCAGTAGGAGGCAGGGATGCGGATCGAGCCGCCGCCGTCGTTGGCCTGAGCGATCGGGAACATGCCCGCTGCCACCGCCGCGGCGGCGCCGCCGCTGGATCCTCCGGGCGAGCGGTCCGTGTCCCATGGGTTGCGGCTGATCCCGTAGCGGCTGTTCTCAGCCACGGTGAGCACGCCGAACTCCGGGGTGTTCGTACGTCCGCACAGGACGAAGCCTGCGCGGACGAGCGCATCGACGACCAGCTCGCTCTCCTCGCTGACGCCCTCGGGGGCGCCACGCGAGCCGAACGTCACCGGCCAGCCCGCCACCGGCGTGAGGTCCTTGATCGGAATCGGCACGCCCAGGAACGGAGCGTCATCGCCGGCCGCCAGCCGACGGTCTGCCTCCGCAGCGGCCGCGCGGCCGACCTCGTCGTTGCGCCAGATGACGGCGTTCAGCGCGGGGTTGGTCTCCTCCACGGCAGCGAGGCACGCGTCCAATAGCTCAACGCTCGAGAGCTCCTTGCGGCGGAGCGCCGCCGCCAGCTCCAGGGCCGATGAAGTCGGGTCGAGCGCAGCCATCGCGGCGACACTACCAGTCCTACTCCGCCCGGCTGAACTCCACGATCGCGATCGTCAGCATCAACAGACCGAGCAGTGCCACGACCGCCGCCTCAACCAGGCCCGGGACGTGCCAGCTCCACCAGGTGACACCCGGGTCGAGCGCGCGGCGGGCTGCGGCGCTGATGTTCAGATGGGCGAACACCGCGCGGCGCATCGGATCCACGGCGTACGTGAGTGGGTCCAGGCGGTTGAGGATCGCCAGCCACTGCGGCAGGCCCGAGACCGGGAACAGCGCGCCGGAGAGGAAGTACATCGGCATGATCGCCATCTGCATCAGCGCCATGAACGACTGCATCTGCTTGATGCGCGCCGCGATCATCACACCGAACGCCGTGATCGCAAACGCCAGCAGCAGCTGCAGCGCGAACACCTCCACGATCAGCACCGCGTTGTAAGGGACGCCGACGAGGCCGGCAAGGCAGAGGACGATCACGCCCTGGATGCTCGCCACCGTGGCGCCGCCGAGGCACTTGCCCAACACCAGCGAGCTGCGCCGCACAGGCGCGACCATCATCTCTCTCAGGAACCCGAACTCGCGGTCCCAGACGAGCGAGGCTGCGGAGAACATCGCGGTGAACATCACCGCCATGCACAGCACCCCCGGGTAGACGAACGTGCGCAGGTTGACGCCGTGCGTGCCCGCGGAGGCCAGGCGCGAGAGGCCCGTGCCGAGCACGAACAGGAACAGGAACGGCTGCATCAGCGACGTGAGGATCCGCAGCCGGTCGCGACTGAAACGGATCATCTCGCGCTTCCACACGACCTTGATCGCGCGCAGCTCGCTGCGGGCGCTGCGCGTTGGCACGCGCACCCGCGCGATCTCGTGCGGCGTGCGCGAACCGTCGTCGGCCGCGGACCCGTTGGATCCGTTGGCACCCGCGCGTGGTGCTGTCGTCTCGGTTGCCATCAGCCTCTCGCCTCCCTTGCCATCAGCGCCCCATCATCCGTGCGACGTTGCGCATCCTGTCGGTGCTCGTGGCCTCCGCGTCGCGGATCGTCGTGCCTGTGTAGGACATGAAGACATCGTCCAGCGACGGGCGCGCGACGCTCACCGAGCGGATTGGCCGGCCGAGCTCAGCGAAGAGTCGTGGCACGAACTGCTCGCCGTCGGGCACGCCGAACGTGACCGCACCCTCCGCGAGAGTCGCCTCGATGTCGAAGCGCTCGCGCAGCGCGTCGATCGCCGCCTGGTCGTCGTCGGTCTCGATCTGCACGCGGTCCTTCCCCACTTTCGCCTTCAGCGCCTCCGGCGTGTCCAGCACGATGATGCGGCCCTGGTCCATGATCGCGATGCGGTCGCAGTACTCCGCCTCGTCCATGTAGTGCGTGGTGAGAAAGATCGTGATGTCCTCGCGCGCCTTCAGCTCGCGGATATAGCCCCAGATCGAGCTGCGTGTCTGTGGGTCGAGGCCCACCGTCGGCTCGTCCAGGAACAGCACGCGCGGTGAGTGGAAAAGTCCGCGCGCGATCTCCAGGCGCCGCTTCATGCCACCTGAGAACGTGTTCACCTGGCTGTCTCGCCGCTCCCACAGCCCGACCATCTCCATCACCTGGCGCATGCGCTCGCCGACGAGCTCACGAGGGACGCCGTAGAGCTCGGCGTGCAGGCGCAGGTTCTGCTCAGCGCTGAGGTAGCCGTCGAGCGTCGTGTCCTGGAAGACCAGGCCGATGTTGCGCCTGACCTCGTCGCGTTCTGAGACCACGTCATGCCCGGCGACGAGCGCGGAGCCGCCGCTGGGCTTGACGAGCGTGCACAGCATGTTGATCGTGGTCGACTTACCCGCGCCGTTGGGGCCGAGAAAGCCGAAGATCTCCCCCGCGGCCACGTCGAAGTCGATGCCACGCACGGCTTCGACCTCGTCGTAGCGCTTGACCAGGCCGTTGACCGAGACGGCGGGGCTGGACGCCGTCTCGGAGGCGGGGCTCACTTCTGTTGTCGCGGTCTCGTTCACTTGTCCTAATTCACCGTACCGGCATCCGCGCCGGTGTCGGGAGCGGAGCCACTCTCTGGGGCCTCGCTCGCGGTGTCTCCGTCAGCGAGGATGCGGTAGAGATCGCGCCTGGTACCCGCGAGGACCTCCGCGGCCTTCGCGATCTGGCTCTCACTCCCCGTCTTCAGCACCTGCACGAACGCGCCGGCGGCCTCGCGCATGAGCCTCGCCAGCTCGTGCCTTGCGTCTGCGCCGTCGCCCGTCTGCTCCCACGGAGCCGGACGATCGGTGCCGCGCTCGGCGACGGCCGCACGGCCCTCGTCGGTGATCGCGAACAGCTTGCGGCCGTCGCTCTCCTCGGTGCGGATCAGGCCCTCGTCCTCGAGCTGCGCCAGCGCCGGGTACACCGAGCCTGGGCTCGGGCTCCAGATGCCTCCGCTTCGCTCCTGGACCTCCTGCATGATCTGGTAGCCGTTGCGCGGCTCCTCCGCCAGCAGCAGCAGCGCTGCGGTACGGATGTCTCCGCGACGCGCCCTGCGACCGCGTCCACGCGGACCGCCACCCCCCGGGCCTCCGCCACGGCCGAAGCCAAACGGACCGGGGCCGAACGCACCGCCGAACTCGCCCCGCGCCTCGGGACCATGTCCTCCCCCGCGGTGGCCATGACGGCCGTGACGACCCTCGCCATCGTGGCGGGGGGACCTGCAACTGGGCTTTGCGCCCTCTGAATAAATCGCATTTCCAAACATATCTACTCCATATCTTGAGCTATCAAAGTTGCTACGCGATATATCGTAACAGCAGCCCGTAAGAAATTCAACCCACCCGATGGCGGGCACTGACGCCGTGCTTGCTCGAGCCAGGCTCGGGCTACGCGGCGTACCGCTCGGCGGAGCGGGCGCGGGCCTTGGCGGCCTCCACCTCGCGGTCCTTCGGCGGTGCGTTCGTGACGAGCTCGTCCAACAGCCGTGCGGAGATCTCGCTCACAGCGTCAACAGCGCGCTCGAAGGCCTCAACGTTGGCCTGCGAGGGCTTCGTGAAGCCACTGACCTTGCGGACGTACTGCAGGGCAGAGGCGCGGATCTCATCTTCGGTTGCCGGCGGCTCGAAGTTGTGGAGCGTCCGGATATTTCTACACATGCTGCGATCGTAATCGATCAACGTGCGAGCGCCTTCGGCGCTGTGCACGCTGCTCGCCTACGATCTCCGCACGCCGAGGGTGGAAACACCCTGACCCTCCAGCGCGCTGGTCTGGTGGCGGACCCGCGGCCCACCCCATGTGACCCCTGCTCAGTGGCGGAAGTGGCGCACGCCTGTGGCTACCATCGCGGCGCCAGCTGCGTCCACGGCGGCCACTACCTCCTCGTCGCGCACGGAGCCTCCTGGCTGGATGATTGCGGTGATGCCTGCGTCCAGGGCGATCTGGGGGCCGTCGGGGAAGGGGAAGAAGGCGTCGGAGGCGAGGGATGAGCCGGGTAGGGCGTCCGGCAGGAATTTCTCTGCCTTTTGCACGGCGATGCGCACGGCGTCCACGCGGCTCATCTGGCCCGCGCCGATGCCGATCGTGGCGCCGCCCGCGGCGAGCACGATCGCGTTGGAGCGCACGTGGCGACAGACGGTCCAGGCGAACAGGAGGTCGCGCCACTCCTCCTCGGTGGGCTGATGGGCCGTCATCGTGCTCATCTGCTCGCGCGTCTCTGAGACGACGTCGTGGGTTTGGACGAGCTGGCCGCCGATCACGGGCTTGGATTCGACCTCGCGCAGCGGCGCCGGCCAGTCGCCCAGCTCGAGCAGGCGCACATTTTTCTTGACCTGCAGCGCCTCCAGCGCGGCGGCGTCGTAACCGGGAGCGAGCAACACCTCGATGAACTGCTTTCCCAGCTCTTCCGCGAACGCGAGGTCGATGGGGCGGTTGACGGCGATGACGCCGCCGTACGCGCTTTCCGGGTCGCACGCGAAGGCATGTTCGTAGGCCTTCTGTGCGGTGTCGCCGATCGCGCACCCACAGGGGTTGTTGTGCTTGACGATTGCGCACGCCGGCTCTGAGAACTCCTCCACCAGCTCGCGTGCGGAGCTGAGGTCGAGCAGGTTGTTGAACGACAGCTCCTTGCCGTGCAGCTGCTCCACGCCCGCGAGCAGGTGTGTGGGCGAGCCCGCACGCGCGTAGAAGGCGGCCTGCTGGTGGGGGTTCTCGCCATAGCGCAGGTCGGTGACCTTCTCGTACGCGTCACGCCAGCTCTCGGGGAAGCCGTCGCTCTCGCGCGCGGCGAACCAGGTGGAGATCGCCGCGTCGTAGCGTGCCGTGCACGCGAACGCCTTGCCGGCAAGCGCTTTGCGCGTGGCGAGCGACAGCCTGCCGTCGGACTCGCGCAGCTCCTCGAGCACGCGCCCGTAGTCCTGCGGGTCCACGACCACAGCCGCGAACGCGCTGTTCTTGGCGGCAGCGCGAATCATCGTGGGGCCGCCGATGTCGATGTTCTCGATCACCTCCGCCTCGGAGGCGTCGCCACGGGCGACCGTCTGCTCGAACGGGTACAGGTTCACGCACACCAGGTCCACCTGCTCGATCTGCTGGTCGGCCGCCGCCTGCAGGTGCTCGTCCTGATCGCGCCGCGCCAACAGGCCCGCGTACAGGCGCGAGTTGAGCGTCTTCACGCGTCCGTCCATCATCTCCGGGAAGCCAGTGAAGTCCTCGATCGCGCGCACCGGCACGCCCGCGTCGGAGAGCGCGCCGGAGGTGCCGCCCGTGGACACCAGCTCCACGCCGAGCTCAGCGAGACCCTGTGCGAACTCGACGATGCCACTCTTGTCCGAGACCGACAGCAGCGCCCTGCGCACGCGCACCTCGCCCGGGGCTGCGCGCTCTACTCCAGATGCTTGACCGGTCATCAGATCGCCTTCCGCTGTCACTACCCGCAGCCTACCCCTCGCCCGAGCGGAGCGCCTCCTGCGGCTGGATCGCGATTCGGCGGGGGTTGTCCGGGTCGGGAGCGAGCGTGCGGGCGGCGAACAGCGCCACCGCCTGCGGCAGCAGCGCATGCTCGAGCGGGCGCAGCGCCGCCAGCACCTCGCCCGGGTCGCGTGCATTGGGCAGCTCAACGGCGCGCTGGAGGATGACCGCGCCCGAATCCACGCCTGCGTCGACGAAGTGAACCGTGACGCCGAACACCTTCACCCCGTAGGAGAGCGCCTGCTCGACCGCGTGCAGGCCGGGGAAGGCCGGCAGCAACGAAGGGTGCACGTTGATCACAGCGGCGGGGAAGCGGTCGAGGAAGGACGCGCCCAACAGCTCCATGTAGCCGGCCAGCACGACCAGCCGCGCGCCGCGCTCGGTGACCCAGTCCGCAAGCGCGCCGTCGCGCTCAGAGCGGTCGGCGTAGGCGGAGCGGGGGAACACCGCCGTGGGCACACCTCGGTCCTCAGCGCGTGCCAGCGCGGGCGCGCCGGCGACGCTCGAGGCGACCGCCACCACCTGCGCCTCGCGCCCGTGCACCGTGTCCAGCAGCGCCTGCAGGTTGGTGCCGGTCCCGGACACCAGCACGGCAATGGGCAGTCGCTCGCTCACGCGCCGGTCACGATAGCTGTGACCAACGTCACAGTGCATCCACCCACATCGACCGATAATTGGAATCCAGGGGGAGAGGCCTGCAATCCCGAAGACAGGACAGGCCCATGCTGATTGCCATCATCGTCACCCTTCTCGTCGCAACGCTGCTCGGCTACGCGCTGCGCTCCGGACGCACGGACGAGCTGATCGTCCACCGCCCGTACAACAACCGCTACAACGACGCCTCCGGCGCCCGGGACGACAACCCCGCCTGAGCTGCTGGAGCGACCTCAGGCGTTGACCAGCGGCAGCGGTGGCGGCTTCTCGCCGTCCTGCTGTTGGGCGGAGGAGCCGTCCTCCAACGAGTACTTGCCCGCGGCACCGTCGCTGCCCGCGAGCGGGTAGTTGCCGCTGAAGCACGCGTCGCAGTGCGTGGCGCTGGTGCCGCGCACCGCCTCGTAGACGCCCTCCAGCGAGAGGTAGTGCAGCGAGTCGCAGCCGAGCTCGGCGGCGATCTCCTCGGTGGTTCGCCCGTGCGCGATCATCTCCTCGCGCGTGGACATGTCGATGCCGTAGTGGCACGGGTGCTTGATCGGCGGCGCGGAGATGCGCATGTGGATCTCAGCGGCGCCCGCGTCGCGCAGCATCTGCACGATCTGGCGGGTGGTGTTGCCGCGCACGATCGAGTCGTCCACCACGACCAGGCGCTTGCCGGCGATCACCTCCGGCAGCGGGTTGAACTTCAGGCGCAGCCCGTGCTTGCGCAGCTCCTGCCCCGGCTGGATGAACGTGCGCGCGACGTAGCGGTTCTTCACGAAGCCGTCGTCCTGGGGCAGACCGGCGGCGCGCGCGAGGCCGCGGGCGGCGGGGTTCCCCGAGTCTGGTACCGCGATCACCAGGTCGGCCTCCACGGGAGACTCGCGCCAGAGGATCTCGCCCATGCGCCCGCGTGCGACCTGCAGCACCTGGTCGTTCATACGCGAGTCCGGGCGGGCGAAGTAGATGTACTCGAACACGCACAGAGCGCGGCGACCATTGGGCACGATCATGCGGCTCTGCAGCCCGTCCGCGCCGAGCGTGACGAGCTCGCCCGGCTCGACGTCGCGCAGGAATTTCGCGCCGATGATGTCGAACGCGCAGGACTCGCTGGCGACGCAGAAGCGGTTGCCGCCGGAGCCTTCAGCCGTGCCGCCGATGCCCTCCACGTGCTCGGGGCCGGATTCCAGCACGCCGATCGACAGCGGGCGCAGCCCGTGCGGGTCGCGGAAGGCGACGACGCGATCCTTGGTCATGGCCACGATCGAGAAGGCGCCGCGCAGGCGCGGCAGCACGTCGGCGATCGCGTCCTCCACCTGATCGGCGGGGTGCGTGTCGATCATCGCGGCGATGATCTCCGAGTCTGAGGTGGAGCTGAAC